>Ga0070737_10003152_pt1 | contig 18298 bp, 19 predicted proteins | sample Coa_R1_10_FD_66438 | JGI IMG/M metagenome (GOLD analysis project Ga0070737, IMG submission 66438) | Surface soil microbial communities from Centralia Pennsylvania, which are recovering from an underground coalmine fire - Coalmine... | ecosystem: Environmental > Terrestrial > Soil > Unclassified...
GGCACGGCACCCGGCCTACAACCCGTTCGACTACCAGGTCGGCGCGGTGTGGCCGCACGACAACAGCCTGCTGGCGCTGGGCTTCAAGCGCTACGGCTTCGCCGCCGAGGCGGGCCAACTCGCGCGCGGCCTGTTCGACGCCGCCAGCTACTTCGAGAGCCATCGCTTGCCCGAGGTGTTCGCGGGCGTCGACCGCGCGGTCACCACGTTCCCGGTGCAGTACCTGGGCGCCAACATCCCACAGGCGTGGGCCGCGGGCAGCGTGTTCCTGCTGCTGCGCGCCCTGCTCGGCCTGCGCGCCGATGCCCCGAACGGCCGCTTGTACGTCGATCCCACCCTGCCCGACTGGCTACCGGACCTGGAAGTGACGAACCTGGAGGTCGGAGCGACGCGCCTCGACCTGCGCGCCTGGCGTGTTGGCGCGGACACGCGCTGGGAGGTCACGCGGCAGGAGGGCGCGACTATCGAGGTGGTGCAGACGCCGATGGCGCCCGATGCGCTGTGAGCAGGCCGCTGGCACGCACCGTGCGCCGGGGGCGCGGCACAAGAGGGAGAGCAGACCATGCAGCTACAGGGCAAGCGCGCGCTGGTCACCGGCAGCTCGGGGGGCATCGGGCAAGCTATCGCGGTCGCCTTCGGCCGCGAGGGAGCGGATGTGGCGGTCCACTACCACCGCGATGCGGCCGAGGCGCGGGAGGTAGTCGAAACGCTCCAGCGCCTGGGCCGCCGGGTCGTGGCGCTGCAGGCCGACGCCGCATCGGTCGCCGCGATGCAGCAGCTCGTTGCCCAGGCGGTGCAGGCGCTGGGCGGGCTGGACATCCTGGTCAACAGCGCCGGCATCGAGATCCGCGAGCCGTTCCTGGCGGTGACGGAGCAGCACTACGACCTGGTGCTGAACATCAACCTGAAAGGGGCGTACTTCTGCGCCCAGGCCGCCGCGCGCCAGATGGTCCAGCAGGGCACCGGTGGCCGCATCATCAACATCTCCTCGATCCACGAGGACGTGGCGTTCCTGAACTACAGCCCCTACTGTCTGTCCAAGGGCGGGCTGCGCATGTTCGCCCGCACGGTGTGCCAGGAACTGGCGCCCCACCGCATCACGATCAACAACATCGCGCCCGGCGCCATCGCCACCCCGATCAACACGCCGACGCTCCAGGACCCCGCGCGGCTCCACGAGCTGCAGGCCATGATCCCGTTGGGCCGCCTGGGCACCCCAGACGAAGTAGCCGCCGTGGCCGTGTTCCTCGCCTCCGACGCCGCTAGCTACGTGACGGGCTGCACCTACTACGTGGACGGCGGGATGACTCGCTGGAACAAGGGGCTGTAGCCGTGGCCGAGCCGACACGAGTGGTCATCCTGGGCGGCGGCTTCGCCGGGCTGGAGACGGCGCGGCAGCTGGAGTGCTCGCTCGCCGCGGATCGTCAGGTCGCGGTCACGCTCATCAGCCGCGACAACTTCCTGCTGTTCACGCCCATGCTGGCCGAGGTGGCCGTCGGGGCCGTGGCCCCCAGCCACGTGGCGGTGCCCTTGCGCAGCTTCCTGCGGCGCGTCCAGGTCTGGCAAGCAGAGGTCGGCGCCATCGACCTAGACGCCCGCGTGGTGACCGCGCGCCACGCCACCACCGGCCACGAGCACCGCGTGCCCTACGACCAGTTGGTGCTAGCGCTCGGCGCGGTGAGCAGCTACCATGGCGTGCCGGGCGCGGCCGAGCACACGCTGGGGTTCAAAACGCTGGCCGACGCGGCCCAGGCGCGAGCGCGAGTCGTGGACTGCTTCGAGCAGGCGGCGCTGGAATCCGAGGCGGCCGTCCGCCGGGCACTGCTCACCTTCGTGGTCGCCGGGGGCGGGTACACCGGGGTGGAGCTGGCCGCCGCGCTCGCCGATTTCCTGCGCGAGCTGCGCCGCTACTACCCGCCGCTGGCCCGCGAGCGGCTGCACCTCGTGCTGGCCCATCACGGCCCGCGCCTGCTGGAGGAGCTGCCCGAGGCGGCCGCGGCCTATACGCTGCGCCTGCTCCAGCGCGAGGGGATCGCCGTGCGCCTGCACACGGCGGTCAGCCGGGTGGCCGCAGACCACGTCGAACTGCAGCCCGGCGGGACGCTGCCGACCTATACGGTGTTTTGGGCCGCCGGGGTGGCGCCGAACCCGCTCGTCGAGGCGCTGCCGCTGCCCAAGAGCCCGCACGGCGCGGTCGCCGTCGACAGGTACCTCGCGGTGCCGGGCCATGCCGGCGTCTGGGCGCTGGGCGACTGCGCCGCCGTGCCCAACCCGCGTGGCGGCACCTACGGGCCAACCGCCCAGAACGCCGAGCGCCAGGCGGCCGTGGTGGCTCACAACCTGCTGGCCACGCTGCGGGGCGCGCCGCTGCGACCGCTCGACTACCAGCCACTCGGTATGCTCGCCTCGCTGGGCCGGCACCGCGCCGTGGGCCGGATCGGGCGCTGGCAGTTCGCGGGCTTCAGCGCCTGGCTGCTGTGGCGCATGGTGTACCTGGCCAAGCTGCCCAGCGCAGACCGCCGACTGCGGGTGGGGCTCGACTGGCTGGCCGACCTCCTGCTACCGCCCGACATCGTCAACACGGCCGCACCGCGCCCGAGCGCCTCGCGCGCGACCGTCCCAGGCACCTAGCTAGCGGACGTCTCCGCCAGGCCGGCGCCCTCCTCGACTTTCCAGCCGTGCTCGGAGAGATCGACCGGCGTGCCGACGGGGTCGTGCAGGCGGAACTCGGCATAGCGGCCGTCGCGCGGGCGGGGGGCGATGCCCGTCTGGGCGCCCGCCTCCTTCGCCAGGCGCGCGATCTCGCGCACGTCCTCGACCTCGAAGCCCAGATGGTTGATGCCCGGCGGGCCCGCCTTGGGCGAGGGCAAAATAGCCAGGTTGATGTAGCCGTCGGTGAGGTAGATGGCAAACCCGTCGTCGGATTGCTGGCGCGCTACCTCCTTCAGGCCGAAGGTGTGCCGATAGAAGGCGGCCAGCGCGGGCACGTCCTCGGCGCAGATGGCGATGTGGCGGATGCGCGGTGCCATCGGTCGCTCCTCCTCCAGGCTAGCGGTACAGGGCCGCGACGAACCCGCTGGCCTCCAGCTCTTGCAGGAAGCTCAGCGCCGTGAAGTCGGCCGGCCGCAGGCTGCGGGCCTGCGGGTCGCTCTCGCGGTCCAGCACCGCCTGAATCGCCTCCTCGCTCGGGGCGGGCACAGGCTTGATGACCTCCCGCACCTGCTCGTAGAGATAGCCGACCTCCTCGGGCGAGAGGTCAGCCATGTACTGGCGCATGATCTCGATCGCCCGCGCGCGCTCCGTGGTCAGGAAGTGCACCGCTTCGACATAAGCACGCATGAACCGGCGCACGACCTCTGGCTCGCGCTCGATATACCGGCGGGTAGTGGCCAGCGTCCCCTCCGGCGCGAGGATCTGGAGTTCCGGCTGGCCCTGGAGGCGCACCGCCCCGGCTTGTTCGGCCGTGCGCGCCGGGGCCCCGGCTAGCACGCCGGCATCGAGGTGGCCGCTGGCTAGCGCGGCGGCCGTCTGGGGGTGGCCACCCATTTGGAGAATCTGCACCGCGTCGGCCGGAATGCCCGCCCGGCTGAGCACGATGCGGATGTACGTATCGGCCTCCGAGCCGTACTGCGACACGCCCACCAGCTTGCCGCGCAGGTCTTGCACGCGCTGGATGTTCGCCTGGGGGTGCACCAGCAGGCGCTGGGTCGAATAGTCGGAGGTCGCGGCGAGAATCGCGACGTCCGCGCCCTGCAAGCGCGCGCGGATCATCGCCGTCACGCCCGCCAGGCCGAACTCGAAGTCGCCGGCCACCAGCGACTGCACCAGCCGCGGGGAGCCGGTGAGCAGCACGAGGTTAGCCTCGAGCCCGTATTTGGCGAACAGCCCGGCCTCGTGGGCGATCCACGGGAGCGCGAACGCCTCGCTCGGCGCCACATAGGCCACGGTGATGCGCTGGGGCGCCGGCGGAGGCGACGCGGCGGCCGCTGGTGGCACGGCCGGGCGGGTAGCTGCGGGAGCAGCAGCCGGGGCCCCCGCGCGACTGCCGGCTGGCGCGGCCTGACACCCTAGGAGCAGCAGCGCCCCACAGACCGCAAGCACGTATCGCAGCTGCATGCCCCCCTCCAGTCGGCCACGACGAACACGCGGGCGATCCCCACCAGGTCGGTGGGGATGCTACACTCTGCGCATACTGTCGTCAAGCAACCAGGTGCGGCCGACCGCGCTGGAGACGGCCGCGCGCCCTGGGGAGGCGGTGACAATGCAGCAGGCCCCGCGGCCCCCCGCAGATACCACTACCACCGAGCGCCGGGCCGCGCCCGCGCCGCCCGCTGCCCCGTTCGCGCGGGCGATCGGCAGCTCGCGCTTCATCGTGCTGCTGGCCGTGGCAGCGGTGCTGCTCGTGGCGGTCTCGCTGTTCGTCGTTGGGGCGATCGGGGCGGCGATCACCGTCTGGGAGACGTTCGAGGCTGCGCGGCGAGGCGACTTGACCTCGCCCGAGGTGACCGCCCAGTACCTCGAGATCGTCAGCGTGATGCTCAAGGCGGTGATCTTCTACCTCGTGGGCGTTGGCTTCTACAGCCTGTTCATCGCCCCGCTGAACCTGCCGACCGCGCTGGGCATCACGACCTTCCGCGACCTGGAGTCGAAGGTGATCAGCGCGATCGTGACGATCATGGCCGTCACGTTTCTCCAGCACTTCATCCTATGGGAGCGGGCGGACGAGACACTCCGCTTCGGCGCGGCGCTCGCGCTGGTAGTCAGCGCGCTAGTCGCCTTCCAGTTCTTGAGCCACCACGCCGAGCAACGCGAGGGCACGGGCGAGTCGCCGCAAGAGCGGGCGGCGAAGCACGAGCTCTTCGAGCAGGGCCAGGAGGCGGGCCGGGTAAGCGCCGGCAGCGACCGCCAGCACGCCGACTGAGCCGCCGGCGGCCGTTCAGCGAGCGCGCTCCACCCGGTGGCGCCAGGGCTCGACCGGCGCCGCCACCCGCTTGGGCGGCGTGGCTACCCACGCCTCGCCGTGCCGCGCCACCACCGCCAGTAGCGCCTGCACCACCGCTGGGTCGAACTGCGTGCCCGAGTGCGCCACGATCTCCTGCAGCGCCTCGCGCACAGGCCGTGGCGGGCGATAGGGCCGTTCGGCGGTCATAGCATCGAGTGCGTCGGCCACGGCCAAGATGCGTGCCCCGAGGACGATGGCGGCGCGCTCTAGCCGCTGGGGATAGCCCAGCCCATCCCAGCGCTCGTGGTGCTGCTGCACGATGGCCAGCACGCCCGCGGAGCAGTCCAACTCGGCCAGGACCCGGGCCCCCAGCGTGGGGTGTTCCTTGATGCGCTCGTACTCATCGGCCGAGAAGACCTGGCGCTGGTTGAACAGGTCGCCTGGGATACCCAGCTCGCCGAGATCGTGGAGCAAGGCGGCCAGGTGCAGCTCCTGGCGGGCCGCCGCGTCGAGCCCTAACTCCTCGGCGAGCGCCAGCGCCAGCCGGGCCACCTGCTCGGCATGGGCCTCGGCCTCCGGCCGGCGCAGCGCGAGCAAGGCGAGCAGCCCCCGGGGCAACAGCGCCGCCCGCTCGGCCGCGGCGGCAGCGGCCTGGTCGCCGGCTAGCGCTACCCCGCCCAATGTGGCCACGAGCTGGGCGAACGCCGCGTCGGCCTCGTCGAACGCCCGCCCGCCCGCCTTGTCATAGGCCACCAGCGCGCCCAGGCCCGCCCCGCGGGCGCGCAGTGGCACGGCCAGTGCACTGCTGGCCCCCGGTGCTCCTACCACTTCCGCGGCCGGCAGCGGCTCGCTCTGGCGCACCTGCCGCACCGTCTCGCCCGCCAGCGCGCGCGCGTGCGGAGCGGCTGGCGGCGCCGCAGGCAGCGGCTTCGCCGCCAGCGCGCCTGTCGAGTCGACGCTGTAGCCCTGCACCTCGCCGCCCTCTGGCACGCGCAGGAGTACCGCAGCGCGGGCCGCGCCGGTGTGGCGCAGCAGCAGGCGATGCAGCTCGGCCACAAGGTCGCGCGGCTCCAGCCGCTCTTGCACCCGCTGAGCGAGCCCGAGCAGCGCGAGCGCCTGGTCGGCCCGGAATGGATGGCGGCGGTCGAGCAGGTCCTCAGGGGGCGGCGGCCCGGCGAGCAGACGCGTGAGCAGCAGGGCGACGGCCGGCAGCAGGGCAGCAGCCACGGCGGCCGCCGTGGGGTGCACCGCGTGCTGGGCCAAGGCCCCGAGCGCCAGCGCGGCAGCGGCGTAGGCCAGGCTGGGCAGCGGCGCGAACCGCCGTAGGCCCGTGACCACCGCTAGCGCCAGTAGGGCCGTGAACAGCAGCGGGGCGGCGCTGGCCGGTGCGGCGGCCATCAGCGCGCCCAGCAGGGCCAGGTCGCCGACCGTCTGGAAGTGCGCGAACAGGCGCGAGCCGGCCCAGCCGCCCAGCAGGGCGATGGTCAGGAACAGCACGTATAGCGCGGCGCCCGCCAGCAGGCCGCGCGGCAGGGCCGCGAGGGGCCACGCGAGGTCCGGCGCCCCCTCGGCGGGGGCGAGCGCGATCCAGGCTAACGCGGCGAGCGCCAGCCAGCGAAGAGCGCCGAGTACCCAGTCCTGCGTGCGCCGGACACTTCCGAATCTCAAGACGGCCTCGCCCCGCGCCCTCGTAGCCAGCGCCCCCCTCCGGGCGCCACCCACTCGCTGGCACCGTTACTGGCTATTGTAACGGCTCGTGGAATCGCGCGGGCTTCAGCGCACCATCAGGCGCGCGGCCTGCTCGGCACCGGCGATCACGGCGCCGGCGAACGGCCCCAGCGCTACCATGCCCAGCACGCACAGCGCCAGCGCCAACCCGTGCGCCCCGGGGATGACCACCGGCTTGTCGGTCGGCGGCGCCACCAGGTACATCTGGCGGATGATCTTGGCGTAGTAGTACAGCGAGATGGCCGAGTTGATCACCCCGATCAGCACCAGCCAGTACAGCGGGCCCCCCTCCTGGGGGCCGCGCACGACCGCGGCCCAGAACACGTACAGCTTGCTGAAGAACCCGGCGAATGGCGGCAGCCCGCCCAGCGACAGCAGGCTCACCGCCAGGGTGGCCGCCAGCCAGGGGTTGCGGAAGTGCAGCCCGCTGTAGCCCTCGATCGTGTCGTCGGGCGCGAACTGCACATCGCTGACCACCGCCAGGAACGCGCCGAGCTGGGTGAACGTGTACGCCAGCATGTAGAACGCCACCGCCGAGGCGCCGAAGGTGGTGGCGGCCACCACGCCCACCAGCGCGTAGCCCGCTTGCGCGATCGAGGAGTAGGCGAGCATGCGCTTGATATTGCTCTGGGCCAGCGCCAGCAAGTTGCCGAGGGTCATCGTCAGCACGGCGATGGCCGCGAACACCGCCACCCACACGCCCGTGAGGTTGCCAAACGTCAGCTCTAGCACGCGCAGCAGCACGGCGAAGCCCGCCGCCTTGGAGGCCACCGACAGGTAGCCCGTCACGGTGGTCGGCGCGCCCTCGTAGACGTCGGGCGTCCACATCTGGAACGGCACCGCGCTGATCTTGAAGCCGAATCCGGCCACCAGCATAGCGAGCGCCAGCAGTACCGGCAGCGACGGCTCGCCGCGGATCAGCTGCGCTACCCCGGCCAGGCTCGTCTGGCCCGTGAGCCCGTACAGCAGCGCCACGCCGTACAGCAGCACCGCCGACGACAGCACGCTGATCAGGAAGTACTTCAGCGCCGCCTCGGTCGCCTTCCGCTGGTGCTTCAGCCAACAGGCCAGGAAGGCATTGGCCAGACTGCTCAGTTCGAGCGCCAGGAACAACGTCAGGAACTCCCCCGACGCGGCGAGCAGCATCAACCCCACGGTGCCCAGCAGCAGCACGCTGTAGTACTCGGCCTCGTAGCGGCGCAGGCGCTCGACATACAGCTCGGAGGCGAGCAGCACCAGCGCGGTGGCGGCGAGGAACAGCAGCTTGAAGAAGCCGGCGAACGGGTCCACCAGCACCATGCCGTTGAAGATGGCGCGGGTCTGGCCGAGCAGCACGAGCGTCGCCGCGCCCGCCACCACGCAGCAGGCCACGGCGAAGTACAGCAGCGGTCGGCGGCTGCGCCCGTCGGGCAGGGCGAGATCGATCAGCACGACCAAGAAGGCACCGAGCGTCAGAATGAGCTCGGGCGCGAGGTACAGCAGGTCACTGGCTGGTGGAATCACCGCGTCCTCCCCTGCGCACGCCGCGGGGCGCCACGCCGCTCGGCCACGCTAGTAGCCTCCGAAGCCGAGCCGCGCCACGATCGGCGCCACGCTGTTGGCCACGATGTCGAGCAGCACGTTCGGGTAGATCCCCACGAGCACGATCACCGCCACCAACGCACCGATGGTGGCGAACTCCAGCCGCGTGGCGTCGGGCAAGCCCTTCCAGCGCGCGTCGAGCGGGCCGTAGAACACGCGCTCCAGCAGCCACAGGATGTAGCCCGCCGACAGGACCACGCCGAACGCGCCGAGCGCCGTCAGGAGCGGCCAGGTGCGGCCCCAGACGTCGCCGCCCTTGAAACCGCCCACGAACACTAGGAACTCGGCGACGAAGCCGCTGAGGCTCGGCAGGCCGAGCGAGGCGAGCCCTGCGATCACGAACACCGTGGCGATGATCGGCATCTGGGTGGCCAGCCCGCCCAGTTCGCGCACGTCGCGCGTGTGCGTGCGGTCGTAGACCAGCCCAACCATGATGAACAGCAGCCCGGTGATGGTGCCGTGGGTGAACAGCTGCAGCACGGCCCCCTCCAGGCCGATCTGGTTCATGGCCCCGATGCCCAGCAGCACGAAGCCCATGTGCGAGATCGACGAGTTGGCGATGATCTTCTTCATGTCGGTCTGCGCCAGGGCCACCATTGCCCCGTAGATGACGTTGATCACCGCCAACACCATCAGCGCCAGCGCCAGCTGCTTGGCAGCGTCGGGCAGCACGTTCACGCAGATGCGGATCAGGCCGTAGCCGCCCATTTTCAGCAGCACGCCCGCCAGCAGCACGCTGATCGCCGTGGGCGCCTCCACGTGCGCATCGGGTAACCAAGTGTGGAACGGGAACACGGGCAGCTTCACGGCGAAGCCGACATACAGCAGCAGGAACGCCAGCGTTTGCAGCGCGAGCGGATAGTCGCGCGCGCTGAGCACGACCATGTCGAAGGTGCGCAACCCGGCGCCGAAGTACAGCACCAGGATGCCGACCAGCAGGAACCCGCCCGCCAGCACCGTGTACAGCAGGAACTTCATCGCCGCGTACTCGCGCCGCGGCCCGCCCCAGACGCCGATGAGCAGGTACATCGGCGCCAGCTCTAGCTCCCAGAATAGGAAGAACAGGAAGAAGTCGAGCGAGGTGAATACGCCGGCGACGGCGGTCTCCAGCACCAGCACCAGGGCGAAGAACTCCTTGGGCCGCAGTGTGAGGTTCCAGGCCACCAGGATCGCCAGGAACGTGAGCAGAGCGTTGAGCACCACCAGCGGCAAGCTGATGCCGTCCACCCCGACGTGGTAGTTCACACCCAGGAACGGGATCCAGGGGACATTCGTCTCGAACTGGAAGCCCGCGCGCGTGCGGTCGAAGCTGAAGAACAGCACCAGGCTCAGCGCCAGCGCCAAGCCCGCGAAGAAGGCGGCGGTCCAGCGCGGCGGCGGGTAGTAGCTCGGCACGGCCGCGACCGTCGCAGGCCCCTCGTTCCCATGCTCCCCAGCCGCAGCGGTCGCCGGCGCGGGCAGTAGCCAGACCGCCAGCGCGCCCACCAGCGGCAGGAAGATCACCAAGTTCAGCAACGCTTCCATCGGCCTCGGTCTCCCCGGCCCCGCGTCCCCGGGCGCCCGCTGCCCCCAGCACAGCGCGGGGAGCGCGGGGCGCCGCTCGCGGGCGCTAGATGCGACTGCCCAGCATGATGGCCACCGCCACCACGATCAGCCCGCCGAATACCACCCAGGCGTAGGTCTGGACCTGCCCCGTCTGCAGCGGGCGGAATGCCTGCCCGAGCGCCACCGTGGCCCGCGCGACGCCGTTGACGATCCCATCGATTACGCCCAGGTCGAACGCCGCGATACCGCGCGCCAGCCCGACCCACACGGTGCCCACCAGCCAGTTGTACAGGTGGTCGAAGCCCCAGCGGTTCAGCGCCCAGCCGTATAGCGGCCCGAACGCGCGCGTGACGGCCGCCGCGCTGATCACCCGGGCGCCGTACATCGCCCAGGCCACCACTAGGCCGGCCACGGCCAGCGCGATGGAGAAGATCGCCAGTTCTGGATGGAACTGCTCGGCCAGTGTGTGGGCGTACAGCAGGCTGTGCTCGACGAAGTGGCCATAGGCGAACTGGGCCGGCATGTTCCAGAAGCCCGCCAGCACCGTGGGCACGATCAGCACCAGCATGGGCCACAGCATCACCGCCGGCGCCTCATGGACGTGCGGCCAGCGCTGTGGATCGCCGCGCCACTGCCCGCCGAAGGTCAAGAATAGCACGCGGCCCATGTAGAACGCCGTCAGGAACACCGTGACGAGGGCGAAGGCCAGCAACAGCGGCTTGGCCGCCACCACCGTCGGCGAGTCGAATACAGCGCCTAGGATCCCGTCCTTGCTCCAGAAGCCGGCCAGCGGCGGGATGCCCGCCAGCGCCAGCCCGGCCAGCGTCATCGCCCAGCAGGTGCCCGGCAGCTTGGCTCGCAGTCCCCCCATCTCGCGCATGTCCTGCGTACCGGTGGCGTGGATCACCGAGCCGGCGGTGAGGAACAGCAGCGCCTTGAACCACGAGTGGGTGAACAGGTGGAACGTCCCGGCCGCCAGGCCACCGGCACCCAGTGCCAGCATCATGTAGCCGAGCTGGCTACAGGTGGAGTAGGCCATCACGCGCTTGATGTCGTTGTTCACCAAGCCCATCGTGGCCGCGAAGATAGCCGTGAACCCGCCGATCAGCGCCACGACCAGCATCGCCTCGGGGCTGTGCTGGAACAGGAAGAACGCTCGCGCTACCAGGTACACGCCCGCGGCGACCATCGTGGCTGCGTGGATCAGCGCGCTGACGGGCGTGGGGCCCTCCATGGCGTCCGGGAGCCAGACGTGCAGCGGCCACTGCGCCGACTTGCCCACCGCGCCGCTGAACAGCAGCAGTGCGCCGACGGTGGCCACCAGCGGCGGGATAGCGTGGTTGGCCACCAGCGCTTCGAGCTGGCTAAAGGTGAACGTGCCCGTCTGCCACCACAGATACGCCAACCCGATGAGGAAGCCGAGGTCCCCTAGGCGCGTGGTGAGGAACGCCTTCTTGGCCGCCAGCGCGGCCGCTGGGCGCTCGTACCAATAGCCGATCAGCAAGTACGAGCATAGCCCGACCAGCTCCCAGCACACGAACAGCAGTAGCAGGCTGCTGGCCAGCACCAACCCGAGCATGGACGTGGTAAACAGCGCCATCCAGGTGTAGTAGCGCGAGAAGCCCGGGTCGCGGTGCACATGCGGGTGGCCGTGCTCGTCGAACTCGACCTCGTGCAGGTAGCCCCACGAGTAGATCTGCACCAGCAGGCTCACACCGCTGACCGAGAGCAGCATGACGGCGGTGAGCGGATCGATGCGCAGGCCGATCTCCAGCGCGCGGCCCGCCAGTGGGGCGATAGTCAGCCAGGGGACGGTCACGTCCAGACGCGCCTCGTGGCCGTACACCTGGGCGAACACCGCGAGGCTCGCCAGGAACGCGACAGCGACCCCGGTGATGGTCAGCCCGCCGGCGAGCTGCCAGGCGCGCCGGGCGAGCAGCGCGCTGAGGACGAACGCGGCCAGCGGCGCCAGCAGGATGACCAGCGCCAGCGCGAACAGCTCCATCGGCTTACCCTCGCATCAGGTCGATCTGGTCCACCTGCACCGTGTGGCGCAGTCGGTACACGGCGATGACGATCGCCAAGCCCAGCGCCGCCTCGGCCGCGGCCACGGCGATGATGAACAGCGCGAACACCTGCCCGGCCCACGCCGACGCGGCCGGGCCGAAGCTCGGCGCCAGGTAGCGGTTGAACGCCACGAAGGTGATGTTGAGGCCGTTGAGCATCAGCTCGATCGACATCAGCACCACCACGGCGTTGCGTCGGGCCAGCGCGCCGAACGTGCCGAGGCAGAACAGCGCGGCGCCCAGGATCAGGAAGTGCGCCAGCCCGGGCATCGTCACCCCCCCGGTCCCGTCGCTAACTCTCGCGCGCCAGCAGCAGCGCGCCGATCAAGCCGACCAGCAACACCAGCGACACCAGCTCGAACGGGAACACGTACGTCGTCAGCAAGGCCGTGCCCAGCGGGGCGCTGGTGGGCGCGTTGAGCGGCACCACCGCCTGCCGCCACGGCCCCGTGAGCACCGCCGCAACGATCAGCCCGAACAGCACCACGGCCACCAGCGCGGCCGCGAGTTGCTGGCCGGCCGGCGCCGTGGCGGGCAGCTCGACCTGCTGCGGTGTGAGCATCAGCGCGAACAGCAGCAGGATCATGATCGCGCCAGTGTAGACCAGGATCTGAACGACCGCCACGAAGTCGGCGCTGAGCAGCACGTACAGCGCCGCCGCGCTCGCCAGGGCCAACACCAAAAACAGCGCGTTGTGGATCAGCCGGCGCGCCGCGACGGTGCCCAGCGCCCCCACCACTGCCGCTAGCCCGAAGACGTAGAACGCCGCGGTGTAGATCGCCTCGCTCACGAGCGCACCCCCTGCATCGCCGCCTCCAATAGCGGCGCCGCGGCGCGGTACTGCGCCGCCCGCCACAGGTCGGTGTACCAGCGGAACAGCAGGTAGACTACCCCCAGGTTGATGCCCAGCAGCAGCAGCGGGTGCCAGCTCATGGCGCCGAGCTCACGCACCGCCACCGCGAGCACCAGGCTGCCCAACGCCACCGGCAGCAACCCCTTCCAGGCCAGCGCCAAGAGCTGGTCGTAGCGCAGCCGCGGGAGCGTGCCGCGAATCCAGACCATCACCACGAACAGCAGCGCCGTCTTCAGCACCACCCACAGGTAGCCGGGCAGCAGCGGGCCGTGCCAGCCGCCGAAGAACAGCACGCTGGCGATCGCCGAGACGGTGAAGGCGTTGGCATACTCGGCGAGAAAGAACAGCGCCCAGCGCATGCCGCTGTACTCCATGTGGAACCCGGCGATGATCTCCGACTCGGCCTCGACGAGGTCGAACGGCGAGCGGTTGATCTCTGCCAGCCCGGCGATGAAGAACACCAGGAAGGCGAGCGGCCCCACCACCGGCGCGAGGATGAACCACACCGCGCGCTGGGCGGCGGCGATATCCCACAGCGACAGCGAGCCGGCCAGGACCACCACGGGCAGCACCGCGAGCACCTCGGGCACCTCGTAGCTGATCAGCTGCACCGCGGCGCGCATGCCGCCCAGCAATGTGTACTTGTTGTACGAGGCCCAACCAGCGACCAGGATGGCCAGGGTGGGGAAGGTGGCCAGCGCCAACACATACAGGATGCCTACGTCGAGCCGCGCCACCACGGCGTCCCAGTTCCAGGGCAGCACGGCGTAGATCATCAGCGAGGGCACCACCGCGAGCAGTGGCGCCAGGATGAACACCAGGCGGTCGGCGCCCCCGGGGATGGTGTCTTCCTTGGCGAATAGCTTGAGCACGTCGGCCACCGACTGGAGCAGGCCGAACGGCCCGACACGGTTGGGGCCGACGCGGTCCTGGATACGGGCGATGACTTTGCGCTCGGCCCAGATGGCTAGCGTGATGCAGGCCGCCAGGAAGGTGAGGATCACCCCAGCGCTAATGACCAGGAACACGATCGTCGCCAGGTCGGCGCCCAGCAGCGCGCGCAGCACGCCGCCCAGCCAGCCGCCGACCTGCGAGAGCAGGTCGTTGAGCACAGCCATCGCCCTACCTCGATCCTCTCAAGGGTGCCCAGCGTCCGCGGCGCCGCGGCCGGCTACACCGGGCGGTCGCCCGCGTCGATGCGCTCGCCCAGCTGCCCCACCGAGCCGTGCGCCAGATGGCGCACCAGCACGTATTCCGGATCGATCGCGAAGTCCTTGCGCAGCGGGAAGCCGGGGAAGTCGTCCTCGAGCAGCACGCGGCGCAGATCAGGATGGCCCAGGAAGCGGATGCCGAACATGTCGTACACCTCGCGCTCCTGGAGCTCGGCGCCGGGCCAGACTGACATCACCGAGCGGACTCGCGGCGCCTCTTCCCGCGGCAGGTTGACCCGCAAGATCAGGCCCTGCGGGCCGTCGGGGTCGGCCGCCTTGTGCTCCTGCCAGCGCCGCACATGGTACAGCGTGTACACCAGCTCGAAGTGATCAGGCCAGTCGACGGCGGTGACCTGCGAGAGATAGTCGAAGTCGAACTCGTCGCGCAGCCGGCGCGCCGCCGGGAGTAACTGGTCGGCCGGCAGCGTCAGCTCGAGGTAGCCATGCACGATGCGCGGCTGCAGGTCGCCCCCCGGCGGCGTGAGCGCCTTGGTGATCGGGTGCTCGAGGGCCTTCGGGTCGGGCGGAGGCGGCGCCGCCGGCTGGCCCCGCGCGGGGGCGGGCCGGGCCGGCCGCGGGGGCGCCGTGGCGGCCTCGCCGCGCGCCGCGGGCGCCGGGCGCTCGCCGGCCGCGGGGGCGTCCGCACTCGCGGGCCGGGCCGCGCGGGGGGGTACCTTGGGCGGCGCAGGCGGCGCCGTGGCCGCTTCGTCGGTGGGCTCCGCCGCGGCCGGGGGCGGCCCCGCCGGCGGCTGCTGCTCAGGAGGTTGCTCGGAACTCGCCATCGTCCTGCCGCGCTCGCTCTCTAGCTATATGCCTTAGCTATATGCCTTGGGATTCCCGACGGTCTGCTGGCGCCGGATCTTCGCCTGGAGCCGCATGAGCCCATACAGCAGGGCGTCGGGCCGCGGCGGGCAGCCCGGCACGTGCACGTCGACCGGCACGAAGTTGTCGATCCCAGGCACGGTGCTGTACGAGCCCTGGAAAGGACCACCCGAGATAGTGCACACGCCCATGGCGATCACGTACTTCGGGTTGGCCATCTGATCGTAGATGCGGCGCACGGCCGGGGCCATGCGCGTGGTGACCGTGCCGGCCACGATCATCACGTCGGCCTGCCGCGGCGAGAAGCGCACCACCTCCGCCCCGAAGCGGCTGATGTCGAAGCGGCTGGCCCCCACGGCCATGAACTCGATGGCGCAGCAGGCCGTCCCCAGTGGGAAGGGCCACAGCGAGTTGCTCCGCGCCCAGTTAACCAGCGTGTTAAGCGAGGTGACCAGCACGTTCTGCCGCAGTGGCTCGGGCACTGGTACGGCGGATTCGAGCTGCAACGGCAGCACGCCGAGGGCGGGCCGCTCGTGATTGTCTGCCATGGTTCCGGACTCCTCGCGCGGGCGGGCGGCTACGACCAATCCAGCGCACGCTTGCGCCAGGCGTAGGCGAAGCCGATCAGCAAGATCGCCACGAAGATCGCCATCTCGATGACCGCGAAGAACCCCAGCCCACCGTAGGCCACCGCCCAGGGGAAGAGGAACACCGCCTCCACGTCGAAGATGGCGAACAGCAGCGCGTACAGATAGAACCGCGCGTGGAACTGGATGTGCGGCGAGCCGATCGGATCGACCCCGCACTCATATGGTAGCAGCTTCGCCGGGTCGGGCCGGCGCGGGGTGATCAGGGGAGCGATCAGCAGGGGCAGCAACCCGAACAGCGTCGCGACGACTAGGAACACTAGAACGGGACCGAACGACTCGATCACGTACTGCCCCCTCGGCTCAAGTCCAGCCCGGCACGCCGGCCTAGGCCCCCGCCAGGCCCGTGCAAGTATAGCACGACCCGCACGCCCCCCCGGGACGCGGTCATTCGACGATGATCGTGTCGCCCGGGCCGTTGATCGACAGGTGGGTCATCGCCTGGTCTGGTTCGGCGCCGTGCCAGTGGCGCTCACCCACCGGCACGTACACCACGTCGCCCGGCCGCACGTGATGCTCCTCGTGCTCGGTGGCCAAGATCCCGCGCCCCTCGGTGATCACCAGCACCTGCTCGTGGGTGTGGTAGTGCAGCTTGGTGCGGGCGCCCGGGGCGAAGGTGACCGTGAGCACGCGGAGCTGGCGCGCGCCCTGCTGGCCGTCGACGAGCGGCCGGGTGTGCACGAGCCCCTCGAAGATCGGCGCAGTGGCCCGCTCGGGCGGGCGCTCGTCGGCGCGGATGACGTGCATGAGGTGCCTCCCTCGGCGGATGTGTGCCACAGCAGCGGGGGCCGCGCTGGCGCCCCCCGCTCATTATGCCAGGCGGCGGCCCGCGCTAGCGGCCGGCGGCCTCGGCCAGCCGCTCGTCCGGGCTGATCCGTACCTGCGTGTAGATCTGCGTGGTCGAGATGCTGGCGTGGCCCAGCTTCGCTTGCAGCGAGCGCAGGTCTTCGCCGTCGTGCAGGTGGTGGGTGGCGAACGAGTGGCGCAGGGTGTGCGGCGTGATGCTGCTGGTGATGCCGGCGGCGCTGGCGCGCGCCTTGATGATCAGCCAGAACCCTTGCCGCGTCAGCCGTTGGCCGCGGTGGTTCAAGAACAGCGCCTCGCCCGACACGGCCGGGCGGGCCAGCGCGCGGCGCCCGCGGTCGAGGTACAGCTGCAGTGCCTCGCGCGCGGTGGCCGAGACGGGCAGCACGCGCACGCGGCGGGCACGGCCCACGCAGCGCACGCACCCCGCGGCTAGATCCAGATCGGCCAGGTCGAGCGACACGAGCTCGGTGACGCGCATGCCGGTGGCATACAGCAGCTCGAGCATCGCGCGGTCGCGCAGCGCCTCCGGCGTGGTGCAGTCGCGCCCGTAGTTGAGCAAGCGCTGCACCTCGCTCACCGAGATGGCGCGCGGCACCGGCTTGCCCACCTTGGGCACTTCCAGGTGCCGCGTGGGGTCCTCGGCTACCAGGCCCTGCTGGTGCAGGTAGTGGAACAGCGACTTGAGCGCGGCGATCTTGCGGGCGACCGTGGCCGGCGCGTAGCCGCGCTCGCGCAGGCGGAGCACGAACTCCTCGACCGCGGCGCGGCAGACGGCGAGCGGGCGCGTGGCGGCCGCCGCCGCGCTATGGCCGTTGGTCCGCTCGGGAGGCGCAGCTGCCGTGGCCTGCTGGGCGGCCAGGAACTCTTGGAATTGGCGCAAATCGTTCTGGTACGCGGCGACCGTGTTGGGGGTCAAACCCCGCTGCTCGTGCAGGAAACGCAGAAACTGGGCGATGTAGCCTTCCATGCTATGGGTCCTCCAGGCGAGAATAGCCTGCCCTTGTCCCCGGCGACGCGGTGCGCGAGCGGAGCACGGCTATTAGCGCCGGGCGCGGCGGCGACGACCGCCGCCCGCGCGGGCCGCACGCTCCCGGCTCCACTCCCACACATTGACCCAATACGGGCGGCGATACTCCACGCCCACCAGTTCGAAGCCCGGAATACTGCCGATGATCTCGTTCCACACCGTGGCGTCGCGGCGCACCTTGGCCACCGCCTTCACCGGCGCGAGCGAGCGGAGCAACTCGCCGATCAGATGCTTGATGATCGCGGGCCGCGGCGCCTCGCCCACCGAGCCGGCATCGCGCAGCACCAGCACATCGTCGACGCGCATGTGCCACTCGACGAACCCGTCGAGCTGCCGCGTGCGGTCGCGCGGGTCGGTATGGACCAGCAACAGCAGCTCGCCGCGCTCGGCGGCGGCCTGGTAGCCCGCGCGCCGCCCCCGCCCCTCCGGGTGCGACATGGTCACACGGATCTGCGAGCGCAGGGCGGGCACGTCGGCGGGTGCCGCCGGCACGAATTCGTAGCCTACTTCGCCTTCCACCCCTCGTCCCTCGCACCGTCACCATGGTGCCGTCCCTGTCGCCCGCTGCAGGACCTACTCGACCAGCCGCCCCTGGAGGTACAGCCAGCGCATGAACGTCAGCCGCCGCGCCTGCGCGGCCGCGAACCCATCGGCTTGCAGGATGTACCGCCACTTGAAGAAGGTCAGGCGCTCGCGGTCGGCTGCCGTCAGCGGCGAGGTCGTGGCCTCGCCGCTGATCTCGGTCGCGCGCGCTTGCGTGCAGGCCTCTTGCTCCATTCGGTGCCCCCCGCCCCTCCCAGGGCGCACGCCACCCGCCAGCGAGCAGCCCCATGCCGCTCGGGCGAGTGCGGAAGTGCCGCCAGTATAGTCAACCCGGGTCACAGCGGTGTCTCTCCCATAGGCAGCCGAGATTACAGGCTGATTACATTTGTGGGCTTCATCCTAGAGACCGCTGGGCCGACTGGGACAGGGGGCAATCCCCCAATCGAGCCGCGGGGCGCCCCTCCCACTAGCGAGGCAGACGCCAGGAACGACGCCCGCATGATGCGGCATTGGCCGCGTGCTTGGC
>Ga0070737_10003153_pt1 | contig 18285 bp, 13 predicted proteins | sample Coa_R1_10_FD_66438 | JGI IMG/M metagenome (GOLD analysis project Ga0070737, IMG submission 66438) | Surface soil microbial communities from Centralia Pennsylvania, which are recovering from an underground coalmine fire - Coalmine... | ecosystem: Environmental > Terrestrial > Soil > Unclassified...
CGACGACGTGCATCCCAAGGTGGTGCTGGCGGCGGCCGCGATTGCTGGAATCGACGAGGTCTACCGCGTGGGCGGCGCGCAGGCGATTGCGGCACTGGCTTACGGCACGCCAACGATTCGCGCGGTGGACAAAATCGTGGGACCGGGCAACGCCTACGTACAGACCGCCAAGCGCATGGTGTATGGCGTGGTCGATATCGACAAGACCGCCGGGCCCAGCGAGGTGCTGATTATCGCCGACGACAGCGCCCAGCCCGCCTGGGTCGCGGCCGACCTGATCGCGCAGGCCGAGCACGGCTCGGGCGGGGAGTCGGCTATCGTGCTGACCACTTCGCGCACCATCGCGATGAACGTGGCGCAGGCGCTGGAGAACGCACTGCTCGACCTGCCGCGCGCCGAAGCGGTCAAGACGGTGCTGGAGCGGCGCGGCGCGGTGGTGCTGGTCAAAAGCCTCGCCGAGGCGTGCGAACTGGCCAATCAAATCGCGCCCGAGCATCTCGAGATCGAGGTGCGCAAGCCCGAACAGTTGCTGAAATCGGTGCGGGTGGCAGGCGCGATTTTTGTGGGTGCGCTGAGTCCCGCTCCGCTGGGCGACTACCTGGCGGGGCCCAATCATATCCTGCCCACCGGCGGCACGGCGCGCTTCGCCTCGCCGCTGGGAGCGTACGATTTCGTCAGACGAACCAGTATAATTCAGGCGACGCCGGCCGCGGTGGCGAGTTTGGGCCCGGTGGTCGCGCAACTGGCGCGGATGGAAGGCTTCGAGGGGCACGCACGTGCGATCGAACGGCGCCTTAACGATCATCCGGCGCTCAGGCGGAGGAATCGGCGCAATGGGCGGTAAGACGAGCGGCAACAGCGGCGCGCGTAGCAAGCTGGTGGGCACAAAGGTGATGCGCACCGATGCGGACGGTTCCGGGCGCAGCGCCGCACTGGAGCGCAAGACGCGCGAAACCCAGATCAGGGTCGAGCTGGCGCTGGACGGCAGCGGACGCGCCCAGATTGCCACCGGCGTGCCGTTTCTCGACCATATGCTGGACAGCTTCGCCCGCCATGGGTTTTTCGACCTCAAGGTCGATGCCCGCGGCGACGTCGAAATCGACGACCATCACACCGTCGAGGACGTCGGCATCGTACTGGGCCGCGCCTTCAGCCAGGCGCTGGGCGATCGCACCGGCATCCGGCGCTTCGGCAGCGCGACGGTGCCCCTGGATGAGGCGTTGTGTACGTCGGTGGTCGATTTAAGCGGCCGCTCCTTCCTTGCCTACAACGTCAAAATCAAGCAGGAGCGAGTGGGCCGGTTTCAGACCGAACTGGTGCAAGACTTTCTCAAGGCGTTGAGCGATGAGGCGCGGATGAATCTGCACGTCATCATGCACAGCGGCCGCAATCCCCATCACATGATCGAGACGATCTTTAAATCGCTGGCCAAGGCGATGGACCAGGCGACCGCCGTCGAGCCGCGCGTGCACGGTGTGCTGTCCACCAAGGGGACGCTGTCCTGAGCAACACGGCTTCGCGCATACGGCCCGCGTCGGGCGGCGCCGCGCTCTTCGATCGCTTCGAGTTAATTCCGGCAATCGACCTGAAAGCGGGCAGGGTGGTGCGCCTGCTGCAGGGCGACATGAATCAGGCCACGGTTTATGGCGACGACCCGGCGGCGGTGGCGCGCGGATTCGAGCAGGCCGGTGCGCGGATAATCCATGTCGTGGACCTTGACGGCGCGGTCGCCGGGGCGCCGCGCAATCTGGACGCCGTGCGCGCAATCCGGGCGGCCACGCGATGCGCGCTCGACGTCAGCGGCGGCTTGCGCACGGTCGGCGCGGCGCGCGAGGTCTTCGACGCCGGCGCGGATCGGATCGCGCTTGGGTCGGTGGCGTTTTTAGATCAGCCGTTGCTGTTTGAGCTGTGCCGCCTGTTTCCCGGGCGCGTGTTCGGATCGCTCGACGTGCGCGGTGGGCGGCTGGCGATCAAGGGATGGGTCGAGACCAGTCCGCTTGGGATTGAGGAAGCCGCTGCGCTCTTCAAGCGCGCCGGCGTGGCAGTGATCATCTACACCGATATCGCGCGCGACGGCACCACGGCCGGAGTCGATTGCGACAAGTACGCGCGGATGGCGCGGGCGTGCGGCGTACCGATTATCGCCTCGGGCGGCATCGCCACGCTCGATGACGTCCGGCGTCTGCGCGCGCGATTCAGTGAGGGGGTGGTCGGCGCGATTACCGGCCGCGCCCTGTACGAGGGCCGGTTCACACTGGCCGAAGGCCTTGCCGCCGCCCGATAATCCGCGGCTGCGGCCGCGATCACTCGCCCCATCATCAGCAAGCCAGGCGTCGAGTTGCGCGCCGCGCGAGTTCACCATCCGCGGACTCGTGCTGGGTCTGCTGCTGGCGGTGATTTTGGGTGCGGCGAACGCATACCTGGGCCTGTACGCCGGGATGACGGTGTCGGCCAGCATCCCCGCCGCGGTCATCTCGATGGGCGTCCTGCGCATCCTGGGCGGTGCCACCCAACTGGAAAACAACGTGGTGCAGACGATCGCATCGGCGGGCGAAGCGGTCGCCGCCGGCGCGATTTTTACTTTCCCTGCGCTGGTCATCCTCGGCCGCAGCGGCGACCTTTCCTACCGCGACGTGACGCTGCTGTGCGCGGTCGGCAGCACACTTGGCAGCCTGCTGATCATCATGTTACGGCGTGCCTACATAGTGGAGGAGCGTCTGCCTTATCCCGAAGGAAAGGCCTGTGCCGAGGTCATCCGCAGCGGCACCGCGGGGCGCACGGCGGCGCGGCCGCTGCTGACGGGCGGCGCAATCGCCGCGGTCATCAAGCTCGCTCAGGGAGTAGGCGGATTGCTTCCCGACGCGATCGGCGGCGCGCGATGGCTGGTTGGGATGACATGGGCAGGTTCGCTCGACCTGTCCGCCGCGCTGGCGGGGATCGGCTATATCGTCGGCATTCAGATTGCCGCGATGGTGCTGGCGGGCGGCGCAATTGCATGGCTGGTCGCGGTCCCGATTCTCAGCCTGATGTATCCGGAGCTGCGTCATGAGCCGGCGGCGAGCGCCGCAGCACAGTTGTGGCGCACGCAAGTCAGGTTCCTGGGCGTCGGGGCGATGCTGACCGGCGGGCTGACGACGCTATGGCGGATGCGCCGTCCGATTATCAGGGCGCTGGGCGACGTGCGGCGCGCCGAGCTGATCGCCGATGAGGCGCGCGCGCGCGAAGAAACCGATATTCCGACGGCGCAGGTCGCAATCGCGGTCGCGCTGTGCGTGCTGCTGATGTTCGCGCTCTACGGCCGCGTGTCGGGGAGTTGGGCGATGGCGCTGGTGCTGGCCGGGTCGTTGGCGGCGATCGCGTTTTTCGCCACCGCTGTGGCGGGCTATCTCACCGGACTGGTGGGCGCGTCCAACAATCCGGTTTCAGGCGTGACGCTGATTGTGCTGCTGGCGATCGCGCTGCTGCTCAAAGCGCTGGGCGCCGGCGCCGTGCTCGGTCCGCGAATCGCAATCCTCGCCGGTGCGGTGGTATGCGTGGCTGCCGCGATGGCGGGCGATTCGCTGCATGACCTCGCCACCGGATTCCATCTCGGCGCTACGCCGCGCGCGCTGGAATACGGCGTCCTGATTGGTGCGCTGGTCTCGGCGCTGGTCGTGGCGCCGATTTTGAAGGTGCTGATCGCGAGCTACGGTATCGCCGGGATGCCGCATGCACCAGCGCGTGCGCTGGCCGCGCCGCAGGCCTTCCTGATGGCGCAGGTGGTGCGCGGTGTGTTCGCCGGCGGCCTGCCGTGGACGATGGTCGGAATCGGCGCCATCGTGGCGCTGGTGCTTCATCTGATCGACGTGCGATTGGAAGGGGGCGCAAGCGGATGGCGGACGCCGCCGATGCCGCTGGCGATCGGATTGTATCTGCCGCTGGGGCTGAGCGTCGCCATCGCGCTGGGCGCGTTGATGCGCGCCGCAATCGGCGGCCGCCAGCGCTCCGAGACCGACACCGGTCTGCTCTTTTCCGCAGGCCTGGTCGCAGGCGAAGCGCTGACCGGAATCCTGATCGCGGCGCTGGTCACGGCAGGGGTCAAGCTGCCGCTGTTGTAATTGGCACGGAAAGGAATCGGCACCGCCGGCGCTGCAGGAATGAGGGCGGGCAGCGTGGGACCCCGGCTGTGGTCCGGATCTCCCGTAGGACGTAAGCTTCCTGCGCCGGTTCTGTCTTGTGCCCGCGAACGCCTTTGTTCCACAGACCGCACCAAGGGTGTCACACCAGTGGGAATCTGCTATATCGGCTCGCATGGACACTGCATCTACCGACCGGATCATCGAGGCGGCGCGGACGCAGGGGCGCGCCGCTCTTTCCGAAATCGAGTCCAAGGCGCTGTTGGAGGCCTGCGGAATTCCGACCACGATGCCGCGGCAGGCGACTTCCGCCGCGCAGGCCGCGGCGATCGCCAAACAAATCGGCTTTCCGGTTGTCCTGAAGGTGCTGTCTGCCGAGGTCACGCATAAGAGCGACGTTGGCGGTGTGGTGCTCGGTTTGACTTCCGGGGCGCAGGTCGAAAACGCATTCAAGCAGATCAGGAAAAACCTTGGCGAAAAGGCGCCGGGGGCCCGCTTTGAGGGCGTTGCCGTGCAAGCGATGGCGCGGCCGGGAATCGAGATGCTGGCCGGCATCAGCTACGACCCGGCATTTGGTTCGATGCTGGTGGCGGGGCTGGGCGGTGTGCTGGTCGAGGTGCTCAAGGACGTCGTGATGCGCCCGGCGCCGATCGACGCCAAAAGCGGCCGCGAGATGGTCGAGGAACTCAAGGGCGCTGCGCTGCTGCGCGGCGTGCGCGGCGCGCCGCCCGCCGATATCGAGGCATTCGTCGATCTGCTGGTCAAGCTGGGCCGACTGGCCGCCGCACGCAGCGATATCCGCGAGATGGACCTCAACCCCGTGATGGTTTATCCGCAGGGCGTGATGGCGGTTGACGCGCGTGTGGCCCTGAACGATGCGCCGGCTGGCGGCGCCAATCCAGCCAACGGCGACCGCGCGGTAGCGCGCCGGCGCAACCTGGAGCAGGCGATGTCGCCCAACACCATTGTAGTAATCGGCGACAAAAAGGCGGGCGGCTATATCTGGCTGCGCGCGCAATCCAATTTCAAGGGCAAACTCTATTCGGTGCAAATCGACCCCAAGGAAATCCCCAACATCGAGCAGATGGGGATTACCAACTATCTCAACCTCTCGGAGGTGCCCGGGCCGATCGACCTGGCGATCACCGCAGTGCCGCGCCAGGTGGCCCCGCTGATTCTAAAGAATTGCCTGGAGACGGGCGTGCGCGGCGTGCAGTTCTTCACTTCGGGCTTTTCCGAAACCGGAGAGGAGTTGGGCATCAAGCTGGAGCGTCAGCTCAAGGCGATGGCGGAGGAATCAGAAATTGCGCTGGTCGGCCCCAACTGCATGGGTCTGTACAATCCCGCGGCCGGCGTGTGCAATTTCCCCGGCCAGCCCACCGGCGAAGCGGGCGACGTCTGCTTCATCTCGCAAAGCGGCACGCACATGGTGAACATGGCGTTCCAGGGGCCGGCGCGCGGAATCAAAATCAACAAGGGCGCCTCGATCGGCAATGCGATCGTGCTCAATCCCGCCGATTACCTGGAGATGATGGCGGATGATCCGGGCACGCGCGTGGTGGGGATGTACATCGAAGGCATCCGCGACGGACAGCGTTTCCTGGACGTGCTCAGGCGCGCCACCGCGCGTATTCCGGTCGTGATCTGGAAGGGCGGAGTGACCGAGGCCGGTGCGCGCGCCACGTTCTCGCATACCGCTTCGCTGGCAACGCCCGCCGCGGTGTGGAAGGCGGTGGTGCGCGCGGGCGGCGCGGTCGAGGTGCGTTCGTGGGATGCGCTGCTTGACGCGCTGGCGATGTTCTCGCGCAGCTTGCCGATCAGGGGGCGGCGCGTCGGGCTGGTGGCGATGACCGGCGGGCAGTCGGTGTTTATCACCGACACGTTTGCCGGTGCTGGCATGGAGGTGCCAGCGCTGTCGCAGGCTTCTTACGATGAGTTCAAGACGTTCTTCAACACCATCGGCGGCAGCTATCGCAATCCGCTCGACGCCGCCGGCACGATCATGGGGCCCCAGGAAGGCAACCTGGTGCGCATCCTCAATATTTTGGATCGCGACCCGGTGCTGGACCTGATCGTGCTCGAAATCGGCACCGGAACCGCCGCCGCGCGATGGGCCAGCCATGAAGCGGATGTAGCCTCGATGCTCGACAAGCTGGCGGAGTTCAACAAACGCACCACCAAGCCCTTCTCCCTGATCATGCATCATGCGCACCTGGAGGACATCGTGGCGCGGGCGCGCAAGATGGCCGTCGAACGCGGCTTGCTGGTGTTCGAAAGCTTCGAACGCGCCGCCCAGACCCTAAGCCTGGGCGCGGACTACTGGACGCGGCACTGAGAAGCTGCAGCACTGTCTATAAAAACGGCGGCTTCTCCTGGAGCCGCCGTTTTCGTCACTCCTTCATTCCCGGGTTGCCTTTGCCTGTGGGCTGCCGTCCCGACGGCAGTGAAGGCATCGCGCGCCGCCGCCGATTTGCCTGAGTCAACGTGCGAGCGTCGGCCGGCGGAAGGAGCCCCGAGCTCAGCGCCTGAGGCGGCATCGACCAGCACCGGCATCTGTCCCTCCGATTCAGGCATCTCCCCGGTGGCCGCTGCTATTGTCATCCGCGGCCGCAGGGGAAGAGGGAGACAGGCGATGGCGATGGTTGGGCGGAGTGGCGGCCTGAGAGCGGCGGGCGGCGGCCTGGATGTATTTGACGGTAATGGGCGAGAGATCGTCGACCGCGACTCGGGCTTCGATTATTGAAAAACCCTTCCTGGCGTGGGCGGCTTGCAGGGCGGTGCGCAAGTCGGCCAAAGTGCTCGCCACAAAGCCGTGGCCCCCCCAATCCTCGGCCAGCTTCGCATACGGCCACGGCGGGATTTCCAACAATTCGGGGCGCTCCACGACGGGCCGGAAGATTTGCCATCCGCTGTTATTCACCACGATTACGATTGGATTGGCCCCCATCATCGGCGCGTGTGCGATTTCAGGTCCCGTCATCTGGAAGGCGCCGTCGCCGCACAGTACCAGCGGCCGCACACCGGCCCCGATTTGCAGTCCGAGTGCCGCCGGAACCGCGAAACCCATCGAAGCATAAAAGCCCTGGGCCAGATACAGACCGCCGCCGGGCACGCGCACGTCGAGACCTGCAAACAGCATGTCGCCCGATTCCGCGACCACGCCGTAGTTGCGATGCTCGGCCAGAAAGCCGTTTACCTCGCGCAGCATGTCGCGCACCCGCAGCGGGGCATTCGGTGCCGCGGCCGGTTCACCGCCGTTGAGGTTGTCCGCGTAGCGCACCGGTTCGTGCCGGGTTTTGAAGTCGTGCCTGAGCAGGGCGTGGACGAAATCGCGGATCGACGTGTCGGTGTAGGTGTGGAAGCGGACGTCGACGCGGCCGTCGACCGCCCAGATACTGCGTTCATGGATGATGTGGGGCGGCTGATTGCCGAAGTTCATGTCGGTCTTCAGACAGCCGAGGTTGATGGTGAGGTCGGCCTGCTGCATGCGCTCCACGATCGGCGGGGCGCTGATGTCGGCCACCTGCACGCCCATGTATTGCGGATGGTCCATCGGGAAGGCGCCCTTGCCCAGTACCGTGCTCAGCACCGGTACACCCATCCGCTCCGCCAATGTGATCAGCTCACGCGCCAGTTTGTAGCGATGGATCTCGATGCCGGCGATCAGCAGCGGCTTGCTTGCCGCATTGAACATCTCCACGGTTTCGCGCGCCGCCTCCTCGACCTTGCGCGGATCGGAGGGAGGAAACTCAAGACTGCCGTCCCAGGCGATCAGCTCGGGCGGCACCTCGATTTCGCAATCGACCATGTCGCGGTGGATTTCGATGTAGCCGGGGCGCTGCTCGGCCCAGACCGTCTTGACCACTTCATGCATCCGCTCGGCGGCGGTGCGCGGGTCGGTCAGCACGGTCAGCGCGCAGGTGACCTCGCGGAAGATGCGCTGCTGGGATTCGATGTCGCGCGCCTGATGGTGGATCATTGTGCCCAGCTTGCGCTCGCCTTCGCCGGGGCCGCCCGAGAATACCAGCACCGGCACCCGCTCCGAGAACGAACCCGCCACCGGGTTGACGGTGTTGTGGCCGCCGGCGCCGTAGGTCACACAGATGACGCCGATGCGGCCGGTAGCGCGCGCGTACCCGTCGGCGGCGAAACCGACCCCGGGTTCGTGCGAGAGGGTGTGCATCTTAAGCCCGTGCTTGCGGCCCATGGTAAAGAACAGTTTGAGCGCCAGGTCGCCCGGGATGCCGAACACGTGGGAGACGCCAATCTTGCGCAGATAGGCGACCACGAAATCGCCCAGAGTCATCCGTCTCTTCATCGCTTGCCGTCCTCTTTTCTTCCCGTTTCCTATTGTAGCAGGGGCGGCGAATTGTTGGCGTGAATGGCAGTGCTCGCTTTTGCTCGGAAAAGTGCTAGGTTATTGACAGGCTGTCATGACGCTGCGCGACGTACTGAGGCCCCACTTTCTTAATCCGGTCCGCCTGGGCCGGATAGTGGCCTACCTGCCGCAGTTCGTGCGGCTGTTCTACCGCCTGTTCAGCGACCCGCGGGTGCCCATCCTGGTGAAGCTGGTGCCGGTGCTGGGCTTGGTCCTGGCGATTTCGCCCCCCAACCTTGAACTGGAGATTATTCCCGTGCTGGGCGAACTGGATTTTGTGTTGATCATGTTGGTGGCGCTGAAGGTGTTTGTCTGGCTCTGCCCGCCCGACGTTGTGCGCGAGCATGTCGCGCGAATCGCGCACCGGGGCTGAGACCGCGCCGATGCGACCCCGCCTGTTGCTGTTTGCGCTGGCCGCCGCGATCATCGTCGTCGTGGTCGTGCTGGGCGTGGCCGATGAATTTCTGGTCGACCTGATGTGGTTTTCGGCGCTGGGCTACAGGTCGGTCTTCTTCACCGAGTTTTTCGCACGGGTGGCGGTGTTTGCCGCAGTGTTCGTAATCGCGGCGGGGGCGTTTTACCTGAGCGGATGGTACGCGCTGCGCGCTTCGCCCGACCGCGAGCGGCTGCGCGTGGTGCGCTTTCCCGAAGATTTACGCCAGGTCAGCCTGCCCGACGTAATCCGTTCCCTGGGCGAGCGGATGCCCTGGCGGCTGCTGATTTGCGCGGCGGCAGTGCTGCTGGGCATCTTCGTGGCGGTGGGCGAATCCTCCAACTGGGATGTCTATCTCAGGGGCATCTACGGAAGTAAGTTCGGCATCGCGGAGCCGGCCTTCGGTAAGGATACCGGTTTTTATGTGTTCAACCTGCCACTGCTCGACGAGCTGCGCGACTTGGTACTGCTGCTGATCTTTCTGGCCGCGGCGCTGGCCGCCGGCGTGTATTGGGCGCGCGGCGCACTGGATTTCCGCGAGGCTCCGCCGCGCATTGCGCGGGCAGCAGTGGGGCAGTTTACCGTTTTGCTGGGGCTGTTTTTCCTGCAGCGCGCCTACGCTTACTGGTTGGGCCGTTTCGACCTGCTGTTCCATACCGACGGCGTGGTGTACGGCTTTCGCTACGTGGACGACGTGTTGTGGCGGCCGGGCCTGTGGCTGCTGGTCATCCTGTCGCTGGCTGGCGCGGCAATCTGTTTCAGCAACCTGGGGGCGCGCGGCGCGTGGCGGATGGTGCTGGCGGCGGTGATCGTGTTTGGGCCGGCCGTGGTGCTCAACCTGCTGCAGCCGGTGATTGAAAGTCTGCGCGTCAAGCCCGACGAGTTGCGCATCGAGCGCCCTTACCTGGCCAACAACATCCGCATGACGCGCCATGCCTACAAGCTCGACGCGGTCGATGTGGTTCCGTTTCCGGCCCGCGGCGAACTGACCGCGGCCTCGCTGGAGCAGGACGCGCCCACGGTCAAGAACATCCGCCTGTGGGACCCGCGTCCGTTGATTGCGACCTACCGGCAGTTGCAGGAAATTCGCCTTTATTACGACTTCCGCGACGTCGAGGTCGACCGCTACTGGATTGACGACAAGTACACCGAAGTGATGCTGTCGGCGCGCGAACTCAATCCGGACCTGCTGCCTGAGAACGCCCACACCTGGGTCAACCAGCATCTGAAGTTCACCCATGGCAGCGGCATCGTGATGAGCCCGGTCAACGCCAAGGACGCCGAGGGTTTGCCGGTGTTCTACCTGAGCGACATCCCGCCGGTGTCGAAGGTAGGGCTGACCGTCACGCGGCCCGGCATCTACTTCGGCGAGGAACCGGACAACTACGCAGTGGTCAAGACCAACACACCGGAGTTCGACTATCCGCGCGGTTCCGACAATGTGTTTGGCTATTACCAGGGCGATGACGGGGTACGGATCAGCGGGCTGATCCCGCGGCTGCTGTTCAGCTACTACTACCGCGATCTCAATCTGCTGGTCAGCGATACGATTCTGCCGCGGAGCCGGATCCTGATTCGGCGCAACATCCGCGACCGCATTTCGCGTCTGGCGCCGTTTCTGGTGCTCGACCGCGATCCCTACATCGTGTTGCACAACGGCCAACTGGCCTGGATTATCGACGCCTACACCACCAGCGATCACTTCCCCTACTCGCAGCGCAACCCCGATCAGATCAACTACATCCGCAATTCGGTCAAAGCGGTGGTTGACGCCTATACCGGTCATACGGTGCTGTACGTGGCCGATGCCGAGGATCCGATCATCCGGACCTGGCAGCGGATCTTCCCCGCGCTGTTCCAGCCGCTGTCGGCGATGCCGGCCGATTTGCGCCAGCATATCCGCTATCCCGAAGACATGTTCATGGTCCAGGCCGACATCTACGCGACCTATCACATGACCGATCCGCAGGTGTTCTACAACCGGGAGGACGTATGGGGATTCCCGCGCGAGAACTACGGCGGCGAGACCGGACAGATGCAGCCCTATTACGTGATCATGCGGCTGCCCAACGAGCCGCGCGAGGAATATATCCTGATGCTGCCGATGGTGCCGCGGGGACGCGACAACATGATCTCGTGGCTGGCGGCGCGCTGCGACGGCGATCAATACGGCAAGCTCATTGAGTACGCATTTTCCAAGGACAAACTCATCTACGGGCCTTATCAAATCCAGGCCCGCATCAATCAGAACCCGGAGATCTCCCGCCAAATGTCGCTGTGGAACCAGATGGGGTCGCGGGTGATTTTAGGCAACCTGCTGGTCATCCCCATCGAAGATTCGCTGCTGTACGTGGAGCCGTTGTACCTGCGCGCGGAAAACGGGCAGTTGCCCGAGTTGCAGCGGGTGATCGCCTCCTACAGCGATCGGGTCGTGATGGCCGACAACCTGGAGTTGAGCCTGGCCGCGCTCTTCAAAGCCGGGCAAGCGCCGGCGCAGGTGGTCCAGGCCGAAGTACCGGTCAGCGGCCAGAGCCTGACGCCGGCGGCCGGTGCTCCCGCTGTCGCCAGAGATCTGCGCGCCGCTTCCGAGCATTACGACCGTGCACTCAAGGCGCTGCGTGCGGGCGACTGGGCGGGCTTCGGCGCCGAGATGCAGAAGCTGGGAGAGGCCTTGCAGAGTCCGGTCGGACATTAGTAGTTTCGCACTGTTTAAGCCATGCCAAGGGGGGGATGCGTGGCCAAACAAAAGCAGGCGCTTGGGCGGCCCATCGGGCTGCCGCTTGTCCGAGCATGCGTTGCAGCGGGCGCGCACGCGGAGTGCTGCGTCCGGCTACGACAAGTAGAAGGTATCCTACAAATTGAATATAGGCGCGTAACGCCGTGGATCGCGGGGGCCGAGCGATGAACCCGGCCAGGCCCATCCGTGTTGTGCTCATCGACGACCATCGCATGCTGCGCGAGGCGTTGCGCGCCGTGATGGAAAAGGAGGGCGGATTCGAGTTGGTCGGCGAGGCCGGCGACGCGCCCGAGGGAATCGGAGTTGCGGTGCGCGCCCGCCCCGACGTGATTGTGCTGGACGTTGCGATGCAGGGAATCGCCGGCATCGAGGCCGCCCATCGCCTGCGCAAGGAGGCGCCTGGGTCCAGGATCCTGATGCTCAGCCAGTACGACGACCGCGAATACGTGCTGGAAGCCCTCGGCGAGGCCGGTGCCGCCGGCTATTTGATCAAATCTGACGCCGCCGCTGAACTGCTCGGCGCCATCCGGGCGGTGGCGGCGGGCAAACGTTACATCAGTCCCGCCGTGGCGCCGGCCGTGCTGGAGAAGCTGCAGCGAAGCGGGCGTAAGGCGGAGCGCAACAGCCAGTCGCTAACGCGGCGGGAGCGCGAAATTGTGCGGCTCATCGCCCAGGGCTTGGCGGTCAAGCAAATCGCCGAGCGGTTGGGTATCAGCCCCAAGACCGTTCAAGTGCATCGCACCAATCTGGCCGCCAAGCTCCGTCTGGGATCGACGGCGGCGATCGTTCGCTACGCAATCAAACACAAGCTGATGAAACTGGAATGAAGTCATTTCGGCCGTATACAAGCCCCGGCGCATCGGTAGTAAAGTGGAGGACAGGTTGCCGGAATGCCCGCCGCAATTGACACGTTGAAACTGGCCAAGCGGCTGCGCCAGGCTGACTTTACCCAGCCCCAAGCCGAAGCGCTGGCCGAGGCCGTCGCCGAAGCGATGGTGGAAAATGTCGCCACCCGGCCCGATCTTGCGCAGCTGCGCACCGGGCTCCAGCAGGACATCGGCGAACTGCGCGCGGAGTTGAAGCAGGACGTTGCCGACCTGCGCGCGGAGTTGAAGCAGGACGTTGCCGACCTGCGCGCGGAGTTGAAGCAGGACATCGCCCAACTGCGGGCGGATTTGAAGCAGGACATCGCCGCGATCCGCACCGAACTTAAGCGGGATATCGCCGAGCTGGAAATCAAGATGGGCGCGCTGGAAACACGGATGCTGCGCTGGATGGGCGCCGGATTCGCCGCTACCATCGCCACGATGGTAGCGCTGCTCCAGTTCACGCATCGCTGACCCCGCCGGGTTGGCCGGCAGAGCCGGCCTCGCGCTATCAAACCATATTGCCAAGGGAGCCATATCAGCATGGAGGAAATTGGTCTGTTCGAAGCGATCTATTCGGCGCGCGCCTTGCGCCGCTTCAAACCCGATCCGGTGCCGGACGAAATCATCACCAGAATTCTGGACGCGGCGATTCGCGCGCCGACCGCCAGCAACTACCAGAACTGGGTGTTTTTGGTGGTCAAGGATGCGGAGCGCCGCCGCCGTGTAGCAGAGGTCTACCGTAAGGTTGGCGACGCGATCCGTCCCGTGATCGCCAATCTGTTTCAGAGCGCCCCCGCCGCGCCCGCCCAGCTTGCCCGTCAGCGGCGCAAACTCAACGACTCCGTGCTCTACCTGTTCGAGCACATGCACGTGCCGCCGGTGTTGCTGGTCGCCTGCCTCAAGCCGGTGGCGCCCTACTGGCAGGGTGCGGCGGTCCCCGACAGGATTGTGGCCGGAATGAGAGCGATGGCACGCTTCGACAGTTCCAGCATCTACCCTGCAGTTCAGAACATAATCCTGGCCTGCCGCGCCTTCGGGCTGGGCACGGTGCTGACCACTTTGCACGCCGTGCTGGAAGACGAAGTTAAAGCAGCTCTTGAAATTCCGGCCGAAGTCGATACCTGGGCGCTGCTGCCCATCGGCTATCCGCTGGACAAGTTCGGACCGGTCAAGCGCAAACCGATAAGCGAGGTGGCCTGTTTGGACCGCTGGGGTAGTCCGTGGCCCGGCTGAGCTTGGCGGCGCGCCGGCGAATCTGATAAAAGCGAAAAAACCACGAAGACGCGGGAGTTCGGCCTTACGGTCAGCCTTTTGGCAGACGCAGCGATTCGGGCCGGTTGAAGGTGTGGTGATGAGCATGAGGATTCGGGAAAAGCTGCATGCGCTGTTGCAAAGCCGGCCCGCAGGGGCGACAACGGCCGAGCTGATGGGTTCGATCTTCGCCGGCTGCGGCTCCGATCCCGAGCTCGGCGACCGCGTGGTCCATCAACTGCTCGGCGGCGACCCGGCTTTCGTTTACGACCCTGAACATCAGCTCTGGGCCTGCCGCGAACAGGTGGCGCTGCGCGTGCCGACTCATGAGGCCAGTTACGTAGTGGTCGACCTGGAGACGAGCGGTGGTGCGCCGGGCGGCGGGCGGATTATCGAAATTGGTGCCTGCCGGATGACCGGAGCGCGCATCGAGCAGACCTACCAGACCTTGGTGCGGCCCTGGACGCGAATCCCCGGGTTCATCGCCGCGATGACGTCGATTACCAACGAGATGGTGCGCGAGGCGCCGCCGATCGAGGAGGTCCTGCCGGATTTCCGGCATTTTCTTGGTGAGTCGGTGCTGGTCGCCCACAATGCGCAGTTCGACGCCGCGTTTTTGGACTTCGAATTCCGCCGCCTGTTTGGCGTCGGCTTGCGCAACCCGGTGCTGTGCACCTTGCGCCTGGCGCGGCGGCTTTTGCCGTCGATGCGCCGGCGCGGCCTGGACGCGATGGCGGAGTATTTCGGGCTGTCCACCGCAGGACGCCATCGCGGACTGGGCGACGCACGCATGGCGGCGGAACTGCTGTCGATCTTCCTGGAGATGGCGGCGCAGATGGGAATCCGGCGGCTGGACCGGCTGCTGGAGTTTCAACACGCGGGCGCGTCGGGGCGCAGGATCGAGCGCCATGTTCCGCCCGAGGCGATTGCGGCTCTGCCGGCGGCGCCCGGCGTCTATCTGATGCACAACGAGCGGGGCGACGTGCTGTATGTGGGCAAGGCGCGCAACCTCAAGCGCCGGGTTGCCTCTTACTTCAACGGCGGGATGGGCCTGCGGCCCAAGGTGATCGAGCTGGTCGGCCATGTCCGGTCGGTTAAGACGCGCATCACTCCCAATTCGCTGGAGGCCGCCTTGCTCGAAGCGCGGCTGATTCGCGAACTCAAACCGCCCTACAACCGGATGTTGAAGAGTTCGCCCGCCGCCTACCTGGTCAAGGTCGACATGACCGATCCGTTTCCGAAGCTAAGCTTGAGCACCACGCTCAGCCGGCGCGCAGGACTGCTCCAACTTGGGCCTTATATCGGCAGGCGCAGTCCGCGGCGTGGTCTGGATGCCCTGGTCCGCCTGATGCGTCTGCGGGTGTGCGCCGGGCGCCTGACGCCGGATGAGTCCGTTTCGCCCTGCGTGTATGGCCAGATGGGGCGTTGCATTGCGCCCTGCAACCGCAGCGTCGATGAGGACGGCTACGACGCACAGGTGCGCCAGGCCGTCGAATTCCTGCGTGGACGCAGCGCTGGGCTGCTGACCCGGCTGGCGGCGGCGCGCGATCAGGCCTCGCGCGCGATGCGTTTTGAGCAAGCGCAACGCTATCAGCGCGACCTCGATGCGCTTGCCGCGTTCGCCGCCGGCGAGCGGCGCTTGAGCCGCGTGGTGGAGGAAAACAACCTGATAATATTCCTCGGCGGGCTTGCCTACGTTGTACTCAGTGGCAGGTTGGCGTATCGGAGCGAAATCGATTCGCCTCAAAAGGCACGCGAGCTGACCGCCTTCGTGGCGGACAATTACGATCGCTATCGGGGCCGCCCGCCGGGCCGGGACGAACTGGAACCGATGCTGATCGTGTCGCGATGGCTGCGCGAGCGGCCTGCCGACGAAGGGCGGCTGGTGTTCCTCGACGGTCCCTTCATACCGATGCAGACCGTGTTGGCGCATTGCCAAGATGCCGGTGGGTTGGCGGATGAGCGCAGCGAGCCGCCGGCGCCGATTTCCGTAGCCGCGAGCGTCATTCCGCAGCGCTTGCCGGGATGAAGCCGACGGTCCCGTTGCGCAAGGTGACCTGCAGCCAATTGCCGCTGATGCCGGTGACGTGCACGTATTTGTGGCGATGCACTTGCGCAACCACGGCGCTGTTGGCGTCGGGGCTCTGGTAGACCGGCGAATTGTGGGTCAGCAAAAATTTCTTGTTCAGCGGACGAACCGGTTTTGGCGCAGCCGGGACCGCGGAAGCAACCGGAGGCGCGGCCGGCGGCGGGACTTCGGCAGGCGGGGGTCCTTCCGGCGCCGGGGGCGGAGTGACAGCCGCTTCGGCGGGCGGCAGCAGGCTGGGATCAAGCTGGCGCACGCGCGCGAACTCTTCATCGGCTGCGCCGCGTTCGTTGGGCAGCGTGGCCAGGAAATTGGCTAATGCCAGATGCAGTTTGGCGTCGGCGGGCGCCAGACCCACCGCGGTGCGCAGCTCGATTTCAGCCTGACCCGCCTGCTTGCGCTGATTGAGAACGGCGGCGAGTTGGCGCCGGTATTCGGGCGATGCCGGATTGAGTACGACTGCGGCGCGCATCTGGTTCTCGGCCTGACTCCATTGTCCGCGCTTGGAATACAGGCTTGCCAGTGCCGCATGAGTGGAGGCGTCCAGCGGCTTGAGGTTGATGGCCTTGACGTATTCCGCCTCCGCGGCCGGATAATTGTGTTCGTAGGAATAAAAGTCACCCAGCTTGATATGGGCTTGCGGGTCGTCGGGCGCCAGTTTGACCGCCGCTTCGTAGTCCTCCTGGGCCGTACCCAGTTGGTTGTCATGCAGCGCCTGGTCGCCGGACTTGATGTAATCGCGAGCCGAGCGCCGGCCGCATCCGGGCGCCAACAGAGCGGGCAGAAGGAACAGCAGGCAAGCCGCAAGCGGTGCGCGTGCAGGCCGGGCAAATTCAACCGTCATCTTCACTCTCCTGTGGGAGGAGCCGCCTCCACATCCGCCTTAATTGTGTCGTCCAGCCGATGATTGCGGCAAGCTTATACTGCGGCAAAAATCTTCCTTGCGCTCAACCCCGGCAGGTTTGTCAACAGTGGAGCAGATACTTGCGCAACTCCCGTACGTATCAGGTATAAAGGACAGACCGTGCGTGCCCTGTTGATAGCGGCCAAGGAGACGGCCTTCGCCAAGACGCGCCTGGGCAGATTGCCCCAGCGCGAGCGCGAACTGTTGGCGCAGGCGATGTTCCGCGACGTGCTGGAAGCGGCGATGAATTTCAAGGCCGCAGAATGCGTGGCCGTGGTAAGCTCGGATGACGCGCTGCTGGAGATGGCCGGACGCGCCGGCGCGGTGGTTATCGATGAACGCTACCCGCGCGGGCTTAACGCGGCGGTGGCGATGGCGACGCGCGAGTTGGCCGCCGGCGGCGTAACGACGCTGTGTACGCTGCTGTCGGACACACCCTTGGTCAGCGCTGCCGACATCGAACAGGTCTTCGCCGCGGCGTGCTGGGAGCGGGGCGTGGTGCTGGCACCCTCGCGCGACGAGCGCGGCACCAACATCATTCTGCGCCGGCCCGCCGATGTGATCCCGACACGCTTCGGCAAACGCAGCCTGGCGCTACATCGCGCGGAGTGCGCACGGCTGAACCTGCCGTGCAAGGTGTTGCCGTTGCCAGGGCCGGCGATGGATCTCGACGAAGTAGCTGACCTGATCGCTTTCATAAGCGTAGCTAACAATTCGCACACTCTGTCCCAACTTCTCCGTTTTGAGCTTGCATTGTCATAGTTCACAGGCTTCAATGGTGGGCGGTTTGCCGCGCAACGTGTGCCGACGTTTGAATTGAGAATCAACCGCTGAGTATCACCCATCAGCCTTTGCAAGATGAATAGCCCCATCAGCATCGACCGCCCTGCCAGCCCGCCGCTCGTGGCGGCCATCGAACGTCTTGGCGCCGCCATCCTGGAGGGCGTTAACGCATTGGGCCGGTTCGTTCTGTTCCTGCTCTCGGCGATGGTGGAAATCGTGTTGCCCCCTTACAAGGTGCGCCTGGTGTTGCGCCAGATCCGCACCATCGGTGCCGAATCCTTCTTTCTGGTCGCGCTGATCGCGATGTTCACCGGGATGGTGCTCGGCCTGCAGGGCGAGTTCACGCTGCGCAAGTTCGGTTCCGAAGGCGCGCTGGGCACCGTGGTTTCGCTGGTGCTGGTGCGGGAGTTGGGGCCGGTGCTGACCGCCCTGATGGTGACGGCGCGGGCCGGTTCGGCGATGGCGGCGGAAATCGGCGCGATGCAGGTTACCGAGCAAATCGACGCGCTGACGGTGATGGCGATCAATCCGGTTCAATACCTGGTCTCGCCGCGCCTTATCGCCGCCGTGATCAGCTTTCCGCTGCTGACCTCGATGTTCGACGTGATCGGAATCCTGGGCGGCTACGCCGTGGGAGTAGGCTTAATGGGCGCGCCGGCCGCCAGCTACTTTAACGGCATTGCGCAGAATCTCTCCGGTGACGACGTCAGCGGCGGCTTGTACAAGGCG
>Ga0070737_10003158_pt1 | contig 18269 bp, 14 predicted proteins | sample Coa_R1_10_FD_66438 | JGI IMG/M metagenome (GOLD analysis project Ga0070737, IMG submission 66438) | Surface soil microbial communities from Centralia Pennsylvania, which are recovering from an underground coalmine fire - Coalmine... | ecosystem: Environmental > Terrestrial > Soil > Unclassified...
CGTGGCGGCCGGCGAGGGCCTCGACTACCACCTGGCCACGGCCAAGGGCGGCAACAGCTTCGACGCCCACCGCCTCGTGCACCTGGCCGCCGGCGAGGGCCGGCAGGAGGCCATGGAGGAGCGTCTCTTCGCCGCCCACTTCGTCGACAACGAAGCCATCGGGGACCACGAGACGCTGGTCCGCCTCGCCGCCGAGATCGGCCTCGACCCGGTGGAGGCCGGAGAGGTCCTGGCCGGTGACGCCTTCGGCGACGAGGTGCGGTCCGACGAGGCCGAGGCGCGGGCGCTCGGGATCAGCGGCGTCCCCTTCTTCGTCATCGACCGGGCCTACGGCGTGTCCGGCGCCCAGCCCTCCGAGACGCTGCGGGCCGCTCTCGACCAGGCGTGGACGGCGTCCCACCCGTTGACGATGGTGACGGGCGAGGACGACGGACCCTCCTGCGAGGGCGACAACTGCGCCATCTGACGGTAGTCGGGTATTTCACCTCGCCGACTTGCGCCCCAAGAGGTGGAACACCCGGCTCATCTGGCGATAGGGGTCCCGGCGGCTGGCCTCGAACTCGACCGCGGCGATGGCCGCCAGCTCCTCCGGGTCGCTCGTATCCAACGCCACCCCGCTGAACTCGAGCCAGTCCACAAACAGCCACACCCCGTACCAGCCGATCGGCTCGACGTCGTGGTTGCGCAGCAGCTCACTCAGATCCTCGACAGTGTCGGCCCGGCTCGGCAGGCCGAGCACCCCGGTCTCGCGGGTGGCGTCAAAGGAGACCAAAGCGTCGTCCCACCGTCGCTCGAGCGCCGGCCGCACGGCCATGGCCTTTGCGTTTCCGGTCATGATCGAGACGACCCCGCCGGGGGCGGCGCACCGGCACAACTGCTCCACCAGCGGCTCGGGATCCTCGAGATACCCGAGCACGCCGTGACAAAGCACGGCCGCGAAACGCCCACCGCCAACTTCTTCCTCGGCGAGCAGCCCATCGCCTTCCACCAACGAAATCCTCCGCCGGGCGTGGTCGCCCAGCTGACCGAGACGTTGGCGGGCCTTGTCCAGCATTGCCGGCGACGAGTCGAGCAACGTCACCTCGTAGCCGGCCTCCCCCAGCGGAAATGACTGGTTGCCGGCCCCTCCCCCGACGTCGAGCACGCCGGCGGGCGGCGAAGGCAAATGCTCGAGCAGCTGGCGGTGCAGCACATAGGTGCGCACATAGCCCTTGACGCTGGCGTAGGCGCCGTCCACGAAATGGCTGGCCAAGCCGGGATCCGTCCAGGGCCTCTCGCTCATGGTTTCAAGCTACGAGGTTCCGGTGGCACCGGTCGTCCAGGCGTTGTCGAGATCGACGCCGACGAAGTCGACCCGCGTCATGCCCGGGCCAGGAGGCCCCGCACCACCAGCTCGGCCGCCACCGGGCAACCTCTTGTGAAACCGAAGAACGGTCCGAAGTCCCTCGTGCCCGTAAACCCCGGGAGGTAGAGACCCTCCAGGCTGGACTGGAACGACTCGTCGAGCAGCGGGAAGCCGTCGTGCAGCATGATCCGGTCGATGACGCCGCCGAGATAGGGAACGCGGGCGAGGTCCGCCTTATACCCCGTGGCGAGCACGATCCGGTCGACGGTGAGCTCGGTGCCGTCATCGAGCTGCACCCGGGCCGCTCCTGTCGCCTCCATGCCGACGCTGGAGACCGACGTGCCCGGGTGGTGGTGCAAGAAGCCCCCGGCCAGCCGGGGAGTGAGCCACCACTCCAGAGTCAGCCGGCCGACCTCCCAGAACTGGCGAGCGATCGTCGCTTGCTCGACGGGCGGCAAGCTCCGCCACCACCCTGGCCTCGCCAGCGTCTGGTCAAGGTAGGCGTCGGCGAACTTCCAGCTCACCCGATCGAATCGCGGCACGTCATGCCGGTGCACGATGTCGACCCGCTCGGCGCCGTGCTCGCCGAGCAATGCCGCCCATTCGTAGGCGCTCTGCCGACCGCCGACGATGAGAACCCGGGCCCCTCTCAGCGCGTCGAAGCGCACGAGCTCACAGGTGTGCACGCACAGCTCGTCCGGAAGCGACGTGCTCCAGTCGGGCACGTGCTGGAAGTACCGCACGCCCGGGGCGGCAACGACTGCCTCCGCCCGGAGCACGTCACCGCCGCCCAACGTGATGGCGAAACGCCCGTCCGTCGACGCATCGACCTGCGTGACAAAACGCTCGTCGACCACGACGTGCTTCACTCGCTGGAACCAGCGGGCGTAGTCGAGGAAGACGGCGATCGGGACCGGGTCGATCTCGCCGGCGGCGATCCCGCGCGCTTCGAGAAACGCCTCAAAGGTGTGCACGCCCGAAGCGTCGAGGTGCCAGTCGGGCCCTGATCGCAAGAACATGCCCTCGGGCATGTTCTCGGTCCAAAAGCCGTATGGCCTCCCCACGACCACCGTCTCGATCCCAGCCTCGATCGCTCTCGCCGCAGTAGCGATGCCATACGGACCTCCACCGATCACTACGAGCACCGCGCCACCCCCGTCTCATGCCGCTCCCTCACGAACGGAGAAAATCGATCCTTGCGACAAGGCCCCATTACGAGCCGCGACCGGCGCCAGCAACGGCTCGAGCCGCACTGTCCTTGAAGCTTGAAGCTCGGAGTCGCGACGAGCGGATTGCCCATGCCGCCGATTCTGGCGCCTCATGGCAGCGTAGGCCGTCCGGCTCCACCTCGACCACGCCCCCGGGCTCCCCCGGGACGGCGGCGGCCCACCCCGACGCGGTCGAGGTGGGCCAGGCGCGACAATGCGGCCACAACCGAACCCGAGGGGGCACCCATGAGCACCGTCGACGCCCAGAGTGACGAGCCACCGTCCGCGGCGCCCGATGGCATCGCGCTGGCCCACTTCATCGTGTCGGCCGACGTCGAGCGCTCCACCCGCTTCTACACCGAGGTGCTCGGAGGCCGGCTGGCCTTCTCCGGACCCGGAGGGCTGACCTACGTGGCGCTGGCCAACAGCTGGATCATCATCAACGTCGGCGGCGACCCGACCGACGACAAGCCGGGCGTCTGGCTGAAAACGCCGGCCGATCCCGACCGGGTCAGCAGCTTCCTCAACATACGAGTCAGGGACATCGCCGCCGTCTACGCCCAATGGAGCGCTCGCGGGGCGCACTTCCTCACCCCGCCGAAACAGCACGAGTACGAAATCCGCTGCTACATCCGCGACCCCGACGGCCATCTCATCGAAGTGGGCCAAACCACCGATCCGGAAGGAGACTGGGTCCCGGGCCACTGGCCGTCCAGCTCATCGGCCGAGGACTCGTGACCACCGCCGTCGTTGCCGGCGACAACCGCGGTGCGCTGTGGGCAGCCGAGACACTGCTCTCTCCTTGGCCCTGAGGTTCTCCGTGGTCAAGGCGGTCATCGATGAGATCGCCGACGCGCTGGGCGCGTCGACGATCGGCGCATAATCCAGCCCTAGAGGAGTGACGGACATGCAAGCCATCACCGTTCGAGACCGCGACGCCGGCATACAGGGACTTTCGCTGTCGGACGTGCCCTACCCCCACGCCGCCGTCAACGACGTCATCGTGCGGGTTCACGCGGCGGGATTCGTCCCCGGCGAGCTCGACTGGCCCACCACCTGGGCCGATCGGGCCGGGCGCGACCGCACGCCGAGCGTGCCCGGCCACGAGGTCTCCGGTGTCGTGGCCGAGTTGGGCTACGGGACCACCGGCCTTGCCGTCGGCCAGCGAGTCTTCGGGCTGGCCGACTGGGCTCGCGACGGGTCCCTAGCCGAGTACATCGCCATGGAGGCCCGTAATCTCGCTCCCTTGCCCGCCCAAGTCGACCACGTCGCGGCCGCCGCGCTGCCGATATCCGGGCTGACCGCATGGCAGGCTCTGTTTGACCACGCCCGCCTCACCGCCGGGCAGACCGTCCTGATCCACGGCGCCGCCGGCGGAGTGGGTTCGATCGCCGTGCAGCTGGCCCGCGAGGCCGGCGCGGTGGTGCTCGGCACCGGCCGGGCCACCGACCGCGACACCGCCATCGGTTTGGGGGTGACCGCCTTTTTGGACCTGGAAAGCGACAGGTTGGAGGAGGCCGGCGACGTCGACGTGGTGTTCGACGTTATCGGCGGCGATATCCTCGACCGCTCGGCATCGCTGGTCCGGGCCGGCGGCACGCTCGTCACCATCGCCAGTCCACCGACGGTCCTGCCCAGAGACGGGCGAGCCGTGTTCTTCGTCGTCGAACCCGATCGGGTCCGGCTGGCCGACCTGGCCCAGCGCGTCAGGGATGGACGGCTCAAGCCGATCGTCGGGGCGGTGTGGTCACTCGCCAACGCGCCGACCGAGTTCGCAGCCGGTCGCCGCCACGCCGGCAAGACGATCATCCGCGTCACCAACGACGGCTAGCTACCTCTGCAGTAGGGGTCGCGCCACCTACCGGCCCTGGGACGAGAGCGCATGCCGATAGAGACGAAGACCCAGAGGACATGGTCCGGCCCCGGTAGGCGGCCGAGGAATGGAGCCACAGGGTGGTGGGAAGCGTGACAACGAAAAGACGGCGACGCCCCGTGAGCACCAACGCCACCGGGGCGAAGGCGACGTTCAGTCGTCGTAGAGAGGCGGTAGACAATTAGGCCCTAACGAATCCTGCTGGGGTCGACGTGCTCGCCCATCCACGTGGCGTGGCTGCCGGCGGGCGCTGCGCAGAGGCAGTGCCGGTACCGCCCACCACACAGCCGGCTTGAAGCAGTGACCGCGAAGCTGTCCGGCTAGACCCCGGAGTCGCCCACCACCTGCAGCAGGTGGTGGGCGTGGAGGTTCAACGCGCGTGGTCCAGGGGAATCCCGACCGCCGCCCCGCCCGGTGCTCGCACGAGTGCTTACCGGGCACCGCCGACGGCGCCACCATCTTGCCGCTCCCGCTGGCGGAGGTCTAGGGACTTCGTGGAGGATTACCTTCCCCCTGCCTGACACCGCCACAGGGCAAGGCCTGGACGAGGCCACCCGACGTACCAACGGCGAGCGTCTTGGTGGAGAGCTACCTCCGCCCTGCCGTGGCGCGGTCACTTCGTCACGCGACTGATGTCTTGACAGCCTGGCGGACCCGGTATATCGTCGCCTCCGTTCACAGATAATCCGGTTTAGTTACCACAGACCTGCCGCCACAGTTTGGGGGGAGGCGGAGTCTGTGGGGCTTAGTGAGTCGCGCACAAATTGGGGGAACGGTGTACCACACAACTGAGATGTGCCGTCAGGTGGCGGGGTCGGATTCGTTCCCGTTCCGTCATCCATGATGCGGTCGCTCACTTTGACAACGTTGTCCCGGCCAGTCGGGCGGGGGCACGCCAGCGACGTCGCAAACTTCTCCGCTCGCCCTCCGTGCCGGCAGCTTTCGGCCAGCCCGGGCGGCGATCAAAGCATCCGAGGGTGATAAAGATGATTTCTTACCTCGCTCGACGGCTGCTCGTGGCGCTCCTCACCATCTTCGTGGTGGTGACAATATCTTTCTTCATGGTCAGGCTCATGCCTGGAAACGCGGAGTCGTATCTCGAGAATCAACTCATCCAGCAGGGCGGCTTATCGTCGGCCCAGATCCAAGAGCGCGTGAACGCCCTGCTGGGCATCGAGCCGAAGGCGCCTCTTTGGAAACAGTACTTTCAGTACCTCCGGGACATCGTCCACGGCAACCTCGGTCACTCGATGATCAACCCGAGCACTTCGGTCCTGCACGTGGTCGGCAACGCTCTGCCCTGGACCCTCTTCTCGGTGGGGGTAGCCCTACTCATCAGCTTCGGCTTGGGAGTAGTGGGCGGCACGATCATGGCGGCGTTCGCCGACAGCTTCGTCGGACGCTTCCTCACGCTGGTCGTCTCCTTCTTGACTGCCATTCCCAACTATCTGATCGCAATCGTTCTTCTCTATCTGATCGCCGACCGGTACCACCTGCTGCCGTCACAGGGCGCCTACTCAGTCGACACCTCGCCAGGGTTCAACCTGCCCTTCGTAGGGAGTGTGCTGTCACACTCCGTACTCCCTATTGCCTCGTACGTCATCACCGCGTGGGGCGGCTGGGCCTTGAGCATGAAAGGCTGCGTCGTCAATACGCTCGGAGCGGACTACGTTCGTGCCGCAGAGTCGTGGGGGCTGCGCCGACGGCGAGTCACACAATCGTATCTTGGGCGCAACTCGATGCTGCCAATGGTGACGAGTCTCGCGCTATCCCTCGGCTTTATGGTCGGAGGGTCCGTGTTCATCGAGACGTACTTCAGCTACCCCGGCATGGGATTTTATCTGATCCAGGCCGTCAACTCTCGGGACTACAGCACGATGATGGGCTGCTTCCTCGTGATCACGGTGTCCGTTGTCGTGGCTAACCTGGCAGTCGATCTCTTCTACCCATTGGTCGACCCCCGGATTGTGAGTCCGATAGGACGAAAACAATCCGAGACGGACATCGACGTTGGAAGTGGAGTGGTCGTCGGGCCGGGCCCGGTGTCAGCCACAAGCGGGGCGGCACGCTGATATGAGGCAGGCATCGGTATGAAACTTCTTCGGGACCTTGGCCGGATCTGCTGGTCCGACAAATCATCACTATTCGGCGGCCTCGTGCTCCTTGTCTACATCTTCCTGGCCATCTTCGGATCCTCCATAGCCCGCCTCACGTCGACCGAGAACCCAGCGGCGGCATTCCTCCCGCCGGGGCGGGGGCACATCCTCGGTACCGACTTCTACGGGCGCCCGATCCTGCCGCAGCTGATCCTTGGGACTCGGCCGATCATGGAGGTCGCAGTCCTCTCCGGCATCATGGTGGTTTTCATCGGCGTGGTTGTCGGGCTCGCCAGCGGCTACAAGGGAGGCTCCGTCGACTATTTGGTCATGCGCTTCGTCGACGTCATCCTCACGATCCCGGGGCTCCCGCTGATCATCGTGATCTCAGCGGTCGTGCACAGTGCCAACCCGTTCGTGCTGGCCGGGATCCTTTCGGTGACCGGCTGGGCAGGACTTGCCCGCGCGGTGCGGTCCCAAGCTCTCAGCCTCGCCACCGTCGACTTCGTCGAAGCCGCCCGCATACAGGGACTCCCCCTGCGGAACATGATCAGCAAGCAGCTACTCCCCAACGTGGGGCCCTACGTTGCCATCAACTTCCTGCTTGCCATCAACGGCGCCATCTACGCCCTCGTCGGACTCTTCCTTCTCGGCGTTGCCCCCGTGAGCGGGACCAACTGGGGAACCATGATCAACCTGGCGATGAGTCAGGGCGCCCTGTACTCCAGTTCCAGCATCTACTACCTGTTTGCTCCGATGGCCATGATCGTGCTCCTCCACATGGCGTTCATCTTCTTCTCCAGGGCCCTCGACCGGCTCTTCAACCCCCGACTGCGAGTGGCATGAGCACGGCGACAGACAAGCAGAGCGCCAACAGTTCGGCGCCGCACACCGCTCCGCTCATCGAGGTCGACCACCTCACCGTCGCCTTCGGAGAGGGGACGAGAGCTGTCCGCGCCGTCGACGACGTGACCCTGACCGTCGGAAGGGGTGACCTGTACGCCCTGGTCGGCGAGTCCGGGTGCGGGAAGTCCACGCTCGCCTACTCGTTACTCAACCTGGTGACTCCTCCCGGGCGGATCACCCAGGGAAGGGTCAGCTTCGCCGGGCGAGACGTGACCCGAATGGGCCGCAGACAGCTCGAGTCTCTCCGAGGGGCCGAGCTCTCCATGGTGTTCCAAGCAGCAATGAACGCCTTCAACCCAGTGCTCACGATTGGGCGACAGGTTGAACACATCCTCGCCGCGCATCCGGGCGTGTTCGCCGACCAGGCTGAGGGCCGAGCGTACTTCGAGCACCTGCTTCAGATGGTCCAGCTCTCCCCTGGAGAAGTCTGGGACACCTACGAGAGCAGGCTTTCCGGCGGGATGAAACAGCGCGTGGCGATCGCCTTGTCCCTCCTGCTCAAGCCGTCGGTCGTCGTGCTCGACGAGCCAACCACTGCCCTCGACGTGCTCAATCAGCGACTGGTCATTGACATCCTGAGGAGCCTTTACGAGTCACTCGGCATCACGATCATCTTCATCACTCACGACTTGGCAGTGGTCGCTGAGCTCGCCACACGTGTCGGAGTCATGTATGCCGGTCGTCTCGTCGAGACGGGCACCGTCGACGAGGTATTCCTTGACCGGCGACGCCACCCGTACGTGGAGGCACTGGTTTCTGCCATCCCCAGCGTCCTGAGCGGACAGGGCGTCGCCCACGCCATCCCAGGCCAGGTACCGGACCTGCGCAACCTTCCTCCCGGTTGCCGCTTCGCTCCCCGGTGCCCGCTCGCCCGCTCCAGCTGTAGCGACGGTGAGCCGCCGCTCCTCGCCGACAGGCAGGGGCACGCCGTCGCCTGCTTCGTGGTCAACGAGGATCACGACCAAGATCTGGTCGTCAGCCAATGAGCCTTCTTGAGATCCGCAGCCTCGGTCACCGCTACCCATCGAGCCGGGCTAAGCGCCCCGTCCTCAACGGGGTCGACATGACAATCGAGGAGGACTCGATCACAGCGGTGGTCGGAGAGTCCGGGTGCGGAAAGACCACGCTCGGCCGCGTGGTAGCAGGGCTCATCGAGCCGACGACCGGCCAGGTCCTCTTTGATGGTCAGAATGTTTGGGAAATGCCCAAACAGCAGCGGGCTCAGTACCGCCGCGCCGTCCAGGTCGTCCACCAAGATCCCTTTTCTTCCTTGAATCCGGGCCTCCGAGCCGGCGACAGCCTGTCCGCCGGACTGCTCTACCACAAGCTGGCAAGCCGGCGAACTGTGAAGACTCGAATGCTCGAGCTGCTCTCTTCCGTCGGGCTGGACGCCAACGAAGAGCTGCTGGAGCGATTTCCGCACCAACTCTCCGGGGGCCAGCGCCAGCGTCTCATCATCGCCCGGGCAATGAGCCTGCAGCCGCGGCTCGTCGTCGCCGACGAACCGGTGAGCATGCTCGACGTGTCGCTCCGCGTGGCGGTCCTCGACCTCCTACTAGCGATGCGCAGGCAACACCACCTCGCCTACGTCTTCGTCAGCCACGACTTCGGGGTCGTCCGCTACTTCGCTGCCGGTGGCCGCATCCTCGTCATGTTCTTCGGCGTTGTCGTCGAGGAAGGGGCCACGGACGACGTCATCGACCACCCCCGCCACCCCTATACCTATCTCCTGCGTGAGGCTATCCCGGTGCCCGATCCCCGGGTCGCCCGGGCCCGCCGGGAGACGCCGCCGGCAGAGCGTCTGCAAGCCGCGCCAGCCAGCCGGGGCTGCGTCTTCGCCAACCGGTGTCCCTTCGCCTCGGATGAGTGCCACGATGCGCGGCCCCCGGCGGTAGAGGTCGGCGACAACCACCGCGTGCGGTGCTTCTTCCCCGAGCGAGTTCCCCAAGTCTCCACCGTCCTTCAGGATCGGGCAGCCAAGGTCTCGGTCGACCATGCTGACTAAGCCCGCAGCAACAATTTTTGTGCGGTTTGCAACTGCTCTGCTCGTCGTGTCCGTACTCGTGCGGCTCTTGCCGATGTCGACTGCCAGCAGCGTAACAGACGACATGGCCATCGCCGTCGGCTTGGCGTTGGTGGTCGTCACCTCCATCTACGCCAGGGGTGCCTCGACTGTGGAGGAGCGTGAGGACCGGGCAGGACCTGCGGGTGCTTTATCCAAGAGGAAACGTCGGGAAGTCCGCCGATAATCTTCACTCTCTTTACGTGCGGCGGGACAACTTCAGCTGCTGGGGCAACGCCAAGCAGTTCAAGACGATCATGCGATGGAACAACAGAAAGGGTGGATAATGCGAACAGTAACTCTGAAACCTCGGCGGCTCTGGAAGCCGGTCGCTGGCCTAGCCGCCGGGGCCCTCATCTTCGCCGCCTGCGGCTCGTCCGGAGGGGCGGGTGCTCAGGCCGGCAGCAACTCGAGCGGCAACTCGAACGGCTCAGCGGGAAACACCGGTACCGCCAGCACTTCCGGTGCCTATATGACCTATGAGCCGTGCTGCTCCTGGGGCAGCACTTGGAGCTTCAATCCCTTCAGCGCGTACTGGTGGGGTCCGGCCAACTACTTCTCGATACTGCCGCTGGCCAACGAGGTTCCGCCGAAGATCGACACGTTCAAGCCTGCCCTGGCGAGCTCCTGGTCAGTGAGCGGGAACACCCTCACCCTCCATCTGCGCCCCGGCGCCAAGTGGCAGAACGGCACTCCGGTGACAAGTACAGATGTGGTCGACACCGTGCTGCTGGACGGTACAAGCGGCGGGACCAATGGGACCAACCCGTGGAACGGGATCAGCGACGTGTCAGCTCCATCGAAGAGCACCGTGGCGTTTACCTTCCGCAAGGGCATCCCACCCGCCTTGGCGGAGACCGACGTGCTGCCCGCAATGGTCTATCCATCGAGCGAGTATGGCCGGTTTGTGACACCGAGCCTCAAGTCTGACGACGTTACCTACTTCAAGGATCTGATCGCGCACCCAGCCACTGCGGCCAAGATCCCTGCGTACAAGGCCATGGGCGCCGTCTTCTCCAAGCTGAGCAAGTACAGCCCGAGCAGCGTGATCGGCGACGGACCCTTCAAGGAGGACGCCGTGACGGTCAGCTCGGCCAAGATGGAGAAATGGGACGGCTACTACGGGGCGAGCAAGATCCACATCGCGGGCATCAACTACCTGGACGGCCAAACCAACCAGGCAATCTACCCGCAGCTGGAGGGCGGTGAAGTCGCTTTCTCCAATGTGTACCTGCCCCCGACCATCGTGAAGAAGTGGAGCTCTACGACCGACGCGCACACTGCGATCGTGCCGAGCTTCCAGTTCGCCATCGGTTGGCCGACCTGGAAGTACCCACTCAACCTCACGGCGGTCCGGCAGGCGTTGGCCTACGTGATCCCGCGACAGAAGATGGTTTCGATCACGTACGGTACGAAGGAAGCAGGTGCTATCGCCGAGCCTCATCCCGACGGCTTGGCGCCCTACACCGAGTCCCTCTATCTCTCAAAGGGCCAGATTTCACAACTCAACACCTACCCCGTCAACCTCAGCAAGGCGGCGAGTCTCCTCACCTCAGCCGGCTTCCACAAGGCCGGCGGGAAATGGATGATGCCCAACGGCAAGCCGTTCACGCTGAACGCGGGCGTCAACAGCGCCACCTCTGACGTGATCTCCGACTTTGAAGTCATGGCCAACGCCCTCGACAGCTTCGGCATCAAGACCAACGTGACTGAAGTCCCGGGGTCAGAGACCCAGAGCGACTTCGACAAGGGCACCTACGATCTCAACTGGATCGGCGCCGGAAGCCTCGATCCCCTGCAAGCGATCGACTACTATCTGGGCCGGACCAACAACAACAACTTCCCGAACCTCGGGAGTTACGCCGGCCAAAAGGGTCTCGGGTTCGGCCCGGTCAAGGATGTGCCCGGCATCGGCACCGTCAACGTTCCGGCGACGATCGATAACCAGGCGGGTTCCGTGGGTCCCGGCAAGAAGATGGACCAGTTGACATGGGACTGGGCCAAGTACATTAACCAGCAACTCCCCTTCCTCCAGTGGCAGAACAAGCAGTATCAGTTTGAGTTCTCGACTCAGAAATTCACGAACTGGCCCGCTACCACCAACCCTCTGTGGTCGACCGTCGGACTGAACATGAGTGAGGGCGTAGCCATGATGCTCGAGGAAGGGTACGTCCAGCCAAAATAGCGGCAGCCGGATCGTCGGGCGACCGCCTCCGAGACCAGACCGCCGACCTGGGGGCATTTAACGGCGAGATGTCCCCAGGTCCCGGGCCCCGCCGGCCGGGCTGGACCCCCAACTGGCCCGGCCCGGCGGGGTAGCACAAGGCGGATGCAGGGAGAGGACGATCTCACGAGTCAAATGCCCGACCAACCGGACCGCGCGCTCGTGCTGGCCCGCTCGACCACCTGGGGCGTCGGGGCCTGGATCCGCCGCGACCGACCCGGCTCCGCGATCTCGGCCAGGAGGGCCTCGCCCAGTTGGCAACCGAGAGCGAACGTGTCCCGGGTGAGGGCGGTCAGAGCGGGGTGGACTACACGGGCAAGGATCGAATCATCGAACGAGGCGATCGACACGTCCCCCGGCACCGCCAGCCCAGCCTCAGCGCATGCCCCGAGCCCAGCAACGGCCATGACGTCACTGTCGAAGACCAGTGCGGTCGGCCGGTCCGGCGCGGCCAGCAGTAGCCGGGCACCCTCTGCCCCGGTGGCGTCGCTGAAGTCAGTCGTCGCCGTCGTCACGGTCAAACCGAACTTGCGACTCGCGTCACGAGCCGCGCGCCGCCGCCGATGCGTGTGCACGAGGTCGGGCGGGCCGGCGATGTGGCCGATCCGACGGTGGCCAAGAGCGCGCAGGAAGCTCAGCAGATCGAGCATGGCCCTCCGATCGTCCACCCAGACGCTTGACAGCGACCCATGGCCACCCGGCCCGCCGAGCACCAGGCTGGGCAGGCCCAGTACCTCGAGCGGGGCTACTCGGGGATCGCGGACCTTGAGATCAACCAGCACGACACCGTCGACATGGCGGTCAGCGGCCCACCGCCGGTACACGGCGAGCTCGGCATCGGTGTCCTCGACGATCAGTAGCTCCAGCCCTACCGAGCTGGCCGACAACTCGGCCTGCAGGCCGGAGATGAGCTGGGCGAAGAACGGTTCGACCCCAAGCGTCCGAGCCGGCCGGGCAAAGACCAAGCCGACCACGCCAGAGCTCTTCCCGCCCAGGGCCCTCGCGGCGCTATGCGGTCTCCAATTCAGCTCTGCGGCCACCCGCAGCACTCGAGCTCGCGTCTCCTCGCTCACGCCCGGACGCCCGTTCAGCGCGAACGACGCCGCACCCTTGGAGACGCCGGCGCGCTTGGCGACGTCACTAATGGTAGGTCGGGACACGCTCGGCTGACTCCTCGGGCGGGCACAGGGATGGCGTGCACCATAAGCCCCGTCTGCCGCGGTTGCGGTCGGTTTCCTCCTGGCCATGTCCGCTCCGCCGAGATCGACGCCTTGTGTCGCCACGTGACCGCTATTGGTGGCATTGTCGACGGCACGCGCCTCTCCCGGGTCGCTGATCGAGGCCGCGCAGCCAACAGACCGCGGGAAGATCGAGGGGCGGATGAGCGGTGCCGGACAGACAGCAGTTGGCGACGCGGCCAGCCGGTGGGTCCTCAACCACGGGCCGTCGACGGCCGCGGTCGTCAGATAGCCGGTGGATCCCAGGCTCGTAATGCCGCGACTGAGGCCGATCAGGCCCGCGGCACCGCCACGTTTGCCCCTTTTCTTGGTTTGCGGGACCGCCGGATCCGAGAGAATTGCTATTCTCGGCGGATGGGGACCGACGCTCTAAAACCGTATTTGGTCATCCTCACGGGACCTTCCCGTGCCGGTAAGACGTCCCCGGCGGCAGAGTTGTCGAAGGCGCTTCCCTCTCGACCTCTCCACGTAGAGGCCGATGCTTACCTTCCCAAGGCCTACGCCGACGACTCGTGGTACGCCGCGAACCAGGGCCCCCTGGCTCTCGCCCTCCACCGGCCAGTACTCCCCTGGGTCGAAGCTGGATACAGCGTCATCCTCGATGGCAGCCTCCCCTCAGCGCCTGGGCTCCGTGCCAGATGTCTGGAGGTCCTCGAAGGAATCCCGCGAGCAATTATCGGCGTCGTCTGCTCGCCGGCCGAGCTGATTCGCCGAGCGGAGATGACCGCCCGAAGCCCGTCCTGGTGCATACAACAGTTGACCGACTTCTCCCAAGGAATCGAGCTTTGCACCCAGGTGGACACCTCCGAGCTCTCCTTGCAGCAGTGCATCCAGCAGGTGGCCGGGTGCCTGCCCATTTCCTAGCCGGCCGTCCTATCTGATGACTTCGGCTCTTCCCCCGAAGTTGTCGGCAGGCAGGAGTCGAAACGAGCAGCGTGCTGCCGGGCGACTCAGAGAGCACCGGTCAATGGTTGGCAGTGTTGACACCTGATGACGAGCCTTGCAGTCCGAGGGCACCGCTCACGGCGGCCACGACAGGCCAACTCGGCATGCGCTTCTCACGCGGACCTCCGCCTCAAGCCACCGCCAACCGTGGCTCCGGCCCGACGCGACGAAGCCCAGGTCAGCTCGACCGCTTCCGGTCTCTGACCTGAGCTTGCGTGGTGGGCCGGGACGGATTTGAACCGCCGTAGGCGTACGCCGGCAGATTTACAGTCTGCTCCCTTTGGCCACTCGGGCACCGACCCAGGGACGCCTGATGTTAGCCGAGTCCGGCGCTCGCTCCCAGCCGGTCCTTGCGGACCTTGCCCATGGCGTTGCGGGGCAGGCCCTCGACGAGCACGACCCGGCGGGGTCGCTTGTGGGCCGCGATCCGGCCGGCCACCCAGGCGATCAGCTCGTCGGGCCTGACGGCGTCGCCGACCACGACGTAGGCGACGATCACCTGGCCCAGGTCGTCGTCCGGGGCCCCGACGACGGCCGCCTCGCGGACGGCGGGATGGCCGAGCAGGGCCGACTCGACCTCCCCGGCGCCGACCCGGTAGCCGCCGGTCTTGATGAGCTCGGTGGACTCCCGCCCGACGATGCGGTGGACGCCGTCGGCGTCGACGGTGGCCGCGTCGCCCGTCTTGAACCACCCGTCGGCGGTGTAGGACGCGGCGGTGGCGTCGGGCCGGCCGAGGTACCCGTCCATGAGGGTGGCTCCCCGGACGTGCAGCGACCCGACCGTCTCGCCGTCGGCCGGCACCGGACCGCCGTCCTCCCCCACCAGCCGGGCGGCCACCCCGGCCACCGGCGTGCCGACCGTCCCGACCCGGCGGGGCCGGTCGACCCGGCCGCTCAGGGTGATCAGCGTCTCGGTCATCCCGTAGCGCTCGATGGGGCCCTGGCCGGCGTGGGTCTGGAGGGCCTCCCACACCGGAGAAGGCAGCCCGGCGCTCCCCGAGACCAGCAGGCGGGCCGCCCGCAGGGCCGCCGCCGCGGTCGGTTCGGCCGCCACCCGGCCCCAGACGGTGGGCACCCCGAACAGCATCGTCGCCCCGGCCTCGGCGGCGGCGGCGTAGGCGGCCGGGGTCGGCGAGCCGACGTGGACGAACCGGCCGCCGCGACGCAACGTCCCGAGCAGGCCGAGGACCAGCCCGTGGACGTGGAAGAGGGGCAGCCCGTGGGCCACCGTGTCCTCCGCCGTCCACCCCCACGCGTCGGCGAGGGCGTCGAGGTCGGCGGCGATGGCGGCCCGGCTGATGGCCACCCCCTTGGGCGGGCCGGTGGTGCCGCTGGTGTAGAGGATCAGCGCGGGTGGGCCCGGCTTCCCCGCCGATCCCGCCGATCCCGCTGATCCCGTCGACGCCGGCGCCGGCGCCGGCCAGGACCGGCCACTCGGGCGGGCGTGGAGATCGACTTCGAGCCGCTCCGGCCTCATTTCCCCGCCGCTGCCCGCATCCCCCGACCCGACCACGACCGCGGCGCCCGAGTCGCGCAGGACGTGGTCCCGTTCGAGCGGGCCGGCATCCGGGGCGACGGGCACGACCGGCACCCCGGCCCGGAAGCCGGCGAGCACGGCCACCACCGTCTCGAGGGTCGGCGCCGCCTCCACGGCCATGACCGGCATCCCGGCCACCCGGCCGGCGAGGGCGTCGACCGCCCCGACCAGCTCGGACGAGGAAAGGCGGCGGCCGGCGACGGTGACCACCGCCGGAACGTCCGGTTGCCCGGAGGGGTCGTCGAGGAGCGGGACCACCATGCGCCGCCCACGGTACTGTGAGCCTCATGCCCACCTTCGATGTTGTCTCCGAAGTGGACCGCCAAGAGGTGCGCAACGCCGTCGACCAGGCGCAACGCGAGATCTCCACCCGCTTCGACTTCAAGGGCACCGACTCGTCCCTGGAGCTCAACGACCTCGAGCTGCAGCTGCAGTCCTCGACCGAGGACCGGCTCCGGGCCCTGGTCCAGGTGGTCGAGGAGAAGATGGTCAAGCGCAAGATCTCGCTGAAGGCGCTCGACTACGGCAAGGTCGAGGAAGCCTCCAAGGGGGCGGCCCGCCAGACGGTCTCGCTCAAGGCCGGCGTCGACGCCGATCACGCCAAGGCCATCAACCGGATGATCAAGGACAAGGCCCCCAAGGGGGTGTCGTCCCAGACCCAGGGCGACCGGATCCGGGTCAGCGGCAAGAAGCGCGATGACCTGCAGGCGGTGATCGGCCTGCTGCGGGAGGCCGACTTCGGCATCCCGCTCCAATTCGAGAACTTCAGGGACTAACGCTCTACTAACGCTTTACGGTCGCGGCTGGGCCGCGTCAGGGGTGGAAGGACATCGACCGCAGCCGGGCGATCCGTTCCGGGGTCGGCGGGTGGTCGCTGAACCAGCGCGGCAGGTTGAGGCCTCCGCCCTGCCTCCCGGCCAGCGGGTTGACGATGTAGAGGCCGGCCATCTCCGGCCGGGCCGTCGGCATCGGGATCTGCCGGGCCCCGCTGTCCAGCTTGGAGAGGGCCCGGGCCAGCGGTTCGCCGTCGCCGAGGAGGCGGGCGCCGGAGCGGTCGGCCTCGAACTCCCGGCTGCGGGACAGGGCGGCCCGAAGCAGGAAGGCGGCCATCGGGGCCAGGATCATCATGGCCAGCAGCCCGATGAAGTTGTCCTCGTCGCGGCGGTCGCCGCCGCCACCCCCGAAGAACAGGCCGCCCCACATGGCCATGCGGGCCAGGAAGGTGATGGCCATGGCCAACGTGGCGGCCACGGACGAGATGAGGATGTCCCGGTTGCCGACGTGGCTGATCTCGTGGGCCAGCACGCCCCGCAGCTCGTCCCAGGTGCAAATCTGCAGGATGCCCTGGGTGACGGCGACGGCCGCGTGCCGCGGGTTGCGCCCGGTGGCGAAGGCGTTGGGCTGGGCGTCGGGCGTCACGTACAGGCGGGGCATCGGCATCCCGGCCCGGGTGGTCAGGTCCCGCACGACGGCGTAGTACTCCGGCATCTCCGCTTCGGAGACGGGGACGGCCCGGGCCGCCCGCACCGCCACCGTGTCGCTGAACCAGTAGGAGCTGCCGGTGATGACCACGCCGAGCACCAGGCCGATGACCAGCCCGGTCCGTCCGTAGATGGCCCCGCCGGCGGCGATCAGCACCCCGCCGAGCAGGGCCAGGATGAGGGCCGTCTTGAGGTTGTTGAGCTGCATCGGCGCTCCTCGGGGGCCGGGCGGCGCCCTCAACCTCATGGTGCCAGGTCGGCCGCCTCGGCCGTTGGTGCCCGTGGCCGAGCCCGGGCCGGGGCCCTAGGACCGCCCAGCGGCGGTCAGGCCCCGGTCGGCTCCCCCTCGCCGTCGGCGCCAGCGGCACCGTCGGCGCCAGCGGCACCGTCCGCGTCAGCGGCCCCGTCGGGCCCGTGCCGGCGCAGCCAGTTGGCCATCTGGCCGGACAGCTTGGCCACCCCGCCGGCGGTGCGCTCGATGCCGGCCACGAACCGTTCCCGGTAGTGGCGCACGGCGGCCTCCATCTCGGCCGTCGGGCGGGGCTCCTCACCGCGGCGGACGTAGCTGCCGGAGCGGATCCGGTCCAACTCGCCGGCCTGCACCCAGGTAATCAGCTCCCGGACCCGCCTTACGGCGAGCGGGTGGGTCCGCCCGACCTCGGTACCGAACCGGGAGTACAGGGCGAACAGGTCCTCCTCGTCGGCGTACTCGGTGGCCTGGCGGATGAAGGCGTCCACGTTGAGCCCGGGCAGGGCGCCGCCGGCCATCCGCATGAGCATCCGGCACACCACCATCGGGTCGTCCATGGCCAGCGCCGCCGCCCGGTCGCAGGTCAGCTCGGCCGCCCGGTGCCACTCGAGCAGGGCCATGTAGATGGCCCGCACCGGCAGGTCGGCGAAGGGCACGTCCGACAGGGCGCCCTGCAGCAGGGAGCCGAGGAGCACCATCAGGGTCGAGTAGGTCATGTGGTCGGAGGCGACGTGGCCGAGCTCGTGGGCCAGCACCGACTCGACCTCGTCGGGCTCGTAGTCGGCGACGAGCGGCGAGAAGACCACTACGACCGGGCGGCGCATCCCGAAGGTGAGGGCGTTGACCACCGGCACCTGGGTCACGAACAGCGGCGCCGGCGCCGGCAGGTCGAGGCGGGTGGCGGCCCGGACATGCCGGGACCACACGTCGGGGAGCTGGTCGGTGCCCACCCGCACGGCGTCGCCCAGCATCTGCTGGCGAAACCGGCCCTCGAGGCCGAGGGCGCCGATGCGCTTGATGACCCGGTCCAGCATGGGGATGGCGTGAAGGGCCGCCGTCGCCGCCCGGTCGGCCGGGTGCTCGTAGGTGCGGGGGCTCAGCCCC
>Ga0070737_10003159_pt1 | contig 18262 bp, 14 predicted proteins | sample Coa_R1_10_FD_66438 | JGI IMG/M metagenome (GOLD analysis project Ga0070737, IMG submission 66438) | Surface soil microbial communities from Centralia Pennsylvania, which are recovering from an underground coalmine fire - Coalmine... | ecosystem: Environmental > Terrestrial > Soil > Unclassified...
ATCGGGCGATGAATCCTGTCGGAGAGCCGGATGCGGGAAATCCGCACGTCCGGTTCGATGAGCGGGGACGGGAAACGAGGCCGCTATTTTGTTGCTATCGCGCCCGCCCTCGACTCTACCCTCGCTGCGCTCGGCGTCAGAATGACAGATGGAGAATTCCGAATGATCAGCGAAAGAAGCAAAATGACGGCGTCCAAAATCGTCTTTCAGCAACCTATTCGGCGCGATTTCGGGCTCGCTCGGGATGGCTTCAAAGTCCGGCAAGGGCATGATTTCCTCCGGCGGGTATTTCTTTTTAAATCGAGGGGAGAACTATATCAAGGTGCGTGTTGCGAAGAGAATACAAAGGGATTCCGAGTCTCCATTGACCCACGCAAATATTATGCATCGCAAACACGCCACGCTAAGCGCGAAGGCGGATGTTGAGCGACGCGAGCGCGCTCAGAATTTTCTGGCTGGCTGCGGCGACCTCTTCGCCGGTTAGCGTATGATCCATACGTTGGAAAGTCACGCGGAGAAGCAGGCTATATTCTCCGGCGACCTTTGAACTTCCATAAAACAGATCGACGGGTCTGAAGCTCACGACTTCGCTCGGCGCAAATTCGCAGAGAGTTTGAGCAATGCGCTGATAAGTTACCTGCTGAGGAATCAGGAGCGAAAAATCCCGTTCGACGGCGGGAAACCTGGAATAAGGCTGGAAGGCTCTCGACTTCAAGGGGCGCTCAAGCAGGCGTTCCAGATCGATTTCGGCCAACCACACCGGACGTTTCAGTTTGTAATCCTTCGCAAATCCTGTAGCAAGCTGGCCAAAAGCAGCAAGTTTCACATTCTGGAAGTGATACTCACCGCGCAGGCCGTTCTCATAATAACCTTCGCCCTGCGGGCAGAAGCTGAGGCCCGCAAGGTCAAACAGGTCCCAAACGGTTTCAAGATCGCCTTTGAGATCGAAGAAATCCAGATCCTTTGCGCTCTCATGCACGCTCGCGGCGCGGCGATGTCCGGCAAGCCCCAGGGTTAAGACCCGGCGCTCCTCGGGCCGGCCCTCCTTTCCTCGCCAGTAGACCTTGCCCGTCTCAAAGAAACGCAAATCCTCCCGGTCGCGATCCAGGTTCCAGCGCAACGCCGCGAGCATGCTGGGGACTGCTGTAGTGCGCAGCGCCGAGGCTTCCTGGCTGAGCGGATTCTCAAGCACGATCGACGCCAGTTCGCCATAGCGTTGATTTTCCGCCGGGTCGACCATGGAGGAAGCGATGATCTCGCGGTATCCCAGGCTGACCAGCGTGCCGGACAGTGCCCATTCCTTTTCCCGCTGCAGATCGCGTTCGGTGCTGGGAGGGGCGGGGATGAGTCGCGCTGGCAGACGGTCGTAGCCGAAGTGGCGCGCCACTTCTTCGATCAAATCGACCTCGCGCGTGACATCGAGACGAAAAGACGGAGGCGTCACGCCCCAGGCCTCCGTGCCGCGGCGTTCCACCTGGAAGCCGAGCGAACGCAGAATGCGCTCCACTTCCTCCCAGGGAACCTCAGATCCCAACACTCGCCGCATTTCCCGACGCTCGAATTGAATCTTCTCGCGCTTCAGGGGATGTGGATAGACATCCAACATGCCTCGCAGAATTTCGCCTCCCGCCAGTTGCTGAACGAGCTGAGCGCATCGGTCGAGCGCGAGCGGGGCCATTTCAATATCCGCGCCGCGCTCAAAACGATGGGAAGCTTCGGTGTGCATTCCCTGGGCTTTCGCGGTGCGGCGGATTGTGACCGGATCAAACCACGCGCTCTCCAGCAGCACAAAGCGGGTGCTTTCCGTAATCGCAGAATCTTCTCCCCCCATAATGCCTGCCAGCGCCACCGGGCGCCCGGCATCCGCAATGACAAGATCGTGGGAGGTCAGCTTCCGGTCGATGCCGTCGAGAGTCCTTAAACTTTCGCCAGCCTGGGCGCGCCGCACGAGAATTTTGTGTTGGCTGAGGAGTTTCAGATCGAAGGCGTGCAACGGATGGCCGAGTTCCAGCAGCACGTAGTTCGTGGCGTCCGCAATATTGTTGATGGAACGCTGGCCCATCGCCTCAAGCCGCCGCGCCAGCCAATCGGGCGATGGCTTCACTTCCACCTTGCGCAGCACGCGCCCGCAATATCGCGCGCAAAGCTCCGGATTCAGAATCTCAATGGAGACCGATCCTGAAACCGCAGGGCCCATCTCTTTAAGAACCACTTCGAGCTTTTTGAGAGGCGTGTCGTAGGCCGTTGAGAGTTCGCGGGCCACACCGTAATGGCTGAGGCAATCCGGGCGGTTGGTGGTGACCTCGACGTCCAGTATCCAGTCTTCGTCGAATGGAGAGACGGACTCCACGCCCAGCCCCAGGCCCGTCAGTTTCGATTTCAGATTGCGGGGGTCTGCGGGAACGTCCACAAATTCTTTAAGCCAATGGTAGGAAAGCTTCATGGTCGTGAAGAATCGCAACGGCAGTGATGAGTGAAAAGTGACGAGAGACGAGAGACGAGAGACGAGAGACGAGAGACGAGAGACAAGTGACTAGTGAGGAGCACTTGTGGCTGTTTTACGCCCTCAACTCATAACTCTTCACTGGTCACTCATCACTTTTCACTGCCTTTCATCACCTTGCTAAAACTGCTCCAGGAACCGAATGTCGCTCTGAAAGAAGAGCTGGATGTCATTGATGTCGTATTTCATCATCGCATAGCGGTCCACTCCCAGCCCAAAGGCCCAGCCGGTGTATCGTTCAGGATCGATGCCGCCGTGGCGCAGCACTTCCGGATGCACCATGCCGCAGCCCATTACTTCAATCCATCCGCTCTGTTTGCACACCCGGCAGCCCTCGCCCCGGCAGAACCGGCAACTGATGGCCACCTCGCCGCTTGGCTCGGTGAAAGGGAAGAAGCTGGGATGGAAGCTGGTTCTCGTTTCCTGGCCGAAAAATTTCCGAGCAAAGAAGTCGAGAGCGCCCTTCAGATCAGCGAAAGTTATATCGGTGTCGATTGCGAGTCCCTCGACCTGGTGGAACATGGGCGAATGGGTGGAATCGGGATTATCGCGGCGATAACACTTGCCGGGAATGATGATGTAAAGCGGCGCGCCATATTTCTGCATGGCGCGGATCTGCACGGGCGAAGTGTGAGTACGCAACACCGTTTGCGAGTCGATGTAGAGCGTGTCCCAGTCGTCGCGCGAAGGGTGGCTTTCCGGAATGTTCAGCGCGTCGAAGTTGTAGTAAACCGTTTCAATCTCCGGGCCGGTTTCGATCCTGAACCCGAGACCGAGGAAAATGTCTTCGATCTCGCGTTGGACCTGAGTAATGGGATGGAGCGATCCGAGCGGTCGACGGTAGCCCGGCAAGGTCAGGTCTTTGAGCGGCAGCCTGGCGGAGGCGCGCGATTCATCTGCCGCCGGAAGGCTCCGCAAAGATTCATCGCACGCTTCGGCCCGCGAGCTTAGTGGGATATTCTGCACAAGCTCCGCAACCTCAAGAGTTGAAGCTGCGCGCCGCAGTTCGTTAAATTGCCGGCCCACGAAGGGCTTCAATTCCGGAGAAGCTTTCTTCAGCCAGTTCTCATCCAGATGCGCCAGAAGGCCATTCTTGCGCGCCAGCCACCGGTCGCGCAACGCTTTCGCCATGGCATCGCGCTCGGCCTCATCGCGCGCGCCCCGTTCTATGAGGGCGCGCCGCTCCCCGGACATCGCCGCGCGAACCTCGGCAAACAGCGCCGCGATAACCTCCGCGTCGCTGAGCCCCAGTTCCGACAGGGTTTTGCGGACTTTTTCTTCGATGTTCATGGAATCGAGCGGCAGGGTGTTGCTCTGAAGGGGCGCGCGCCCCTTCAGAACCGAGCGCCATTAACTCGCCGGTGAACTTACAAGCGCCTTCTTGACGCTCGCCGCCAGCTCAGCAAATGCGCTGGAATCGCGCGCGGCAATTTCCGAGAGCGATTTGCGATCCAGCGCCGAACCCATCAACTTCAGCCCATGCATAAACTGGCTGTATGTCAGGTCGTGCTGGCGGGCGGCGGCGTTAATGCGCAGAATCCAGAGACGGCGGAAGTCGCGCTTGCGGCGGCGACGATCGCGATAGGCAAAGCGCCCGGCGCGGTCTGCCGCCTCCTTCATGAAGCGATACAGTTTGCTTTTGTTAAGGAAGTAGCCTTTGGTGAGCCTGGAGAGTTTTTTCCGCTTGGCGCGGCGCACAGTGCCGCGCTTGACTCGTGGCATGGGTTTGCTCCTTTCGTTTCGGATGGATAAGGGGCGGAGAGCATTGCCCGCAGGCGGAAGGCCGAAAAGCAGAGAGCGGCAACTTACTTGCCCGCTGCTTACTGGCTATTGCCTGCTGCCTGCGGGATCAGCGAAGGCACCCTGCCATCGGCCTTCCCGCACCCCTGAACAAGCAAATATCAGGTTCCAGGTGTCAGTAAAAGCAGATTGTGAACTCGGTTTTTTCTGACACCTGACACCTGATACCTATCTTCCATACGGCAGCATCGCGCGGACGCGATGGACATCCGCAGCCGCAACGAGCGTGCTTTGGTCGAGCTTCCTTTTGCGCTTGCTGGGCTTGGACGTCAGAATGTGGCGGGCATAAGAATGGCCACGGACAATCTTTCCCCCAGCCGTAATTTTGAACCGCTTGGCAGCGCCTTTATGTGTCTTCAGCTTCAATTTCCCTTTCGGCAAAACTCATCCTCCTTCTGTGGTGCGGGGCGATGGGGAAGGCGCGCCCGCTGCAGGCGCCGACGCGGTGACGGGCGCGGCGGCGCTTGATGGTTCCCGCGCGGGCGCCCCCGAAGGCTTTGCGCCCGGGCGCTTGGGCGCCAAAATCGCCGTGAGATTCGGACCCTCCTGCCGGGGGCGCGTCTCAACCTGCCCAACCTCGGAGACCTGTTCAATCAGACGGTTCATCATTTCCCAGCCGATATTCCGATGCGCCATTTCGCGCCCACGAAAGGCGATGGTGGCCTTCACCTTGCTGCCTTCCTCGAGAAAGCGCACGATGTGATTTTTCTTCACCTCGAAGTCGTGTTCGCCGGTGCGCGGCCGGAATTTGACCTCCTTCAGCTCAATCGACTTCTGGTGCTTGCGCGCATCGTGCTGGCGCTTGTTCTGCTGGTAGAGATATTTGCCGTAATTGATGATCCGGCAGACGGGCGGCGTGGCGCGCGGTGAAACCTCCACCAGATCCAATCCCCGCTCGCGGGCAATCTTCAAAGCTTCCCAGGGCGGCATGATGCCGAGCTGCTTTCCTTCGTCATCCACCACCCGCACCTCACGGGCTCGTATTCTTTCGTTGATTCGAACAAAACGATCAGCGATAGGCGTTGCCTCCCGGCCTCTCAAAGGCCGAATGAAATAAAATCACTTTCCGAAATTTCCTTGCGCGTTTATCCAGCGGACAGCCATCACCCTTCGTGAAGCGAAAGAACTTGCCCACTCGTAACAAGTGGCGAGTCTGAAAAAGCGGTTTGCCGCTTCTTTGCGCGCCACCCTTTACTGGCCATTGCTTTGAAAATGATTCACTGCACTGGGCATCATCGGCTGCGGCCTCCCGGCCAAACGCTCGAAGACCGCTTGACAGTAGCTTACCATTTCACAGCGCGCGTGTCGATAAGCTTGCGTGTGGAGCGGATAAATTCCTCGAGCGGCTGAAAACCGGCATCGCCGCGGTCTCGCCGCCGGACGGCTACTCCATGAGCCTGCGATTCGCGATCCCCGACGACGAGCATGAAGGGAATCTTCTGCAACTGCGCATCGCGGATGCGGGCGTTCAGCTTCTCATTGCGGTCGTCCAGTTGGGCGCGAATCCGCGCTGCCCGCAACGCCTCTGTCACCTGGCGCGCATATTCGATATGCTTTTCGCTGACCGGAAGCACCGCGGCCTGGACAGGCGACAGCCACACAGGAAACGCTCCGGCATAATGCTCGATCAGAACTCCAAAGAACCGCTCCACCGAGCCGAGCAGGGCACGATGCACCATGATCGGCGTATGCGCGTGGCCGTCAGCCCCAATATATTCCAGCCGGAAGCGCTGCGGCAGGAAGAAGTCAAACTGAACCGTTGAGAGCTGCCACCGGCGGCCCAGCGCGTCAACCAGCTTGATGTCAATCTTCGGCCCATAGAACGCCGCCTCGCCTGAGATGCGCTTGAAGGGCAACCCGCGACCGCGCAGGGCGGACTCGAGAATCCGCTCGGCCATTTCCCATAGCGCCGGATCGCCGGAATATTTGGCCTGATCCTGCGAATCCCAGGTGGAAAGCTCGACTTCAAACTCTTCAAACCCGAAAGTGCGCAAAACCAGCAAAGCAAAATCCACGCATGATGCAACCTCGGCCTCCACCGTATCGGGCGTGGCGAAAATATGGGCGTCATCCTGGGTAAAGCCGCGCACGCGCAGAAGGCCGTGCATCACGCCGGAGCGCTCATAACGATAGACGGTGCCGAACTCCGCCAGGCGCAGGGGCAGTTCGCGATAGCTGCGGCGCGAGTCCTTGTAGATGAGGATGTGGAAAGGGCAGTTCATGGGCTTCAACTGGTATTCGGCGTCCTCCAGTTGAATGGGCGTGAACATATTCTCGCGATAGAAATTCGCATGGCCGCTGGTCTTCCACAAGTCCACGCGCGCTACGTGCGGCGTGTAAACCAGGTTATAGCCCTGCTTCAGCAGTTCTTCTCGCAGAAAATCCTCAATCTCTTTGCGGATCAGGCCGCCCTTGGGATGCCAGAAGATCAGCCCGGGGCCAGCTTCCTCCTGAATGCTGAAAAGGTCCAGGTCTTTGCCTAAACGGCGATGATCGCGCTTTTTAGCTTCCTCCATCTGCGCCAGGAACTGGTCCAGATCCTTTTGTGTGAAAAATGCTGTGCCATAAATGCGCTGCATCGGGTGCGAGCGCTCATCGCCCTTCCAGTGCGCTCCCGAGACGCCCAGCAGCTTGAACGCCTTGATGCGTCCGGTTGAGGGAATATGGGGGCCGCGGCAAAAATCCAGAAACTTCCCGGTGCGATAGGCTGAAAAGACCGGCTCGGCTTTCTCCTGAATCAACTCGCATTTCAGAAACTCTCCCATCTTCTCGAACAGCTTCAAGCCTTCTTCTTTGGGAAAATAGACGCGCTCATAGGGCAGATCCGCCTTCACCAGTTCGGCCATCTTCTGCTCAAGTTTGCGCAGGTCGTCTTCCGTAAACGGCTTTTCGCGATAGAAATCGTAAAAGAAACCGGTCTCGGTCGGGGGGCCGATGCCGGGGTGGGCGTCCGGAAACAATTCCAGAACGGCAGCCGCCAGCAGATGCGCCGAAGAATGGCGGTAGACCTCGATTCCTTCAGGGGAAGAAGGCATGATGAACTGGATGGGAGCGCTTTCTTCAATGGGCGAAGAAAGATCGATGAGGCGGCCATTTACTTTGGCCGCCAGCGCTTCCCGCGCAAGCCGCGGCCCGAGAGACGCGGCAACATCGAGCGCTTTGATTCCACGGGGAAACTCCTGGGTGCGCCCATCTGGAAAAGTGAGTTGAATGTTCTCCATGCCAGGTTGCAAGTCGAATTGAAAAACACTTTTAACTTAGCAAACGAAGCGCTCGCCGGTCAAACCAGCGCCGCGATTCGCAGTGTCCCAGTTTGCCGTGTGACACGGGCGTCTCACCCGTGAAGCATTGAACTGTCACGGCCAAGATGTCGTGCCACGTGATGCAAGCCGGGTTTAGGACACTACCGCACGATTGCTCTCCCGCAAGGGTGAAAAGACAAAACGTAAAGATAAACGTTATAATGGCGTTTAGAAGCAGAGTTCCTTCCTGAAAGTTATACATCATCAATGGCCATTTACAGCGTTTACGTCTCTTCCCGCGATGACGCCGAGGCGCGCCACTGGCTCGCATTTTTCCGCCGGCACGGTTACAAAGACCTTAAGGGCCTAGTCATTGAACGGGTCTACTGGCTGGAAGGAAATCTTTGGCCCGAAAGACTTTCGCCGCTGCTTGCCAATCCTGTTTATCAGACAACGTCCAGTCAATCCATGCTGGACCCTTCGCAGGGCCCCATCCTGGAGATTGCCTACCGCCATGCGGTGACAGACCCTGAAACGCCTTCGATTCTTGAAGCGGCGCGCGCCCTGGGCGAAGACGGACTGGTATTTGCGCGGCTCAGCAGGCGTTACCAGTTTTGCGGAGTCACGCGGCAGAACGCACTCAGGATTGCAGAGCGCTTTCTTTTTAATAAAGTGGTCGAACGAATTCGCGAGCCCCATGAGCTTGTGTCCACTTTGCGACCTGCGGGCGAGCCTGATCCGGTTACGACGGTTTCCCTTGCCGGGATGTGCGACCAAGAGCTTCAGGCTCTTTCCGCAGCACGTTCATGGTACGCTCCTCTGTCGCAGATGCGCGTGATTCAGGCTCACGAACGCCAGATCGGAAGGCCCCATACGGATGCGGAAATCGAGATTCTGGCGCAGACCTGGAGCGATCATTGTTATCACACCACCTGGAAGAGCCTGGGGTTGCTGAAGAAGCTTTCCGAGGCCACCGCCCGCATCGCGCACCCGTTGGTGGTGAGCGCTTTTAAGGACAACGCCGGAGGAATCGAATTCTACGAAGATTGGGTGATCACCATCAAGGGTGAGACGCACAACTTCCCGAGCTCTATCGCCCCCTTTGGCGGAGTCGCCACCAAACACGGCGGCGTAATTCGGGATACGCTTGGCTTTGGCAAAGGGGCTTATCCGATTGGCGGCACGACGATCATGGGCACCCTGGACCCTGCCATGCCTGAGAATCAGGTTCCTGAGGGAGCGCTTCCGCCCCAACTCATTCTTTCCGAATCGATTCGCGCAACAGCTTACTATATGAACCCCATGGGAATTCCCATGATGCATGCGATTTACCGCCGTCATCCGGGGTATGCCAAGTGTCTAGCCCTGGGACACTCCCTGGGGTTAATTCCTCGAAAATACGCTCTGAAAGATCCTCCGCAGCCTGGCGACCTGCTGTTGCTGATCGGCGGCGAGACAGGGCGCGACGGGATTCACGGAGCCACAGCCAGTTCGGCCTCGATGACCGAGGAGACCTTGGCGAAAGAGTCCGCTGCGGTGCAGATTGGCCACCCGATCACCGAACGCCGGTTTACCACCGCCATTCCCGCTTTGCGCGATCAGGGCTGCATTCGTTCGATCACGGATCTCGGCGCAGGTGGAATTTCCTGTGGCGCAGGCGAAATGGGGGCTGAAACCGGAGTCGCGCTGAATCTGGATGCCGTGCCGCTGAAAGATCGGAGTCTGACCGCCTGGGAAATCCTGCTTTCGGAATCACAGGAAAGAATGCTGATCGCAGTTCCCGCTGAAAAACTCGACGAGGCTGAGAAACTGCTTGATCGTTATGAAGTGGGTCACGCCGCCATCGGGCGTTTCACCGACTCCCACCGGCTGGAGGCTACCTGGCGAGGGCAAAAGGTGGTGGACCTTGAGATGAGCTTTCTCTGGAGCGCTTGCCCCATTGATTCGATCCCGATGGCTGAGCCTGAGCGCAAGCTTGCGCCTTTGCGAATTCCTGAAGCGAAGACAGCCGCTGATTGGTCCGAAGCTGTGCGGCGAGTGCTGGGGCACTTTCATTGCGCTGACCAGAGCGCTGCCGGTTCCCGCTTTGACTCCACCGTGCAGGGGCGGACCATAGTCGGTCCTTATGGCGGCAAGAACCATCGCATGCCTTCGGGATTTTATCTCTCGGCGCCGTTGCGCGGCAGGAACTACGGCGTGATCACCACCGTGGCCTTCAACCCGCTCTATGGCGAGATCGATCCAGCCGGAATGGCCAGGCTCATGATGATCGAGGCCATCACCAAGGCTGTCGTGGCTGGAGCGGACTATCGTGAACTGGCGCTCTGCGACAATTTCTACACTCCGCGTGTGCGCCCCGAAGTGGCCTGGAACTTGACCCGCATGGTTGAGGCTGTCGCGGGTTTCTCTGAGGAAATCGGCATGCCGTTCATTTCCGGAAAAGATTCGAGTTCCGGCACTTTTGATTCCGCCGGGGTAAGTATTGAAGTGCCGCCCACATTGGCTGTGATGGCTTTCGGGAGAATGCCCGACGTCCGGCGCGCGGTGACCAGGGATTTCAAAAAACCGGGGAATAAACTGTTGCTCGTGGGGCGTACAGACTCCCATGCGCTCGGCGGCAGCGTCTATGCGGATACCTGCGGCCAGCGTGGCGAGCGCCTGTTTGATCCCGGCGACGGAGGGAACATCCGGCGACTCTGGGACACATTGCTCTGGGTTCATCGTGAAGAAGGCTATGTTTCCGCAAGCGCCATTGCCGAGGGAGGCGCTTTTCTTCGGTTATTCGAAGCTGCCTATGGCTCGGGGCTGGGAGCGCGCGTCGAACTTGACAGCGTCACGGAGGGCGGCCGCATTCGCAAGGACGAAATTCTCTTCGGAGAATTCATCGGCTCCGTGCTGCTTGAGGTTCCACCGCCCGCCTTGTCGCTTATTGAAGAGGAATTCATCGGCAGGGTTCCCTATGAAGTGATGGGCGAGGTGACGCGCGAGCCTCGGATCACGCTTGCGCAGGGGGGAAAAGCGATCTGGGAGGAAGAGGTTTCCGGGTTGGCGGAGGTCTGGAGCAAACCCTTCCGGGAGGCGCTCGAATGAGCAGGGCAATCACCGCCATTCTGTATGCGCCAGGAACCAATTGTCATGAGGAGACGGCAGCCGCGCTGGAACGCGCCGGGTTGCAAAACGAACTGGCGCTGCTCGGCGACCTGCTGAAAGGCGAAATCCGCCTGAAGTCTTATCAGGCTCTGGTGATTCCCGGAGGATTTTCCTACGGTGATCATCTCGGCGCAGGCCGCATTTTCGCCACCTTGCTGGGCGCGCGGCTCAGGGATCAACTGACGGAGTTCCTTGATTCCGGCAAGCCCGTGCTGGGCATTTGTAACGGCTTTCAAGTTCTGGCCGAGGCTGGGATTCTGCCTTATCGCCGATTGGGCGAGCGCGCGATGGCGTTGCTGGCGAATCAATCGGCGCGGTTTGAGGATCGGTGCGTGCGCCTGCTCGTTTCGCAGCAGGAATGCCTCTGGACGCGGGATTTGGCGGGGCAAATTCTTGAAATGCCCTCCGCTCACGGTGAAGGGCGGCCCCTGTTTTGCGATTCAGTCAGCGGCGCCTCGCCCCGCATTGTTCTGAAGTATAGCGATGAGAACGGGGCGCCAACCTTGCATTATCCTGAAAACCCGAACGGGGCGCCGGATGCTGTGGCGGGGATTACTGATGAGACAGGACTCGTTCTGGGCTTGATGCCCCATCCTGAGCGCGCCTCTCTGCCGGTTCATGAGTCCGAGGACGGATTGAAGCTCTTCAAGAACCTGGCCCGCTGGCTGCTGGCGTGACCGAAGTAAATCAATAGCCCGTCATTCTGAGCGCTCAGTATTCTCTTACTTTGGTAAGGGTTGCTTTCTGGAATCTGAGATTTGAAAATCGGCTTTGGTTACGGTCGTCAGCCGGCGCTGCGTTGACATACTTCCCCAGAGAAAAAGTCGATGATTGCCCTCATTGCCTTTCCTGTGAATTGTTGTTTGCGGGCTCGGTAGCGCTCGGCTCAATCAGTGGCGGCAATTGATGTGTGCGGCGGTAAGCTCTGCGAATGTCCACAATTCGATCCGACGCTTGTCGCCAGCGATCCAGTTCTGCATTGTAGCGGAGCAGGATATTTCCGAGGAAATAAGGCATATTCTCACCCAGCCAGAGTTTCTGATAATAGACTCGCAGCCACGTGGTGTGATCCCGCATATCCTGAATCAGGCCGTTAGTCCCTTCGATGCGGTAGAGGATATCGTTCACCTGGGCAGGTTTTGACGCATTCGCTTGCGCCTGGGAATAAAGATCGGAGATATATTTGGCGTAGATGGCCTTCTCGCCGAGGAAATCAAAGCGGCGCGCTGCAAACGCCACATAGTCAAGAAGGTCCTGGTTCTGCCGCGCCAGATGGCGATTCGTAATCAGATCGGCCATCACATCCTCTGCCAGCAGGCGCACCTGGTGAGCCGTGGGCTCCAGTTGTTTATAAAATTCCTGGCCCGAAGGGGATATGGCATCAATCCAGGTCAGCCAGTCCTCTCCGTCGGTATGAATGGAGTTCCTGAGCAACTGATGAATCTGGGTCAGTTGCTCCACTTCCGTAGCGAAGTGATGGTCATCCGCGCGGTAGAACGCCCAATCCCATGCGTTTGCAAACTGCTTGTCATCCACCGATTGCTGCCAGCCCTGAGCGGCGCCGTAAACCAGGCCGTACCACGTGAAGTTGATCATTCCCTCGCCATCATCCATCCAGGTGGTATTGAACTCTCCGGTGGCTCCCAGATTCTTTCCGTCAGTCACAAACTGGCGGATGTTGGGGAGCGCTTCCGAATAATCGGGGAAGATGCGGCTCCAGTTGCTGACGCCCGGCGCCACCCACGTCTCAAGCCCCACATCGCGGAAAGGTTTGATTTCGTTGACGAAGGATGCGCGCGGCGCATAATCCCAGGGAATGGCGATCATATCGTGCGGCAAGTCCTTTAAATGCTCCGGATGCTGCACGCCCATGTCACCCCAGAAGAGGAGTTTGCGATGGAATGGGCGCAGTTCCTGGTCGATTTGCCGAAGGTAGTTGATGTAGACCTGCCCGTAACCTTGCTGCTCAACCCAGGCTTTCGTCCGGCCCTGGCCGAGTTCGAAAGTTTCGTCGGCTCCAATATGGAAAAACGGAGCGGGAAAAACTTTGGCAAGGTCTGAGAACATCTGGCCAATGAAGGTGATGGATGCAGGGACGGTGGGCGAGAGAACGTGGCCATAGGGAACTTCCACCATGTTCTGAAAGCGCTCATATTGCAGCGCCAAGTGGAGGTGGCCAAAGGATTCCTGCTCGGGCACAACCATGACGTGATATTGTTTGGCGAAATCGACAATCTGGCGCGCCTCGTCCGGCGTGATCGCACCCCCGGGTTGGGCGACCAGCGGCAGGCTGGGATAGGCGTAGGTATTCTCCATGTAAAGCGAATAGAGATTCACCTTGTATTCGGCCAGCGTCGCGATTTCGCGCTTGATGGAAGCGAGCGAAGGGATCGGCCCGCGGCTGATATCAATGCTCACGCCGCGCCATCGCAGGGCTGGCCAATCCACAATGCGAACCGCCGGGCATTCCGCTGCGCCGCCGCCCGCCACAGGATGAAAAAGCTGGCGCAAGGTCTGAACGCCGTAGAAAACGCCTGCCGCTGTCTTGCCCACCACCACCGCCTCGCGCGGAGTCACCACCAGCACGTATCCTTCTTCTTCGCCTTGCGCAGGGAATGCAAGGCCTGCCTGTTCGAGAGCGCGCTGCCCCTCACGATCGTCCGCGCGCGCCAGCACAATGCGCGGCGCTCCAGACGGATGCGTTTTCACCACCGCCTCGACGCCGTCAATCTGATCCAAGTCCTTGGCCAGCAGCGATGCGGCAAAACGGTCTGCGTCTGAATCGCTCGGGATTCCGATCGTGATGCGCTCTTTCGTGCGCAGCACGCCTGCGCCAAGCTCCAACTGACGCGGGTAAGGCGTAAGCGGAAGCTCCGCCGCCCTCAAAGAGATGCTCGAAAAAAGAACAATAGCGATCAGGCTCAGGCGTTGGATCATGATGAACTCCTCAGGAAGTTGTAAGTCGTTGCCGCGCGGCTTGCGGATCATAACGCTGGATCGCTCGAAGCGCCGCGCCGGAACGTTGAAGAATAGTGCCATTTGCGGGGTTGCGTCAATTTCAAATTGACAGGGCGGTTGCCATCCACCGGTCTGCCCGGTACGCTAAAGGAAAGGGGATTCACCATGGCGAATCAAGGAACGCTGATCGGTACAGATTTTCAGAAGGAGAATAGAACGCCCCATGATTCAAAAATTCCTGATCATCGTCAGTGTGCTCCTCGGAATCTCGGCAGCAGGGCTCGCGCAGAACGCTCCTCGCATGGAGATTTTCGGAGGCTTTTCGTTCGCCAAAGCAGGCTTCAGTTCCACGAACTCGCCTTTTTTCCTATCCGCTGTACCCTTTGGGCAAAATTTTGATTTAAGAGGGTGGGAGGCGTCCGTTTCCGAAAATGTGGACAGTTGGTTTGGCGTCACGCAGGAGTTTACCGGCCTTTATGGCAATCCACGATTGAATGGCTTTAACCACAATACTCATCTCTATTCTTTCCTTTCAGGTCCCCGCTTTTCCTATCGCCACAATGAGCGGATCACGCCGTTTGCACACGCGCTGTTCGGCTATGACGAGATCAGCATGAAGATTCCAGCCGCCGGGGGAATCGCGGCCAAAGATCAGTCTTATGGCATGGCGCTTGGCGGCGGACTTGACGTGAAATTGCACGGAGTATTCGCGCTTCGGTTGATCCAAGCTGATTACTACATGACACAATTTTTCGGCAAAACGCAAAGCAACCTGCGGCTTTCGGCCGGGATTGTGATTCAGCTTGGGCGAACGGGATACTGAGCAGCCGGAAGCTTTTCTGCCCCCAGGCGCGCGCCTCTCCTCGTCAGCGCTGAGCCATTTCAACTCACGCGAAAGACGGTGCGAGCAGGCTTCGCTTGTCTGAGAGGCTCTCGCTTTTTTCACGTCAGCCAATATGCTAGCGTAATGATGTAAGGAATAACCTGACCTTACGGGAGCTTATTCATGAAACGATACGGCGAGCACCGCTTCCCTGGAAAGCTGTTTATCGTTGAAGGAGTTGACGGCTCCGGCAAATCCACCCAGCTCAATCTGCTCCACCAGTGGCTTCAGAATGAAGGTTATGGAGTGGTGTTCAGCGAATGGAATTCCTCGCCGCTCGTGCGCAGGGTCACCAAGCGCGGCAAGAAAAGGCAGATGCTGACGCCTTCCACTTTCAGCCTGATCCATGCCACCGATTTTGCCGACCGGATGGAACACAGCATTATCCCGCTGCTCAAGGCGGGCGCGGTGGTGCTTTGTGACCGTTACATTTACACGGCGTTTGCGCGCGACGTGGCCCGGGGCATGGACCCCAAGTGGGTGCGCGAGCTTTATTCATTTGCCGTAAAACCGACGGTGGCATTCTATTTCCGGGTTCCGCTGGACGTGGCCATCAAGCGCCTTCACGCCAGCCGCAAAGGGTTCAAGTACTACGAAGCCGGGATGGACCTTGATTTGAGCGAGGACCCGGACGAGAGCTTCAAGCTCTTCCAGGGCCGGATCGTGGAAGAATACGAAAAAATGATCCCGGAGTTTGACCTGACGGTAGTAGATGCGACTCTGCCCATCGAGGAGCAGCAGATCCAGATGAGACCGGTAGTGAAGAATCGTCTGGCCCAGGCCAAGAGATTGCGAGTGGCGCCATGAGAGAAACCTATGGAGTGGTTCTGCAGGGCATGAACCTGGCGGAGCTTAGCGGCAAGCTGATCGTCATCGAAGGGACGGACGGGGTCGGGCGCTCGACCCAGATCAGTCTCCTGAAGCCCTGGCTCGAACATCAGGGCCATGCCGTGGTGGATACCGGAATGACGCGGTCAGCCCTGGCCGGAAAAGGAATCAAGAAGGCCAAAGAGGGACACACGCTGGGCCGCATCACCCTGGCTCTTTTCTATGCAACAGACTTTGCGGACCGGCTCATTCATCAGATTGTGCCGGCGCTTCAGGCCGGCTTCGTGGTGCTGACTGACCGGTATATCTATTCGCTCATGGCGCGCGCCCTGGTGCGCGGGTTGGATGTTCCCTGGTTGCGGAATCTTTACAGCTTTGCCCTCAAACCTGACGTCGTCTTTTATCTGCGCATCGGCGTCGATGATTTGATTCCGCGTGTGGTTTTCTCCCGCGGCTTCGATTACTGGGAATCCGGCATGGATCTGCATCCGAGCGAAGATATGTATGAAAGCTTCCGCAAATATCAGACAGCCCTGCTGGGGCAGTTCGATACGCTCGCAGAGGAATACGGCTTCGAGGTGATCGACGCCACGCAGGACATCCGCTCGATTTTTGAACAGCTTCAGGAAGGGATCAAGCACATCCTGGATGGCGAGCGAACGAAGGAGTTAAAAACGGAGCCTGCGCTGTTCCAGGCTGCAACGAAGATCACAGCCCCCGAGCACCCACTCCCAGCCTCGCAACCTGAAAAGGCAGATGCCGCTGTCCCCAAGAGCTAGCGCGGCTGCAAATTATCGTGACGATCCATTCCGTCGCCGCGCGCGCGGCATTTCCGGTCCAACGCCTGATTCCTTAAGAATTCTAACCTTTCCGAATTTTTGTCTTTCCTGAAGGTGACCTTTTCAACCCTCGTTGCGTCTAATTGATTTTGAGCAGCCCAAGAAAACAATAAAAAGACGAAACTTTTGCCGAGCCGGCATCGTATATCAGTAAGACAAAATTTGAGCAGGAAAAGAGAGGGCTTATGCTGCTGAAACTTAATGGCAAGGTCGAGATTGAGGATATATGGAATCATGCGCCCGAACAGATTCAGGAGCTTCGGGACCTGCTGGCGCAAGGGGTTCCCGCCTTCGCCGACGCTCACCGAAGGAACTTCTACGAGATTGAGCATGATTCCCGTGTGTTCTACATTCACATCTCCCCCAGGGGTAAAGTCCTGCTGCTGGCCGTCTGGCCCAAAGAAAACTTCCAGCCCATGATTCGCGCCGCCAGCCATATGGCTTCCGCCTCAGTGGTTAATTCCGCACTTTAGAGAGAACGAAGCCCATTGATCCGGAGCCTCGTCACCCGCTCCGGCAAGGGTCCATTCCCTGGCCCGGGCCAGAAGCCGGCTCTTGGCCTTTCGGGTTTGCGCAATCAGGCGCAGCACCTGCATCGCAAGGTTCAGGCGCTCGCGCAAGAAGTCCGGCTGGGCGATCATATCCTCCATCATCTGCTCCGCCACTTCCAGGTCATGCCAATCGCCAAGATGCTGCTGCAATTCTCGCAGCCGGGTTAACGCCGGGCGGCTGCCTTGCACTCCAAAATGATCGAGAATCTCCATCAGGTATCGAAGCTTCTTGGTGGCGATGCGCGCGCGGTGAATCGCCTGAACGTCTGACGAGCCTTGCGCGCGGGCAAAATATTTCTCAAAATTTGTCCGCGCCTGATTCAACCGCTCGAAAATCCAATTTTGGAACGGCGCCTCCCGCCCTTGCGATCCCTCAGAAAGCTCAGAACCAGGCTCCATGCTCATGTGCGGTGTGTCGGATTCCAGATGAGTCCGAAGCAGCGTATAAACCTGCGCAAAATTTAACTTGCCCAATTTCTTCGACGCTTTTGCATGAGCCTTCCTCCGCCGCTCACGAACGTAATCCAGCACCGCTTCCCAGGCTTCTCGACACGGCCCGCGGGTCCTGGTCAGAGCCTTTTCGATGCGCTGAATGAAAACGTCGCAATTGCGCACCGCTGAGCAGGCTTTCCGACAGCGCTTGATTTTGCGGCGAGCCTTGCGGATTCCGGCTGCGCGGGGCGACCCCATCAGGAAATCAAGCGCTGACTGCAATCGCCGGCTGGCGACGCGAAAATCATGAATGGCGTCCGGGTCATCTCCGCGCAGAATCTTGGGTTCCAGGCGAATCATCCGATTAAGCCTTCGCAACGCCAGCTTCCGCGCCCGGTCCCAGGCTAAAGTTCCGTCAGGCATTGGCACAGGCTCGTTCTCCATCTTTCTTTGCCGCAAGATAGCCTCTCCATCTCCGTTCAAAATGCCCTCACACGTGCGCTCACAAGCCTTTGGACTTCCGAAACTCTTCCACCACCTCTCGGGCCGAGCGATGCTTCGCCACCACTTCGTAGTTCATCTCGCGCATCTCATCGGTGGAAATCTTTCCCGCCAATTCCTCCAGCGCTTTACGGACTGCGGGATAGCGGCGCAGCATCTGCTGCCGAGCGATCGGGACAGCCTGGTACGGCGGAAAATAATGGCGATCATCCTGAAGGACGACCAGATGATAGGCCTGGATCATCCCGTCCGTTGAGTTTCCCGCCACCAGATCGACCTGATGGGAAATCAAGGCCCGATACAGAAGGCCAAGGTCCATGATCCGGGGCGCAGAGGCGAAATGCAAATCGTAAGTCTGAACGAAACCTCGATATCCGTCCTTGCGCTCCATGAATTCATATCCAAAGCCCGGCCGCCACTGCGGCGCAATGGAAGCCAGTTGCGAGATGGTTTTCAAATGATAGCGCTGCGCATCTTCGCCTCGAATGACGATGGCGAAACTATCCTCAAATCCGAGCGGAGGCATCACGACCAGGTCATAGCGCCGGGCATATTCGGCTTTCACCCGTTGATAG
>Ga0070737_10003160_pt1 | contig 18257 bp, 16 predicted proteins | sample Coa_R1_10_FD_66438 | JGI IMG/M metagenome (GOLD analysis project Ga0070737, IMG submission 66438) | Surface soil microbial communities from Centralia Pennsylvania, which are recovering from an underground coalmine fire - Coalmine... | ecosystem: Environmental > Terrestrial > Soil > Unclassified...
TCTATCGCACGCGCCGCGGCATCGAGCGGCTGCTGTTCCAGTTCACCATCGGGCTGGCGGTGGTGTTCATCCTCATCTCGCTCGCCAGCGCCAAGCTCGCCGCCAGCTAGCGTGCGGTCCGCGCCTCCAGGCGAGAGGGCGGTTTGGCGGGGGGTGGCGCACGCCACCCCTGCGGGACGCCGAAGTCTGCCGCGCCATCGCTCCCCGCGCCGCTGGCCGCGCGTGGTAGGGGCGGCGGTAGCACTGCTCGCGCTGTTCGCGGGGGCCTGGCAGCTGTTCCTCGCTTGCACTACCATCGTTCCCGCGGCCGGGGGGCGCTACGTGGAGGCAGCGCTGGGCCAGCCCACTACGCTCAATCCGCTGTTGGCTGCCGACGATGCCGCCGACCACGTCTGGCTCCCGCTACTGTTCGCCGGCCTGACGCGCGTGGAGCCGGATGGGCGCGTGGTCCCCGACCTGGCCGAGCGGTGGGAGCGCAGTGCGGACGGACGGACCTACACGTTCGTGCTGCGGGAGCGCCTGCGGTGGTCCGATGGCTCGCCGCTCACTGCCGCTGACGTGGTGTTCACCTACGAGGCCCTGCGCGATCCGACTTTTCCAGCCGACGCGGACCGCCTGGCGCCCTGGCGCGAACTGCAGGTCGAGGCGCTCGATGACCGCACTGTACGCATCGTCTTGCCGCGGCCCTGGGCCGCATTCCCCGAGGCGGCGGCGCTAGGCCTCGTGCCGCGCGCTCGGCTGGCCGGCACGCGCGGCACGGCCTGGCTGACCCACCCCTTCAATCTAGACCCGATCGGTGCGGGGCCGTACCGCCTGCTCGACCTCACGGCTCAGGAGATGGTGCTGGCGCCCAACCCCTATTACCACGGGCGCGCGCCGTACCTGGCGGAGCTGCGTTTTCGCTTCTACTCCGACCTGGCGACGGCGCAGGCGGCGCTGCAAGCCGGCGCCGTCGATGGCCTGGCCGCCGTGGGACAGCCGCTCGCCCCGCCGCCAGGCGTGCCGGTGGTCAGCTACGCGCATCCCGACTACAGTCGCGTCACCATACTGTGGCTCGACACGACAGCGCCGCCATTCGACGAGCGCGCCGTCCGCCTCGCCGTGGCGCATGCGATCGACCGCGAGCGGCTGGTCGGCGAGGTGCCCGGGGCGGCCGCCCCCGCGTGGGGCCCGCTGCCGCCCAACTCGTGGGCTGCGGCCGCTGGCGCCTGGCCGAGCTACGCGCCCGATCGCGCTCGCGCTCTGCTCGACGGCGCCGGCTGGCGTGCCACCGCCGGGGGCGAGCGCCAGCGTCAGGGGCGGCCCCTGGCTATCAGCCTCGTGACCAATCCCGACGCGGGCCGGCAGCGCGCTGCCGAGGCGGTGGCGCGCGATCTGCGCGCGGTGGGGTTCCGCGTCGAGGTCGTGCTGCGCCCGTGGGACGAGCTGGCGCGAGAGGAGCTCGCCGGCGGGCGCTTCCAGGCACTGCTGGGCGGCTATTGGACGCCCCGCCGCGACCCGGATCTCCTGCGCGACTTGTGGAGCACCGAGGGAGCCGCCAACCTCGCGGGGTGGCACCAGCCCCGTGCCGACGAGCTGCTGGCGCAAGGCGCGGCGAGCGATGACCCCGCCACCCGTCTGGAGGCGTACCGCGCTTTCCAGGCGTTGTGGGCGGCCGAGCTGCCCAGTGTGCCGCTGTACTACCCACTGAGCAGCTGGCTAGCGCCCAGCCGTCTACAGGGCATCGAGCCCGCTGCCCTCACCGGCCCGGCCGCCCGCCTCGCCCAGCTCCCCGACTGGTACCTGCGCACCGGCCGGGTGCTGCGGGGCTGGTAGCGGGCCGCTCAGCTACCACGCTCGTCGATCTCGATCGAGACGATGCGCACGTCCTGGGTCGGCACCGATGGCTCACCGCGCGGGTTCGGACGCACAGGCACGTTGGCGATCCGGTCAACGACGTCCATCCCCGCGATCACGCGGCCGAAGATGGTGTAATTGGGGGGTAGCGTGCGCGCCTGCGGGCCGTGCACGATGAAGAACTGGCTGCCGTTGGTATTCGGGCCGGCATTGGCCATGGCCACGATCCCGGGCTCGTAGGCGCGCCGCACCGGCTCGTCCTCGAAGCGGTAGCCCGGCCCGCCCAGGCCGGTGCCCTGCGGATCGCCCGTCTGGATCATGAAGTCCTTGATGATCCGGTGGAACTTGACGTTGTCGTAGAAGCCCTCGCGCGCCAGGAAGACGAAGTTGTTCACCGTCTTCGGCGCCTCCTGGGGGAGCAACTCGATCGTGATGTCGCCCATGGTGGTGTGCAGCGTGGCGATGTACTCGTGCGCGGGGTCGATGGTCATGGGCGGCGGGGCCGGCCACTGCTTGGCGGTAGCGGCCGCGGTCGGAACCGCTGTGCGCGGCGGCACGGTGGGCGGCGGGGTCGGGCGCGCGGCGCTACTAGGCGGGCTACAGGCTGCTAGCAGCACCACCGCGATCGGCAGGACCCACCTCTGCAACGCACACCTCCGGGTTGGTATCAGCCTCCCGAGTGTCGCACGCCGCTTGCGGATGCGGCAACCATAAGGGCTGCGAGATGGCATACTTTCTGCACCAGGAGGAGGCGCCGCTAACGACGGCGCGCGGGTGAAGGAGCGGAGACGATGTTCGGATTCTTGGTGGGTGTGGCCGTGGGGATCGCGGCCAAAGTCGCCTACGATCGCTTACAAGCCGAGGGGCTGCGCCCCGACGCGCGGGAATACCAGCGCCGGGCCGCCGCCCTGCTGGAAGAGACCCGGCAGTTGCTCAAGGAGATCCGCGAGGAGGTGGCTAGCGCCACCGAGAGCGCCCGCGAGCGCGCCGGCAGCCGCATTGAGCGCCTACGCAGCATCGCGACCAGCGCCGAGGTCCCCCCGCCCGCGACCGCTGCGCCGGCGGAGGCCACCGGGGGGGGCAACGGCGCGCAAGCGGGCGAGCCAGGCGCTAGCCGCCCGGCTGAACCGACCAGTCCAGCTAGCCCGGCCTCCCCGCGCGAGACATCATCGCCCAGCGGGGGCACCACGCCAACCAGCACGAGCACGCCGTAGCGCGGCATGGGTGGGACGCGCCCCCTGCTGTCTCGCGGCCACGCACTTTGGGATGCTTGCTACTGCACGCTGGCAAGGAAGTCGAGCGCCTTGAAGCGGACCTCGTCGCTCACTGCGTGATCCATGCCCTCGAACACGTTGAGCTGCACCGGCACGTCGAGTTCCGCCAGGCGGCGCGCGAAGGCCTGCGCCCGCTCGACCCGTGTCGTACCGAGGTAGGGATCCCACTGGCGCGGCAAGTCTGCGGGGTTGTTGTCGTTAGCCCCCACGCCGACCCAGAAGGGGATATTGCGCAGGGCGGTGACATCGAACGCGCGCCCGAAGCGCTCCTGGAGGTCGGCAACTCCAAAGGGATAGGGCAGCCGGACTGTGCGCCCATTGAGCTCGAGGCTACTCAGGGGCAGCGTGTACGTGCCGGCCGAGATGAGCGCCACCGCGCGCGTCTGCTCGGGATAGACCATGGCGAAGCGCTGGGCCAGCTGCGCCCCGCGCGAGTAGCCCAGCAGCACCGCGCGCGGCTCCAGGTCCAGCCCAGTGCGGGTCGGCAGGTCCAGCAGGAACTGGTGCAGGCGCGGGATGAAGCGCGCGCTCTCTTCGCGCGTCACCGTATTCGGGTCGCGCCAGTCGCCGTACTGGTAGGTCGGCGCGACCACCAGCCACTGCGCGCCATCCGTCCGGGTCAGCAGCGTCTCGCAGAACGTCTGGCCTGCGCCGCCCATCCCGTGCAAGGCGACCAGCACATGCAAGCGCCCCTGCACCGACGGCGGGACATGCACGAAAAACTCGTTGACCGTGAGGTTCTCGCTCGGCTGCACGCGCGCCGCCGAGCGGGCGGCCGAAGCGACGGGCGCCCCGAACTGGGGAATCGCCGCCTCGGCCACCGGCGCGGTTTGCGCGGGCGGCGCGGGGGCGCCATCGCGTGCCAGGAGCTTCGCGGCCAGCCCATCGCTGGACACGGCCGCCGCCACCGCCGGGGCGACGCGCGCCGGCTGCCCAAGCGCCAGCACCCCGCCGGCCACCAGCAGCACACCGAGTACGAACAGGCCCCAGCCGCGGCGTGTGCCTCGGAGAGCCCGCCGCCCGTGGTGTGCCGCCATCACTCCGCCCCCTCGCCCCAAGCTAGCAGCATAATAGGCCTCTTAGAGAGATCTGTCAATCGGCGAGCGCACCGCAGTGGGCTTGATCGCAGGCGGCGTCACACCTCCAGTAGCTCGCCCTGCTGGCGCAGGCTCGGTTCCGGGAACAACAGCGACTTGACCACTACCGGTACCACGTTCGCGGGCTCCACCACTCGCCCGATGTCGATGTAGTCCAGCTCGCTCAGCCGCACGCCGTCGATGCAGATCAGTGGGGTGGCTACCCCCAGCTCCTCGCGCAGGATACCGCCCACCGTGCGGCCGACGTCCCCGTCGAACACCACCGTCAGCGGCAGCCCGCGCTGGAGCGTGCGCGGCAGCGCGGCCACGATCCCCTCGGCCAGCGCACGGAGGGCGTGGTAGTATGGCAGGCCATCCCAAGCCAGCGCTACTGCCACGGGCGCGGTGCCCTCGGCGATGTCGGCCCGCTGGAGGCTGCGCCGCAGCGCGGCGGCCACCGCGGCGGCCGACGGGTTCTCGCCTAGCGCCGGCCGCAGCACGGGCAGGTTGTGCAGCGGCAGGATATGGGGATCGGTGATCGTCACGGTGTTGCCGCTGAGCTGCACCGTGAACTGCGAGGCGCCGATCACCGTGGCGCGGATGCGCTCGGCCGGGGTCGCCACCGGCGCCGGCAGCTGTCCGGCCGCCTGGGCGCGACGCAGCGCGGCGGCGAGCGGGCGCGCCAGGTCGCCGAACTCCTGCGCCGGCTCGCCGTAGAGGTACTCGGCTACCCCGCCGGAGAACACGATCGTGTCGATCGGCCCCCGGTAGGCGAGTGGGGGCGTGAGTAGCAGCGCCTGGGCCAGGCGGCCGGCGGCCGTTGGAGCCGCGGCATCCTGCTCACCGCGCACTAGCGCCACCAACGCATCGGCCAGCGCCGCGGCGAGCCGGTCCCGCGCGGCGGGCGGCAGCGGGGCGCCCAGCGCGAGCGAGATTCCCAGCAGGGCCGCGGCGGCGCGCGCCTCGGCCTCCAGGCGCACCACGCGGCCCGCGTCGTCCAGCGCCACCAGCCGCCCGCCTACGCCGATGGCTGCCGTGTCCAGCACCTGGCCCCGCTGGCAGATGGCCAGCTTGCTGGTGCCGCCGCCCACATCGATGTTCAGCACCGTGCCGCCTTGCCGCGACAGCGCCACAGCGCCCGAGCCGTGGGCGGCCAAGATCGCCTCCAAGTTGTGTCCCGCCGACGCGCACACGAAGCGGCCGGCCTGCTCGGCGAACAGCTCGGCGATGGCCCGCGCGTTGGCGCGCTTGAGCGCCTCGCCCGTGAGGATCACCGCCCCGCTGTCCACCGCGTCTGGGGTTAACCCCGCCTGGGCATACGCCTCGGCGATGAACGCCCCCAGCCGCTCGGCATCGATGCGGTTGTCAGCCCGGTACGGCGTGAGCAGGATCGGCGAGCGGTACAGCGTGGTGCGCTCGACCACCACGAAGCGGCTGGACAGCAGCGTGCTCAGCCGCGCCAGTCGGAGGCGCGAGAACATCAGGTGCGAGGTGCTCGACCCGATGTCGATGCCGACGGTAACCAACTCGACGTTGTCGCTGTGCCAGATGGCATCGTCGAGGTGGTTACCGTGCTCGTCGTGCGCGTGGTCGTCGCCGTGGTGGTCGGGGAAGCGCAGGTCGTTCAGGTCGTGGTCGCACACGGCTCACACCCGCGCGGGCACCGGCGGCATGCGGCACGCCACGCCGACCTTCGCCAGCTCGGCCTCGAACATCTGGCGGATGCGCGGGTCCTCGTCCTCGTACTCGATCTGGCGGCCGCCGCTTTTCACGCTCACGTCCATCCCCGTGAACGTCGCGCGCTTGCTGGCGGTGAAGGGGTAGCGGAGGTTGCCGAACGCCACCGCCAGGTAGCGCGAGGGATAGGGGCTGGTGTTGAAGTGCTGGTGGAACACCATGTCCGGCGGCGCGTAGACGCAGCCGTGGCGCCAGTCGAAGCGGTGGTACTCTGTATCGCCCTCGTTCCAGAACAGGCTGTAGCCGTGGCCCGTCACGGGGAAGATGTGGAAGTCGGCCTCGTGGCGGTGCGCCTTCTTGTAGGTGCCGACGGGCATCTCGCTCATGTGAGCGTGCATGGTGCCGTCGGCCAGAATGAACATGATGTTCGAGCCCCCCGCCCCGCGCTCCTTCCACTCGTGCAGCTGGAACGTGCGCAGGTCGGGCACGAAGTTGGTCTCCCACATGTGGCGCCCCGGCCGCATGGGGATGAACTCGCCCTCCCCCCGAAAGTAGCGCTCATCGCCCAGCCGCTCGTGGAACTGCCACGGGTTCTCGAACACGAACCGCTCGTTGTGGAACACATTCAGCATCAGCGGCAGGTTGGTGACGCTGGCGAACCGCGCCGGGGCGCGGCCCTGGGCGTTGAAGTGGCGGTAGCGGACGTTGAGCGGGATGGCGATCAGACTGCCCGTGCCCCACTCGAAGGTGTGGCGCCGGCCGTCGGGCGTCTCGATCGCGGTGCTGCCGCGGCCGTCGAGCACGTAGATCACTTCTTCGAACAGGTGTTGCTGCGGCTCGGTGGCCCCGCCGCCTGGGATCTCGCAGACGTAGACGTTGAGGTAGTCGCCGCGCCCCTTGACGTGCACGAACGCGCCGTTGGCCCCCATGCGGGCCCAGGGCTTGGTCTCCACCTGGAGCAGGTCGACCCCGAAGTCCTCGATGACCGGTAGCCCCTCGCGGGCGACCCACTCCAGATACGGATCGGTCAGGAACTTGGGTTGCGTGGTCATGCGCTTCCTCCCCCCACGCCGCGTTCAGCGGCTCGCCCCTGGTCCATCGCGATGTCTAGGCGCAGGGTAGCACTGGGCAACGCATGCCTACAATAGCCAACCTGGTGGCATTATCGATAACTACTGCTATCTATCAGGGGGCGCGCGGACGCGTCGCGGGTGGCCGCGTGCAGCGCCTGACTCAGCCGCTCCACCACGGGGGCCATGGGCGGGTCGGGGGGGCGTACCAGCCCGAACGGCACCGCGCCCACCGCGCCTGCCACCGTCAGCTCGCGCAGCAGCCCCAGCCGCAGCTCGCGCTCCACCGCGCGGTAGAAGGCCAAGCCGACCCCGTACCCGGTCTCCACCAGGCGCTTGAGCCCCTCTACCGCGCGCAGCTCGCGGTGTCGGTAGGGCACGAAGGCGTCCGCTCCCAGTCGGCGCAGCATCTCGGGCCAGGTCGTCTCGCTCTGGCTGGTCACTAGTGGCTCACGCGCCAGGGCATCCCAGGTGAGGTGCTCGACGCGCGCCAGCGGATGGGTGGGGCCGACCACCAGGACGATGCGCTCGGCGTACAGCGGCGTGTAGCGGAACGGTGCCGGCGCGCGCTCGGCACCCACCAGGGCCAGATCCGCAGCGCCGCGGTGCAGCAGCTCCCAGACGCGCTCCAGCGGCGCCACCGTCAGGGTGACCTCTGCGTCGGGGGCCTCCTGGAGGAACCGGCCGAGCACCGCCGGCACGACGTAGTTGCCGGGCGTGCTGGTCGCGGCCAGGGCCACCCGCCCGCTGAGCCCCGCGCGAAACGCTGCCAGGCCGCCCTCGGCGCGCTCGGCCGCGCGCAGCACCGCCTCGCCCAACCGGGCCAGCTGGGCCCCGGCGGCGGTGAGCGCCAGGCGGCGGCCCTGCCGGCATACCAACGGCACCTGCGCCTTGCGCTCGGCCGCGCGCAGCAGCTTGGTCACCCCGGGCTGGGTGAGGCCCAACTGCGCGGCGATCTGGCGCAGGGTGGCGCCCCGGGCCAGGCCCGCGAGCGCGGCGTACTCGACCAGCGTGTAGGTCAGCATGGCACTCAGCGGTGGCGCGGCAGGAAGCGCACGCGGGGCAGCAGATCGTCGAACAGCTCGCGCAGCACGTGGTGGGCCGCCTGCTCGACGGTGGCCAGGTGCTCCGGCGGCGCCAGCACGTAGATCGGCGCCTTGTACAGCAGGTAGTTGCGCTGCACCGGGTTGGTCACGCGGCGGTCGGTGACGTCCGGCAGCCAGCCGGAGAAGATCGTCGGGTGGCGCGCCGGCTCGCCGGGGGCGGTGGCGATCACGTGGTGGTCGGTCACGCGCGGGACCACCGCCGGCCGCACCCACAGGTCGCCGGGCCGCAGCGTGGGCAGCTGGCGACGCACCGCCTCGAAGATGTGCTGGCGGACCTGCTCGGCGTGGCGGCGCACGGCGTCGGCGTAGTCCAGGTAGGTGTCGTCGTCGAGGTTGGTCACCGTGTCTCGCTGGAGCACGAACGCGCGCTGCAACAACCGGCGCGTGCGCAGGCGGTGCAGCACGTCGGCCACGTACGGGTCGGCGGCCGGCGCGTGCAGCAGCGCCTCGTCGCCCAGCCGCAGGAAGTCCACCACGCGACGGAAATCGACCACGCTGGCCGCGCCGGGCGGCTGGCTGTCGAGCGTGGCGACCACTAGGCCGCTCTGCGCGGGCGGGGTCCCGAACGCCGGCCCGACGATCGCCTCGATCACCGCCTGGATCATGCAGTCGGCCGTCTGCACCTTGTGGTGGTTGTATAGGGCGTGGTACATGGTGAGCCGGTTGAACAGCAGCTTCTCCAGCTCCGCCGCGCCGGCCATCGACAGTTGGATGCCGTGCTCGCCGATCACCAGGCTCTGCAACAGCCGGTCGTAGTCCAGGATCGCCGGTACCCCCGAGAACAGCGAGTCGCGCGCGAAATAGTCGAGCTTGTCGGCGTCGATCGGCCCGCTGATCACCCCGGCCAGGTACAGGGGGAAGCGGCGCGCGCGCAGGGCGTCGAGGTCATGGGTGACCAGCGCGACCACGATCTCGGGGTCGATGTCGGCCTGCTCGAACAGCCGCCGCATGGGAGCGCTGCGCAGCAGCAAGGCCCCGACCTTCTCGTGCGGCTGCTGGCCCGGGAGCGCCGGGTCGAGCTGGGCCGCCAGCAGGGGCGTGGCGGCGATCACCTTCTCGCTGGAGTGCGAGAAGATGCCATGGCCGATATCGTGCAGCAGCGCGGCTAGGCGCACGGCGCGGCAGTGGGCGGCGGGCAGCGTGGGGTCCAACTCGGCCAGCCGGCGCACCATCCGGCCGGCGAGGTGCATCACGCCCACGCCGTGCTCGAAGCGCGAGTGGCGTGCCGAGGGATAGGTGAGGAACACCGGCCCGGTCTGGAAGATGCCGCGCAGACGCTGGAACAGCGGGGCGTCGACGAACGGCACCTCGTGTGGCTCGACCACGATCGATCCGTGCAGCGCGTCGCGCAGGTACTTGGCGCGCCGCGGCGGCGTGCCGGCGTAGCCGCGCATCACGTCCTCGGCGAACTGCTGGATCTGCGCCGTCAGCGCGTCCGCCGCCGCGGCGCGCTCAGGCGCCCGCGCCGGTTCCACGACCATGGTCTACTCCGCGTTGCCTCTGTTTCCTTCCATCATACCCGGCCGGGGCGTACAACTGTTCTGAGCTGTGAGGCCGCGTGCGCCGGCCGCAGCGCGCCCTGCCGGTGGAGCTACACACCGCTACGCATTGCGGTAAACTCCGGTACACACGCAGGCCATGCAGGGCGTGCGGCGAGGTGGGGTTGCACGCCGCGGAGGTGGTGGGACCATGGGTTCCGGCTTGTTCCAGCCCGCGCATCTACTGCTCATCCTGGTGATCGTATTGATCGTGTTCGGTCCGGGCAAGCTACCCGAGCTGGGCAGCTCGTTGGGGCGCGGTATCCGCGAGTTCAAGCGCGCGGTGGAGGGAACGCCCGAGGAGCACCCGGCGCCACCGGCGCTGCCCACGGCTCCCGCGGCGGCCACGTGCCCGAACTGCCAGGCCCCTGCCGCGGCCGACGCGCGGTTCTGCACCCGCTGCGGTACGGCGTTGAAGGCGGCTTGACCGCCGCGGCGCGGGACAAGGAGGCTGCTATACTTCCAGCGCGCGCGGCGCCTGCGCCCCGGGACCGGCCGCGCGTGGCCGGGAGCCGCGCGACCGGCTCCCGAACTGCTGGGAGGAGTCATGAGCGACGAGGCAGTGATCACCGTGCGCGCGGACGGGCCTTATCTGGTCAAGGGCGTCAAGCTGGTCAACCACGAGGGCAAGGAGATTCCCGCGCCCGAGAGCTTTGCGCTGTGCCGCTGTGGGCAGTCCTCCAATAAGCCGTTCTGCGACGGCACGCACCGTAAAGTCGGCTTCCAGCACGCCGTGCATCTGTAACGTCAGCGCTTGCGCCGTGGTGGTTGGCCCGGTGGCTCCCCCCGGAAGGGGCTGAGCGAAGAGCGCCACGGCGGGCGCGGCGCTTCATCGGGCGCGCGGCGTGGCCGAGGCGTCCAGCCCTCGTAGTCGAGCCGCGCGCCCCGGCGGTCGCCTCCGCGCGGCCGCGGCGTGGGGGCCGGCCGCACCTGCAAGGCCCGCAGCCCCCGCACGTCCTCGCTGGGATCGAACTGCACCTTCTGGCCCGTTCGCAGCTGATCGAAGCGGATGCCTACTACCTCCGAGCGGTGGAAGAAGCGGCGGCGGCCCGCGCTATCTTCCAAGAAGCCGTAGCCATTGGGTTTCAGCTCGCGGATGGTCCCGAGCGCGGGGTAGCGCCGGCTGGGCCGTGCGGCGCGGGCCTGCTCGTCCATGCTCGGGCGGCGGCGCGGATCGACGATCGGCCCGCGGCGTCCGCGCTCCGGCTCCGCCACCGCACGTCGGGTAGGCTGGCGGCCCGCTGGCGGCTCGCCGCGCGCCTGCCGGCCGGCTGGCCCGGGGCGGCCGCGCCGCGCGCGCCCGGTGGTACCTGGGGCCGCGGGGCGCGGCGGGGAGGCGCCTCGTTCGAGCGCGGGGCCTCCCGGCGAGCGTGCCTCCGCGGGCGGCTCCGCCTCATCCACGACTGGCTCCGGGGGAACTACCGGCGCCGCGGCGCGGCGTGGGCGGGCGGTTCGCACGAGCGGGCGCGGAGCGGTGTCCGCTCCCGTGCCGGCGGGTTCTACGCTCGCGGCGGGCTCCGTGATCGCGGGGCCTGTCGCTGGGCCCTCGGGCGCCGGCGGGCCCGCTGGCGCGGGGGCGGGCGCTGCTGGGACAGGAGCCGTCGTCGTGGCGCTGGCGGGGGGCGGCGCGGTCGGCAGCTCTGTGGGCAGGGCGTCCTGCTCGGCCGGTGGCGCGTCCACTGGGGTACGCTGCCGGGCGCGGCGTGCTCGCGCGGTAGGCGTCGCGGCCGGCGCGGTGCTCGCGTTCGCCGCGGGCGCGGGCGGCAGGGCGCCCGTCGCCTCGCTGGCGGGGGGCTCGGTGGGCGCGGCGCGTCGGGTCCGCTTGCGTCGCACGGGGAGCTCGGCAGGCTGCACGGCGGCCGCGTTCGCAGCGGGCGTCGCGCTCGCTGCCCCGGCGACGCCGTCGCCGGCGCGGTCGCCCGCAGGAGCAGCGGGCTCCACAGCTGGGCTGGCGCTTTCGTCCTGTCTACGCCTCACCCGGGTGGGGCGGCGTGGCGGGGCGGGCCCCTCGGCGGCAGGGGACGGCCGGATCGCGTCGGTATCCGCCATGCTCATCGTTCTCCTTGGCGGCGAGGTAGTAGGGCGTGGACCCGCGCCTCGGCCCCGCCGCGGTCTCGACGCGCGGGCCGGCGGCATCCACTCGCGGTTCCTGGCCGGCCCGGCGGCCGGAAACTCTTGTGAGCTGCGGAGATCGTGGTGGACGTGACTCGGTTGCTCCTGAACCTTAGCATGGTGCCGCGGGAACAGGCTAGCGCGCTGTGCAGCACCGCGTGGGGCGCGAGGGGGCGCCACAGGCGTCTCGCAATTCCCGAGCCATGCCTACACCCGGTTGTTGCTCCGTGCCCCGCGCGACCAGCGGGCCGCGATGCGGGGCCGCCGTTACTGGTGGATGTATACGATGGTCCCGATGTTCGCCCAGTCCCAGAACCAGCGCGAGTCTTCGAGATTGAGGCCTAGGCAGCCGTGACTACCCGCGTAGCCGAACTCCCCACGCCAGTAATTGTAGTGGATCGCCGCGCCGCTGCTGTGGAAGTACTGGGTGTAGAGCACGTTGCGCAGGTAGTAGCCCCCGGGGCCGTTGCGCGGGATGCCGATCGTCGAGCTATCCATGGTCTCGTTGTACACGCGCCGCAGGATGCGGTGGACGCCCAATGGGGTGGGCGAGACCAGGGAGCCTTTGATCGCCAGTGCCGTGTACACCACCTGATCGCCCTCGTAGGCGGTCAGCAGGGCCGGCTCTTGCAGATCGGCGTCGATCCAGCGCCCCGGAAACGTCTGCTCGGGCGGCCGCGGCAGCCGCACGCCGTCGTGATGAACGTATTCGTCATCGCCAATCCGGTACCAGATCTCGCCGTCGTCGCCCAAGACCGCCTCGTAGACCGTGACCGGAACGTTATGCGCCAGGGGGCGGATGCGTGTCTCGGGCGCTTCCGACGGCCAGGAGCGCAGGTTGTAGCCGCCGAGGGTGCGCCCGGGCTTGTTGATCACTTCCACGACCTGGGGGCCGCGCAGCTCCTCGGGCGAGGGCGCGGGCACCGGCCCCACCGCCGCGGCGTCTACCCAGGCGTAGTTGCTGGTGCGCGGGTTGAACACGTATAGGCGCCCGTCGGCGGCAAGGCCCGTCCACTGGAGGTAGGTCCAGCGGCGCACGGGGCCGAAGCTCACCCCGCCCTCGGAGTCGGACCACAGCTCTGTCGGCTGGTGGGTGGCGACCCAGGAGCCCGCGGGGCTCTCGGGAGAGGGCTGGTCGCTGGGGGCCGCTGGGCTTTCGGCACCCGTCGGAATCGTCACCCCGTTGCCCGTCGTGCCCGGCTCTTGCCCTCGCGCCAGCGGCGCTGCGACGCTGGCCAATACCGCGCAGACCAGCAGGCCCACCAACCACCGCATGCGATGATCCCTCCCCTGTTCTCGGAGTGGCGGCTACCAGAGCATGCCCGCCGGCACGGCCGCACCCGCGGCGTCGAGCGGGCCGCGCTCACCCAGGGCCCACAGCGTGGCGGCCGGCACTGCCACCATCGCGCGGTCGAACACCGCCCCGAACAGCCGCGCGGCCGCCGTGGCCGCCACAGCGAGCGGCAGCCGGCATCCGGTAAGCTGGGCGACCGAGGTCACCCCGCGGTCCGCCAGGCCGCAGGGCACGATGAGCAGGAAGTGCGCCAGGTCGGGCTGGAGGTTCAGCGCGAAGCCGTGCATCGTCACGCCGCGGGACACCGCCACGCCCACGGCACCGATCTTCTCGCTGCCCACCCAGACTCCATGGTGGCGCGCATCGCGCCCGGCGGCCACGCCCTGCTCGGCCAGCAGGCGCAGCATCACCTCTTCGAGCCCGGTCACGTACCGGACCACATCGCCGCCGGTGAGGGGGCGGAGGGCGGCGATGGGGTAGCCGACGAGCTGCCCAGGTCCATGATACGTCACCAGCCCCCCCCGGTTGGTAATACGCACCGCGATGCCCCGCGCGGCCAGGGTGGCCGGGTCGGCGCGCAGGTCGGCCAGCGAGGCCCGGCGGCCCAGCGTGATCACCGGCGGGTGCTCGACCAGCAGCAGCACATCGGGCACGCGCTCCGCGGCGCGAGCGGCGAGCAACGCGCGCTGGAGGGCCAGGGCCGCGTCGTATTCTACCTGCCCTAGCCAGGCCCACAGGCACGGGGCGCTCATGGGTTAGCCGCCATCCGCTGCTCGCGCGGTTTGAGCAGATGCAGGGCCAAGCCGCGGCTGGCCAGCGCCGCCTCGGGCAGCGCCTCGGGCCAGGTGGGATGCGCGTGGATGGTGGCGAGGAGGTCGTCGACGGTCGCCTCCAGCTGCAGGGCCAGGGTCGCCTCGGCGATCAGGTCGCTGGCCACCGGCCCGATGATGTGCACCCCCAGGATCTCGCCGTACTTGGCCTCGGTGACGACCTTCACGAAGCCCTCCGTGTCGCCGTAGGCCTGCGCGCGCCCGAGCGCGGCGAGCGGGAAGCGGCCCACCCGCACGTCGTAGCCCCGCGCGCGCGCCTGGGCCTCGCTGAGCCCCACCGACGCCACCTCGGGGTGGGTGAACACGCAGTTCGGCACGCGGGTGTAGTCGAGCCGTCGCTCGTGGCCGGCCATGCGCTCGACGGCCACCACGCCCTGGTGCGACGCCACGTGGGCCAGCAGCTGGTGGCGGGTGATGTCGCCGATGGCGTAGATGCCCTCCACGTTGGTCTGGAGGCCGTCGTCGACCGGCACCCAGCCGCGGTCGGTCCGCACCCCAGCGGTCTCCAGCCCCAGGTCCGCGGTGAGCGGCTCGCGGCCGACCGCGAGCAACACCCGCTCGCCGCGCGCGGTCTGCTCGGTGCCGTCGGCGGCCTGGTAGCGCACCAGCGCCCCGCCCTCGGGCCCGGGCTCGATGGCCAGGACGCGGGCGCCGGTCTGGATAGTCAGCCCGCGCCGGGTGAGGATGCGCGCCAGGTGCCGGCCGAGCTCCTCGTCCTCGCTCGGCAGCAGCGTCGGCATCATCTCCAGCACGGTCACCGCGCTCCCGAAGGCGTGGAACATCACCGCCCACTCGATGCCCACCGCCCCGCCGCCGACGACCACCACGCTCGGCGGCACCGCCGTGAGCTGGAGCGCGTCGTCGCTGGTCAGCACCAGCGCGGGGTGGTCGGCGCCGGGGATCGGCGGGGTCGCGGGGCGGGTGCCCGTCGCCAGCAGGATGCGACGCGCCTCGACCGGCGTCTCCTGGCCGTTGTGCGCGACGACCACCGTGCGCGCGCCGGCCAGCCGGCCGTGGCCGGTGAGCACCTGGACGCCCTGGCTCTTGAGCAAGCCGGCCACGCCGTTGCGCAGGTTTTCTACCACGCGGTCGCGGAAGCGCAGGGCGCGGCGGTAGTCGAGGCGCAGGTTGTCGGCCAGGATGCCGAACTCGGCGCCGCGCTGGAACGTCGTGTACAGCTCGGCGACGCGCAGCAGCGCCTTGGTGGGGATGCAGCCGCGGTTGAGGCACACGCCGCCCAGGTGCTCGCGCTCGACCAGCGCCACGCGCATGCCGAGCTGCGCCGCGCGCAGAGCCGCCACGTAGCCGCCCGGCCCCGCGCCGATGATGCAGAGATCGACAGGGTCCGCCATACCACCTCCGGAGCGCTGTCAGGCTTGGGGCGCCGACCGCGGCAGGGCGGGCGACGCGACAGGCGGTGATATAATCCCGCAAGCCCAGCCGGGAGAACCACGTGCTCGACCTGCCCCGCTTCGAACACGACGCCGAGGCGTTCTGCCGCGCGGCCGCCGCCGAGCGCTTTGCCACCGGCGCCGGCCTGCAGGCCGTACCAGCCTGGGTGGCCCTGTTCGACGACTTCGGCCACCTGTTCCGCGACGATACCTACGGCGAGCTGCTCGACGCCGACCTGCCGCCACGGCAGAAGCAGCTGTGCCAGGAGTTCGTCGCCAGCGGCTTCTTCGGCGAGCGCACCGCCGCCCTGGCCGAGCGGTTGGCCGCGCGCGAGACGGCCGCCACTGTGCCGTGGGACGACCAGGCAGTGCCGCTGCGGTGGGTGCCCGTGCTGCTGGCCAACGAGCCCGACGCGCAGCGGCGCCACGCCTTGGCCGCGGCCTACCACCGCGCCGTTGACGACCTCAATTCACTGTACCAGGAGCGCCACCGCGTCCTGGTGGAGAACGCGGGCAAGCTCGGCGCCGACTACACGACCCTGTTCGCCACCATCCGTGGGCTGGACCTCGCCGATGTCGCGCGCGCGGCGCAGCGCTACCTCGAGCTATCGGCGCGCCCCTACTTCGATGCGCTCGACGACCTGCTCAGCGTCATCCGCCTGACACGCGAGCACGCCTGGCTGTGCGACCTGATCTGGCTGCTGCGCGGCCGCTGGTTCGACCGCGCGTTCGGCGCGCGCGCGCTGCTACCGACCCTGTATCGCGCGGCGCGCGAGCTGGGCCTCGACCTGGAGGTGCAGAGCGCCATCCGCGTCGATCTGGAGCCGCGGCCGCTGAAGGGCCCGCGGCCATTCTGCGTGGCGCTCGACGTTCCTGCCGATGTGCGCCTGGTGCTCCAGCCCCACGGCGGCCGGCTCGACTACACGGCGCTGTTCCATCTCGCGGGGCAGGGCGAGTTCTACGCCAATCGCGACCGCACCCAGCCGTTCGCCTACCGCTGGCTGGTCGACGATGCGCTGCAGGAGAGCTACGGGCTGCTGTGGGCCTCGCTGCTGTGCGAGCCCGCCTGGCTCAGCCGCTATCTCGACCTGGAGGCAGCGGCCGACGCGGTGCGCGTGGCACGGCTGGAGCGGCTGTACGGCGCGCGCCGCGCGGCGGCGATGACGCTGTGGGAGTCGATGCTGCATCGTGGCGACGACTACGACCGCCTGGCGACGCAATACGCCGAGCTGTTCACGCGCGAGCTGGGGGTGGAGCACGCGCCCGCCCTATTCCTGGCCGACACGGCCGATGGCCTGGCGGGCGCGCAGCAGTTCCGCGCGTGGATCTTCGAGGCGCAGCTGCGGCGCTATCTCCAGCGCGAGTACGACGCCGAATGGTATCGCCTGCCGCGCGCGGGCCGCTTCCTGCGCGACCTGTGGCGCGAGGGCAGCAAGTACCCGCTCGAAGAGCTGGCCCGCTACCTGGGCTACAGCGGCCTCGACTTGCGGCCGCTGGCCGATGAGCTGCTGGCGGGGGTGGTGTGATGCTGACCGAGCAGCGCATCCTGAGCGTGGACGAGGCGCTGGCGCGCATCCTGGCCCAGATCCCCGTGCTGCCCGCCGAGGAGGTGGTGCTTACCGAGGCGCTGGGCCGCGTGCTGGCCGAGGATGTCTACGCCGATATCGACGTGCCGCCGTTCCACAACTCGGCGATGGACGGCTACGCGGTGATCGCCGCGGATACGGCCGGCGCCAGCCGCGCGCGCCCGGTGGAGCTGCGCGTGGTCGCCGACCTGCCGGCGGGCCAGGTGCCGACGGTGCCCGTGCGGCCCGGCGAGGCGGTGCGCATCATGACCGGCGCGCCGTTGCCGGAGGGCGCCGACGCCATCGTGCGCGTGGAGGACACCGAGCGCGGCGCGGGCACCGTGCGCGTGTTCGCCCCCACGCGGCCGGGCCGCGATGTGCGCCTGGCGGGCGAGGACGTGCGCGCGGGCGACCTCGTGCTGCCCACCGGCACGTTCGTGCGGCCCGCCGAGGTGGGGATGCTGGCCATGCTCGGGCGCCGGCGCGTGCGGGTGGTACGCCGGCCGCGGGTGGCGGTGCTGACCACCGGCGACGAGCTGGTCGACGTCGACGAGCCGCTGACGCCCGGCAAGATCCGCAACATCAACCTCTATAGCATCTGCGCGCAGGTCGCCTGGTGCGGCGGCGAGCCGGTGCCCCTCGGGGTGGCGCGCGACACGGTGGAGGAGCTGGAGGCGCGCATCCGCGAGGGGCTGAGCGCGGACATGCTGATCACCTCGGCGGGGGTATCGGTCGGCGACTACGACGTGGTCAAGGCCGTGCTGGACAAGCTGGGGCACATCGACTTCTGGCGGGTGAACATGAAGCCGGCCAAGCCGCTGGCGTTCGGCCGCATCGGCGGCATCCCGATGTTCGGTCTGCCCGGCAACCCGGCCTCCTCGATGGTCGCCTTCGAGCAGTTCGTGCGGCCGGCGCTGCTGAAGATGCAGGGCCGCCGCGCGCTGCACAAGCCCACGCTGCAGGCGACCGCCGAGGTGGCGCTCGACAACCGTGGTGGCCGGCGCGCCTTCGTGCGCGGCTACGTCCACCAGCACGAGGGCGCCTGGCGCGTGCGGCCCGCCGGCCAGGAGGGCGCCGGCATCATGACCACCATGGTGCGCGCCAACTGCCTGATCGTGATTCCCGAGGCAGTCGAGCGCGTGGCGCCGGGGGAGCTGGTGACCGTCGAGCTGCTCGATGCGGCGGTGGCCGAGGAGCCGGTGGCGGGTAGCGCCCAGCCGGGGGCCGCGGGCGGCGACGACTGCTGCACCTGAGCGAGTGCGCGATGGAGCGGCTGACTCACGTCGACGAGCAGGGCCGCGCGCGGATGGTCGATGTCGGCGGCAAGCCGGAGACCGAGCGCGTGGCGGTCGCCCGCGGGCGCGTACGCATGCAGCCCGCTACCCTGGCCCTGATCCGCGCCGGCGAGGTCGCCAAGGGCGATGTGCTCGCGGTCGCGCGGGTGGCCGGCATCCTGGCCGCCAAGCGCACCGGCGAGCTCATCCCGCT
>Ga0070737_10003161_pt1 | contig 18244 bp, 19 predicted proteins | sample Coa_R1_10_FD_66438 | JGI IMG/M metagenome (GOLD analysis project Ga0070737, IMG submission 66438) | Surface soil microbial communities from Centralia Pennsylvania, which are recovering from an underground coalmine fire - Coalmine... | ecosystem: Environmental > Terrestrial > Soil > Unclassified...
AGGAAGGCAAGCCGATGACGAGCATTGTGAACGCGCTGAAAGCTGTCGCATTGGCTGCAACGCTGACGGCGGTACTACTGCTATCGTCGGGCTGTTTCATGGTCGGCACCGGTACCCCGCCAACGGCCGCTCGCCCTCTGTGATGGCCAACTGCCGCCATCGCCGGTAGCAGGCGCGACCGGGCCGGTGGCTTGCCCACTCAGCCGGCCGCGGCCCGGCCCGCCACGTCGTCGGCCTGTCCGGCCAAGACCCAGGGTGAAGGCCCTTTGTCGGGGGTCGCCGGGGTGTCGAAACCGCGCCGCGTTTCCAATCAGACAAATGTCAAAAAGAGCGCCACCGCAAAGGTGACGGCGATAGCATCCTATTACGCACATGCACAACTACTAGCGAGGAAGGCAAGCCGATGACGAGCATTGTGAACGCGCTGAAAGCTGTCGCATTGGCTGCAACGCTGACGGCGGTACTACTGCTATCGTCGGGCTGTTTCATGGTCGTAACCGGTACCCCGCCACCGGTCGGTGTCCCTGCTCTGTGATGGCCAACCGCCGCCATCGCCGGTAACAGGCACCGACACGGACCCGCTGGCAATCGTTCACCACCGCCAGCGGGCCGGGGTGGCGACCGGGCCGGTGGCTTGCCCGCTCAGCCGGCCGCGGCCCGGCCCGCCACGTCGTCGTCGGCCGTGAGACGGCGGGGGTCGATACCCTGCAGCGGCCAGCCTGCGGCAGCGAGCGTGCCGGCGACGCGCCTGATGTTCTCCGGGCCCGCATCGTAGTGGGTCATGTCGGCGACGAATTCCGCGACCACGTCGGCCTCGCCGGTGCCGTCGGCAAGCGCCGCCGATCCGGGCGTGGTGATTTTCTGTATCAGGCCGCGAACCTGGTCGTCGGTCAGGTCGGTGCTGCGCAACAACGTCAAAAGCGGCACGCGATCAGGGCCGGGAACGCCGTCGGGGTAGCCGGCCCGTAGCCACTCCAACACCGAATTGAGAAACGACTCGCTTGCCATACCACCAGTGTTCCGGCAGCGGCCGCGCCAGCGCCACTGTGCCGCTGTGTAATTGACGCAGTTCACACGTCCTTCACAGCCATAACGGCACGTTTCCGACTGGATCGCTTACGCTTAGAAGTCCCAGTCTTCATCTTCGGTGACGACGGCCTTGCCGATCACGTAGCTCGACCCCGACCCCGAGAAGAAGTCGTGGTTCTCATCGGCGTTGGGCGACAACGCCGAAAGGATCGCGGGGTTGACGTCGGTCTCGTCGCGCGGGAACAGCGCCTCGTAACCGAGGTTCATCAACGCCTTGTTGGCGTTGTAGCGCAGGAACTTCTTCACGTCCTCGGTCAGCCCTACCTCGTCGTAGAGATCCTGGGTGTACTCCACTTCGTTGTCGTAGAGGTCGAACAGCAACTCGTAGGTGTAGTCCTTGAGCTCTTGGCGCTTGGCCTCATCGACCAGCGCCAGCCCGCGCTGGTACTTGTAGCCGATGTAGTAGCCGTGCACCGCCTCGTCGCGGATGATCAGCCGAATCATGTCGGCGGTGTTGGTCAGCTTGGCCCGGCTCGACCAGTACATCGGCAGGTAGAACCCCGAGTAGAACAGGAAGCTCTCCAGCAGTGTTGAGGCGACTTTGCGCTTGAGCGGCTCGTCACCGCGGTAGTACTGCATCACGATCGCGGCCTTGCGCTGCAGGTTGGGATTCTCCTCCGACCAGCGGAAGGCGTCATCGATCTCGGCGGTCGAGCACAGCGTCGAGAAGATGTTGCTGTAGCTGCGCGCGTGCACCGACTCCATGAACGCGATGTTGGTGTAGACGGCTTCCTCATGCGGAGTCAGCGCGTCCGGAATCAGGCTGACCGCCCCGACCGTGCCCTGGATGGTGTCGAGCAGCGTCAGCCCGGTGAAGACCCGCATGGTCAGCTGCTTCTCGCCGGCAGTGAGCGTGTTCCAGGATGGAATGTCGTTGGACACCGGGACTTTCTCGGGCAGCCAGAAATTTCCGGTCAGCCGATCCCAGACCTCGGCGTCCTTTTCGTCTTGCAGCCGGTTCCAGTTGATCGCCGATATCCGGTCGATCAGCTTCACGTTCTCGGTCACCAGCACCCCATTTCACCAGGACGTTTTTCCGCTGTCCCCTAACGTCAAACACTACCCCTGGTGGGTGACAACTCGCCGCAGCACAACACCTTGTGTCTGGGCGTGTCTTGGGCGTGCCGTCAGCGCCCGCGGTCGGCCGATACGGCCTGGCCCGCCCCGAAGAATTGGTACTCGGCGGGCTTGAGCGAGCGGGTGCCCATCCAGTACTGCCAGGTGTAGCCGCCCCAGAGCACCCGGTTGTTGCCGTGCTCATCGAGGTACCAGCTGCTGCACCCGCCGGTGTTCCATACCGAGTGGCCCAGCTTGCGCTGCAGTTCAGCGTTGAACCGGTCCTGTGCGGCGCGGGTGGGAGCCAGCGCCTGCGCGCCGAGCCGGTCGCACGTCGCGATCGCCTCGGCGACGTAGTGAATCTGCGACTCGATCATGAACACCACCGAATTGTGGCCCAATCCAGTGTTGGGGCCCAGCAGGAAGAACAGGTTGGGCACGTCGGCGACGGTGATTCCGCGGTGGGCCGCCAGACCTTCTCGATTCCAACGGTCGACCAGGTCCTCGCCCTGGAGCCCTTTGAACTGGACGTACGTGTAGGAATCGGTGACGTGAAAGCCGGTAGCGAACACGATCACGTCGACCGGGCGGTGGGTGCCGTCGGTGGTGACGATCCCGCCGGGCGTTATCCGCGCGATATGGTCGGTGACCAGTTCGGTTTTCGGGTTGGCCACGGCCGGATAGTAGGTCGACGAGTTCAAAATCCGCTTGCAGCCGATTCGGTAGTTCGGGGTCAGCTTGCGGCGCAGCTCGCGGTCTTTGACCGCGCGACGGATGTTCCACTTGGCAAGCGCCTCAATAATTTTGAGGGTGTTCGGCCGCTTGGTCATGCCGTAGGCCAAGGCCTCCTGGCCCCAATAGATGGTCATCCGCAGCGCCCACGCCAGACCGGGAACGGTTGTCAACGCGCGCCGTAACCACACCGGCAGTTCCTCGTTGGTGCGCGGCACCACCCAGGGCGGGGTGCGTTGGTAGAGCTGCAATTGCCCGACCCGGTCAATGATCTCCGGCACGATCTGGATGGCGCTGGCGCCCGTGCCGATCACCGCGACCCGCTTACCGGTGAGGTCCACGTCGTGATTCCACTCCGCGGAATGAAAAGCGGCGCCTCCGGCTGCCACGAATTCCTCACGTCCGTCGATGTCGGGAATGGATGGGATGTGCAGCGCGCCCGCACCCGAAATCAGGAACTGCGCGATGTACTCGCGGCCGTCGTCGGTGAACACGTGCCAGCGGTACTCCTGCTCGTCCCAGTACCCGCGGTTGGCGAGAGAGTTGAACACGATGTAGCGGCGCAGCCCGTATTTGTCGGTGACGCCTTTGAGGTAGTCCCAGATCTCGTCCTGGTAGGAGAACAGGTGCTTCCAGTCACGCTTTGGTTCGAAGGAGAACGAGTACAAGTGCGACGGAATGTCGCAGGCACAGCCGGGATAGCTGTTGTCACGCCAGGTGCCGCCGATATCGTCAGCTTTCTCCAGGATGAGGAAGTCCACACCCTGCTTCTGCAGCGCGATGGCCATACCGAGGCCCGAGAACCCGGTACCGATGATGAGCGCGCGGGTGTGCACCGGCGGCGCCTGCGTGGCGGGCTGTGGCATCGGCTCGGCAACAGTCATCGCGCATCGGTCTTTCTGTTCGGGATTCGCTGGCCGCCGGCACGTCGGCGCCCCCGCGGCACAAGTATCCAGTACCAAGGGTATCGGATAAGTGTTGTCGATCGCCGCGGCGATGTCAACGTCGCCGGTTAGCTGGCCGCGGAGCTGCGTGGCACCGCGTTGTGCAGCGGCAGGTCAGGGTCGTACTGAATGCCCAGCACCTCGGCCGTGCCGTTGATCACTCCCATCATGATGGTCGTCAGATGGGTGACGAACTCCTCGCGAGGCATCCGGCGCGGGCTGTCCGGGCTGGGGCCCAGCCACCAGTCGGTCGCCGACTCCGCCGACCCGAACGCGGCAAACGCAGCAAGCTCGATCGCGGCACGGTCAAGCTGCATTTCCCGCAGCTCGTTGTTGAACATCTCGGCCATCGCCAACGTGATCTCGCGGCCTTCGTTGAGGGTGCGTATGGTCGCCTCGGACTGTTCCGGGAAGCGGCCCTGGATGAAAAACCGCAACACATTGGGATGCTGGTCGACGAGGTTGACGTACTCTTCGACGCTGCGCCGGATCACCTCGCGCGCAGAGTTGGTGGAGAAGTCGATCGACGGGAAAATCGCCGCCCACAACATGTCGCGCAGGCGCTCGCCGATCGCCTGGAAGAGATCGGACTTGTCGGTGAAGTGCCGGTAGATTTTGGGCTTGGCGGTGCCGGCTTCCGCGGCGATCTCGCGGACGCTCACGTCGGGCCCTAACCGGTCGATGGCCCGAAAGGCCGCTTCGACGATCTCGCCGCGCACTTTCTTGCGGTGTTCGCGCCAGCGTTCGCTGCGCGCGTCGACCTTGACGCCCGGCTTGGTGCCGGGGTGGGGTCGGGGGATTCTCACCACGTCACGCACTTTACCGTGTCGCAGTCGCTGACCTGGGCAGACCGGCATTTACGCGCCGTTGATGTGCGCCGAGCGTGCAGTCAGGGCGAGAAATTAGCCCGTGGCGCGCCCTCAATGCACGCTCGGCGAGCGGCGGCTAAGCCGTTCACAGCATGCAGGACACGCAGCCCTCGACCTCGGTGCCTTCCAGGGCCATCTGCCGCAGCCGGATGTAGTAGAGCGTCTTGATGCCCTTGCGCCAGGCGTAGATCTGGGCCTTGTTGACGTCACGGGTGGTCGCGGTGTCCTTGAAGAACAGCGTCAGCGAAAGCCCCTGGTCCACGTGCTGGGTGGCCGCGGCGTAGGTGTCGATGATCTTCTCGTAGCCGATCTCGTAGGCGTCCTGGTAGTACTCCAGGTTGTCGTTGGTCATATACGGCGCGGGGTAGTAAACCCGGCCGATCTTGCCTTCCTTGCGGATCTCGATCTTCGACACGATCGGGTGGATCGAGCTCGTCGAGTGGTTGATGTAGGAGATCGATCCGGTCGGCGGCACCGCCTGCAAGTTCTGGTTGTAGATGCCGTGCGCCTGCACCGACTGCTTCAGGCGCCGCCAGTCCTCCTGGGTGGGGATGCGGATGCCGGCGTCGGCGAAGAGTTGACGTACCTTGGGCGTCTTGGGTTCCCACACCTGGTCGGTGTACTTGTCGAAGAACTCCCCGGTCGCATACTTGGACCGCTCGAATCCCTTGAAATGCGTACCGCGTTCGATGGCGATCTTGTTCGAGGCGCGCAGCGCGTGGTAGAGCACCGTATAGAAATAGATATTGGTGAAGTCGATGCCCTCTTCGGACCCGTAGAAGATCCGTTCGCGGGCCAGGTAGCCGTGCAGGTTCATCTGCCCCAGCCCGATCGCGTGAGACTCGTTGTTGCCCTTCTCGATCGACGGCACCGACCAGATATGCGTCTGATCCGATACCGCAGTCAGCGCCCGGATCGCCACCTCGATGGTCTGCGCGAAATCGGGCGAGTCCATGGTCTTGGCGATGTTCAGCGACCCGAGATTGCATGAAATGTCTTTGCCTACTTTGGCATACGACAAGTCAGCATTGAACTCAGACGGCGTGGACACCTGCAGGATCTCCGAGCACAGATTCGAGTGGGTGATCTTGCCCTCGATAGGGTTCGCCCGATTCACCGTGTCCTCGAACATGATGTACGGATAACCCGATTCGAACTGCAGCTCAGCGAGCGTCTGGAAGAACTCCCGCGCCTTGATCTTGGTCTTGCGGATCCGCGGATTGTCGAGCATCTCGTAGTACTTCTCTGTGACCGAGATGTCGGCGAACGGCAACCCATAGACCCGCTCCACGTCGTACGGCGAGAACAGGTACATATCGTCATTGCGCTTGGCCAACTCGAAGGTGATGTCGGGGATCACCACGCCGAGGCTCAGCGTCTTGATCCGGATTTTCTCGTCGGCATTTTCGCGCTTGGTGTCCAAGAAGCGGTAGATGTCGGGGTGATGGGCGTGCAGGTACACCGCGCCGGCGCCCTGACGCGCGCCTAGCTGGTTGGCGTAGGAAAACGAGTCCTCCAGCAGCTTCATGATCGGGATGACGCCCGAGCTCTGGTTCTCGATGTTCTTGATCGGCGCCCCGTGTTCACGAATGTTGCTCAGCAGCAACGCGACTCCCCCACCCCGTTTCGAAAGCTGCAGCGCGGAGTTGATGGCGCGCCCGATCGATTCCATGTTGTCTTCGATGCGGAGCAAAAAGCAGCTCACCGGCTCGCCGCGCTGCTTCTTGCCCGAGTTGAGGAACGTCGGCGTGGCCGGCTGGAACCGGCCGTCGATGATCTCATCGACGAGCTTCTCGGCCAGCGCGGTGTCACCGGCGGCCAGGGTCAGCGCGACCATGCACACCCGGTCCTCGAAACGCTCCAGATAGCGCTTCCCGTCGAAGGTTTTCAGCGTGTAGGAGGTGTAGTACTTGAACGCGCCAAGAAACGTCGAGAACCGGAACTTCTTGGCGTATGCACGGTCGAACAACGACTTAACGAACGCTCGCGAGTACTTCTCGAGCACTTCCGGCTCGTAGTATTCCTGCTGGACGAGGTAGTCGAGTTTCTCGTCCAGGTCATGAAAGAACACCGTGTTCTGGTTGACGTGCTGCCGGAAAAACTGGTGCGCCGCCTGAATATCCTTGTCGAACTGGATCTTGCCGTCCGCGTCATACAGATTCAGCATCGCGTTGAGCGCGTGGTAGTCCGTTTCCCCGGGCAGCGCGTGCCCGCTGGACGTTACAGGCTCTGCAGCTGTGGCAGTTGGCGACACGTCTCGTCCTTCCAGAAGTCAGCCAGGCCCGCGCGGACGGCTTGCACGTCCTCGTCGGTGCCCATCAGTTCGAATCGGTAGAGGTACGGAACGCCGCACTTGCGCGAGACCACCTCGCCCGCGTAGCAGAACTCCGCACCGAAGTTGGTGTTGCCCGCGGCGATCACGCCGCGCAGCAGCGCCCGGTTGTGTTCGTTGTTCAAGAATGCGATGACCTGCTTGGGCACATAGCCGCCGTCGTTGATGTTCGGGGTGGCCCGGCCGCCGCCGTAGGTCGGCAGCACCAAGACATACGGTTGATCCACCTCGATGCGCCCGTGCAGCGGTATCCGCGTGGCCGGAATACCCAGCTTCTCCACGAAGCGGTGGGTGTTCTCCGACACGCTGGAGAAATAGACCAAGCTGGACGACACCGCAATCTCCTTTACGCGGTGAGCGCGGCTCCCGCGAGCGCCTTGATGCGGTCGGGACGGTAGCCCGACCAGTGTTCGTCTCCCGCCACCACCACGGGAGCTTGCAGATAGCCCAGCGCCATCACGTAGTCCCGCGCCTCCGGGTCCAGCGTGATGTCGACCGTCTCGTAGGCAATGCCCTGCTTGTCCAGCGCCTTGTGTGTGGCGTTGCACTGCACACATGCGGGCTTGGTGTACACGGTGATGCTCATCGGCGATTCGGCTCCTTCGCTGAACGACTGGGCACGGACTGGCAACATCTCAGGCACGACCTCTGCACTGCTGCTCGACAGACCGTCAGACCCTGAAATTCCGGTGTCCGGCCCTGTCGCGGATCAGCGCACACAGCCCGGATTCCCAGAACTTCGCCAGCCGAACGGACCTGGTGAGCCTTGGGCCTGTCGACGCTTCAAACACTACACCTAGTGGGTCGCGATAAGAAGAGATACAAGATGTTCGGAACAACATTTGTGAAATTCCCAGGTCGTAAGCACAGTCGAAAGCCCGGCGTCGGCGTGTCGTAGATCACATTTCGGTCACTGCCGTCGCGTCATCGCCACCACCATCGTCCTACCACCACGCACTGACATCGCCGGCGACATCAGCGCGCCACAGCAAAGCCGGCGAGCGGCGGCGCAGGCCCGCTGGCAAGCAGCGCCGCGCCGGGCTAGCTCACTTCGGCGGCGAGCTTGCCCACCACATCGCGCACATTGGACACCAGTTCGGCGTCGTCTCGCGGATGCTTGCCCTGCAGCGACTGCAACGGCACCGAGAGCTTGATCGCTTCGATGACGCGGGGCCCGGCGATGCCGAACGACTTGCGCGTCTCGTCGTGCGCCCACACCCCGCCATAGCGGCCCAGCGATCCGCCGATCACCGCCAGCGGCTTGTCTTTGAGCGCACTGTTGCCGAAGGGTCGCGACAGCCAGTCGATCGCGTTCTTTAGCACGCCGGGGATGCTGCCGTTGTATTCGGGCGTGACCACCAGGGCCGCGTCGGCGTCGGCAGCAGCGGTACGCAGCGCGGTCACCGAAGCGGGCATGTCGACCTCGTTGTCGATGTCCTCGTTGTAGAACGGCAAGTCACCAAGTCGGTCGAACACGGTGACGGCGACACCCTCCGGGGCGAAGGCCGCCGCCAATTCCGCGATCTGGCGGTTCACCGACGCGGCGCGCAAACTTCCCACCAGCGTCAGCACCTTGACGTCCCGCTTGCGATCCGACATGTGCTTTCCCTTCCGCTTGTTGGACTATATCCTCGCGGGACCTAACCGGACCGTGGTCCGATTTATTTCGGTCGCGCTACAGTGCAGGGGTGAGCGTTATCGAGCATGCCCGTGAGCTGGCGGTTTGCGCGCAACAGGAGCGCGGAGACGCTGCGCGCAATCGTGCGCTGCTGCTGGATGCGGCGCGGCGGCTGATCGGCGAACGCGGTGCCGAGGCGGTCACCATGGGCGAGATCGCCACCGCCGCCGGTGTGGGCAAGGGCACGGTGTTCCGCCGCTTCGGCAGCCGCGCGGGTCTCATGATGGCGCTGCTCGACGACGACGAGCGCCGCCTGCAGCAGGCATTTCTGTTCGGGCCGCCGCCGCTCGGCCCCGACGCGCCCCCGCTGGAGCGCCTGCTGGCGTTCGGCCGCGAAAGGCTGTCCTTCGTCCATACCCACCACACCCTGCTCTGCGCGACCAACCGCGATCCACGAAGCCGCCACACCGCCCCGGCCATGGTGCTGCACGCCCATGTGCGCATGTTGCTGGCCTCCGCCCCGACCTCCGGCGATCTGGACGCCCAAACCGACGCGTTGTTGGCGCTGCTCGACCCGGACTACGTCGAGCATCAACTCAACCACCGCGGCCACACACTTCAGACCTTGGGTGACGCGTGGGAAAGCTTGGCACGCAAGCTATGCGGGCGGTGAGCACCGGGTGGGTGCTGCATGTCGACCTGGACCAGTTTCTGGCCTCGGTCGAGCTGCGCCGTCATCCCGAGCTGGCCGGACTGCCGGTGATCGTCGGCGGCAGCGGTGATCCGGACGAACCGCGCAAGGTCGTCACCTGCGCCTCCTATGAAGCCCGCAAGTTCGGGGTGCACGCGGGCATGCCGCTGCGCACCGCCGCCCGCCGCTGCCCCGACGCCACCTTCCTGCCCTCAGACCCTGCCGCGTATGACGCCGCTTCTGATCAGGTGATGAACCTGTTGCGCGAGCTGGGCTACCCCGTCGAGGTATGGGGCTGGGACGAGGCATACATCGGGCTGCCCGCTAGTGCCGATCCGGTCAACGTCGCCGAACAAATCCGCGCCGTCGTCGCGGCGGAAACCGGGCTTTCCTGCTCCGTCGGAATCAGCGACAACAAACAGCGGGCCAAGGTCGCGACCGGATTCGCGAAACCCGCCGGCATCTACCAGCTCACCGACGCCAACTGGATGGCCGTCATAGCCGACCGCCCAGTCGACGCGCTATGGGGTGTTGGCCCTCAGACCGCGAAAAAGCTTGCGGGCCTTGGGATTACAACTGTCGGCGAGCTTGCCCGCACGGACGCCGAACTACTTACATCGACGTTCGGCCCGCGAACCGGGCTATGGCTGCTGTTGCTGGCCAAAGGTGGCGGCGACACCGACGTCAGCGCCACGCCGTGGGTTCCGAGGTCCCGCAGCCACGTCGTCACGTTCCCGCGCGATCTCACTGATCGAACCGAAATGGATGCTGCGGTGAGCGAATTGGCGCAGCGCGCCCTGGCCGACGTCGTGGCGCAGTCGCGGTCGGTGACCCGTGTGGCCGTCACGGTGCGCACCTCGACGTTTTATACCCGCACCAAAATCCGCAAGCTCGAGGCACCGTCCACCGATCCCGACATCATCGTCGAGGCCGCGCTGCGGCTGCTCAACCTGTTCGAGCTGGACCGGCCGGTTCGGCTGCTGGGCGTGCGCCTGGAACTGCAAATGCCGGGGTGAATCAGCGCGGTGGTGCCGACGGCCGCAGCGCCCGGGTAAAGAACACGTTGACCCGGCGCATGACCGCGCTGTAGGGCCACCACGCCACCCGTTTGAACGCGTACAACGCGCGAATGTCGGCTGACGTGTAGATCAAAAACCGGTTCTTGGCCACCCCGGCCAGGATCTTCTCGGCAGCCGTCTCCGGTGAGACAGCATGACCGCTGAAGCGGTCGACCCAGCGTCTGACCTTCGGATCGTCGCGGTCGACGCCGGCGATCTCGACAGTATTGACCAACGGGGTGTTCACCGCGCCGGGGACTACCACCGACACCCCGATGCGGTGGCGGGCCAGATCGAAGCGCAGCACTTCGGAAAGCCCTCGCAATCCGAATTTGCTTGCGCTGTAAGCGGCATGCCAGGGCAGACCAACCAGCCCGGCCGCCGAGGACACGTTGACCAGATGCCCGCCCCGACCGGCGGCCATCATCGCCGGAATGAACGACTCGATCACGTGAATCGGGCCCATCAGGTTGATCGCGACCATCTTGCTCCACTGCTCGTGGCTGAGCTGGTCAACCGTTCCCCACGCCGATACACCGGCAATGTTCATCACCACATCCATCGCCGGGTGGCGGGTGAGGATGTCGGCGGCGAACGTGGCGACCTGGTGATAGTCGGCGACATCCAGCGCCCGGTGCTCGGGCACCCGGGCACCCAGCGCGCGGGCGTCGGCCACCGTGTCGGCCAGACCCTCGGCGTTGCGGTCGGTCAGATACAGTTCGGCACCGCAAGCGGCGAGCCGCAACGCGGTAGCGCGGCCGATGCCGCTGGCCGCGCCGGTGAGAAAGCACCTCTTACCCGCGAAATACCCGCGAAACTGTGTCTGCACCATGGCGGTGACCATACCGGCGCCGCTATGCCTGCCCACCCCACAACGCGTTGAGCCACAGCTGCTCCAGCACCCGAATGCCACGCTGCACGTCCCCGTCGGGACCCAAAAACGTGGTATCACCGGAGAGCATCAGCGCGGTGGTGACGGCCAAAGTCCGAACCAATGCCGGGATGTCGTCGCTGATCGGACGCGCGGTGCCCGCTTTGATCTCCTCGTCGACGATTCGGATGATCTGCTCGATCACCGTGTCGACCTGCTGATCGAGGATTTTGCGGATCTCGGCGTCGGTGTTGCGCGCGGCATTGCACGCCGACATCACCGGGTCGTTATGGGCGTACACCACAGCGGCGCTGCCGACCATTCGTTTGGCGAACGCCGCCGGCGACTCGTCCGGTCGCCGGGGGGCGAAGTATTCCGTGAGCTCTTCCAGCTCATGGGTGGCCTCGGCCAGGATCTGGGCGAGCACCGCGTATTTGGAGTCGAAGTAGAAGTAGAACCCTGACCGGGCCACACCGGCGCGGTCGCTGATGGTGCTCACCGACAGTTCCGTGAACGGCTTCTCCTCCAGCAGTTCACGCACCGCCTGCAGGATTGCCTGTCGTTGCCGATCGCCTCGCCGTTGCGGGGCCGGCGCAGCACGACTCCCAGCGGCTGCTGCCCCGGTGTCGTGCTGAGTGCTCACGCTTCGACCATGCACCACACGCGGCCAAAAGAAAACTTGACAGCCGTCAACTCTGACCGAAGGATTGTTGTCAGTGACGGCTGCCACAACCGGTAAGGAGCGTCGATGGCGACCATCAGCACCCCGCACTACCTGCTCGATCAGGCGCGGCGCCGATTCACCCCCACGCTGAACAACATTCCGGGCATGGGGGCGATCGAGAAGCGGCTGCTCGCCCATGAATGGAAGACCAAGGTGCTGGCGGAACCACCCGCGGGCAGCGGCCTCAAACCCGTTCTCGGCGATTCCGGGCTGCCGATCCTCGGCCACATCATTGAGTTGTTCCGCGGGGGACCGGACTATCCGTTGTTTCTGTATCAGACGCGTGGTCCGGTGTTGTTCGTCGACTCGCCGATCCTTCCGTCGGTCACCGCGCTCGGGCCCGACGCCACGCAGGTGGTGTTCACCAATAAGAACAAAGAGTTCTCGCAAAAGGGCTGGCATCCGGTGATCGGCCCATTTTTCAACCGCGGGCTGATGATGCTCGACTTCGACGAACACCTGTATCACCGTCGGATCATGCAGGAGGCGTTCACCCGCACCCGGCTGGCCGGCTACGTCGAACACATCGACCGGGTGGCAAGCGCGATCGTGGCCGACTGGCCCACCAACGACGCCCGGTTCCTGTTCCACCCGGCGATGAAAGAGCTCACCCTCGACATCGCGTCGATGGTGTTCATGGGCCACGAGCCCGGCACCGACCACGACCTGGTCACCAAGGTCAACAACGCTTTCACCATCACCACCCGCGCCGGCGGCGCGATCGTCCGCTACCCGGTGCCGCCGTTCAAATGGTGGCGCGGCCTGCGCGCCCGCAAGGTGCTCGAGGACTACTTCTACGAGCGGGTGACGGAGCGCCGCACGGCCCAGGGCACCGACATGCTCACCGTGCTGTGCCACACCGAGGACGAGGACGGCAATCGTTTCACCGACGAGGACATCGTCAACCACATGATCTTTTTGATGATGGCCGCCCACGACACCTCGACGTCGACCACGACCACGATGGCCTACAACCTGGCCGCCCACCCGGAGTGGCAAGAGCGCTGCCGTGACGAGTCGGCCAGGCTGGGCGACGGTCCGCTGGACATCGAGTCGCTGGAAAAACTCGAGTCGCTGGACCTGGTGATGAACGAGTCGCTGCGGCTGGTGACGCCGCTGCCGTTCAACATGCGTCAGACGGTGCGCGACACCGATCTGCTGGGCTACTACGTGCCGGCGGGCACCAACGTGATGATCTGGCCCGGAATGAACCACTGGCTGCCCGAGCTGTGGACCGAGCCGCGGAAGTTCGACCCCGAGCGCTTCGCCGAACCACGCGCCGAGCACAAAAAGCACCGTTACGCGTTTGCGCCGTTCGGCGGGGGCGCCCACAAATGCATCGGCATGGTGTTCGGGCAGTTGGAGGTCAAGACCGTCATGCACCGGCTGCTGCGCCGGTATCGGCTCGAATTGCCGCGTCCCGGCTACCGGCCGCGCTACGACTACGGTGGCATGCCGATCCCGATCGACGGCATGCCGATCGTGCTGCGGCCGCTGTAGGTTCCCGGGGCCGGCAGGGACGCCACGGCACCCGAAATCACCGGTCTGAGGGTGCCTTTACGTCGGCGCGGCACAGGTCAGCAGCCGGTTGGCGCAGGCGATGACTGCCCGCAGCGCGGACTCCGTGGGCTCTTGCGACCAGCCCAGCGCCCATTCGGAGCGAATGCCGTTGCTGCCGCAGATGAACGTCGCGGTGTGCTCGGGGGAGGGTATCTGGTGGAACCTCAGCGTCTCGACGCGGATACCGCGCTCGTACAGCATCGCGGTCAGCGCCGCCACCGGCCCGCTCGCGGTCGCCGTTGACGTGCTGATGTGGTCGCCGACGGCGATGACGGCCCGGAAGTTGCAGCACTGCAGGCCCAGGCGGGTGGCGGGCCGCTGCCGGTCGAGGCACGCCCAGTCGCCCAACCGCAGCGGGCCGGAGTTGGGACCGTAGGTGGCCGCGAAGCTCTCCCACGACATGGCATCGGCCTGCTCGCGCAGCCCACGAGGAATCGGGACACCGAACTGGTCGGCGAACCACGAGCTCGCCGTTGTGGGTCGGCTGGTTTTTCGGCTCAGCGATGAAGGGGTCATGTGCGGTCTTCACTGGTCTGCAGGGATGACCGACGGGTAGTAGCTGTCGACCCACAGCGGGGGTCGGTCCGGATCAGAACCCGCTGCGGGTGCTGGCTACTACGGCAAGACGCTGCACGTGCGCGAGACTAGACGCTGGCGGCGGGGCCGTGCAACTCGTTCAACGTTGCCTGCCCCATCCCTGTGGGCCCCACTCACCTCCGGCAAAGCTTCCTGCAGGAGGCCGGTGACCGCGTCGGCGAGTGCGCCCGGGCCGGGCTCCCGGCTCGTCGGCCATCGACCTCGGATCAGGTGGTCCTCCATGTGCTGGCCCAGTCCGACTTTCAACGTGGCCTCCACATCGATCTCGCTCAGCACTCCGAAGACGTGGTGCGCCAGTGCTTTTCGGTCATCCGTCACGGCATCGTCAAACGAGGTGTCCACGGCGGCGGATAGCGCGATGGCCGTGGTCGGCTCCGCCCTGCTCTTACCGTGCCCGCGGCTGCCCACACCGGCGCGGGTGTTTTGCCACCGGGGCCGTCTCAGCGGTGTACAACGGTGCTCATGGGCGTGGTGACCAACCATGCATGAGCTGTCGTTGTGCCAGGCGATCGCCGGAGTGGTCAAACCGTATGCCGGCGGCCGTCGCGTCGACGTCGTCCGCGTCAAGATCGGAGCACTTCGCCAGGTGGTCCCGGAATCGTTGTCGTTTTGCTGGACGCTTGTCCGCGACTACGAAGACATGCCCGACGCCGAGCTGGAGATGGAGTTCGTCGCCGCCGAGGTGCAGTGCCGATCCTGCGGGCGGCAGTCCGCAATCAGCTCACGGTGGTCGCTGCTGTGCCCGAACTGCCAGAGTGCCGACGTCGAAATATTGTGCGGTGACGAGTTTTTGGTGACCTCGCTGGACGTTTCATGAAAGGTGCACGCCATGGGTAGATTTCACCGGCACGACGACGGCACCGTGCATACCCATGAGCACGGCGACCACCCGCACACCCACGATCACGGCGACCACAGCGGCTACGACACCGGCCGGCAGCGCATCGACGTGCTGGAATCGATCTTCGCCGAAAATGACCTCCGCGCCAGTTATAACCGGGCGGCGTTCGACAAACACGGCGTCCGGGCGCTGAACCTGATGAGTTCGCCGGGCTCCGGCAAGACGACCGTACTGAAAGCCACCCTCGACGAGTTCGCCGGCGAGATCGCCGTCGGAGTGATCGAAGGTGACATCGCGACCGACTTGGACGCGGCCAAGCTCAGCGGCCGCGGTGCCCAGATATCGCTGCTCAACACCGGAAACGGATTCGGCGGCGAATGCCATCTCGACGCCCCCATGGTCAACCGTGCCTTGCAGGGCCTAGATCTCGCCGAGCTGGATCTGGTCATCATCGAAAACGTCGGAAATCTGGTATGCCCAGCGGAATTCGATGTCGGGGAGCACGCCAAGGCGATGGTGTACTCGGTCACCGAGGGTGACGACAAGCCGTTGAAATACCCGGTGATGTTCCGCGCGGTGGATGTGGTGCTGCTCAACAAGATCGACTTGGTTCCGTATCTGGATGTCGACGTGGACAGCTACACCGCCCACGTCCGCGAGGTCAACCCGACGGCGACCATCCTGCCGGTCAGCGCCCGCACCGGCGACGGCATGTCGGCGTGGTTCGCGTGGTTGCGCCGATTCGCTGCGGGCAGTTCGGCGTGACGATGGCTGCGAACAGGCCCCGCATCCTGGTGGCCGGCATCGGCAACATCTTTCTCGGCGACGACGGGTTTGGCCCCGAGGTGTTGCGGCAACTGCCGGACCGGCTCACCTCGGAGTCGGTGCGCGTCAGCGACTACGGAATTGCAGGCATGCATCTGGCCTACGACCTGCTCGAGGGATGGGACGCCTTGGTCCTGGTCGACGCGCTGCCCAACCGCGGTTGCCCGGGGAGTCTGCACGTCTTCGAGGCCGACCACGGGTGGCTGGCGTCCGGGCCGGCGCTCGACGCGCATGCGATGGACCCTGCGGCGGTGTTCGCGAGCCTTCGCGCCCTCGGCGGGGTGGCGCCGAGGACTATCGTGGTGGGGTGTGAGGTCGCCGAGCTCGCCGACCGGATGGGCTTGAGCGAGCCTGTGCGTTCAGCGGTGCCGGAGGCCATAGCAGCGGTCGAGTCGGCGGTGGCGATGCTGGCTGAAGCGGCCGCGCGGGAGGTTTGACAGCGATGTGTTTGGGGATCCCCGGCCGAGTCGTCCGGATGCTCGACGGCTACGACGGACAGCTCGCGCTGGTTGACGTCGCCGGCGAAACCCGCAAGGTCAATGTCGGCATGCTGCCCGACGACACGTTCGCCCCGGGCGACTGGGTGATCATCCACATGGGTTTCGTGGTCGAGAAAACCGATCGGGCCGGCGCCGAGCAGGCGATGGCGGGTTTGGAGTTGTTGGGCCGAGGCGACAGCCCGGTATGACGGCGAGCAGCCCCGCTACAGCCACCACGACGCGGCGGCGTCCAGGTGGCGGCGGGTGCGATAGCGGGCCAGACTATCGTCACCGTCATCGATCGCCCGGATGATCCGCAGGTGCGCGTGCTCCACCTCGATGACATCGGCCCGGCTTACCGGCCGCGGGTCCAGACTCGCCCACTGCCGGCGAAACAGCTCCACCAGTATCCGCAGAAACAACTCCAATACAGGATTTCCCGCGAGCTGTGCCAGCCCGGTATGGAACAAGAATTCCGCCATCCCGGCTTTGCGGAGGTCATCCGAAGTCGCGACGATAGGGTGGCGGTGCACGTCGAGAAATGCTTGCACGTCTTGGTGTTCACGCCGGTCAACCACTTTCGCGACATTGTCGATCTCGATCGCATCGCGCACCAGACGCAAGTCTTCGCGGGTCGGTTTGCGGTACTGCAAATACAGCGCGATCGTGTCGATGCTGGCCTGCGCCCGCGGCCTGGCCACGACCAGCCCGCCGCCGGGCCCGCGCCGCATACGAGCGACGGCGTGATATTCCAACAGCCGCACCGCTTCTCGAAACACCGATCGGCTCACCCCGTAGCGGTTCAGCAACTGGTTTTCGGTTCCGACGACCGAGCCAAGCCGCCAGCCACTGGTGGCGATATCGTCTTGGATGGTGGCAGCTAACAGCTCGGCGAGCTTGACGTGCGGTGCCTCGGAGGTCTCGCGGCGCCGACGTCGCGACGGTATTGCCCGGGCAGAACCGTGATGTCGCTGCAGCCAGTCAGTCACCGATTGGACGTGGCGCTCGGTAAGCGTCCTGGCGCGCGCAGAATCACCGGCCGTAGCCGCGGCGACGATCGCCGAGTGGTCGTCGTGCGTACGGTTCACCGCCTCGACGGTGTCACGCGCCGTATCCGGGCGGGAATCTTGAGCGAATCGCACGGTCAGCCGCATAAGGATATCGATGAACAGTCGCAGCACCGGGTTTTTCGATTGCTCGGCAAGTGCCACATGGAATTCGTCACGAGCCATCACTGAACCGCGGATACGCTGTTTCTCCGCCATCAACACCCCACGGAGACGGTCGATCCCGGCCTCGTCGATGCGTTCTGCGGCCAGCGCTGCCGCCAACGGCTCCAGCAAGAGGCGTGCAGTGAGCAGATGATCGATCGTAATACCCAGATATTCCAGGTAGATCACGACAGCCCGGGTTGCCGCTGCGGGGTCAGGCTCGGCGACGAACAGACCGCCATTGGGTCCGCGGCGCATGTGGGCAACCCGATGGTGCTCGACCAGGCGAACGGCTTCCCGCAGGACTGAGCGGCTCACCCGATAGCGTTGCCGCAGAGCCTGTTCGGAGCCCAACGATTCTCCGATCGGCCAGCCTCGGCGAACAATGTCGGCTTCGATGCTTCGGGCGATCTGTGCGGCCCGTTTATCGGGGCGCTGCTCAAGGCCGGAACTGCCCACGGGCGCCTTCCACACACCGTCCGACCTAGTCGGCGACCCGCTGCTAGTGGTCATTGACTGCTGCCGCAAAGGAATTCAGCATGTCAGTAGCATGCAACCGGCGATCGGGCCGCCGCCCACTGCTACCGCAGCTACTTCCGGGCGCGGCGACACCTGGCGCTCGCCGGCGTCCCCCCGCAACTGCAGGCACGCCTCGTGCAACACCCAGTAGCCGTGCATGCGTCCGGCAGATAGTTGGCCACCGTAGGTGTTCAGTGGCAGTATCCCGTCAAGGGCGATCCGCGTCGC
>Ga0070737_10003162_pt1 | contig 18243 bp, 36 predicted proteins | sample Coa_R1_10_FD_66438 | JGI IMG/M metagenome (GOLD analysis project Ga0070737, IMG submission 66438) | Surface soil microbial communities from Centralia Pennsylvania, which are recovering from an underground coalmine fire - Coalmine... | ecosystem: Environmental > Terrestrial > Soil > Unclassified...
AATGCAACCACTTTGGTGGTGTGAGCTACACCGCAGCAGGCCGGTGCGCCGCACGCCACGGCTCCATAATGGCCGCGATCATTTTGGACGCGGGTAGGTCGGCGAGGTGGTCGAGCAGATCGGTGTGCACGTAGCACACCTGCACCCAGTGGTCGGGGGTTGCGAGGCGCTTCCAGTGGTACTGGTGCACATGCGGCCGCAGGAAGTAGCCCTCCGAGGTGGGAGCCCAGCGCACCGGGTCCGCAGGCTCGGGCCACAGCAGCACATCCTGGCGGGTATCCCACTTGACCACCTCGCCGTCGGCCGGGCCACCCAGGAGCATCACATACTCGTGGGTGGCCGACCCACCTCTCACCGGATGCCCGCAGCGCGCTGAGCCCGCGCAGCCACCACACCGGGCGCCTCGTGGCTCATGGAGGTGCGGCCCTTGCCGCGCCACGCCCGCACCTGCGAGCGATCCACGCCGAGCGCCGAGGCGACCTCGCGCTCACTCGCCGCGCCCTCCTCCAGCTTGCGCAGCGCCACCAGCTTGGCGTCCTCCAGCGCGTGCTGCTCGGCATCGCGTGCTGCGGCGAGGCGCCGCGACACCACCTCCAGGTCGTCCTCGCCGCGCGAGTACACATACGGGCGGCCGTTAGGCATGTCGAACTCAGCGAGCAGGTGCAGGCGGTGCTCGGGGTCCGCGCCGGCAACCATGGCTAACGCCTCGGCGTCGGTGTCGGTGGGCTTAAGCGTGGGGCAATCCCACTCCTCCACGCGGATGTGCGGGGTGTGCACTGTGATGCGCATTGCGTACCTCTCGGCCGGTAGTTGTTAAGGGCTAGCTTAACCGGGGCTTGGTTGCCGGGCAACCGCCGCGGTGCTAGGTTGAGGCTACAACCCACCCCCTACAGGAGTCCGACGCATGACCGCACCAACCGAGCACCAACCGCTCACCTACGACCACCGCGCCGATATGCTGGCGGCCGCCGCCGAGCACGGCTGGAGCCTCACCCCACGCCACCGCATCGAGCACCCCATGCGCAACGACGAGCGCCTCCTACAGTGGGAGCGCTCCGAGCCCAACGCCATAACCCGCTACCTGCGCGTCATGTGGAATGCGGGCGGCCACCTCACCGGGCTGCAAAAAACCTTCATCCAGCAGCACGGCGTAGTGGTGCGCGGCCACCACGTGCACGGCTACGCCGAGGGCGCCCTCGCGGTGCTCCGCACCCCGGCGCCGCTCGCATGAGCACCGGCTGCCTCGACCAGCGCGAGAGCGCCTGCGAGGGCGAGGTCTACCCCCGCGAGGCGCTCAGCGGCTCAGGTTTGCGCTACGAGCGCTGCGACAAGCACTACCGCGAGTATTGCGAGCGCCTCAACCCGGTTATGGCAGACATCCGCAGCCGCTACCCCGAGCACGCGCCCGCCGATTTTGACCCCATGTATGCGGGCGAGCGGTGGGACGAGGACGACCCGTGGCCATAACCGTGGGCTCGCTGTGCAGCGGCTACGGCGGCCTGGATATGGCGTGTGAGTGGCTGTTTAACGCCACCACCATTTGGCACGCCGAGGTGGCGCCTGCGCCCTGCCGCGTGCTCGCAGCGAGGTGGCCGGCCGCTCGCAATTTCGGCGACATAACAACCACCACCTGGGCCAATGTGCCCACGGTGGACGTACTCACCGCTGGCTACCCATGCCAGCCGTTTGCGCTCTCGGGGCGCAGGAAGGGCACAGATGATGAGCGGCACCTCTGGCCAGCCGTGCGGGAAGCCATTCGCCAGCTACGACCCCGACCGCCTCTTCATCGCCGTTACCGCGCCCGGCGAAGCTCCTCCCCACCCCGGCCGCCAAGAACAGCCACGCTGGCCCGGACTACGCGAGGATGCAGCGCCCACGCTCTGGGGGCCACGACCTGGTAACAGCCCTGGCAATAATCGCTTCCGGTGGAACGGTGAGCAGGAGGCCATCGAGCGGTGGCAGAGCATCCTCGGGCGAGAGGCCCCCGAGCCGCTCATAACCGGGCCCCGCGGCGCGCCTAAACTCAACGCCCGCTTTACCGAGTGGATGATGGGGCTGCCCGACGGCTGGGTTACCGACGTGCAGGGCGTCACCCGAGAGCAGGCCATCGAGGTTTGCGGTAACGGTGTGGTGCCGCACCAGGCGGTGCAGGCCATGCGCGAGCTGCTGGCGGCATAGCATGTTTGCTAAGGCGGCCGCGTCTGCTTCGGGCACAGCGTATAAGCCAGTTGGTTGTCGATTATCGCGCCCATCTGGGGCTCGGCCGCCGCTCAAAAAAGCGTTCCGGAGCCCTGTACAAAGCCGCCCAACCCGGCATAAGGTGGCCCTCATGTCGCAGCCCATTTACATACCCGGCGAGCCCGGCGACGAGCTGCTGCGGCCCGTGGAGGCCGCCCGCGTGGGCGGTGTGAGCGTTAAAACCCTGATCCGGTGGGAGAAGGCGGGCAAGCTAACGGCGCGCCGCACCCTCGGCGGGCATCGCAGGTATTACCGTGGCGAGATACTCGCGCTCACCGGCGCGCCAGCCGGTAGCGGCGGTGGGCTCGGCACACCGCGGGTAGACGAGTTATAGACGAGTGCCGCCGCACCCATGTGGCAGTGGGTGCGGCGGCAGCGACGGCGTGAAAGGGGCAATTTCCACTGTGTCTGCGCATAATGCTAGGCCACCGAGGCAACGCACGTGCAAACAGTGCGGCAAACCGGCCACCAAATACCGGGAGTTTTGCACCAACTGCTACACCACCCACCGGCGCAAGCAGATCGCCTACGGGCGCTGGGATAACGGCCGGGCTCCCATAGGCCCGGTGCGCGCCCACCTCGCCGACCTCGTAGAGGCAGGCGTCAGCGCGCAACGTACCGCGGTACTGGCCCAGGTGGACCTGCGCTGGCTGCAAGCGCTTAACGAGCCCCGCAACCATGGCGGGCGCAACCGCAGGGCCAACCCCGAGGAGCGCGCTTGGGTGGACGCCAAGCTGGCGGCCCGAGTGCTCGCAGTGCCCATACCGGCCCCCGGCGAGCTGGTGGATATGGTTACCGGCCGGGCCCGCGTGGACGCCACCGGCACGCGGCGGCGCTTGCAGGCGCTCATGGCCATCGGGTATTCGCAGCTCGACATCATCCAGCGCCTCGGCATGGCTCCCACCGCGGCCTACCGCATGTGGCACCCTCACCACCCCCGCGTCTATGCCTGCACCGCGCAAAAGGTCACCGCCGTGTATGACGAGCTGGCTATGACGCCGCCGCCTAACACGTGGATGACGCGGCGCACCATGGCCTACGCCGCGGCCCAAGGATGGGCGCCCCCGCTGGCGTGGGACGAGGACAGCATCGACGACCCCTCGGCCGAGCCGCAGCCCTGGCAGCAGGCCGAGCCCGACGACTTCGCCGAGGTGCTGGCCGACTACCGCGAGAGCGGCTACACCGACACCGCCATTGCAGCACGCCTCGGCATACAACTGGAGTCGCTCTACCGGCGCCTGGACCGCCTCGGGGTGGCACGCGGTAAGGCAGTCTCGTGAGCGAGCAGCGCGACTACTACAACACCAACGACGAGCAGGGCGACGTATTACGCGATTCGCGTAGCAACGCCCGCCACCAGCAGGACGTAGTGCTCGCCCACTACCGCGCCCACCCCGGCCGCAACATCGCACCCCACCAAGTACCCATGCCCGCCGGCACGCCGCTGACCTCGGTGCGGAGGGCCATAACTAACCTCACCGAGGCCGGGCTGCTGGAGAAGACCGACGAAATGGTGCCCGGCACCTACGGCAAGCAGGTGCACACGTGGCGGCTACGCCAACTCGTGCCGTTTGCCTCGCTGCCGCCGCTGCCCCCCACCACCGAGCCAGCCCTGTTCTGAGAGGACACCATGACAGCGATAACCACCAAGTTCAATACCTGCCCGGTGTGCTTTAAGCGCGTGGCCGAGACGGGCGGCGTGGAGGCGCTCTACTACCAGCACACCGACACCGTGGGCAAGTGGTGCCCCATGAGCGGCAAGCCCGTGCCCGCGCCCGAGGTGATGGCGCAATGATCCAGCCGGGCAGCGAGGAGTGGCTGCGCTACTGCACGCCCTCCAAGGTGCCAGCCATCCTCGGCATCTCACGTTTTGAGAGCCCCTACCGGCTATGGCACCGCCTCAAAGGCCTAATACCGCCCGAGCCGCCCAGCGACGTGTTCGACATTGGCCACGATTTGGAGCCCTACGCCGCCAACCGCTGGCGCCGCAAAAATCCCGGCTGGCTGCTCTCGCCGGGCGAGGTGCAATACGTGCTGCCCGAGAGTAAATACGGCTTCCCCGCGGCGGTAACACTGGATCGCCGGGCGGTGCGCGGCCGGGCCCGGCGCGTGGTGGAGTTCAAGGCCGCCCGCACCCTCTCCGACGTAGAGCAGTGGGGCGACGACCTGAGCGGGGACATACCGGAGGACTACGCCGCGCAGGTTACCGCGCAAATGCTGTTTACCGGCTGGGTTAAATACCCCGGCCACCTCCTCGCGGTGGGCCCGTACTTCAACGACCGCATCTACGAGGTGGTATATGACCGCAACGTGGCCACCTGGATTATTGAGGAGTGCACCCAGTTTTGGGCCAGCCTCGGCGGCGACGTACCGCCTGAGCTCGACGACAGCGTGGCCACCTATGAGTGCCTGCGCGCCCAGCACCCAGACATAGAGGGCGGCGCCGAGGTGCAAGTAGACCCCGGCCTCGCGGTGCGCTTCCTCGCTGGCCACGAGCACAAAAAAGCCGCCGAGAAGGGGGCCCAAGGCCCTAAAAATGAGCTGCTGGCCGCAATGGAGCGGGCCCAGTACGCGAAGGTGGGCACCCTCACGGTGGCCGACCGACGCAACAACGGCAAGGGCGGCGTAAGCCTCTACCCCGGCCGCAACGCAACACCCGAGGCAGTCCGACACATGGAAGGAACCACCAGCAATGCCTGAGAAAGAAACCACCGAGGCTGCCACCGAGCAGCCGCAGCCACCCAACGGCAACGGCGCCGAGCTGGAGCTCGCACAAGACGACGAGCTGGAGCTGCTGCCGCCGGCACAAACGCCGAGCTCATACGCGCAGGTCACGCTGCACCAACACGCCGCCAACATGCAGGACGCCTACCGGCTCGCCGACGGCATCTGCTACACCTCGATGGTTCCCGACCGCTTCCGCGGCAAACCCAAGGACGGCGCGGCCGCCATCCTGTTTGGCGCCGAGCTCGGCCTTACACCCATCCAAAGCCTCCAGCGCGTGATCGTCATCCACGGCACGCCCGGTTTGGAGGCGCGCACCATGAAGGCGCTGCTTAAGGCGCAGGGCTACGGCTTCCGCACCGTGGAGTCCACCCCCACCGCGGCCGAGATTTGGGCGTGGGAGCCCGGCAGCCCGCGCGAGTACAACGAGCAGGGCCGCCGCATCAACCCCGATGAGGAGAGCCGGTGGACAATGGAGGACGCGCAGCGCGCGGGCTACGTGCCCACCCCGAGCTCGGATAAGAGCAAGCAGCGGCCGGACGTGCAGGACGACTGGGTCACGTTTAGCGGCAGCAGCGGTAAAAAGTCGGTGGCAGGCAACATGAAATACATCACCGAGCCCAAAGCCATGCTTAAAGCCAAGGCCACCGCCGAGGTGTGCCGCGACATAGCCCCGCACATTCTGCTGGGCCTGCCGCTGGCCACCGAGGAGCTGGAGAATTGGCGCGAGGATGAGGATGAGCGGCCGCAGGAGCGCCGCGAGCCCAAGCGCGGCGGCGGCGTAGAGGGGTTGCGTGAGCGCGCCCACCGCCGCCAGCACAAAGCTGAGACCAAGCCCGAGCCGGTAGACGCCGAGGTGGTAGAGCCCGAGCCCGAGCAGGTGAGCGCCGAGGAGCAGGAGCGGCAAAAGGCCGACGCCAACGCGCACGCCGACAAGTTGGCCGCCGAGGCGGCCCCTGAGACCTCCCCAGCCGAGGAGCAGCCAGCCGGTTCAGAAGCGCAGCCTGCTAGTAATGAGCCCTCGGCTGGGGAGCCGCCAGCCGCCGAGCCCGAGGCCGAGCCCGGCATGTTTGACGACTCCGCAGACGAGGCGCAGGCCGCACCGGCAGCCGAGCCCGAGACGCCCGCCGAGGAGCCCGACCTGGAAATGAGCTCAGCCACCCGCACCAAGGGCATGGACATGCTCAAAGGGCTGCTCATTAACGGCAAGGTCACCGAGCCGCTGGAGCAACTCGACGCCGTGGCCGAGATCATGGCCAAGCGCGAGGGCGCCGGCTACCGCAAGGTAACCAACCTGAGCCAGCTCACCAACCGCGACCTAAAGCACACCGTTGACGCGCTGCGCACATGGAAGAGCAACGGCAAGCTGGAGGCCAACCTGGGCGAGGCGCTCAACGCCTCCAGCCTGCGCGAGGCCGGGCTGCTGGAGAAGGACGCGGGCTAGTGGCCGCGTGGGGCGACGTAGCCGTGGCCGAGGCCTGGCTCATCATCTGCGACGAGCTGGTGGCCGTCATACGAGAGGGTGGTATGACGGCTGCCGCCGTAGCGTTTGCGAGCGCTCCAGGCGAGCCCAGCCATGGCTGAGCCCACCCGCGTAGGCAAGTTCACCGGCCGCAAACCGCTGTGCGCGGGCGATTTGCGCGCCATCGTTAAAAACCTCAACCGGCTGCAATACCCAGACAACTGCCCGGTGGAGATCAGCACGCCGCTACCGCCACGGGATCGGCGCGTCGTGGACATAACGGTCCTCGACTACACCCCAGAGAAGGAGTTACCACCGCTATGAACCCCGACGACGAGATCCGCGAGGCCGACGAGGCGTACCTGAGCTTCGGAGGGTGGGCCAAGGCCATGCCTAACCCGCCGGGGCTGCACGAGCGGCGCCGCTACACCATTGATGTGGAGTGCACCGCCGCTGGCATTGGCACCAGCGAGAAGGGCGAGCGGCACACCCGCAAGCTAAGCATCCTGCGCGTTAATGAAATCGTGGGCGCCAAGGTGCCCGCCGATGATGTGGATGAGAACCAGGGCGCCCTCTTCGAGCAGGAGGACGGCCAGCCCAGGCCTGACAGCGAGCTCGGCTGGGAGGACATGCCCACCGAGGAGCAGGAGGACGGCAGCGAGGAGGAGGGCGCCAGCGAGGAGCCCGAGGCCGACAATGTGGTTGACATTGCCTCCAAGGCTGGCCAATAGTGAGTGCAGAGCACGGCGTGGGGTTGCGGTGGCTGGAGGAGGCCGCCGCAACCTACCGCGGCGGCGGCAGCCACACCACCGCCACCACGCAGGCCGCCATAGGCATCGGCTTCCTGCTGCTGGAGCTCCTCGACCGGCTGGAGGTCGACCCGGTTAACGCGGCCATTGCCCAGGAGGTGGCCGAGAGCATGCGCCGCCACCCGGCGGGTAGCAAGCGCCACGCGCAGGTGGTAGTAGCTGACCACGACTTTGTCTGCGACCCGCGCGGGTCGCGCTATTGCGCCGCGGGGGTAGGCGGCGGCGAGCTGTGCGGGCGCCCCGAGGCGGCGCACCGGCCCTGCGCGTGCGGCGAGCCCGACGACGGGCCCGGCAGCGTGCACCGCACAGACGGCCCGTGCTACTCGACGGAGCAGGCCCCGTGAAATACCTAGCCATGGGCGAGGGCCCCGACGCCTACCTACCCGAGGAGCCCGAGCACCACAAACCGGCGCCAACGGTGTTTTACGGCCGCCCAAAAGTGTACTTCCTGGCCATATGCCTGACCTGCGCTGCCAGTGCGGGCACCCGGCCAACCCCCATGCCGTTTGGCACCCAGGACGCCCGCGACGTGTGGGCTGCGGGCCACCGCGCTGGCGCGGGGCACCACGTAGACGAAGCTGTGGAGGTAAGACCATGACCTGGCCCGAAGACCCTGCCCGCATAGTGTTGGGCAGCACCACTGAGCACCCGCTGCAAGACCTCACCGTGCTGGATAGCTACCGCGCCGGCGCCCCGTACCCGCCCGGCTACCCGGCTGATGTGCGCACCCTGTACAGCCCGGTAGACGACGTGCACGGCGCCCTCGCCTACCTCATCATGGCTGCTCAGCACGAAATACTGGTGGCCATGTTTGGCTTTGACGATGACGCCCTGGCGGCGGCGCTTAAGCAGCGCATGGCCGACCCCAACGTGCACGTGCAGCTCACCCTGGATAAGAGCCAGGCCGGTGGGGTGCATGAGCACAAGTTGCTGGAGGCCGAGGCGTACCCCAACACCAGCGTGGCCATTGGCAGCAGCGAGCACGGGCGCATTATGCACATGAAGCTGCTGGTTATAGACGGCTCGGTGCTGGTGAGCGGCTCCACGAACTGGAGTGACGCCGCCGAGCACCTCCAAGACAATGAGCTGACAGTGGCTCTCAACACTGCCCGCGCCAATGAGGCGCGGCTGCGCATAACCGCCATCCACCGCCACATGCTCGACGCGGCGGCCAAACAGAAGGGCAAGTAAATGGGGTTCGATCCACGCCAGCGCCGGGCAGACACCGAGCGCGAGATGGGCGCGAGCGGCGCGCAGGCGAGCCGCGCGTTTATTGACGCCGAGGTGCGCGAGAGCGCCGAGCGTGCCGGGTTCACTCTGCCGCGCGGCGAGCCGGGCCCCGCCGAGGAGCCAACGCCGCGCAGCGTGCACGAGAACATTGCGGCGCACATACCGGACGAGGAGAAGCTACGGCTCGCCAAAATGCTGGAGTGCCTAGAGCACGAGCGCGCCATTAACCGCGAGCTACGCGAGGCCCTCGACCACGAGATCCACCGCGTTAACAGCGAAAACGCCGTCATACGCGAGGCCCTCGACGAGGCCGGCGCGGCGCGAGCGCGGCTCAGGTGAGCGCGCCGGTCTGCTGCGTGGCACTGTACGGCGGCCATATGTGCAGCAACGACAACCAGGAGCATGACGGCGACCACGCCTGCGAGTGCGGGGCCTCGTGGTCGCGAGAGGAGTCCAACACATGAAAACCGCCGCACCCGCCACCACCACGCTGGTGCGCACCATGGGCGGCCAAATGGTGCACCGCGCCGAGTGCCATATGGCCAACCGCGGCAAGGCTATGCCGTGGCGGTGGGCTGACACCGTGCCACCTGAGCACGTGGTAGCCGCTATCAAGCACTTTGGCTACCGCCGCTGCCGCTTCTGCCGCCCGCTGGAGCGCTACATATGAGCGCGCCCGTTATAGTGCCCGACGGCCAGCACGTCGTTGCCGACAGCCGAGGGCTCGTCATCCGCGGCGAGTACAGCCGCCCCATCACCGTTACCTGCCAGCGCTGCGGCACCACCCTGGCGCTGCGGCTCTGCGCCGACGAGCTGCTACCCGACGCCGAGTGCGACAACGTGCTGGAGGACTACCTGCGTGGCCTCGGCTGGGCGCCAGCTCGCAGCGAGGACGACGACCTGTGCCCGCGGTGCAAGCCGCTGCCCACCGGCGCCACCGAGAAGGCGTGGCAGCGCGGCTACCCCATGGAGTACCTCACCGCCACCGCCCGGCGCTTCTGCAATGAGCATTGCGCCAGCCGGTTTAGCCGCATAGACGAGGCGTGCGTGGCCGAGGGACTCGAGTCCGGCACGCTCACCGTGGGCCCGTGGGGCTGCGTAATAGCCACCGAGGCCAAAGTGGCTACCGCCATGTACGCCTACCACGACACCCTGCTGGCCCGTAAGCAGCCCGGCGACGTGGTGGTGGCAGCGTTTAGCACCGAGCAGCCAGTAGCCATGGCCGAGCATTTGCGTGAGCTCGCCAACCGCGGCCCCGCGGTGTGGTGCTGGGTGTGGCAGGAGTGCGAGGCGCAGCGCCGCGTGGTGGAGCGCGCCGGTTACAAATTCGTGGGCGGCAAAATCAACGCCTTCGGTGAGATACGGGGGTTGTGGTTTGGCGAGCCGCCCAGCCTCATGCCGCGCCCGCTGCCCGAGCTGCACCCCACTGAGTACCTCGGCATAGCCCAAACGAGCCTCGGCCTCGACCCAGCCGCCGCGGCCGCCGAGGTCATGGCATTACCGGCCAAGCTGTACGCCAACCACTACAGCCGCTATAACGAGGGCCGCACCTGGTCGGCGCTGGCTCTGCGCGGCTACACCGACGACCCCAAGTTCATCATCAAGCCTGCTGAGATGAGCAAAAAGTGGCGAGCCGAGCATGCCGGCGAGCACTACGAGCTGCAAGACACCTGGCTGCGCCGCGTGCTGCCCGCCTGCGACGCGCTCGCCGCGCCGCTCACCTCCATAGCCGAGCTGCACCGCTTTAGGCTCATGCGCCTACTGCCCGGCGGCGGCGAGCTCACCCGCCACAGCGACCTAACCGACAACGAGAGCGGCATAGCCGACGGCCGAGTGGCCCGCTTCCACATCCCGCTCATAACCAACCCCGGCGTGCGCTTCACCTCATGGGATATGCGAGGCCGCGAGCACCACGTCACCATGCGAGCAGGTAGCTGCTGGTACTTAGACACCCGCAAGCCGCACGCCGCGGTAAACAACGGCTTCACCGAGCGCATCCACCTCGTGGCCGATGTGGTGAGCAACCCAGCCGTGCGGGCCCTACTGGAGGAGGCAACAACATGAGCGTGCTTGACCTGGTGTTCCTTGACTGCGAGACACTCGGCCTCGACCCGGCGGCACCCATTTGGGAGTTCGCCGCCATACGCCGCACCTACCCCCACAGCCCCGCCTCGTGGGAGGAATACACCTGCCACTTCACGATCTGCCACGACCCCGAGGGCTGGCTAGAGGAGCTGCCCGAGCAGTTCGCCGAGGATTACCGGGCCCGCTACTACCGGCACACCGCATGGTGCGAGCGCGCGGCCGCCTACCAAATAGCCGAGTTCACCCGCGGCGCCTACGTGGTGGGCTGCAACCCCGGCTTTGATTTGGAGCGCCTCACCCGCCTACTCGACCGGCACCTGCTGGAGCCCGGCTGGCACTACCACCCCATGGACATAGCCAGCGTGAACATGGGCTACCTGGCGGCCGCAAACCGGCTACCACCACCCCCGTGGAAATCAGACGCCCTGAGCGCCGCGGTGGGCGTTGACTCAGCCTCATTTGCCCGCCATACCGCCATGGGCGACGTGCGGTGGGTACTCGCACAGTGGGATGCGGTAACGCACCCCGGCCGCGTGGAGCTGCCCGGCCAGGACCACATTGACGCAATAGCTTTGCATGCCATAGCGCAGCGGCTAGAACACAAGCAGGGCTAAAACGCGCCGCGGCCTCGGCACCGCGGCCAGCCCAAAAACCGAATAGCAAAGGGGCAAAGCATGTTTCAGTTCGAAGGGCGCTTTATGCGCCTGCACGTGGGGGATTTCACCGACCCAGACGAGCCGCGCGGCCGCGAGGTGAGCGGCTGCCTAGAGCTCGGCATACCCACCGGCGAGTTCCGCCGGCGCAGCCTCGTGCGGCCAAACCGCGAGGTTGACTACGGGACGTGGGGCGCGTGGTTCCAGTTGTGGCGCTGGGGTGCACGCATAGCCGTGGCCGGGCCCGTGCTCGGCACCTTCCCGCCCGAGGCGCTGGAATGATCGCCCGGTTCATAGCCGAGCTCACCGGCCAAATCATCAGCAACCTGCTGCTACCGCCCGTAGCGCTGGGCTACGAGGCAGCCGAGGCCGCCGCCGAGCACCCCGAGCGGCAAGCCTCGTGAGCGCCGAGCCCGCCGCCCTCGACCCAGTAGCCGACGAGGCCCTCTTCCACATGGAGGTGGGCCCGCCGGTAGGCCTCTACGACAAATTCGTCATGCCGCCGTTTAGCATCCTCGACCGCCGCAGCGGCCCATGGCAGGAGCGGCGGCGCCGCTGGCTCAAATACGGCTTCCGCTCCGAGCTCGGCCGAGACGCCCTGCTACTCGCTGGCGGCTCAGGCGACGGCGGCTGCTACGGCACCATAAACGAGGCCACCAGCGTCTTCGACCCCGTGGTGTGCGAACTCGCCTACCGCTGGTTCAGCCGCCCCGGCGCCCAGGTACTCGACCCCTTCGCCGGGGGCAGCGTGCGCGGCATAGTGGCCGCCGCCCTGCAACGCCACTACACCGGCATAGACCTGCGCGTGGAGCAAATAGCGGAGAACACCAAGCAGGCCGTAGAGCTCTACAAGGCCGTGCAGATACCGCTGCTGCCGCACTGGCAGCTCGGAGACGCCACCATGCTAGACGAGACGCTGGAGTGGGACGCCGAGTATGACCTGGTGTTCTCCTGCCCGCCGTATGCCGATTTGGAGGTGTACAGCGACAACCCCCGCGACATCAGCACATGGAGCTACGAGGAGTTCCTAGAGGGCCACGCCGCCGCCATAGCCGGGGCCTGCGAGCACCTGCGCGAGAACCGCTACGCCGTCTGGGTTATAGGTGACCTGCGCGACAAGGCCGGGCACTACCGGGGCCTGCACCACGCCACCGCGGCCGCATTCCGCGCAGCCGGCATGCACGCCCTAAACGAGTGCGTGCTGGTAGACCCCATCGGCACCGCGCACATGCGCGCCAGCCGTTACTACAACGCCAGCCGCAAGGTGGTTAACACCCACCAGCACGTTTACGTGTTCGTCAAAGGCGACGTGCGCGCCGCGGCAGCGTGGGCTGGAGGCGAGGAGTAAGTGCTCACCAAACCGCACTTCGTGGTGGACCCCGGCTTCAACCACAGCAAGGAACTGCTCAGCATCCCGCGGCGCTACCGCCTCGCGGCCCGTGGTGCGTGGGAGGCTGCGGGCTGCTGGGCGACGGACAAACTTACCGACGGCTGGGTGCCGGTAACCGCGCTACGGGAACTACTGGTTACCCCGTTACTAACGCACTACCTCGTCCAGTCCACATTGTGGATACCGGCCGTGGATAACGGCGCCGACGCCGTCACGTGGCAGCTCTGCGAGGCGGCTGAAGGAAGGCCAGCCATCGGCCAGCCCATGGCTGTGAGCGCCATACAGTTTGACAACTGGGCTAAGTGGCAACGCACTAAGCAGCAGTGGGAGCAAGGCGCCAAGGCCAACGCAGCTCGCCAGGCGCGCTTCCGAAACCGCATGTCAGCGCAAGATGACCCAAATAGTAACGGCGTGCGTAATGCGTTACTGGAGCCAGACGAGCAGGAGCCGGGCAAACTTACCGGCGAGGAGCGTAACGCATTACGTAACCGTATAGGAGAGGAAAGAAGAGAAGGATATCAGTTAGGAGGGGATAGTCCGGTAGGTAGCACCCCGGCTGAGCCCCCCCTCCCAGCATTCCCAGATCACTGCGCAGCCCACCGGCACAACCCAGAGCCGCCGCCATGCCACGCATGCAAACGCACCCGCGAGGCCAACGCCGAGCACCACACCCAAGCCCAAAACCTCGCCACCCTCGCCGCCGCCAATACCCGCCAGCGCAACCTGCAACGCCTAGCCGTTTGCACCCAGTGCGATAGCGCGGGCTGGCTCCTCGACATTTGGGGCGACGTGGTGGAGCCAGCCACCAAATGCCAACACCCAGGAGTGCCCGCATGACCGATTTCAGCGAGCCCGTGCACGAGAGCGACGACGAGTTCTGGGCCAACCTCGCCGCCGAGCGCGAGCAGCCACCCGAGCCGCCGCCGCACCAGCTCGACGCAGAGCCAGCAGACGCCCCCGTGGGCAACCCGGCCCAGTGGGTGCACGAGCAGCGCGAGCTCGCCAAAACCGTGCCGTGCGCTGACTGCAAGCGCGAGCCCGGCCAGCACTGCGTGCGCGTAGGCACCACCGAGCCGCTGCGCAAATTCCCCGCCCACCCACGCCGCATACTCGCGGCCCGCCGCCGGAAGGACCGCCCGTAATGCCCGCACTACCCTGCCCGCCGGGCTGCTCCTGCGGTAAGCACCGCCGCAGCGCCCAGCACAACGCCCGCATAGGCCTAGCGGTGGCGCTCACCGCGGCTGCCAAACGCCAGGCCCGCATATGAGCGCCGCGCTGCCGGCGGGCTGCATAGTTGGCCTGGACCTCTCGCTCACCAGCACCGGCATAGCTGTGCTCACCCCGTGCGCCAATGGTGTGCGGCCCATACGGCTACGCAGCGTGGGCGAGGACGGCCGCCGCGACGACGACTACCAACGCCGGTCGCGCCGCGTGCGCGCCCAAGCCAGCGCCGTGCTGCGCACCGTTATGGACGCCACCGACGGCGGGCACATAGCGCTGGTGGTGCTGGAGGGCCCCATTTACGCAGGCAAGCTGCTGCCCAGCTACTTTGACCGAGCCGGGCTCTTCCACGGCGTCTACGGTGCGTTTGATGCCCGAGACGTACCCATAGCCGTCATCCCCAACAACACCGGCCACCAGTTCGTAACCGGGAGGGCCCGCCCAGCCGACTCCAAAAAGTCCGACATCGTCGAGGAGGCCGCCAAGTGGTGGCCCAATGGCCCGCGCGTGCACAACAGCGACGAGGCAGACGCCCTCGGCCTCGCTGTCATGGGCGCAATGCACCTCGGCCACAAGCCGCCGTTTTGGCCGCGCGCACGCCACTACAACGCCATAGCCAGCGCCTCATGGCCAGGCGGCCCACGCAAGCTAGGGCAGTGGGCATGAGCTATGGCCGGGCGCACGCGCCCGACCCGCGCCCTGATGGCTTGTGGCGGCTGCGCGCCGAGTGCCGCCCAGGCAACGGCCATGACCCTGAGACGTGGTTTCCGCGGCCGCTGCCCGCGGCTAGCGCCTCCAGCCTGCAACGCCGCATAGCCGCCCTGCGCTACCAGGAGCAGGTCGAGCGCGCTAAAGCCGAGTGCCGCCGCTGCCCGGTAGCGGCCGAGTGTCTCAACTACGCGCTACGCAATGGCGAGAAGGAGGGTATTTGGGGTGGCTTAACCCCCGAAGAACGCGAGAACCTCTAGCCCACAACGCATAATCCGACAGACAGGAAACCTCCAGCCGTGACAGCCGCAACATACAGCGAGGCACCCACAGCCATGGCCAACGACCACCTGAAGCTTCCAAAGTGCCCGCTCTGCCCGAGGGTGCGCCGCGCAGACCGCCCGCTGTGCACCACGCATTTCGCCCACGCAGGCACCCAAACCGTGCACCGCTACTTCGTGCGCGCCAAGGCGGTGCGCAACAACCCCAACAACGCCGAGGCCGCCGAGCGCCTCGCCCAGGTGGTTGACCAGCTCACCCACAACGCCCGCACCTACGACAGCATCCGCCGCGGCGGCTACCGCCCGTTTTGGAACGCTGAGCGCCAAGAGTGGCAGCACCCCGTGCGCCGCACCGCGGCCATCCTCGCCGCCTGGGTGCGTAACCACCGCTTCGGCCTCGACGCCGCCAACGACGCAAACGTCATCGAGCGCATAGCCAACGAAATCCACCCCCAGGAGCCACGCAAATGACCGACACCAGCAACGACATACCGGCTTGGGCGCAAGACACCGAGTTCAAGCGCTACCGCCAAGGCCGCCAGCGCGAGCGGGCCGCGCTGGTCGACAAAATCCTCCAGCGCGGCTATGAGCTGCGCCGCTCATACGAGGCCAACACCGGAGCCACACCGAGCAGCACCGCGCAATACGGCGGCCACCAGCTCTACTGGCTCATGCACCACCACGCCTGGATGGCGCTGCTGGCAGACCCGCGTGCGCAGCAGTACATAGACGCTGGGCTCGGCTCCAGCGGCACGTATGGCCAGCCGCCGGCGCGGCGCTTTATGGGCCTAGAGGTGGTGGAGACGTATGACATCCCCGCTGATGAGCTCCGCTATGTGCTCGGGCCCGCCCACGTGCTGCTGCGCCAACGCAAGGTGCAGTGGCAATGAGCGGCCGCCACCGTAAACGAGACGCCCGCCGCAAACCAGGCTGGCACCCAGAGATGCGCGGCGCCGAGCTGGTGCTCGTAGGCCACGGGCTCATAGCCATATTCGGCGCCCATGGCGAGCTGTACACCGAGCAGCCCATAACCACCGGGCAGGCCAGCGCCATAGCCGACGCCTACCTGAGCCACCTCAACGTGCCGCTACCACCCCCGCCGCCTGTATGGACGCCGTTTACCGACGGCGGCCAACTCGCGCCCGAGGTGCGCGAGCACTTCCACCAGCTCGGCGCCCTAACCGACGAGCAGGTCGTGCAATGATGCCGTTAGGCGCGGATTCGCTGGGCGCGTTAAACCGAGGGCGAGCCAGCATCAACGGCGACGTGAGCCGCCCATCGGCAAGGCGGCCCCATGACGACGGGTCGGACTGTCGAGGGCCGACCTGCGCAACCAACCCAGCGAATCCCGCCCACCAGCCAAGGAAGTAACCCCATGGAGTTCACACCGCACCAAGTGTCCTGCGCAGACCAGCTCATGGCCAACGCGCGTAACCGGCTCGGCATAGTGCTGCCACGCATGCGCACCATCGTGGAGGACAACGGCGACAACCCGTGGCCCGAGCTCGCAGCGCTCGCCAAGGGCACGCTCGTAGCCGTAAGCAACATCCCAGACGCCCGAGCACGCACCGAGGCAGTGGCCAACCTCGCCACCCTGCACACCCTCACGCTCTACGAGCTCGCCAAAGCAACCGAACCGCAACCGGAGCCTGAGCCCAAGCTGCCCAACCCGGCCGCGGACATGAGCGCCATCATTGCGCACATAGCCACAAACGAGGCCAACGCGCTGGAGCTGCAAATAAAAGCAGGCATGACGGCCGCGGTGCTCAACGCCTGCGTGCAGGCCATAGCCGCCAGCGACAGCGGCAACGTGCGCCTGGACAAGCTGGCCGAGCTAGCCGTGGAGACCATGGCCGAGTACATCCGCGTGCACCACCGGCAGGTGCAGCTATGAGCGCCACGCTGGGCAACCTCAACAAATACGACGCCCGGCGCCGCTACACCTGCCCAGGCAGCGGCCAAAAACCGGGCGAAAAGCTGCTCAGCCAGCACAAATCCGACAGCGGCGTCTGCGGCTGCTGCGGCCGCATCTACGCCCTCACCAAACGCGGCCGCATGCGCGTGCACCGAGGCCAAGAATGAGCGGCTACCACGCCGCAGTCATCGCGCTGCTCTCGCTGCTGCTGACGTTTGCGACGGCCGCCTGCGCACTGCTGTGCGTCCTCATGTGCCAACTCGCAGACACCGTGCGCACACTGCGCGTAATAGCCACCAACACCAGCAAAAACCCCCAAGAAACCCGCCGCCTACTACGCCGACTCAGGAGCGACTAAATGCTCGTAATACGGCCGCCCCAAGTAACAACACCCCGCTGGTTTGCCCTGGCCCGGCGCAACCGCCTAGGGCGCTGGCTCATAGCCCGGCGCCTTGGGCTGCGCTGCCTCGTATGTAACCGCCGCGCTGGCTACGGCGGCCGGTGCCCAAACAACAACCACAACGGCTAGGAGCCCACTGCATGCCAGACATACCCAAGCGCCCAACCTGCGGCAACTGCCACCACGGCACCCACCCCGGCCGCAAATGCGTCACCAAAACCGTAGCCGGGCCACCCTCCAGCCAAGGCATGGCCAACTACGACACCGGCGGCTACGACCACATCGGCCGCGACGTAACCGAGTGCCTATGCACCGAGAGCGTGCCCGAGCAAAACGGCCACCAACTACCCACCCCAGAATCCGCGCCCAGTGCTTAAATCAGCCCATGAGCACCACAGCCGAGCTCATACGCTACGCCTGCGCCGCCACACTCATGGCCCGCAGCGCCGCAGCGGCGCTCCCACGCCGACGGAGTAACACCATGCACCACTGCACATGCAACAACCCCATCCAAACCAGCACCGGCCGCTGCGGCAATTGCGGCTACGCAGCACCACCAGCAGACAACGTGGTAGCACTACCCGGCGCCACATGGACGCGCGTCCCGCCGGCGCCGCTCACCACCCGCCTCCAGCTCCGCGCCATGCCGCTGCTCCGCAGCCGCACCAAAGAAGTGCCCGAGTACACCAGCATCGGCCCCGAGTGCTTCGCAGGTACCTACGCCAACGGCCGCACCGTGGTGTGCTGGAAAGGCGAAAACTACGTCAAAATGCGGCCCACGCTGCGCACCCGCCTGCACAACCGGCTAGTGAGCCGCCTCAACGTGCGCTGGCCAAACGGCGTGACGCAATGACGTCCAAGCGCGCACGCGCCATAGCCAACACCCCAACCACACCACCAGCCGCCGCCACCGGACAAACCTACGAAAGCACCAGCCCAGAAGCCCTCCGCGCCCACGCGGCCCACATCATCAGCCGAGGCCTCGCTAGCGGCGATCTACGCCACCCAGCAGCACCAACCGGCACCCTCGTCATAGCCGGGCTGCAAACCGCCGGACACAAAAACCAGGAAGTGATAGACGCCCTAAACGCCACCACAACCCTCCTCGGCGAAGCACTCATAGACGC
>Ga0070737_10003164_pt1 | contig 18210 bp, 13 predicted proteins | sample Coa_R1_10_FD_66438 | JGI IMG/M metagenome (GOLD analysis project Ga0070737, IMG submission 66438) | Surface soil microbial communities from Centralia Pennsylvania, which are recovering from an underground coalmine fire - Coalmine... | ecosystem: Environmental > Terrestrial > Soil > Unclassified...
CCATCTTTGCGAGCCAGCGTAATGATGCGGTGGTTGGTTTCGACGATCTCAATATCTTCAACACGACAGATCCCCGAAAGCCCCCAGAAGCCAGAGTGGTTCACGAAGGGATCGAGCACATCAGGATCAATGACCTGCCTTCCAGCAGGCGTATTGATCTGCTCTATCACCACTTCTCTGATCTTTTTACGCAACAATTTCTTATGCGATTCAAACCGCTCGGAAAGCTTCTCCTCTGTGGCTTCTTCATCTGGCAGTCCCCAGCCAAAGACATGCTCTAAGATTTTATCGCGATCCATCAGTTCGCCTCGCCGCCAGGCAATAGAGGCCAGAAGCTGGACCCGTTTGGCATTGGGCGTGAGAGGAACGAGCACCTGTCCGCCTCCTGGAACGTTGATCAGCATGCGCACCTCCTTCAACAATTGATGTTTAGACAACGGTCCCCGTATCCTTTCTTGCCGCACTCCTTCCAGGTCCTTTAGCAACTCACTCATGGAATGAGACAGGGTGAGATAGCAAAGGACGATTACTAGAGAAGAATAGCTATATTCGTAGATAGCTTGCTTATCATCGACAATTTGATAGTTTTCACTCGTCCGCGTTTCTCTTAATAGTAGTGGTCATTTGTTCCATGTACGTTCGGTTGTCCTGCTCATGTGGAAAGGAACGTTGGTATGCACCTCGACATTTTTCGCCTCTCGTTCTGGAGCAATGGTGCCTGGCAAGGGTTCGGCGTAGTGGTATTCATTGTGCTTGCTGCCGTTAGCCCGTTCTTCTCGAAGTGGGTAGTGTCATTTATCCTAAAAATTTGGCTGTTTCTTAGATAACCTGCCACGCTGCCAAGCGCTTTTGGAGGATGGGCTTTCTCTCATAAAGTGGCGTGACATCGTAAAGCTCTCTTTTTCCGTTAACCACTTCTCTTTTTCGTCGGGTTCCGTAACTCCTTCGCCAAAATATATGGAAAATGCGCCAGGAAATGCCTGAAAATAGTCGCATTTTCGGCCCATCTCAGGCATACTTACCCTTGAGGGAGAAAGAAAACAGGCGACTTCAACACGACTCAAGGGAAGATGGTCATGAGAATGACGCCCGAAGCATTCCATACCTGGAGCCAGCATCTGGGGTTGAGCCCCGAAACCGAAGCGCTCATCGCGTCTATTCGCTCATCGCGTCCTGTTCGCCGGGTGAGTGGACGTGCCGGGAACATTACCGGACGCTATCCGAGTCCCAAAATGGGTGTGTCCATCCAGTTTGAAAGCGAGCGGGTGGAGTTTTGGGCGATCTACGGAATGGAACGCGACGAGGATGTCCTGGAGTTTTACGAGCAGTCTTCTCGCATCCCGCTCAGCTATCGTGCCAGATCGGGCCACCGTACCACCCAATGGCATACTCCAGATTTCTTCGTGCTACGCCGCGAGTCAGCGGGCTGGGAAGAATGGAAGCCCGCCGACTCGCTTGATCGCCTTTCGACAGAGAAGCCAGCTCGCTACCAGCAAGCTGGGACCGGGCAGTGGCACTGTCCTCCAGGGGAGGCGTATGCCGAGCAATTGGGGCTGACCTATCGGCTGCGTTCTTCCGCCGAGCTCCATCCCCTTACGATTCAAAACCTGAAGTTTTTGCAGGACTTCTGGGCGCACGAGGTTCCTCCACAGCCGAAGCAAGAAGCGCTCGCCCTGGCGCACATTCAGGCCCATCCTGGTATTCCCCTGAGCGAATTACTGGCCACGTACCCCGATCTTGCCGTCGATGTCATCTGGGTGTTGCTTTCCACCTGTCGGGCGTTCACCGACCTTTCCGCCACCCTGCTGATGTATCATGAGCAGGTGACCCTCTATGCGGAGGAGAGGCAGGTACCGAAGGTATGTCAGGGAGAGCCTATCCGCCTTTCGACTCCCTTACCTGACGCCCCTGTGGCCTGGGATGGACGGCTCTGGCGGATCGAAGGGTGGGGAGAGCTGGTGCATTTGCGGCCAGAAGTCGGTGAGCCACTCGCCATGCCGCAGGCCGAGTTCGAGCACCTGAAGCAGGAAGGCTCGCTCTGGGTGGTGGGGGCAGCATCCCCCTCTCCCATGACCCCAGAGGTGCGAGAGCTTCTCGCCCAAGCGAGCTCTAAAGCACAACAGGCGGCCAACCAGCGCGTGATCCACATGCTGGCGTACGCACGCGGGGAACCGACCAGGGCCTCGAGGCGTTCTGTGCAACGCTGGTGGAAGGCGTACCAGCAAGCGAAAGAACGGTATGACTGTGGCTATGTCGGATTGCTTGATCGGGTAGCCGCGCGAGGAAATCGGACCCAGCGCATCGAACCCGCTTCGCTGCAACTGCTGGAAGCAGCATTGCAGGAGCATTACGCCGCACCTCAAGGCAGAAGCGCGGCAGCCGTCTACCGGCTCTACCGAGAGCAATGCGTTAAGCAAGGGCTTCCTCCCGTGAGCCAGCAAACCTTTTACCGGGTCCGCGCCCGCTTTACTACCAACGAGGTGGTGGCAAAACGCAAAGGCGCCCGTGCGGCCTACGCCTCGCAACCTTTTACCTGGCTCGATCAGACAACTCCTCGCCACGGAGAGCGCCCTTTTGCCCTCGCGCACCTGGATCATACCGAACTCGATATTGTCCTGGTTTCTTCGCTCACCGGCAAGCCACTGGGCAAGCCCTGGGGCACCTTTCTTACGGATGCCTACAGCCGGCGGATTCTGGCCTGCTACCTGACCTATGATCCTCCCAGTTATCGCTCGGTGATGATGGCGCTGCGGATCTGCGTGCAACGCCATCAGCGCTTGCCGCAGGAGTGCTTTGTGGATCGTGGCCCAGAATTTGGCAGCGTCTACTTTGAGACCCTGCTCACGCGCTACTTTGTCACCAAAAAAGACCGTCCGGCGGCGCACCCGCGCATGGGGTCCGTGATTGAGCGGCTCTTTGGAACGGCTACTACGCAGCTCATCTACCAGTTGTCTGGCAATACCCAGGCGACCAAGCATCCACGCCAGATGACACGGGAGGTTGATCCAAAACGGCTGGCCGTCTGGACCCTGGAGCGCTTCGGCTCTAGGCTCTGTCAGTATGCCTACGAGGTGTACGATCAAATGGACCACTCTGCTTTAGGGCAGAGTCCCCGCGAAGAATTCGCCCAGGGGATGCAACGGGCAGGCATGCGCACGCACCGCTTGATCCCGTATTCGGAAGAGTTTCTCATCCTCACCTGCCCTACCACGCGCACCAGATACGCGAAACTTGATGCCGCGCGTGGGATCGTTGTCAATGGATTGCGCTACTACCACCCGCTGATGCGTTCGGCACGAGATGCCGGAAAGCCGGTCCAGGTGCGGTACGAGCCCTTTGACATGAGTATCGCCTATGCCTTTGTGGATGGGCAATGGTTAACCTGTACGGCCGATGCCTTTCTTCAGGTGCAGGGGCGCTCGGAGCGGGAATGGGAACTGATCCTGGATGAATGGCGCGCACAGCAACGGGCCCATCACCGCACGCGAGTGACCATTGACAGCTCGAGGCTGGCAGCGTTTCTGGAAGAGGTGCTGACCGAAGAAGCGCTGCTCTCCCAACAGCAACGCGATCTGGAGGGGGTGTCCATTCGCGAAGCGATTGTTGGTCAATCCAAGACGACCAGTCTCGAACTGAGCCACGCCGAAGAGATGGACGAGGAACTCGATCTGGCTACCCTTCCGGCGTTAGAGGAGTATCACTAGCATGGCACAGTTGACACCGGAGGACAGAGCACGGCTCGATGCCTTTAAGGCCGTCACCGTGAAACACGCGCATCTGACGCACGTTGATGACCAGCTGTCCTTGTGGGTGGAAGAGCATACCGATGCCACGCATGTGCTGCTCTGTGGACCAGGTGGCGTGGGGAAGTCGAAAGTCCTGAGCGTGGTGGCAGAACGGTTCAAAGACGAGGAAAGAGATCGCTTTGTGGTTCCGATTCTGTTGCTGGAGCCGATCCCACCGGATCTGGGACCCTACCTGCGGTTGGATTATTACTGGCAAATCATCGATGCCCTGAAAGAGCATCTGCTGGTCAAAGAACTGGTGGGCAACGTGGCCCACCTCATGGCGGCGCCGAAAGCCACCCGCTCAAAATTTGGCGCCATCGATTGGCTCAAGATGCGTCAAGTAGCTGAACAAGCGCTGATGCGGGCGCGCGTTAGAGCGGTCTTCGTGGATGAAGGACACCGCCTGATGCAGGGGGATGGCAGTCACAGTGTCGATGAGCAACTGGAATGGCTGAAGTCGTTAAGTAATCGTACCCATGTGTTACACGTGCTGGCAGGACCCTACGCCTTATTCGGGTTTCGCAATACCAGTGGGCAACTCGCTCGCCGTGGGCGAGATATTCATTTTGCCCGCTATCACGTGGAGAACAAAGAAGAACGGACCGCCTTTGTGGCAGCGGTGAAATATTTGTTGGAACGGGTGCCGCTCGATGTCGATCTGCATGCGCATCTCGCACGCTGGCGGTGGTTTGCCGAAGGCAGCATTAGCTGCATTGGGGTCTTGAAAGACTGGCTGATTGATGCGGTAGCGGCAACCCTGGTCCAGAAAAGAACCAGCCTAACCGAGGACATACTCACAAAAACCATGCCTCATCCGGCCCGACGACTCAGCCTGGAGATGGAAGCACGCGCAGGTGAACACAAAGTGGCGCTCCACGATAGCGAAAGTGCCAAACAGCTTCAGGCGCTGGTGAAAAAGCCGGCAAAAGCCGAGGCAACACAGGCGCCAGGAAGTGGACCCGGAATGCCACCCGCCACCCAAACGAAGCAGGATGCCAAACCTGCCTCTACAACACCTCCTCTCCCACAAGTCTCCCCTAAACCTACCCAACCCCATGTAGGCCAGCGTGCACCAGGACGTGATCCCGTTGGGGAAGCAAGCATTCCCTCTATGCGTAAAGCTGCCGTATGTTCTTTTACCGAAGCAATTCCGGTGACGCTCGCTCAGATGGAAGAATCCGGGGTTTCTCGCTTTGAGTGTCCAACGTGTCTGGCAGTGAGGGATAGCAAGCCAAAGGGAGAGCGGGTGAAGTTTTCCTCGCACCCCAAACGCACGACCGCCACCCCCAACCGTGGCAAGCGATGGGTCAGACGAGGAAGTATCTGGGAACTCGCGGACTAAAGAGACAAGGAGCACACCAATCATGCACGAAATGCGGTCTCTTCCTCAGTCGAGCTTGCCGACACCACTCACGTCCCTCATTGGGCGTGAGTATGATCTCCGGACGGTCTCGCTCCTCTTGCGGCGGTCAGACATTCACCTGCTGACGCTCACCGGGACCGGTGGCATCGGCAAAACGCGTCTGGCGGTGCAAGCGGCAAGCGAATGCCTCCACGACTTTGCGGATGGTGTCTGGTTTGTCTCCCTGGCTCAGATCCGCGACCCGGAGTTCGTCCTGCCTACCATTGCGCAAGCGCTCGGCCTCAAAGAAAGCAGCGGGCAATCCCTGCACGAGCAACTGCGCGCCTTCCTCCGTGAGCAACATCTGCTGCTGGTGCTTGATAACTATGAACAGCTGGTGAGGACCTCGCCTTTGCTTGAGGACATGGTAGAGACCTGTCCACACCTCAAGGTCCTGGTGACGAGCCGCACTCCTCTGCATGTGCGTGGGGAGCAGGAATACGCAGTCGTCCCATTAGCCGCTCCCAACCTGGGACGACTGGATGTTCACGAGTTGCCCACCTCGTATGCCAGCATGGCGCTCTTTCTCGAGCGGGCACGGGCCGTCAAGCCTGAGTTCGAGATGACGCCGGAGCATACACGCGCCATCGCCCAGATCTGCGTTCGCCTGGATGGAGTGCCACTCGCCATTGAACTGGCTGCGACGTGGGTGAAAGCGCTCGCGGTGCAGCAAATAGCTGCGCGGCTCTCCGATGCCTCCCGACTGCTCAAAGGCCTCGACCGAACAGCCTTGCCTCGCCAGCAAAGCGTGCAGGCGACGATCGAGTGGAGTTACAACCTGCTCTCCGAACAAGAGCGAACCGTATTTCGCCGACTGTGTGTCTTCGCGGGCGGATGTACCCTGGAGGCAGCCGAGGCCGTGTGCGCGGGGGATGGGATCGAAGAGGGAGAGGTGCTTCTCCTGCTCTCGCACCTGATCGATCAGTCGCTCGTCCAGATGCAGGAGGAGCGAAGCGGCAGTGCTCGCTACCGGCTGCTTGAGGTCATTCGGCAGTTCGGACAGGAGAAGCTGGAAGCGAGAGGGGAGGCGATCGTCTTGAGCAGGCGTCACCGGGACTGGTACCTGGAACTCGCAGAGCAGGCGGAGCAGGAACTGAAAGGGAAACAGCAGGGAGCATGGCTTGATCGCTTAGAGGCTGAACAGGAGAACGTGCGGGCTGCGCTGCACTGGTCACTTGAGCAGCAAGAGGGAGAAGAGGTCGCCAGAATAGCTGTCACTCTCTGGCCTTTCTGGATTCTCCGCGGCTATATGAGCGAGGGACGCGAGTGGTTGAACCGGACGCTGGCGGCACTCCCAGATCGTACAGCACCACGAGCAAAGGTGCTGTGGGCAACCGGGATCTTGACAGGCCGGCTGGGTGACTCCATACGAGCAACGCACTTGGTCGAGGAGAGTTTGGAGGTGTGGAGGACCGTGGGTGATAAAAAACAGATGGGCTTGGCGCTCTCTACCCTTGGAGTGGCAGCCCAAAGAGCGGCCGACTACGAACAAGCGACCGCCCGCTTTGAGGAAGGGCTTCCCCTCTTGCGCGAGGTTGGGGAGAAGCAATGGACCGCTATTGTGCTCTCCAGTTTAGGCCTCATCGCCCTCTATCAGGGAAACCACCAACGAGCCAGGACACTGTGTGAAGAGAGCCTGGCGCTGTTCAGGGACAGTGGGGATATACGGGGCATCGCCTCGGTGCTCACCAATCTGGGCATGATGCATCTGGAACAGGGAGAAGACGCGCAGGCGGCCAGGCTGTGGGAAGAGAGCCTCTCTCTGCGGCGTGAGATGGGCGATAAAGGAGGAAGTGCCCATACCCTCGTCATGCTCGGGCGTGTGGCCCTCTCTCAGTATCAGTATCAACAGGAGGATACTTATTACCAGGAAAGCCTGGCGATTTGCCAGGACCTGGGAGAAAAAGAAGGGATCGCTCTGGCTCTGGAGGGACTGGCGGGAATAGCGGTGGCACTCGGACAAGCCAGGAGCGCCGCAAGACTTTTGGGGCGTGCCGAGACGCTCCGCGACACCACCGACGTTGCTCTCTCGCCAATTGATCGCGCCTTCAACGAGCGCACTATAGCCAGCGCACAGGCGCGATTGGGGGAACACATCTTGCAGACGGAACGCGACGAGGGGCGTGCCTTGACACTGGAACAAGCTCTCGCGCTCCTGGAGCCAGTGGCGAAGGCCTTGCCATCTTCTCCGATGTTCACTCCCATCCTATCACCACCCTATCCCAATGAACTGACCGCACGGGAAGTGGAAGTGCTGCGCCTGGTCGCTGCGGGCCTGAGTGATAGGGCAGTGGCTGAGCGGCTGGTGATCAGTCCACGCACCGTGCAGGGGCATGTGCGCTCCATCTTCAACAAGCTGAGCGTCACCTCTCGAGCCGCCGCCACCCGCTATGCCATCGAACACCACCTCGTCTGAAGGCGATCGTTGGTATCCCTGCATCCCACGGGTTACGCAACGAGGTTGTAGCAAGTAGGCTGAATTACAAGGGGGGATCATGTAACGGAATCGATATCCTCATCGAGACCCAACTCACCAGCCTTTCGCCTCGTTGTGGAGCCAAGCATGAGCTGACTGCCCCTGTCATGCAGAGCGCGCGTTGCCCTCCAATGTCGAGCCGCTCAAGCTAGAGGTCCCATCAGAGCGTAGGAGACGGCATCGTCTTGTGCCAGGGTTGATCCGAGCCTCCACTCCTCTGTGAAGGTCCTCTCATCGAGTTCAGCACGCGCGGTCATGACCACCTGATCGAAGTCTTCCTGTTCTGTCGGGGGCAGCGGGGTCTGTGCCGCGACACGCAGCACGGCAGCAGCGGCACACAGCCTGGTCGCGTGCTGGTAGTGCCCCTCCGCACAGGCGACGGCAGCGATGCCTTCCAGACACCAGGCGGTATAGGTGGCATTGCCTAGACTGTGGAAGAGCGCCAGGCTTTCCCGGTAGCGGACCTTCGCACGTGCGTAGTCCTGCTGCCCTCGGGCCAGGTGCCCCAGCAGGGTGAGGATGTTGGCAATGCCCCAGGTCATGTCGATGGCTCGCACATGGGCGAGGGCTTCTTCCAACAACTCGGTGGCACGCACGACATCTCCTCGCTTGCGAGCCAACTCACCGAGATTGAGCAGGGCAAGTGGGAGTTGATGGGGGTCTCCTGCATCCCTTGCACGTTTGGCCGCTACGTAACACTCAGTGAAGTAGGTAGCGGCCTCGTCTTCCGCACCTGCGGCCAGCATGATGGAACCGAGCAGAGCCAGCGCATTGCTGATCTCGGTCTGGTCTCCCGCCCGCTCGGCCAGCGCCACTGCCTCTTCAGCGAAGGCGCGGGCGCTCTCTCTCCTGCCCAGGTGCAGAGAGAGATGCGATGCGTGATAGAGTGCTCGGCTGCGTAGGGCGAGCGAGGCACCCTGCGCGGCGCTCGCTTCATCCAGCGCCAGCAGCCGGGAGAGCCACAGGTTTGCCTCGCTCATCTGGCCTCGTGTGATCCAGAACCGACCGAACCACGTGGCCAGCCGCAGGCCCAGGGTCACCTCGCCACGCGCATAGGCAAAGTCGAGAGCGGCACGTCCATTGGCCGCTTCCCGTTCCAGGTGTGCCTCACGGCTCCCCTGGCCTGCTCCCATGCGCTCCGCTTCCTCGGCCAGCGTCGCGTAATACTCCGCATGGCGCAGCTTCACGTCTTCCTCCTCCCCTGTTGCCCGCAGTTGTTCGAGCGCATACTCGCGAATCACTTCGAGCAGACGGTAGCGCGGGAGGCCATCTGCCATGGTTTCCACCTGGATTAGACTGGCATCAACCAGCGCCGAGATGGCCAGGAGTCCCTCATTGGAAGCGCTGGATTCGTCTCCCCCACAGATGGACTCTGCTGCGATCAGCGTGCATCCTCCCGTGAAGATGGAAAGCCGACGGAACCAGCGCTGTGGTGTGGGAGGAAGCAGGTGGTAGCTCCAGGCAATCGCTTCCTGCATGGTTCGCTGGCGTTCTGGCAGATCCCGGGTGCCCCCACGCAGCAAGCGCAGCCGGTCCGAGAGACGCTCGAGCAACACGGGGAGGGAAAGCGCCCGCACGTGTGCTGCCGCCAGTTCGATGGCCAGTGGCAGCCGGTCCACTTGCTCGCAAATGGCTGCCACCACAGGCGAGGCGTCATCCAGGCCGGGCTGCACCCTCTGCGCTCGCTCGCGAAAGAGGGCCACGGAGGCGGCTGACGTTAAAGGGGTCAGCAGCAGTTGCTGTTCCGCACGCAGGTGCAAGGGCGTCCGGCTGGTGACCAGGACGTGCAGACGTGGGCAGTGTAAGAGCAGGGTGGCCACGAAGTCTGCTGCGGAGAGGAGGTGCTCAAAATTATCGAGGAGCAACAAAAACTGTTTGTCTTGGAGGAAAGCGCGCACTTGTTCAGGGAACGCGTGATCGACCTGTTCGCGCAGTCCTAGCACCTGTGCTACGGTCTGTGGCACCAGCGCAGGATCACGTAGAGCTGTCAGGTCAATCCAGACGAGGCTGTCGGCAAAACCTGCGCGGAGGTGGTGGGCGATCTCGAGCGCGAGCCGGGTCTTGCCTACCCCGCCTGGTCCGGTCAGCGTCAGCAGACGCACCCCGCGCTCTTGCAGGAAGCCAAGCGCCTGGGCGATCTCCTGCTCCCGCCCGAGCAGAGGAGTGGGCGGGAATGGAAGCACCTGCAAGGGAGTGGCTTTCGTGTCGTCTCCAGGAAGAGGGGGTCGTGCGGCTGCGAACAGCGCGGCCCGCGGCTCAGCAGAGAGGTTCATGGCCTTCGTCAGCAGGTCGAGTGTGTCATAGCGGGGCGCACGGCTGAGACCTCGTTCCAGGTCGCTGACGGCGCGAGTACTGAGGCTGGCACGTTCAGCCAACGCCTCCTGTGTCAACCCCGCAGCCATGCGATAGCGCTTGAGCAGCGCCCCAAAGGTGGTCGGTTCCATCTCCTCTGCCCTCTTCATGATCTGCCGTCGTGAGTGAACTCTACCGTCACCCCATTATACCACAGGATGCGGGGAGAAAACTGTGGGGAAAGTGTGTGTTCTCTTCATGGTGTTATCGCGCACGAGCAGGTACACTGGGAGCGAACGGTGATCCACTGGCGACGTGAGCCAGGCGAGGCAGACGGCATGGCAAGCGATGCAGCGGGCCAAGCTCCTCACCTCGGTACACCTCTTCGCTTGAGTGGTGAGGAACTGAAACGATCGAAGCTTACGGGCAGATCTGCCCAGGAGAAAGGAAAGAGATGTATGAGTACGTATATCCTCGTCCATGGCGCATGGCATGGACCTTGGTGTTGGGAAAAGGTTGTTCCTGTGTTGAAACAGGCAGGACACCGGGTAGAGACACCTGACCTGTCAGGATATGGTCAGGACGAGACCTTTCGTGAGACCACCCTGACGACCTATACACAACGTGTGTGCGAGACACTCGATGCTCAAGCTGAGCCGGTCATTCTGGTGGGTCACAGCCTGGGTGGGATTGTCATCTCTCAGGTGGCCGAGGAGCGGCCCGAGAAGATCCAGTCGCTGGTGTACCTCACGGCGTTTCTCGTCCAGAATGGCGAGTCTTTATTCCAACTCGCCCACATGAATAGTGATTCCCTGGTTACGCCAAACCTGGTCGTGAATGAGGAACAAGGTTCCCTGACCTTCAAAGAGGGAGCTCCTCTCAAGGACATGTTCTATGGTGATTGTTCCGACGAGGATGTCGCGCGAGCCACATCGCTTCTGGTTCCCGGGGCACTCGCTCCTCCAGGGACCCCCGTCAGGATCTCCGCAGAACACTTCGGCCGGGTGCCACGGGTCTACATTGAGTGTCTGCGTGACCGAGCACTCACCCCATCTTTTCAGAAAAGGATGTACACGGCCACGCCGTGTCAAGCCATCCTGTCGATGGAGACCAGCCACTCGCCTTTCTTCTCAGCACCCCAGGAGTTAGTGCACCATTTGACCTCACGCTTGTTCGTGAGCTGATGAGCCTACAACAGCTAGGCGTGATCCCACAGATGGAGAAGGTCGGAAAGCTGTGGCAGAGAAGGGCAGCCTGTGTGCCAGACTGACCAATCCTTCTTAGGAGTCGGGTTGCGCGCAAAAACGGCGAGCACGGCTCCAACAACCCACGCGATCCACAACCTCGTCGCGCATCGCGTGGGTGCATCCAGGTAAAATTACGTGCTCCGGGCCTTCGTGCCGCGCTCTCAAAACAGGTAATCCCAACGCGTAATAGTGCCGATGATCTCCACGCCCAAGGACAGGTAGACTCTGAGCAGAACATGGTGAGGGAACCTGCTGGTTCCACTGTCCATGAGTCACACGCGCGTTGCAAACTTGCGAGACGATCCTGGATTCGTGAACCTGTGCTTCGCGCGAACCAGAGAGGGAGGCATAAGATGTATTATCGTGTGGCGATTCAGGTGGATGCACCGCCCAGTTGGCGGTGGAAATCATCGGTGCTGAGTTCACTCAATTCGTTGTTTCAATGGTTTCGGCTCTTTCGTGCCCTGCCGCAGGATCAGCTGCGGGTCTTCTCCTCCTCCTCACGCGAGGGCCTGGCAGAGCAGTTCGAGCAAGAGAGCAAAGGACTGGCGTCCCATGCGGTGACCGCAGCACAATTTCTCAGCGAGAGATTGATCCGTCTACCGATGGTGCAGGGCACATCAGAGCAGGAGGGAGAAACGTCCCGAGAGATGGTATCTCTTGCCATGACCAGCCAACCACTAGTGAACGAGAGAAGCGGTGGAGGAAGCGCCCTGGAGAGCAGGGGAATGAGTGCACAAGATCGGCGACGGGAAGAGCTAGAAAGCGGGTCCGGAGGTGATCAAGACCTTCCCTACAGGTTCAGCTTGCCCATCTCTCTGCCACAAGTCCTTGCCTGGATAACTCTCCGTGAGAGGGTGCAGCAGGGCGAATTGCACCCGTAGGTCGTCCTCAAGAGGAACAGCAACCGTCACGCAAAGCATGGCATTTTCGTTCACAACGCGCGTCTCATCAGTTGAGAAAAGGAGTCAAAGGCATGTCAACATCAGAAGAAGAAAACAAGGCACAATACCGCCGTACCTTTGAGGAGGTCTTCAACCAGGGCAACCTCGCCATCGTAGACGACCTAGTCGCCCCTGACTTTCTCAATCACGAGGTGCCACCGGGCATGAACAATCGTGGCCCCGACTCGACACGGCAGATCGTCAAGATGCTGCGGACAGCCTTCCCCGATCTACATGTGACGATCGAGGACCTGGTGGCCGAAGGGGACACCGTCGCAGGCCGAGTGACCATGAGCGGAACCCATCTCGGTCCTTTTCAGGGCATCCCTCCCACCGGTCGTTCCTTTGAGCAGGCCCACATGCATTTCGTGCGCTTCAGAGACGGCAAGGCCATCGAACATCGGGCAGTACGAGATGATCTGGGCATGATGCGACAGCTTGGTGTTATTGCGGCACCAGCCGACGCTGGATGACACCCCCGATCAGATGGCGAGCGCAGGTCGTCGGCCTGCGCTCGCCGAGAGGGCCAGAAGGAGGTGGTAATAAGCGCGAAGAGTGAGGTGTATCCTGATCTCTTTTTCACGCCGATCGCCATGTTATGCTGGCAAAAGAGCATGCTGCGCGAGATACGTTTTCAACTGTAGAGCTTCTGTTCAATATCAGCAAACTTGCGTAAGATCCAAGTGATGAGGGAGAAATTTTTCTCAGCACTCGTCTCGATGTGCGACTCCGCGCCAATCATTGGCAAGTTATCTGGGAAAGACGCGCCACAGATCAAAGTTAAATGACAACTGCTGCTGTGATCGGGAACAGATGGAGGTCAGCACTCCGCAAGAGATGTACGAAGCAGACCCTCTCCTCTTGACCACGCCAAGCAGCCCTACCGACAAGGAGACCTGCCATGATGAATGGAGAGGACAACCGCCTCAAGCTCGAGCAGTATTTCCAGGGACCGTTCGATGCTGAGCGAGAGTATGAACTGCGCCACGAGGACGTAGTGATCGACATGCCTCAGTCAGGCGAGCGCATCCGCGGCCGTGACAACTTAAAGGCCATGCAAGATGCCTACCCTGGGCCACCACAGGCCACCGTGCGTCGGATTGTGGGCAGTGGAGATTTCTGGGTGGTAGAGGCACGCTCCGACTATAGTGGGCGCATCTACTATGTGGCCGTGATCTTGGAGTTCCGTGAAGGAAAGATTATCCGGGAAACGCGCTACTATGCCGATCCTTTCGAGGCTCCGGCTTGGAGAGCACAGTGGATTGAGCCGATCGGATCGCCAGAACTCCATGCTCTCCCGTCATCTGACGTGTAGAGAGGAAGTGATAGAAAAGGATCGCGCTGGTCCTCCTCATGGTGAGGTCATGTGCCGCCTGCGGAGGGACGCGAGATTGAGAGGAAGTTGTATGCACGAGAGAACTCTCACCCAAGTGGTCCAGAGGTCCTGCTTGGCTGATCTGCATGGTGAACTGATCTATCCAGGCGATGACGGCTACGAGAGCGCCCGCCGGGTCTGGAACGGGATGATCGACAAGCACCCGGATGTGATCGTGCGCTGCGTTGATACGGTCGATGTAGTCACTGCCATCCAGTTCGCTCGTCTCCATCACCTGAGCGTTGCTGTGCGAGGTGGCGGACACAGCGTCAGTGGCAGTTCCGTCTGCGATGGCGGCATGGTCATCGACCTCTCGTGCATGAAAGGGATCCACATCGATCCAGAGAAGCAGACGGCCAGGGCCCAAGCTGGTCTCACCCTTTCCGAGTTCGTCCAGGCAACCCAGGTCTACGGACTCGCCACAACCACCGGCACCGTGGGCGGGACCGGTCTCTCTGGCCTGACGCTGGGTGGCGGCCTGGGCTGGTTCATGGGCAAGTACGGCCTGACCATTGACAACCTGCTGGAGGTGCAGCTCGTCACTGCCGATGGCCGAGTCGAGAGGGCGAGTGCGGGCGTCAACCCCGATCTGTTCTGGGCGGTACGAGGCGGAGGCGGCAACTTCGGCATCGCGACCGCCTTCTCTTTCCAACTGCATCCCGTCGGCCCGGTGCTCTCTGGCAAGGTCGTGTACCCGATGAAGTGCGCGCGGGAGGTGCTGCGTTTCTACCGGGAGTATACGAGCACGGCTCCCGATGAACTGACCGCCTATGCCAGCCTCTCGACCACGCCAGATGGTCTCCCTGCCGTGGCTATCAGCCTCTGCTACTATGGACCGCTCAAGGATGGGGAACGCGCCGTTTCACCGGTCAGGAGGTTTGCCGCCCCACTTGTCGATCTGATCCGTCCGAGGTCCTACCTCAAGCTGATCCAACGCGCCGATGCAGGAGCCCCGGCGGGACGGTGCTACTATGAGAAAGCAAGCACCCTCTCAGAACTCGGCGACGAAGCCATCGAGGCGATGGTGGAGTATGGTGCCGCCTTCACTTCCCCCTGGTCGCAGATCCTCATCCAGCATGTCCACGGCAAAGCCTCCCGGGTGGGTCCGACCGAGACCGCTTTTGCGCTGCGTGGCGAATCCTATGTCATCTGCATGGTAGCCACATGGGATGGCGGCGAAGGGGATCGGCATATGGCATGGACCCGTGCCTGCTGGAAGGCGTTAGAGCCGTTTGCTAGAAGGGGCGTCTATGTCAACTTCCTGGGAGAGGTGCGAGAGGGACGGGTGCGAGCCGCATACGGGGGCAACTACGAACGGTTGGTCGCTCTCAAAAACACGTATGATCCAACCAACTTCTTCTCGCTCAACCAGAACATTAGGCCAACGGGGGTATGACAAGGGTGAACTTTATCGGCCTGTATGGCATACAGTACTTTTCCGTCAGAATCGCACTGACAGGCCAGTTATCTGGGAAAGACGCGCCACAAATCAGTTAAATGACACAAAGGAGAAGGACCATGAACACGAATCAAATGGGAACAGGTTCTATGACCGCATCGGACCACTTGAAATCAGACATCGATGAGCTCGTCCCCGACATGGTGGCCTTCCGTCGCGACCTGCATCAGCACCCCGAACTCGCCTACGAGGAGGTACGCACCTCTGGTATCGTGGCACGGCGCCTGGACAGCCTGGGACTGCAGGTGCAGGTCGGTGTAGCCCAAACCGGCGTCGTCGGCCTGCTGCGCGGGGGCAAAAGCCAGCCAGGAGCGAAAACCCTCGCCATCCGCGCCGATATGGATGCCTTGCCCATCCACGAAGTGAACGAGATTGACTATCGCTCCAGCGTCGAGGGGAAAATGCATGCCTGCGGGCATGATGGGCATACCGCTATCGCACTCGCCGTGGCCGCTCTTTTCAGCAAGCGCCAGGCGGAGTTGACCGGCAACGTGAAATTTCTTTTCCAGCCCGCTGAAGAAGGCAGGAGTGGGGCTAACCTCATGCTAAAAGAAGGAGTCATGGAGGGCGTCGATGGAGTGATCGGCCTGCATCTGATGAGCACCTCCCCTGTGGGCCGCGTCGGTGTACGTGCGGGCCCAGTCTTTGCCAGCGCTGACGGATTTGTGCTGAGCGTCAAAGGCAAGGGTGGGCACGCGGCCATGCCGCAGGAGGCCGTTGACCCCATCGTCATCTCAGCCTACATCATCACCGCGCTGCAAACGCTCATGAGCCGTGAAAGCTCTCCTTTCAGCCCTGCCGTCATCAGCATCGGCACGATCCAGGCGGGCAGGGCTTTTAACATTATTCCCGAGACCGCGCAGATGCAGGGCACCGTGCGTGCTTTCAGCCAGGCCGATCGCGAGCAATGGTTGCGCCGCATTCGCGAACTGGCCACAGGAGTCGCCCTCGCCATGGGGGGGAGCTGTGAGGTGCAAGCCTACTCTGGCCCCCATGCGTGCGTCAACGATGCCTCTATGACCCACCTGGTCCACGAAGCGGCGGTCGCCTCAGTTGGCGCGGGAAATGTAGAGAGTAGCGAAGCGGTCATGACCACCAGCAGTGATGACATGGCAGACTTCCTGAAGGCCGTTCCCGGCTGCTACTTCATCGTTGGTGCGCGCAACGAAGAGAAAGGAGCACACTATCCCCACCATCACCCGCGCTTTAACTTCGATGAAGATGCCATGTCCATTGCTGTCGAGGTGTTAGCCCGCGCAGCCATGAACTTTCTCAAGTGAAGGCGAGAGGCGCGGTGACAGGCTCCCCGCCTTTCAGCTTCATCATGGTCATAGGGAGTGTTCAACTGCATCGCCAGTTTGCAGATGCACTGTTTGAGCAAGAACGATGAACGTGCGTGTCATTTGTCAGGATCATTGCGCGGTTTGCCCGTGGATGTGCCACGAGGCCGTGAGCCTTCAGCCGATGGTCTCTGCTTCCAGATCTGCTACAGGCATACTCTGAAGACGGGAGAGATGAGAAATATGAAGCAAAATCCTGTGGCAGAACACTGTAAGCAGTGTGGATCATCCAACGTCTCTCTTGTCCATCTCCGCATATCGCCCTGGGAGGTGCTTGCGATGGTCCCTCGCTCGTTGGGCCTCTTGTCTCCAGCCTTCTTCTCGCTCTTGGCGAGAGGAAATCCCAAGCAGAGCAGGCAAGACCAGCAGTACAGGTGTTTGAAATGTAACAGGATGTGGCATGTCCGAAGAGAAACGACTGCCATGTAAAGGGTCTTTCAGGAAAGAGAGGAACGACGATGCAACCAGGGTATGAAGATCTGTTCTTTGGTCCGGGACCAATGCGTGTCCTCACACAGGCGGGGCAATTTCGTTGGGAAGACAGCCAGAGGAGGGTGCGGGTCATCTTCGCCAGCCGGACGATCGCCGACAGCACGCGGGTCATGCGCTTACAGGAATATGGGCGGGTGCCGGTCTACTACTTCCCGATGGAAGATGTGCGACAGGAGGTCCTGGAGGCGACCGATCACCACACGCATTCCCCCCTCAAAGGAGAGGCCTCTTACTGGACGATCCGCGTGGGCGACCGCGTGGCTGAACACGCCGCCTGGAGCTATCTCAGCCCGCCACCTGACGGGCCGCACATCAAGGGCTATATCGCCTTCTACTGGCACGTGATGGATGCCTGGTACGAAGAGGACGAGCAGGTCTATGCGCACGCACGCGACCCCTACGTTCGGGTAGATATTCTGCCCAGTTCCTGTCATGTACGCGTCGTGCTGGGCGGCCAGACCATAGCGGAGACCCATCACCCTCGGCTCTTGCTCGAAACGGGCCTGTCGGTCCGTTCTTATCTCCCCGAGCAGGATGTGCAGATGGAGTGGCTCCAGGCGAGCGGGACCACCACGCGTTGCCCCTACAAAGGCAAGGCATCGTACTGGTCTGCCAGGGTTGGGGAGAGCGTCTTCAAGGATATCGTGTGGAGCTACCGTGACCCGCTGCCCGCCTGTTCGCCGATTGCCGGGCTCCTCTGTTTCTTGAACGAGCGCGTCGATGCCATCTACGTGGACGATGAACTGCTGCTCAAACCCATCATTCCATGGGAAGAGTGACGGTGCTGATCCTTTTTCGCCCCGGACAGATCAGGCTGCCCTCCTGACCTGCTCCAGCAGGTGTGGCAGCTGTCATTTATCAGTAATCCTGCGCAGGTTTCTCATATGACTTGCCACACTCCCAAGCGCATTTAGAGAATGAGCTTTCTCTCATAACTTGGCGTAGTATCAGCACTTTTGCAGCTTTCGGATTGCTTTCTAGTAATGGCGCGAACGTTCGCGCCGTTTACTCATTTTGCCTCTCGGCACCTCTCTTTTCGGCTTTACGCCAATGTATGCTTACATACCATCGCGCTGCAAGAGATGCGACTTCCAAGAGATACACGTCATTTTATGAGAGAAACAGCAGGCATTGTATTGACCTCAGTGTTGTCTGAATAGATGAGATAAAATGCTACGCCATGTTACGCGAGAGGTCAATCGACTGAAATGGCCTCTCAAGCCAATATGAGCAAGTTATCTGGAATAAACACGCCAGGAATCAGGATAAACCACAGGTAGACCGGTTGTTTGGTCAAAAGGATGCAGACCAGAAGTATGCCAATGCCTATAAAGTGTTAGCTTTGCGTGAAGGTCCTTTCAGGCTTGGAGAATTCCCTGGCTTTTTACTTCTGCA
>Ga0070737_10003165_pt1 | contig 18206 bp, 16 predicted proteins | sample Coa_R1_10_FD_66438 | JGI IMG/M metagenome (GOLD analysis project Ga0070737, IMG submission 66438) | Surface soil microbial communities from Centralia Pennsylvania, which are recovering from an underground coalmine fire - Coalmine... | ecosystem: Environmental > Terrestrial > Soil > Unclassified...
CGCGGCGCCGAAGGTCACCACCTTCGTCATCAAGCCGACGAGGACCGGCACCTACGGGTGGTACTGCGCGACGCCGTGCGACGCCTGGGCGATGATGCACGACGGCTTCATGCGCGGCGAGCTCACGGTCGTGTGAGGGCGGGTCGCCGAGGGCCAGGCGGGCGCTCGTAGGCTGGTCGGGTGGACGGTGCGCCGATCACGATCGCCATCGCCGATGACCACGCCCTCGTCCGGGAGGGGACGCGCCAGCTCCTCGAGCGCCACGGCGACCTGCAGGTCGTCGCCGAGGTGGCTCGCGGCGACGAGGTGCTCGACGCCGTCCTCGCGACTCGCCCGGCCGTGCTCCTGCTCGACGTCCGCCTCCCGGGGGCGAGTGGCATCGAGGTGCTGCGGGAGGTACGCGCCGCGGCGCCCGAGACGCGCGTCGTGATGCTCAGCGCGTTCGCCGACCCCGACTACGTCGGCGCCGCGCTCGCGGCCGGCGCCGCGGGCTACCTCCTCAAGACGGCGCCCGCCGGCGAGGTCGCCCAGGCGATCCGCGCCGCGCACGCCGGCTCGACGGTGCTCGACCCGGCCGTCTCGCGCGAGCTCGTCGCCGCCCCGCCCCGCGCCGAGGCCGTCGAGCTCAGCCGGCGCGAGGCCGAGCTCGTGGCCCTCGTCGTCGAGGGTCTCGCCAACAAGGCGATCGCGGCGCGCCTCGGCATCTCCCGGCGCACCGTCGAGGGACACCTCAGCCGGCTGTTCGCCCGTCTCGGCGTGGCGACGCGCACCGAGCTCGCTCGCTACGCGCTCACGCACGGCCTCGTGAGGGGCGCCGAGCCGTGAGGCGCCTCCGGGCTGCGCTGGGGCAGCTCGCCGCGACGAGGCGCCGCCCCGGGCTCGCCCGGTGGCTGCCGCCGGTGCGTGACGCGCGCTTCTGGGTCGTCCAGGCGCTCGTCCTCGGCATCTTCCTCCTCCACGAGCTCGTGACGGGCGAGCTCGGGATCCCGGCCGTCGCCACCGTTCCCCACGCCGCCGTCGACTCCCTCTACCTCGCCCCGGTCCTCTACGCGGCGCTCAACTTCCCGCGCTCAGGCGCCGTCGCGACGGCCGCCTGGGTCACCGTCGTCGTCGTGGGCGACTTCGTCAGCGAGGTCGGGTTCCTGAGCGAGCGCTCGGCCGTCGACCACCTCGTGTTCCTCGTCATGGTCGACGTCGTCGCCGTCTTCGTGAGCGCTCGTATGGCTGCCGAGCTCGCTGCCCGCCGCGACGCCGAGCGCGCGAGCGCCGTGGCGCGCCTCGCCGAGTCGCGCTATCGCGTCCTGTTCGCCGCCAACGCGAGCCCCGTCATCGTCCTCGACGGCGCCGGCACGCTGCTCGAGGCGAACGAGGCGGCCCGCGCGCTGCTCGCGCCGGGCGGGCGCGAGGCGACGCCGATCGAGGGCCGCACGCTTGCCGAGCTCCTCGGCGCGCCCGTGGCGGCGAGACTCGCCGACGGCGGCGATCCCGTCGCGCTGCGCGTCCAGGAGGGCTACGAGGTGCTCGTGCGGCCCCGCCGCAGCGTCGTCGCCCAGGACGGCGGGCCCGACTTGGTCCAGCTCGTCCTCGACGACGTGACCGAGGAGGCGCGCCGGCGCCAGCGCGCCGAGGCCTACGCCGCCTACGTGCTGCGGGGGCAGGAGGACGAGCGGGCGCGGCTCGCGCGCGAGCTCCACGACGACACGATCCAAGAGCTCGTCCACCTCTGCCGCCGACTCGACGCGGTGGCGGCAGAGGTGCCGCTCGAGGCGGCGACGCTCGCCTCGCTCGACGAGGTGCGGGTGCTCGCCGAGGCGATCGTCGCCGAGCTGCGTGACATGGCCCGGGGGCTGCGCCCGCCGGCGCTCGACGACCTCGGGCTCGCGGCCTCGCTGCGCCGCCTCGCGGCCGACGTCGCGGGGCGGTCCGGCCTCGCGGTCGAGACCTCGATCGACGAGGCCGCCTGCCGGGGTCTCGGCGACGACGTCGAGCTCGTGCTGTTCCGCATCGCCCAGGAGGCGATGAACAACGCGGAGCACCACGCCCGCGCGCGGCGCGTGTCACTGCGCGTGCGCGCCGTCGGCCAGGCGGTGCGCCTCGAGGTGCGCGACGACGGCGTCGGCTTCGAGCGGCGCGACGCGCACGAGGCGAGCGGCAGGTTGGGGCTCCTCGGCATCCACGAGCGTGCCCGCCTCGTCGGCGGGACGGTCGAGATCGACTCGGCCCCCGGAAGGGGCACGCGCGTCGCGGTCGCCGTGCCGGTCGCGCGCCGGCGCACCGCTCGAGCGGCGAGGGCCTCGGCCGGGGCGGCGCCCCCCGCTACGGCGCCGGCTCGGCGGGCGAGCGCCGGCGCGTCTCGATCCAGCGCCTGAGCCCGGCGGCGTTCGAGTGGATGCCGTTCAGCGTCTCGGCGCGCTCGCGCGCCTCGGGGTCGAGACCTGCGAGGTCCTGGCCGAAGCGCGCCGCGAGGGCCGCGGCGATGTCGGCGCCGGCCTCGTAGGCGCGCACTGCCTCCTCCGCCCAGGCGTTCAGCGTCGCCTCCGCCTCGTCGAGCAGGGTGGCCGGGTCGACCGGCACGAGGCCGTAGTGGGCGAGGGCGATGCCGCCGGGCTGGAGGGCGGCGAAGCGACGGAGCGAGGCGAGCGCCTGGTCGAGGTCGAAGTCCGCTGGCGGCGTGGCGGGCCGGAGGACGCCGCCGGCGGGGAGGCGCACGCCGACCGCGTCGCCGGCGAACAGCAGGCCGCTCGAGGGGTCGAAGAAGCCGAGGTGGTGCTTGGCGTGCCCCGGCGAGTCGACCGCCCGGAGCGCCCGCCCGGGGGCGACCTCGAGCGCCTCGCCGTCGGCGAGGACCCGGATGCGCTCGGGGGCCGTCGGTGTGAGCCGCCCGTAGAGGCGGTCGAGGAGCGGGCCGTAGACGCGCTCGGCCGAGGCGACGAGGCGCGTCGGATCGGCCAGGTGCCGTGCGCCGAGCTCGTGGACGTAGACCGTCGCGCGTGGGAAGGCCGCGGCGAGGTCGCCCACCCCGCCCGCGTGGTCGAGGTGGATGTGCGTCACGGCGATGCCCGCGAGGTCGTCGGGACCGACGCCGAGGGCCTCGAGCGCGGCCCGGACGGTCGGGACCGACGTCTGGCTGCCGGTCTCGACGAGGACGGGAGCGCTCCCCTCGATCAGGTAGCCGGCGGTGGTCTCCTGCCAGCCGCCGAGGAGCGTGTCGATCTCGACGACGCCGTCCGCGAGACGCCTCAACGCGACGCCTCCGGGAGGGGCGCGAGGTCGATGACGACCTTCACGTCCTCGTCGCGCCGCGCGAGGGCGTCGCCGAAGCTGCCGAGGGGGACGCGGCGGGTGACGAGCCGCTCGAGCCAGGCGAGGTCCGCCGCGGCGAGCGCTGCGGCCCCCGCCTCGTAGTGGGTTCGGTTGGCGTTCACGGAGCCGAGGACTAGCCGGTTCTCGAGCACGAGGGAGCGCCCCAGGCGACCGCCGTCGAGCTCGACGCGCTGGCTCGGGGGGCCGATGCCGGTGAGGCAGGTCACCCCGCCGTTCCCGGTCACCTCGATCGCCTCGAAGACGAGGTCGGGCAACCCGGTGCACTCGAGGACGACGTCGGGCTCCTCGCACGCCTCGGCGAGCGGCCCCTCGTGGTAGGCGGCGCCGAGCCGGGCGACGAGCTCGGGCTTGAGGCCGCCGGCGACCCGGTCGACGACGTGCACCTCGAGCGAGCGCTGCACGGCGAGGAGCGCGGCGAGCAGGCCGATCGGTCCGGCACCGACGACGAGGACCCGCCGTGGGTGCCAGCTCGACCGCCGCCCGGCGGCGTCGATCTGCTGCCAGGCCTTCGCCACGATCGTCGTCGGCTCGAGGAGGACGCCGAGGCGGCCGAGCTCGGGTGCGACGCGGACGAGCGCGTCGGGCTCGGCGCGGTAACGCTCGCGCAGGAAGCCGTGGAGCTCCTTGATCCCGTGCTCGCGGTAGCGGCCGTTGCGGCACGCGTCCCACTCGCCCGCCGCGCAGGCGTAGCAGGGCACCGGGTCGGGCCGCCGCACGATCCCGACGACGAGGTCGCCGGGGCGCACCCCGGCGCCCGGGGGCGCCTCGAGGACGCGCCCGAGCGACTCGTGGCCGAGGACGAGGTGGTCGTCCCCCGCGGGCGGGCTGCCGTACTCGCCGGCGACGATCTCCTCGTCGGTTCCGCACACGCCGACCGAGAGCGTCTCGACGAGCACGGCGCCCTCGCGCGGGTCCGGCTCGGGCAGGTCCGCGATCGCGGCGGAGCCCGCCGTGCCGGGGACGACGGCGAGCGCCCGCACTACGAGCTCCGCTGCGCGGGGCGGCGGCCGACCCGCTGCACGCCGCCCGCCGCGCGCCCGGCGACGCGGCGCAGCACCGGCACCCGCCGGCCCTCGAGTCGGGCCCGGTGGCTCGTCCCCTCGGTGAAGGCGTCCTCGCGCGAGAGGTTCACGGCGCTGTTGACGAGGGAGATGTGGGAGAAGGCCTGCGGGAAGTTGCCGACGAGCCGCCTGGCGACCGGGTCGTACTCCTCGGAGAGCAGCCCGAGGTCGTTGCGCAGCGCCAGCAGGCGTTCGAAGAGGGCGACCGCCTCGTCCCGCCGTCCGATGAGCTCGAGGTTGTCGACGAGCCAGAACGAGCAGGCGAGGAAGGCCCCCTCGCGCCCGGTCAGCCCGTCGACGTCGGACGAGCGCTCGGTGTCGTAGCGCAGGACGAAGCCGTCGTGGGTGAGCTCTCGCTGGATCGCCTCGACCGTGCCGACGACGCGGGGGTCGCTCGGCGGCAGGAAGCCGACGAGGGGGATCATGAGCGTGCTCGCGTCGAGGGTCTTCGAGCCGTAGTAGGCGGTGAAGGTGTTGCGCTCGGGGTCGTAGCCCCTGGCGAGCACCTCGGCGTGGATCTCGTCGCGCAGCGTGCGCCAGCGCTCCACTGGCCCCTCGAGGCCGAACTGCTCGACGTCGGCGACGGCGCGGTCCATCGCCACCCAGGCCATCACCTTCGAGTGGGTGAAGTGGCGGCGCGGCCCGCGCACCTCCCAGATCCCGTCGTCGGGCTGGCGCCAGCCGTCCTCGAGGAAGTCGAGGATGGCCCGCTCGAGGTCCCACGCCGGCCCGCTCTCCATGCCGCCGCGGCGGGCCTCGTGGAGGGCGGAGAGCACCTCGCCGTATACGTCGAGCTGGAACTGGCCCGCCGCGGCGTTGCCGACGCGCACCGGGCGCGACCCCTCGTAGCCCGAGAGCCAGTCCACCTCCCACTCCTCGAGGCGCCGCTCGCCGGCGGGGCCGTAGAGGATCTGCAGCTTGGAGGGCTCCCCGGCGACGGCGCGCAGCAGCCAGTCGCGCCAGGCGACCGCCTCCTCGTGGTAGCCGGCGGCCATGAGGGCGCTCAGCGTCAAGGTCGCGTCGCGCAGCCAGCAGTAGCGGTAGTCCCAGTTGCGCGAGCCGCCGAGCGTTTCGGGCAGCGAGGTCGTGACGGCGGCGACGATGCCGCCCGTCGGGGCGTAGGTGAGCGCCTTCAGCGTGATCGCCGAGCGGATGACCGCGTCGCGCCACGGGCCCTCGCGCGCCGTCGAGCGGCTCGCCCAGTCCTGCCAGTAGCGCTCGGTCGCCTCGATGGCGTAGCGGGCGTCGAGCGGGCGCCCCGGCGCGCCGTGCGACGGGTACCAGGAGAGGACGAAGGGGGCGACCTGGCCGCGCTCGAGGGCGAACTCCGCCACGGTCGTGAGCCCTTCCCCGCGGGTGTGCACCGGCGTCCACAGCGAGAGCGCGTCCGGCCCCGCCGTCATGGTGAGCAGGCCGTCGACCCGCCGCACCCAGGGCACGGTGTCGCCGTAGTTGAAGCGCACGACGAGGTCCATGCGCATCTCGACGCGCCCCGCCAGCCCCTCGACGAAGCGGACCACCTCCGGGTGGTCCTCGCGCACCGGCATGCAGTCGACGATCCGGACGCTGCCCTCGGGCGTGGTGAAGTCGGTCTCGAGCACGAGCGAGTCGCGCCGGTAGCGGCGGCTCGAGGCGAGCAGCGGCGGGCCGCTGCCCGGTGGCGGGCTCGCCTTCGGGGCGAGGCGCCAGAAGCCGTTGCGCTCGCTGCCGACGAGGCGGGCGAAGCAGGCGCCCGAGTCGAAGCGGGGCAGGCACAGCCAGTCGATCGAGCCGTCGGCGCCGACGATGGCGGCCGTGTGCGTGTCGCCGATCAGGCCGTAGTCCTCGATGCGCAGCGCCACGGGGACATCATTGCCCGTCGGGCGCGCCCGCGCCGGCCACGTCAGCTCGTGCAGCCCTGCGTGCTCACGGGGCGCGACGCGTCTCGCGCCTCGCGCACGCGAAGCGCCACGCCCGGCGAGGCGAGCGCGTAGCCGACGTCGGGCTCGGTCGCCGAGCGGGAGAAGACGACGCCGATCACCTCGCCCGTCGGGGTGACGAGCGGCCCGCCGGAGTTGCCCGGGCGGACGAGCGCCTGGAGCTCGTAGACGGTGCGCACCGTGAGGTGCGTGTCGTAGATGTCGCGGCCCTCGGCGGCGAAGCGCGCCCGGATTCCCGCCGCGTCGGCGGTGAAGGCGCCCCCGCCGGGGTAGCCGAGGACGACGGCGTCGCTGCCGCGCTCGACGAAGTTCCGGTCGATGGCGAGCGGCCGGAGGTGCAGGCCGCCCACCCGGAGCAGCGCGAGGTCGAAGCGCGGGTCGAAGAGCACCGGCTCGGCGGCGAGCACCCGCCCGGACGGCTCGACCACGGAGATCGAGCGCGTCCCCGCGACGACGTGCGCGTTCGTGACGACGAGGTCCCGCGCGGCCGCGAAGCCAGAGCCCTCCTGTTCCTGGCCGCAGCCGAGCGCCACCACCTTCACCGTCGACGGGCCGGCCGTCGCCATCGCGGCGCGCACCGCGGCGAGCGACGGCATCGTGACCGGCGCGACCGACTCGGGGAGGATGTTGACGAGGACCTGGGGGAAGCCGCTCGTCGACAGGTAGCGCTCCACGGTCGCGAAGGCGTCGGGGACCGGCGGCATGACGCCCTCGACGGCGCGCACGATGCGCGACCGCTCGATCTGGCGAGCGACGGGCGCGAACCCGCTGTTGACGAGGATGGAGGCGAAGAACCAGGAGACGACGAGCGTGCCCGCCACGGCGATGAGCGCCCCGGCGAGCTGGTCCAGGCGACCGATGCGCCGGCGCCTCAGCGCCCGCCAGGCGCGCGTCCCGAGACGGCGCCCCACCCCGCCGCAGATCGCGGCGGGCACGAGCAGGAGGACGAGCGCGACCGCCGTCTTCGTGAGCTGGCCGGCGACGTGCGGGCCGACGAGGAGGACGAGGGCGACGCCAGCCGCGAGGCCGAGGAGGAAGCCGGCGAGGGAGGCGAGCTGGACGGCCGCCCCGAGGCGCAGCCCGTGGGTGGCCGCGCCGATGGCGACGGCGATGATGATGATGTCGAGGAGGTCCACCTAGGACGTCGGGCCGGAGCCGCCCGTTCCGGCCTCGACCGGCAGGACCGGCTCGATGCCGAGGTCCGCGTAGGTGAGGAGGCTCGAGTAGGCGATGCCGCGCGCCCGGATCGCCGGGCCCGCCACCTCGCCCCGGTCCAGCAGGGCGAGGGCGTGGACGACCCGACCGCCGGCCGCCTCGACTGCCTCCACGGCCTCGAGGGCCGAGCGCCCGGTCGAGGCCGTGTCCTCGACGACGACGACGCGTCGCCCGGCGACCTCGGCGCCCTCGACGCGGCGGCGGCTGCCGTGGGCCTTCTCGGCCTTGCGCACCGAGAACCAGCACGCCCCGGTGACGACGGCCACGGCGTGCGCGATCGGGTCGGCGCCCATCGTCATCCCGCCGATCGCGTCGTAGCCGACCCCGAGGCCCTCGAGGTGCGCGGCGACCGCCTCGGCGGCGAGCCGCAGATCCGCACCGGCGGCGAGCGCGGCGCGTAGGTCCACGTAGTCGTGGCTCAGCTGGCCCGAGGAGAGCCGGAAGGGCTCCGCGCTGCGGCGGTGGCCGAGCCGACGCACGAGGTCACGCAGGTCCGCGAGCCGCGCGGCCTCGCCGGCCGACGCCAGGTCCCCCGCCACGGCTCCATGGTAGGGGCGGGCGGCCACCCCGTCGGCGCTACCCGGTTCGGCGCGAGGCGACCAGGGCTAACGTCGTGTCGATGCTCGGGTCCCGAGGTACGCGCCGCTCGGCCTGGCTGCGTCGCGCCCGCAGCGCGGGGAGGGATCACGGGCTCGAGGCCGAGCCGCTGCGCCTCGAGCGCGCCCACCGGGACGTGCGCGGGGGCGGACTGCGCGCCGCGGTGTTCGGCGTGAGCGACGGCCTCGTCTCGAACGTCTCGCTCGTGCTCGGGACCGCCGGGGCCCACCCCGGTGCCGGCGTCGTCCGCCTCGCCGGGCTCGCGGGGCTGCTCGGCGGCTCCTTCTCGATGGCGGCCGGCGAGTACGTCTCGATGCGGGCCCAGCGGGAGGCGTTCGAGCGCGAGCTCGAGGTCGAGCGGGCCGAGCTGCGCGAGCAGCCCGAGAGCGAGCGACGCGAGCTCGAGCGCATCTACCGGCGCCGGGGGATCGACGCCGAGACGGCTCGCCGGCTCACCGACCAGCTCATGGAGGACCCGGAGGTCGCGCTCCGGACCCACGCGCGCGAGGAGCTCGGCATCGACCCCGACGCCCTCGGCTCGCCGGTCCAGGCCGCCGCGTCGTCGTTCGCGAGCTTCGCCCTCGGCGCCGTGCTCCCCCTCGCCCCCTTCCTCGGCGGCTCCTTCGGGACGGCGGCGGTCGTCGCCGCGATCGTCCTCACGGCGCTCGCGGCCCTCGCGGTCGGCGCTGCGCTCGCCCTGTTCACGGCGCGCTCGAAGCTCTACTCGGCGCTGCGCTCGCTCGGCATCTGCGCGGTCGCCGGGGCGGTCACCTACGGCGTCGGGTCGCTCGTCGGCGTGGCGGCGTGACGCGCCGCGAGGGACCGGACGCCGGCCTGCCGCTCGTCGTGCTCGTGCGCCACGCTGCCGCCGTCGAGCGCGCCGCCTGGCCCGACGACGACGGCGCCCGCCCGCTGAGCGAGCGCGGGCGCCGGCAGGCCGAGGCGCTCGCGGCCCGGCTGGCGCCCGGCCTGCGCCGCGTCCTCTCCAGCCCGGCGCGCCGCTGCGTCGAGACCGTCGAGCCGCTCGCCCGGCGCGTGGGCGTGCGCGTCGAGACGGTCGGCTGGCTCGCCGAGGGCACGCCGGCCGCCGAGGCGCTCCGGCGGCTCGAGGAGGCGGCGCACGCGCTCGCGGGCGGGCGCCTCGCCGCCTGCAGCCACGGGGACGTCCTGCCGGCGCTGCTCGAGCTCGTCGCGCCGGCCGGCGGGCCGCCGCGGCTGGGGACGGCCGAGGTGGTGGAGCTCGAGCTCGCGGCGGGGCACCTGCGGGCGACGCGTCGGCGCGAGCCGAGGTGAGCTAGGGCGCGACGAGCGGCACGCCGGCGGCCTCGGCCCGGGACCAGTCGTCGTCGACGAGGGTGACGCTGCGGCCGGCGCGCTGGAGGATCCCGGCGGCCACGCTCGCGCGGTACCCCGTGGAGCAGTAGACCCAGATCGGCTCGTCGGGGAGCTCGGCGAGACGCTCGGGGAGCTCCCCGAGGAAGGCGTGGATCGCCCCGGCGACGTGCGAGGCGCGCCACTCGTCGGGCTGGCGCACGTCGAGCACGGAGATCGGCTCGTGGCGAGCGAGTGCGGCGCCGAGCGCCCGGAAGTCGACGACGCGGTAGCCGGCGAGCGGCACGGTCGCGGCGGCGGCCAGCTCCTCGATCGCGCCGTAGGCGGCGGAGGGGTCGTCGAGGCCGATCAGCGCGAGGTCCCGGGCCGCGGCGGCGACGTCGGCGGCGCTGGCGCCGAGCAGCGTGAGGCGGGCGCCGTAGGGGACGACCCAGCCGAGGTAGGTGGTGAACGGCAGCGCGTGCTCGAAGCCGACGCTGCCGGCGAGGTGCGCGCTGGCGAACGCCCGCCGGGGGCGGAGGTCGACGACCCACTCCCCGGCGTTCAGCCGCGTGGCGAGCTCCCCGGGCCCGACGGGCCGCGGCGCCCAGCGCGGGAACGGCGGCGGTCCCTTGCGGTTGATCGGTGCCATCGACGCGTAGTAGCGGGGGTAGGGGCCGAGCGAGGCGGTGATCGTGGCCACGAAGGCGTCCTCGTCCGCTTCGGCGACGACGTTGGCGGCGCGCTCGTCGCCGATCGTGGAGCTCGACGCGCCGCTGCCGGGGCTCGAGGCGCAGAAGCTGCCGAACCCGTGGGTGGGCAGCACCGCGACCGTCGGGGCGAGGTCGCGCAGCAGGGCGCGCACGCTGCGGAACTGCGCGCGGGTGAGCGCCTCGGTCCGCGCCGGCGCCACGAGGTCGGTGCGCCCGACGGTGCCGAAGAGGAGGGAGCCGCCGGTGAACACGGCCTGCGGTCCGGTCTCGTCCGAGAGGACGTAGGCGAGGTGGCCCGGGGTGTGCCCCGGGGTCGCGCGAGCCGTGAGCTGCATCGAGCCGACGGCGACCGTCTCGCCGTCCGCGATGCCCTCGTGGTCGAACGCCACCTCCTCCGAGGCGGCGAGCACGTAGCGGGCTGCGCACCGGTCGGCGAGCTCGAGGCCGCCCGAGACGTAGTCGTTGTGGACGTGGGTCTCGAGGACGCAGCCGATGGCGACGCCGGCACGCCGTGCCGCCTCAAGGACCCGCTCGACGTCGCGCTGGGGGTCGACGACCGCTGCGACCGTCCCGTCGTGGGCGAGGTAGGAGCGATCGCCGAGCTCGGGCGTCTCGATCGTGAGGAGCGAGAGCAGCGGGAACCCTCCTTCCGGCCAGGGCCTGTGCCGCCGGCCCGCTCGCTCCCGAGACGCTAGCGCGCCGGCCGTCGGGGTCCGGTCGTGCGCGCTAGGTTGCGCCCGTGGTCTCGAGCCCTGCCCCGGGGCCGCTCGCCCTCGTCGGTGGCGGCGAGTGGCGCGAGGGGTCCGACCTCGACGCCGAGCTCGTCGCGCGCTCGGGCGGGGAGGTGTTCGTGCTGCCCACCGCGGCCGCCTACGAGCGGCCCGAGCGGGCGGTCGCGACGGCGCGCGCCTTCTTCGACCGGCTGGGCGCGAAGGTGGTGCCGGTCATGGCGCTGTCGCGCGCCGACGCCGAGGACCCCGCCGTCGCCGGCGCCGTGCGCGCGGCACCCTTCGTCTACCTGTCGGGTGGTTCCCCCCTCCACCTTCGCTCGGTCCTCAAGGGCTCGGCACTGCTCCACGCCCTGCGCGCCGCGTGGTACGCCGGAGCGATCGTCGCCGGCTCGTCGGCGGGGGCGATGGTGCTCACCGATCCGATGGTCGACCCCCGCGGTGGCGCCTTCACCGTCGGCCTGGGCTTCGTGCGCGACCTCGCGGTCGTCCCCCACTACCGCGGCGAGCTCACCCCGGCGCTGCGGCGCACCCTCGAGCTCGCCCCACCCGCCTGTGCCCTCGTGGCGCTCGCCGAGCAGACGGCGGTGGTGCGCGAGCCGGACGGGACCTGGCGCTCGGCGGGGCCGGGTCCGGTTGCCGTCTACGTCGACGGCCAGCTCGACTCGCTCGCCGCCCTCGCCGGCAAGCCCCTCGGCGACTGAGCCGGCCAGCCCGGGCCGGGCGCTCAGGCGCTCGCCTGCGTGATCGTCACCTTGACGATGCGGTGCAGGACCTTGGGCGTCCCGCTCGGCGAGCCGTCGGCACCGATGCGCTCGACGACGGCCATGCCGCGCACGACCCGGCCGAAGATCGTGTAGTTGGGCTCGGCGTCGAGCGTGCGCCCTCCCCCCGGCAGGACGACGAAGAACTGGCTGCCGTCGGTCGACGGACCGCTCGAGTTGGCGAGGGCGACGGTGCCGGTGCGGTAGCAGTTCCTGGTCCTCGCGCACGACGCCGGCGGGGTGTTCCCGGTGAAGCGGTAGCCGGGGCCGCCCGTCCCGGTGCCGGTGGGGTCTCCCCCCTGGACGACGAAGCCCGGGATCACCCGGTGGAACACCGTCCCGTCGTAGAAGTGGTAGCGGGCGAGGAACACGAAGCTGTTCACGGCGGCCGGCGAGGCGGCGGCGGGCATCGAGATGACGAACGTGCCGACGTCGGTCACGACGGTCGCGCGGTAGGTGGCGTGCAGGGAGATGCACCTCGGCGGCGCCGAGGTGAAGGCGGTCACCCGTCGCGACGCCCCGGCCGGTCCGGTCGGCGGGCACGTCGGGGCGGCCGCGGCCTTCGGGGTGGCCGTGCTCGTGGTCGCGTGGTTCGCAGCCGTCTTCGGCTTCGCGCCCTGCGAGACGAGGACGATGATCCCGACGACGATCCCGGCGACGACGAGCGCGCCGGCGAGGCGGCGGAGCGTCCGGACCCGCCGGCTCCGCCGGGTCTCGGCGGCGCGGCGCGCCTCGCGCATGGCGCGCTGGCGCGCTCGCTTCTCGCTCGGCACGCTCCGAGAAGGTACCGGCCGCCGGGGGCGCTGTCGACGCGGCGGGAGGCGATCGCGCAGCTAGCGTGTGGCCGTGGCGCTCACCGTGCAGAAGTTCGGCGGCTCGTCGCTCGCGGACGCCGAGCGCATCCGCGCCGTCGCCGACCACATCGCCCGGACCCGGCGCACCGGCGAGGACGTCGTCGTCGTGGTCAGCGCGATGGGCCGGACGACCGACGACCTCCTGCGCCTCGCGCAGGACGTCAGCGCGCTGCGCCCGCCGCGCGAGCTCGACATGCTGCTCACCGCCGGCGAGCGGATCTCGATGGCGCTCGTGTGCATGGCCCTCGCCGAGCTCGGCGTGCCCGCCGCCTCCTTCACCGGGAGCCAGGCGGGGATCATCACCGACGCGTCGCACACGAAGGCGAGGATCCTCGAGGTGCGCCCGGAGCGACTGCGCGAGGCGCTCGAGCGCGGCGTCGTGCCCGTCGTCGCCGGCTTCCAGGGGGTGTCGCTCGACCGTGACGTCACGACCCTCGGCCGGGGCGGCTCCGACACGACGGCGGTCGCCCTCGCCGCCGCGCTCGGGGCCGATCGCTGCGAGATCTACACCGACGTCTCGGGGGTCTTCAGCGCGGATCCACGCGTCGTACCGAACGCGCGCCGCCTGCGCCACCTCTCGTTCGAGGAGATGCTCGAGATCGCCGCGACCGGCGGGCGGGTGCTCGCGCTGCGCTCGGTCGAGTTCGCCCGCAACCACCACGTTCCGCTCCACGTACGCTCGAGCTTCACCTGGGAGCCGGGGACGTGGGTCACCGAGGAGGACCCCACCATGGAGCAGCCGATCGTGTCCGCCGTCACGAGCGACACCTCCGAGGCGAAGCTCACCATCACGCGGGTGCCCGATCGGCCCGGCGTCGCGGCCTCGCTGTTTCGCGGGCTCGCCGACCGGCTCGTCAACGTGGACCTGATCGTCCAGAACACCTCGCACGAGGGCATGACGGACATCTCCTTCACCGTGGCGAGGTCGGAGCTCGAGGCCGCGATGGCGGTCGCGCAGTCCCTGGCACCGGAGATCGGCGCCTCGTCGGTCCTCGTCGACGAGAACATCGCCCAGGTCTCCGTGATCGGCGCCGGCATGCGGACGCACCCGGGGGTGACGGCGCGGATGTTCGAGGCACTCGCGGCCGAGAAGATCAACATCGAGATGATCTCCACGTCCCCGATCCGCATCTCGTGCGTGATCGAGGGCGGCGCTGCCGAGCACGCCGTGCGGGTCCTGCACCAGGCGTTCGAGCTCGGCGACTGAGCGGGCCCGCGGGAGCCGGCCGAGGGCCGGCGGTTAACCTCTCGCTATGCTGATCGCGGTCTTCGGGGCGACCGGCCAGGTGGGCGGCGTGATGCGCTCGATCCTCGTCGAGCGCAACTTCCCCCTCGACGGCGTCCGCTTCTTCGCGTCGGCGCGATCGGCCGGCCGGCTGCTCGAGTTCGACGGCGAGGAGGTGCCCGTCGAGGACGCGGCGGGCGCGGACTTCCGCGGGATCGACATCGCCCTGTTCTCCTGCGGCAAGGCGGCATCGCTCGAGCTCGCCCCGCGGGTGGCGGCGGCCGGTGCGATCGTCATCGACAACTCCTCGGCCTGGCGCCTCGATCCCGACGTTCCCCTCGTCGTCCCCGAGGTCAACCCGCAGGCGCTCGCGTCGATCCCGAAGGGCATCGTCGCCAACCCGAACTGCACGACGATGGTGGCGATGCCGGTCCTCAAGCCGCTCGCGGACGCGGCGGGTCTGCGCCGGGTCGTGGCGTCGAGCTACCAGGCCGTGTCCGGTACCGGGGCGGCCGGCGTCGCAGAGCTCGACGAGCAGGTTCGCGCCGTGGGCCCGAGCGCGCGGGCCCTCGCCTTCGACGGCGCGGCGCTCGACTTCCCCCAGGCGAAGGTGTTCGGCGCGCCGATCGCCTTCAACGTCGTCCCCTTCGCCGGGGCGCTCGCGCCCGACGGGTCGGGCGAGACCGACGAGGAGCAGAAGTTCCGCAACGAGAGCCGGAAGATCCTCGGCCTCGACAGCCTCGCGGTCGACTGCACCTGCGTGCGCGTCCCGGTGTTCACGGGCCACTCGCTATCGCTGCACGTCGAGCTGGCGTCGCCGCTCGCGCCCGAGGAGGCGCGTCGCCTGCTCGAGGACGCGCCCGGCGTGGAGGTCGTCGACCTCCCAACCCCGCTGCAGGCCGCCGGCCGGGACGCCACCCTCGTCGGGCGGATCCGGCGGGACCCGAGCGTGGAGCACGGCCTCGCGCTCTTCGTCTCGGGCGACAACCTGCGCAAGGGCGCGGCGCTCAACGCCGTGCAGATCGCCGAGGCGCTGCTGGCGAGCCGCGCTCAGTAGGCGCGGGCGAAGTAGACCCGGCGTCCGTACGCGGCCGGCTTGCCGCACGCGACGCAGTGGCCCTCCTCGGCCGGCGCGTCGAGGGGGACGCAGCGCGGCGTGGCCGAGGTGACCTCCTGGATCTTCGCCTCGCAGGAGGCGTCGCCGCAGTGCGGTGCGAGCGCGAAGCCGGCGGCGACCGCGTCGACGAGCTCGTCGAAGGTGTCCACGACCCGGGTGCGCTCGTCGCGAAAGCGCGTCGCGCGCTCGAGCAGGGCAGCCTGGATGGCGTCGAGGCGGGCGAGGACCGCGGCGACCGCCTCCTCGCGCCGCACCGCCTGCTTCTCCCCGCCCAGGCGCTCGGCGACCGTCACCGTGCCGGCCGCGAGGTCGCGCGGGCCGAGCTCGAGGCGCAGCGGGACGCCCCGCAGCTCCCACTCGTTGAACTTGAAGCCTGGCGAGAGGTGGTCGCGCTCGTCGACGCGCACCCGCACGCCCGCCGGCTCGAGCTCGGCCGCGAGCGAGCGGGCCGCGTCGATGCTGCGCCCGAGCTCCGGCCCCCGCCCGATCGGCACGACGACGACCTGGTAGGGGGCGAGGCGAGGGGGCAGGATGAGCCCCTTGTCGTCGCCGTGGGTCATGATCACGCCGCCGACCATCCTCGTGCTCATCCCCCACGAGGTCGTCTGGCACCACTCGAGCGTGCCGTCGGCCGTGGCGAAGGTGATGTCGAAGGCGCGAGAGAAGTTCGTCCCGAAGAAGTGCGAGGTCGCCGCCTGCAGGGCGCGTCCGTCGCGCACGAGCGTCTCGAGCGTGAGGGTGCGCAGCGCCCCGGCGAAGCGCTCGCTCGGGGTCTTGTCGCCGGCGACCACCGGCATCGCCGCCACGTCCCGGGCGACCTCCTCGTAGAGGCGCAGCGCCGTCATCGCCTCCGCGACCGCCTCGGCCTCGGTCGCGTGGGCGGTGTGGCCCTCCTGCCAGAGGAACTCCGTGGTGCGCAGGAACAGGCGCGGTCGCAGCTCCCAGCGCACGACGTTCGCCCACTGGTTGATGCGCAGCGGCAGGTCGCGATACGAGGTGATCCAGCGGGAGAACATCTCGCCGATCACGGTCTCCGACGTCGGGCGCACGACGAGGCGCTCCTCGAGCTCGTGCCCGCCGGCCTGGGTCACCACGGCGAGCTCGGGGGCGAAGCCCTCCACGTGGTCCGCCTCGCGCGCGAGGTGGCTCTCGGGGATGAAGAGAGGGAAGTAGGCGTTCTCGTGGCCGGTCGCCTTGATCCTCTCGTCGAGCTCGGCCTGCAGCAGCTCCCAGATCCGGTAGCCGTAGGGGCGGATGACCATCGTGCCGCGCACCGGCCCCCGGTCGGCGAGCTCCGCCTTCACGACGAGCTCGTTGTACCAGGCCGAGAAGTCCTCGCTCTGGGGCGTTACGCCGTGCTCGTTCGCCCGGGCCATGTGCGCCTTTCGTGCCGTGACCTCGTCGCCCAGCTCGGGGCTGGACTCGGCCAGCGTAGACGAGCGCCCCGCCGCCGCCGGGGGCGCCCTCGCCCGTCCAGGTGGCTCGGAGCACGCGCGCTCGGCCCGGGCGCGAGCCGCCGCTGCGCCCGAGCGCTGGGGGCTAGGGGCCGGCGAGGAGCTCCGAGAGGCGCTGCGCCTGGAAGGACCGCTCGGCCGTCGCCGCGGCGGGTCCGGCGCGCTCGAGGACGGCCTGGCGCGCCCGTGCGGCTGCCTCGCGTGCCGTGCGGGCCGCGGGCTCGTAGGGCGACGGGCGCTCGGCGAGGGGGACGAGCGGCCCCCACGGCGTCGACACGGTGAAGAGCGAGGCCGTCCCGCCGGTTGCGTCGGGCGGGCCCGCCTCGGACGCTCGCTCGCGCACCTCGACGTAGCGTGGCAGGGCGAGGTGGCGCAGGGACTCCACCGCTGCGAGGACCGCCTCGGCGACCGAGGCGAGGGTGGCCCACGCCGGGTCCTCGAGCGCGTCACGCGCCCGCTCGTGGTCCTCGCCGAGGAGCGCGAGGGCGAGGTCGCCGACGAGCTCGCCTTGCCGGCGAAGACGCCGCGCCGAGGCGAGGCGGGCGAGGAAGCCGAGGTGGTCCTCGGCCTGCGTCCCCGCCGAGGCGACGACCTCGCCGGCCTCGGCGACGACGTCGCCGAGGCGCGACCCGTCGGGCAGCACGGCGTCGGCCTCCTCGCCGAGGGCGTGCGCGGCGCACTCGAGCGCGAAGCGAGCCGCCCGGGCGTCGTCCCAGGGCGTCGCTGCGACGAGGCGCGCGGCGCGGGCTTCGACGTGCGCCTCGTCGTTCGCGAGGACTTCGCCGGTCGCCTCGGCGCGGAAGATGCGGCTGTCGAGCGCGTCGAGCAGGCCGGGCGGGCGCCAGAGGACGAGCGGCGCGTCGGCTCCCGCTGTCTCGTCGCCCGGGATCGTCCGACCGTCGACCACGGCTGGCAGGTGCCAGGTGACCGGCGCGCCGCCGTGGTGCGAGCGGCCGTCGTGGTCGGTGGCGACGAACAGCTCGTCGGCGGGCATGCGGGCTCCTCGGCTGGCTCCCGGGTCTCTCCGGTGCGCACGAGACTACCGGCGACGCGCCCGCCGAGCCGGGCGATCGGCGGGCGCATGTATATCGTGACACGACTAAAGTGGGCGGCGTGCCGCCCTCGCCCCGCCTGCCCGCGCGCGCTGCCGGCGAGCGATCGCTCGCCGACTTCGAGACCGGCGCGCGCGTCGGGCTCCTCGCGGCCCTCGCCCTCCTGGTCGGCGCGCTCTCCGCCGGGGTCGCCCTCGGCCTGCTCGACCTGATCGGGCTGTTCACCCAGCTGCTCTACGACGGCCGGCTCGGCGTGCGCCTCGTCGCGCCGACGACCAGCCACCTGCACGCCCTGTCGGCCCTCGTGCCGGTCGGGGGCGGCCTCGCGGTCGGGGCGATGGCCTTCTGGGGGTCGGAGCGCATTCGCGGCCACGGCATCCCGGAGGCCATGGAGACGATCCTCGTCAACGGCAGCAAGGTCGAGCCCCGCCTCGCCGTCTTGAAGCCCGTCTCGAGCGCGATCAGCATCGGCAGCGGGGGGCCGTTCGGCGCAGAGGGCCCGATCATCCTCACGGGCGGCGCCGTCGGGTCGGTGCTCGCGCAGCTCCTTCGCCTCTCGGCAGCCGAGCGCAGGACGCTGCTCGTCGCCGGCGCCTGCGGGGGCATGGCCGCCGTCTTCGGCACGCCGGTCGCCGCCGCGCTCTTCGGCGTCGAGCTGCTCGCCTTCGAGTGGCGGCCGCGTTCCGCGGGACCGATCGCGCTCGCCGTCGTCGTGGCGTCGGTGCTTCGCGCCGCGATGGCCGCCCACGGGCTCGTCCGTCCGGCACCGCTCTTCCCCCTCGGCTCGCACGGCTCGCTCGGCGCCGTGGCCGTGGCCGGCTCGGGCGTCGTCGGCATCGCCGGCGCGCTGCTGGCCTGGGTGCTCACCCAGG
>Ga0070737_10003166_pt1 | contig 18200 bp, 13 predicted proteins | sample Coa_R1_10_FD_66438 | JGI IMG/M metagenome (GOLD analysis project Ga0070737, IMG submission 66438) | Surface soil microbial communities from Centralia Pennsylvania, which are recovering from an underground coalmine fire - Coalmine... | ecosystem: Environmental > Terrestrial > Soil > Unclassified...
GAGCGCCGCTTCGATCGCGTCCGCGATGGCGTTGAATGGGCGATCGAGATCGGAGGCCTGAACGTCGCCGTGCGCGACGCCTTTGGCGAGGAGGTCAAGGGTGCCGAAGACGCCGTTGAGGCTTGGATCGGAGGCGAGCGTGCCGAGCAGCGGCTGCGCGCCGATCAATTGCTCGGTAAAGCTTTGTATCTCGGCCTTGGGCATGAACAGCAGGCCGTTCCGGGCGAAGAAGTCGCCGCCGCCCGGGATGCTGATCGATTTGAACAAATCGGGGCGCTGGCCGAGCCGTTCGGCGAGCGCCGCCGTGGCATCGGAGGTTTGGTCCGGCGTCTTGCCGTCGATCACGATCGCCAGCAAGTCGCGGTTTTGCGGGAAGGCTTCGTCGAGCGCGCGCTCCTGCTGACGCCACGGCTGGTTGCTGGAGATCAACTTGTCGAGGTCGGTATCGATCGAAAGATGGGACGCGGCGTAAAAACCGGCCGCGACGGCGACGACGAGATAGATCGCGACCACGGCTATGGCGTGGCGACGGCAGGCGTCGACGATGCGCGCGGCAATATCTCCCATGAGCTAGCGTCCCGATCCGGAAGGTCGCATCATCTGAAACGCCTGCCTTCGAACGTCCGGAACGACAAGGACGCTTGCCAAGCTCGTGAATCCCTCGTGTGGCTCATAGATTTGAAGTTCCTAGAATCCTTGCTGCAAAATTATAGGAACCTCAAATCCGCCACACGAGGCAGCCGTCGCTGTTGATGGCTTAAGACGAAGCGGCACTCGCCGATCCATGCCGCTTGATAAAGTTAATAAAGCGCCGAGACGCCAGGGCAAGCGTCAATTTTGCCCACGATTGGGCGGCAGCGGCGCAAAGCGGAAAAAGTCCTGTTGGACGGCCGGCATTACCAGGATCGAGGGTTGCTTCGGCAAGGTCGCGCGAGACAGCACGACGTGCGGGTCCTCGGCGTGGATGATCGGATACTCGTTCTTGGTCCGGGTGAGGAAATTTTGCAGCTGCGTTGGCCCGAAGTAATGGATCGGGATGATGAGCTGCGGCTTGATCTGGTGGATGACGTCGATGATGTCATATTGCGACAGCGAGTAGGCGCCGTCCACCATCGGCAACAGGACGTCGATTTGCCCCATCGCCTCGAGATGCTCGGGCGCGAGGGTATGCTGCAGATGACTCAAATGCGCGATGCAAAGATCGGCGATCTCGAAGATGAAGATCGAATTGCCGTTGAACTCGGTGCCGCCGGTAAAGAAGTTGCGCGTATTAGTCGGGATGTTGCGCACGCGCACGTCCTTCACCGTCAAATCCCAATGCGCGGGTCCGCTTCCGGTATCCCAACCGCGCAACACATAGGGAATGCGCGGATCGGGATGATCCGTGTAATGCGTGTCGTGGAAATGATTCATCGTCGCGATGTCGGGCGGGAAGGGCGGCGGGAAATAATCGTTGAGGTCGGTGACGATCGTGACGCCTTGCGGGCTTTTGATCAGCACGCTGGCGTGACCGATGAAGGTCAGATCGACATTGCCTTCGACCGCGTCGACGAGCGAGTAACTCGCGAGCGTCAGATGCGGCGGTGCGAGCGCGATGTTGGGCTCGCAACCGGCAGCGAAAGCGAGGACGGGCGAAAAGAAAGCCATGCCAAAAAGCCAGGCTGCGATGCGCCGGAACATCGATACCTCCCGCCGAGAACGCGCCGCTATTATGCGGCGATGGGACGAGGCTGCGCCAGCGGGCCCGCTTTTTTTCGGTTGCGCCGCTCCGGCCCTGCATTGTCTGCTAACGAAGATTTGAGCGAGGATGGCAATGGCAAAGCCGCGTGCGACGATCTTAGAACTCGCCGCCGATCTCGACGCCGGCCGGACGACGAGCCGGGCGCTGATCGAGGAAGCATTGGCCCGGATCGCCGATCCGGCAGGCGAAGGCAAACGCAGCTTCATCAAGGTCTATGCCGAGGAGGCGAAGCTGGCGGCTGACGCGCAGGATCGCCTGCGCCGCGCCGGCTACAAGGCGTCGCCGCTCGCCGGGTTGCCGGTCTCGATCAAGGATCTTTTCGATGTAGCCGGAGAGCGCACGCTGGCCGGATCGAAGGCACGGGACGACGCGCCCGCGGCGACGCGCGATGCCGCAATCGTCGGCCGGCTCAAGGCCGCCGGCGCGGTGATCATCGGCCGCACCAACATGACGGAATTCGCGTTCTCGGGCGTCGGCATCAACCCGCATTACGGCACGCCCGGCAATCCTTGGGATCGCAGCCGCATTCCCGGCGGATCCTCCTCGGGCGCGGCGGTGTCGGTGGCCGACGGACAATGTGCCGTCGCTATCGGCACCGACACCGGCGGCTCGGTGCGTATTCCGTCGGCGTTGTGCGGGCTCGTCGGCTTCAAGCCGACGCAGGTTCGCGTGCCGCTCGACGGCGCGTTCCCGCTCTCGACGACGCTCGATTCGATAGGGCCGCTCGCCAACAGCGTCGCTTGTTGCGCGATCGCCGACGCAGTCATGGCGGGCGAGGCACCGCTCGTGCCGGCGGCGCTCGGTCCGGCCGGGCTGCGGCTGGGCATTCCGCGCAACACCTATCTCTTCGACGAGCTCGATGCCGAGGTGGCGGTCGGTTTCGAGCGCGCTTGCGCGGCGCTGACGCGTGCCGGTGCGCGGCTTGCCGACCAGCCGCTGCCCGAGCTCGCGCAATATGGCGCGATCAATGCCAAAGGCGGCTTCTCGCCGCCCGAGGCTTATGACGCGCATCGCGAGCTGCTGGCGCGGCGCGGCGACGATTACGATCCGCGGGTGAAACTGCGCATCGTCCGCGGCGCCGAAATGTCGGCGCCCGATTATGTTCGTCTGATTGCGGATCGCGCGCGTTTCATCGCCGCGGTTGATGCGCGCCTGGAAGGCTGCGATGCGCTCATCGTGCCGACGGTGGCGGTGATCGCGCGGCCGATTGCCGCGTTCGCCGCGGATGCGGATTTCTATCGCCTCAACAGCCTCATCCTGCGCAATCCCAATGTCGTCAATTTCCTCGATCGTTGCGCCATCACCTTGCCGGTCTCGCCTCCCGGCGAGGCACCGGTCGGGCTGATGCTGATCGGCCGGCGTCACGGCGATCACCGGCTGCTGTCGATCGCGCAGGGCGTCGCGACAGTGCTCGGCCGCGCGTGATCGAAGCTCCGTAAGAGCGCCTACTCTCAGTTTCACGGGCGAAGTCATGACGATGGATGTGACGCAACACCAGCAAGCCACGCTCGATCCTGTCAGCAACGTGCTCAAATGGGTGCTTCTCGCCACGGCGATCCTCACCTTTGCGCTTATGGCCTGGGCGACGATCGCAACCTACCGCTTGGCGCCGCCGCAGCCCGAGCGCTTCCTCGCCGCGGACGGCAGCGTCGTCATGACCAACGACGACATCCTTGCCGGCAAGGGCGGCTTTCAGAAAGCCGATCTCATGGATTACGGCAGCCTTTACGGAATGGGCTCCTATTACGGCGAGGATTACACGGCCGAGACACTGGTCCAGCTCGGCCGGGCGACGCGCAACGCGATCGCAAACGCGAATGATGATGCGGCGTTCGAGCGTCTCACCACTCAGCAGCAGGCGGCGGCGACGGCGGCAATGCGGCAAGCCTTGCAGCAGATCGATCTGACAAAGCCGGATGTCATCCTGCCGGCGCCGGTCGCTGACGCCGTGATGAAGGTCTGCGATGGGCTGGCGCGCTCGCTCGCGGTCGCCGATCCGGGGACCGGTTGGACGCCCGCCTATAGCCTGACGCCGGCGCTTGCGCGCCAAACCGCCGATTTCATCGTCTTCTCGGCGCTGACCACGGTGGCGCGGCGTCCGAATGCGACATGGTCCTGGACCGAGAATTGGCCTTACGAGCCGCTGGTCGGCAATACGCCGACCACCAACACCTTCCTTTGGACCTGGGTCAGCTTCTGCTTCACCTTTTTCGCCTTCGGCGTCGTGCTGTTCATCTACGAATTCTTCCTCAACGACCCGGATGCCCAGCCCATGGACCCGCTGCTCGCGGCCTTTCGCCCGCTGACGCCGAGCCAGCGGCGCGTCTGGAAGTATTTTCTTTTCGTCGCCGCCGTGCTGCTCCTCCAGATCGCCGCCGGCACGATCATGGCGCATTCCTATTACGACCGGACGAGCTTCTACGGCATCGCGATCAACGATTGGTTCCCGTTCAACTTCCTGCGCGACGTGCATATCCAAGCGCCGATCGTGTGGATCGGCGTATCCTGGATCGGCGCGGCGCTTTTCCTTGCGCCGGCCATCGCCGGCGGCGAAGAGGCGAAGGGACAGCATTGGGCGGTCGATTTTCTGTTTTGGGTGACCGTGCTGATCGTGGTCGGCGCGCTCGCGGGCGATTATCTCGGCATCATGGGTGTGATCAACAAGGACTGGTTCTGGTTCGGGAACCAAGGACTTTCCTATATCCAGCTCGGCCGCTTCTGGCAGATCGGCTTCTTCGTCGGTCTTGCGCTTTGGAGCCTTCTCGTCATGCGGGCGATGTGGCCGAGCGCGAGCCGCTGGTGGCGAGCGGCGGGCCAGTTCTGGACCGGCCGCATCCGCCTCGAGCATTTGATCTGGGCGTCGACGATCAACATCGCTGTCCTTTACGCCTTCGGGATGATCCCGCTTGCCGGCATTGAAAAGTCTTTCACCATCAGCGATTTCTGGCGCTGGTGGGTAGTGCATCTATGGGTCGAGCAGTCCTTCGAGTTCTTCGCCGCCGCGATGAGTGCCTATCTGCTGATGGCAGTCGGATTGGTATCGCGCCAGCTCGCCGAGCGCGCGACCTATTTCGAGCTGATCCTCATCTTCCTCGGCGGCGTTATCGGCACCGGCCATCACCTTTATTGGGCAGGCGGGCCGAGCATGTGGGTGCCGATGGGCAGCATGTTCTCCTTCATCGAGGTGCTGCCGCTCGTGCTGCTGATCATCGAGGCGATCAACCACTATCGGCTCATCAAGAAACATCGCGAGTTCAACTACCGCCTCGCCTACACCTACATCATCGGCGCGGCGTTCTGGAATTTCGTTGGCGCCGGCGTGTTCGGCGGCGGCACGCTCAATGCGCCGCTGGTGAACTATTACGAACACGGCACCTTCCTCACGCTCAACCATGCGCACACCGCGCTGTTCGGCGCCTTCGGCGAACTAGCGATCGGGCTGATCAATTTTTGCCTGCGCTACACCGCGGCCGAGAAGCGGCCTTTCAGCGAGACTCTCGGGCTTGCTGCGTTCTGGCTCTACAACGCCGGCCTCGTCTTATGGATCGCGCTGAACTTCTTCCCGATCGGCTGGCCGCAACTCGACGCCGTTTTCGAGCACGGCCTCGCCTATGCGCGCAGCAGCGCGTTCTATAACACGACACTCTTCTGGCAATGGATGAGGCTGCCGGGCGACGTGCTCTTCGCGATCGGCGCAATTTTGATGGCTTGGGATTTCATTGTGAAGCTGCGGCCGCTTTACCCGCGATCGATCGGGCGCCTCCTTGGGCAATCGCCGACGCTGTCCTCGGACGTGCCCTCCGAGTGAGCGACGCTCGATAACCGATCGCGATGTCCCTGCGTCAGCTGCTTTTTTCGAGGCGCGGCTGCCGATAGCGGATCATCTTAACCAGCCGGGCCATCACGTCGCCGAGGGTCGCACCGGTCGCGATCTTCTGTCCGCCCGAGAGCAGGGTGTAATCGCCGTGCCGACTCGTGCCAGGCGGCGTCTTCATCACCGTGAAGAGCGGCAGCTCCTGCGTGCGGCGGAACATCGAGAACAGCACGGCGCCGTCATGCTGGTCGATCGCGTAGTCGCGCCATTCGCCGCGCATGACCTGGCGCGTATAGAGCGAGAGGAGCTGGTTGAGCTCGGCGCGCGTGAAGAACACGCGCTTGCCTCGGCGCGCATCGTTGAGGCGGAATACGTTGCTGCTCATGGCCGCGTAGCTAACAGCCTTGTCATCGTCACGGGGGCCGAGTCTTTCCGATTTTTGCCGGGAAATCCAGCATTCCGGCTGGGTAAAGGTTTGCGCCAAAAGCCGCCAGCCGCTATCTTGCGCCACATCCGCCGCATGGGTTTGCGTTGAGCGATATCTTTCAAGAAATCGATGAAGAGCTGCGACGCGACAATCTGCAGCAGCTCTGGAAGAAATACGGCAACTACGTCATTGCGCTTGCCGTGCTGATCGTCGTTGCGACCGCCGCGGTGGTGGGGTGGCGCACCTATCAGGACAAGCAGCGCGAGGCTCAGGGCGTGCAGTACGCCGCGGCGCTCGACCTCGTGCACCAGGGCAAAGATGCGGATGCGGCCGCCGCTTTCGCGTCGCTGGCCCGGAGCTCCGATAGCGGCCGCGCGGTGCTCGCCCGCTTCGAGGAAGCGGCTTCGCAGGTGCAGTCGGGCGACGTTCCCGAGGCGATCGCGGTTTACGACGAGATCGCGGCGGACGGTTCCGTCGATCAAGGCTTTCGCGATGCCGCGACGCTGCTCTCGGCGCGCTACACGCTCGATAAGGGGGATACCCAAGCGGTGATCGCCAAGCTGCAGCCGCTCGCTTCGGGTACCGGGCCGTGGCACGCTCTTGCGCTCGAATTGACGGCGCTCGCCGAGATGAAGGCCGGCGACACGGCCAAGGCGCGCGTCGATTTCGACGCGCTCGCCAAGGATACGACGGCGCCGCAAGGCGTCCGCCAGCGCGCCAGCGCGATGCTCGAGACATTCGCGCCATGAGCATGCTGCGTTGGCTGGCGGTGCCGGTCGTTCTTGCGCTCGCGGTCTCGCTCGGCGGCTGCGACACGGTCAAGTCGCTGGTCTCAAGCAACAACAAGACGCCGCTCCCCGGCAAGCGCATCTCGGTGCTCAATCTTGAGCACAACCTCAAGCCCGATCCGAAGCTCGACGCGCTCAAGATCCAGGTGCCACGGCCGTTCGACAATACCGCCTGGCCGGATGACGGCGGCTATCCCGATCACGCGATGTATCACCTGGCGCTCGGCCCGCAGATCGATCGGGTGTGGAAAGCCAATGCCGGCGAAGGCAAGAACCGTTATGGCCGCGTCGTTGCCGAGCCGGTGCTCGCCAACGGCCGCATCTTTACGATGGATGCCGACGACATCGTCACCGCGTTCGATGCGAAGACCGGCGACCGGCTGTGGCGCGTCGATCCGCAACCCGACGACGCCGACTCGACGACCTATGGCGGTGGTGTCGCGGCTGCCGGCAATCGCGTCTATGTCGGCACGGGCTACGGCCAGGTGATGGCGCTCGACGCGGCGACGGGGAAGCAGATCTGGCGCGTCAATGTGCCCGCGCCGATCCATGCCGCCCCGACCGTCGCCGACGATCGCGTGTTCGTTATCACCGTCGAGAACGAGCTCGACGTGCTATCGGCGGCCGACGGCTCGAAGCTCTGGACGCACAACGGCTTGCCCGAGCCGGCCGAGCTCGCCGGCGGGGCATCGCCGGCGGTCGCCGGCGATCTCGTCGTCGTGCCCTATAGCTCGGGCGAGCTCTACGCGCTGCGGGTCGAGAACGGGCGCCCGCTGTGGAACGACAGCCTCGCCGCGGCGCAACCGGTCGGCGCGCTTTCCTCGCTCGCCGACATTCGCGGCGCGCCGGTGATCGATCGCGATCGCGTCTTCGCGATCAGCCATAGCGGCTTGATGGTGGCGATCGATCTGCGCACCGGCGATCGCGTATGGGAACAGGATATCGGCGGCGTGCATGCGCCCTGGGTTGCGGGCGACTTCATTTATGTGCTGAGCTCCGATGACCAGCTCATCTGCCTGACGCGCGCGGACGGACGCGTGCGTTGGGCGCGTCAATTGCCGCAATGGGAAAACGAAGATAAGAAGAAAGACCCCATCTTCTGGGCCGGGCCGGTCTTGGCCGGTGACCGGTTGATCGTGATCTCGTCCGACGGCGAAGCTTTTTCGGTCTCGCCCTATACCGGCGAGGCGCTGGGCAAGGCCGACTTCCCCGATGGCGTCTACATCAATCCTGTCGTGGCCGATAAGACGCTCTATGTCCTGACCGACGAGGCCGACCTTATCGCGATGCGGTAAGGCGCACGCGCCTTCAATAAGTTGGCTCGTTTCGTGATCGATCGGGCAGTTCGATAAATGCGGAATTTCGACGATGCGTTTTTTCGGGTCGGGACACTAGCATGGCGAGGCGCGTCGCCATCATCGGCCGGCCGAATGTCGGCAAATCGACCTTGTTCAATCGTCTTGCCGGCAAGAAGCTTGCGCTTGTCCACGACCTGCCGGGCGTGACACGCGATCGCCGCGAGGCGCCGGCGAGCCTGGGCGATCTCCACTTCACGGTAATCGATACCGCGGGTCTTGATGAGGGTGAGAAAGGCAGCCTCGCCGCGCGCATGCGCGCGCAGACCGAGGCGGCGCTCGGTGACGTCGACGCGGTTCTGTTTCTCGTCGATGCGCGCGCGGGACTCCTTGCGCCCGATCGCGATTTCGCCAAGCTCCTGCGCCGCCACGGCAAGAAGGCGATCCTTATCGCGAATAAGAGCGAAGGGCGCGGCGCCGATAGCGACGTGTTCTTTGCCCTGGGGCTCGGCGAGCCGATCGCGATCTCGGCCGAGCATGGCGAGGGCTTGGGCGAGCTCTATGACGCGCTTGCGCCGCTGCTGCGGGAAGAAGAGCCGCCCGCGGAGCACGCAAGCGCCGAAAAGCCGTTACTGCTCGCGATCATCGGTCGCCCGAACGTCGGCAAGTCGACCTTGGTCAACAAGCTCCTCGGCGTCGAGCGCATGCTGACGGGGCCCGAAGCCGGCATCACGCGCGATGCCGTCGCGATCGACTGGAGCTGGCGCGGCCGCGCGATCCGCCTCTTCGATACGGCCGGCCTGCGCCGCCGTCCGCGCGTCACCGAAAAGCTCGAGCAGCTCGCGGTCGACGATGCGCGCGAGGCGATCCGCTTCGCGGAAGTCTGCGTGCTGGTGGTCGACTCGACGCAGCTCTTGGAGAAGCAAGACCTCACCATCGCACGCGAGATCGCCGAGGAAGGCCGCGCGCTCGTCCTTGCCGTCAACAAATGGGACCTCGTCGAGAATAAGCAAAAAAAACTGACCGAGCTGCGCGAGGCGATCGAGCGCGGCGTCACACAGCTAGCGGGCATTACGGCAGTGACGCTCTCGGCCAAGACAGGCGCGGGCGTCGACAAGCTGATGCCGGCCGTGATCGCGGCGCATGAGGTGTGGAACAAGCGCATCCCGACGCCGCAGCTCAACCGCTGGCTCGAAGAAGCGCAGGCGCGCAATCCGCCGCCGCTGGTCTCGGGCCGGCGCTTGCGGCTGCGCTACATGACACAGGCGAATATCCGCCCGCCGACCTTCGCGCTCTTTGCCTCGAAGCCGGGCGAACTGCCCGACAGCTACCGGCGCTATCTCGTCAACCAGCTGCGCGAGAGCTTCGACTTGCCCGGCGTGCCGATCCGCATGATGCTCCGGAAGGGCAAGAATCCCTATGAGGGCAAGCGCGGGTGATGCCGTTGCGTCTCTCGGTCCGTTTGATGCCGCGCGGTGGACACAATGCCGTCGAAGGCTGGAGCCGCGACGAAACTGGACGCCTGTTTCTCAAGGTTCGCGTTGCGGCGCCGCCGGTCAAAGGCGTCGCCAATGCCGCTTTGGTGGCGTTCATCGCCAAGCAGCTGCAACGCCCGAAAACCGCGGTGCGGATCGTTGCCGGCGCGCGCGCCCGGATAAAGCAGCTCGAGATCGATGGTGCCGATGCCGCCGATCTGGCGCGCGCTTTCGGCGTGCCCGAATAAGCGCGGGGCCTTGAGTCCTGTGGAGCAGCGGCGATAATGCCGCCATGGCACTAGAACATACCGACGGCAAATACGGCATCGGCCAAGCGGTCAGCCGTTTCGAGGATCCGCGCTTGCTCAAGGGGGCAGGCCGCTTCGTCAATGACATCTCGCTGCCGCGCCAGGCTTACGCCTATTTCCTCCGCTCGCCCCACGCGCATGCGAAAATTCGCGGCATCGACACCGCCGCGGCGAAGGCCGCGCCCGGCGTGCTCGCCGTCTTCACCGAGGCCGATGTCGCCGCGGAAAAGCTTGGCACCACGCGTCTTGCCCTGCCGCGCAAGCGCGCCGACGGGTCGCCCGCTTTCGCGCGGCCGCATCCCGGCCTCGCGCGCGGCTTCGTGCGCTACGTCGGCGATCCGGTGGCGCTGGTCGTCGCCGAGAGTCTGGCCGAAGCGAAAGACGCCGCCGAGCTGATCCAAGTCGATTACCAGGAGCTGCCGCCCGTTCCCGATATCGAGACGGCGCTCAAAGCCGGCGCGCCGCGCGTTTGGGACGAAAACCCGGACAATGTTAGCCACATCTTCGAGACCGGCAACAAGGCCGCGGCCGATGCGGCTTTCGCCGCCGCCGCGCATGTCGTCAAAGGCCGCTACGTCATTACGCGGGTCCACGCGCAGTATATGGAGCCGCGCGGCACCGTCGGCGCTTACGATCCGAGCGACGAGCGCTTCACGCTCCACGCCGATGTGCAATATGCGCATCGCGTGCGCGACATGTTGGCCGGAAATATCTTCAAGATCCCCGAGACGCAGATCCGCGTCGTTACCGGCGATGTCGGCGGCGGCTTCGGCACCAAGGGCTGGCAGTATGTCGAGCATCGCCTCACCTTGATGGCCGCGCGCCGCCTCGGCCGTCCCGTGAAGTGGAGCTGCGAGCGCAGCGAGGCGCTGCTCGCCGACGAGCACGGCCGCGACGTTCTCGCGGAGGCCGAGCTGGCCTTGGACAAGGACTATAAATTCCTCGGCATCCGCGTTCGCCTCGTCAGCAATATCGGGGCCTATCTTTCGTCCGATCGCAACCTGCTCGCGACCTTCGGCAGCCTCGGCGCGCTGGTGGGTGTCTATGACATTCCCGCCGGCTACGCGCATCTGACGGTCGCCTTTTCGAACCGCCCTGCCACCGCGCCTTATCGCGGCGCCGGCCGGCCCGAGGCGATCTACATCATCGAGCGCCTCATCGAGGATGCGGCGCGCCAGCTCGGCGTCGACCGCGTTGCCCTCCGGCAGAAGAATCTCATTCCGCCGGCGAAGCTCCCCTTCAAGACGCCCTTGGGCGGCCTCAATTACGATTGCGGCGATTTCCCCGCCAACATGGCGAAAGCGCTGTCGCTCGGCGACGCCGCCGGCTTCGCGCCGCGCCGCGAAGCGTCGCGGAAGCGGGGCAAGCTGCGCGGACTCGGCATCGCCAACGCGATCGAGCGCGCGGCCTCGCCCGGCGCCGAATTCGCCGAGCTGCGCTTCAACACCGGCGGAAAGGCGACGCTGTTGATGGGCACGATCCATCAAGGCCAGGGCCATGCGACCACTTTCCGCCAGATCGCGATCGAGAAACTCGGCCTTGCGCCCGAAGACATTCGCTATGTCGACGGCGACACCGACCAGGTCGCGTTCGGAACCGGCACCAACGGCTCGCGCTCCACCGTCATCGGCGGCACCGCCATCAACATGGCCGCCGACAAGATCATCGCCAAGGGCAAGAAGATCGCCGCGCATCTCCTCGAGGCCAGCGAGGCCGATGTGAAATTTTCGAACGGCCGTTTTGCCATCGAGGGCACCGATCGCGGCCTCGACATCAAAGAGGTCGCGCGCGCCGCGTTCCAGCCGGGCAAATTGCCGAAAGGCATGGAGCCCGGTCTTTACGAGACGGGCACCTTCTCGCCGCCGCAGGACACCTTCCCCAATGGCTGCCATCTCTGCGAGGTCGAGATCGATCCCGAGACCGGCAAGGTCGAGCTCGCGAATTACTGTGTGGTCGACGATGTCGGCACGGTCATCAATCCGAAGCTCTTGAAGGGCCAGATCCACGGCGGCGTCGCGCAGGGCGCGGGCCAGGCGCTGATGGAGCAGGTCGCGTACGATCCGCGCTCAGGCCAGTTGCTGTCGGCCTCGTTCATGGATTACGCGATGCCGCGCGCCGACGATTTCTGCGACATGCATATCGAAAGCGCGCCGGTGCCGACGAAGCTCAATCCCTTGGGCGCCAAGGGCGCAGGCGAGGCGGGAACGGTCGGCGCGCTGCCCGCGGTGATGCTGGCCGTGCTCGACGCGCTGGCGCCGCTCGGAGTCACGGCGCTCGACATGCCCGCCACGCCCGAGCGCGTCTGGCAGGCGATACAAAAGGCGAAGAAGGCTTAAGCGCCACGTGCCTTTTACATTCGTGACCCCGGCGAAAGCCGGGGTCCACGGCTACCGCACGTCGCTTACCCTGGATTCCGGCTCGCGATCGCTATGGCTCGCTCAGCCGGAATGACGACGGGAAATTTGGGCGGTATGATACGGGAACGGAATACCGAGGAGGAAACACATGGCTCAAGCCTATCGCGTCGACGGCATTCGCAGCGTCGATTTCGGCGTCACGGATTTGAAGGCGGCGGAGCGCTTCTATACTGAGGTCTGGCATCTGAAGCCGGTCGCTTCGACCAACGGCTCGGTCTATCTGCGCGGGACCGGTTATGAGCATCACGTCTTGGGCCTTCATCAGCGCGAACGAGGCGAGCTCTTGCGCATCAACCTTTCGGCGCCCGACAAGGAAAGCGTCGCGGCGATCCACGATCGTGTGCGTAAGTCCAACACCCGCAAGGTCGAGGCCCCGGCCGATATCGACGAGCCCGGCGGCGGTTACGGCTTCGCGTTCCAGGATCCCGAAGGCCGCACCGTGCGCGTCATCGCCGACGTGGCGGCACACTCGCCCGAGAAGGACAATGTCGACCGCCCGAGGAAACTTTCGCATTGCGTCTTGAACGCCGGCGACCAGGAAACCTCGGTCAAGTTCTGGTGCGAGGCGCTCGGCACGCGCGTCATCGACCGCACCAAGGCGATGACTTTCGTCAATCTCTCGAGCGATCATCACTCGATCGCGATCGTCAAGGGCGCGGGGCCGACCTTGCATCACGTCGCTTTCGAGATGCCCAATATCGACGCGGTGATGCGCGGCGGCGGCCGCCTCAACGACAACGGCTATCCGATCGAATGGGGCGTCGGGCGGCACGGGCCGGGCAACAACGTCTTCGCCTATTTCCTCGGCCCCGAAGAGATGATCATCGAATACACCGCCGAGGTCGAGCAGGTGGACGAGAAGTACAACGTCCGCGGCCCCGACGACTGGACCTGGCCCAAGGGCCGCAACGACCAGTGGGGCATCAACAAGGGGCCGAGCCACCGGATGGAAGAAGCCGGCAAGAAGGTGCGCTTCTGCGAAGACATCTTCCACCCGGCGTGAGCGCTTGGAGATAGGGGTAGAGGCTCCGCCGGAGGAGGCACGACCATGGCTGGCAAAGAGATCGCGGTCGCGGCCGACGGGGGCAGCTTCGATGCCTATCTCGCGGCGCGCGCGCAGGGAAAAGGCCCGGGCGTGGTCTTGGTGACGCACATCTATGGCGTCGATCGTGACACGAGGGCGATGTGCGACGATCTCGCTAAACACGGCTCGGTCGCGCTGGCGCAGAATTTCTTTTGGCGCGATGTGGATAGCGGCGTGCTCGAGCAGAGCGCGGAAGGCGGGCGGCGGGCGCGCGCCCGCGCGATGCGCATCGATTTCGCCAAGGCGATGGGGGACTTGAAGTGCTCGATCGCGGAACTAAAGCGCCATCCCAACTGCAACGGCAAAATTGCCGTCTTCGGTTATTGCTTCGGCGGCGCCTATGTATGGCGCTCCGCCTGCGATGGGCTCGGCATCGACGCCGGCGTTTCGTTCCACGGCACCTTCGTCTCGAAGTCGATGAAGCCCGGCGACAAGCCGGCCTGCCCGGTGTCGTTCCACTACGGCGATAGGGACGAGCTCGCGCCGCCGGAAGAGCTCGCGGCGGTGAAGAAAACCGCCGATGCGACCGGCGCCGAATTCGTCATCCATGCCGGCGCGCCCCACGGCTTCATGATGCCCAGCAACCCGCATCACTATCATGCCGCGGCGGCGGCCGAATCCTGGAGACGCGCGTTGCAGATCATCGACACGTTGCGCAGCGAAACCGCGCGCGCATGAACTTCGCCGACAGCACCGTTGTCGTTTGCCCAGCGCCGGCTTCACCGCGTGCCTGTCGCCGCGGCCGAACCGCGGGATCACGACGCGCCGAACGCCGGTGATCGCCCAAAAAAGGGGCGGCCGTCAGCGACCGCCCCGGTTCTCTGCGTCAAGTCGTTAACTCACCAGGGGCTCGCGGCGCGTTCGCTGGCGTTCGGGCCGGGATAACCGGGATAAGAGCCGACGGCGCCGCCATAAACGCCCGATCCGGAGCCATAATAAGTGCGGGGCCCGTAACCGTAGGCATAGCCTGAAGGCCCCTAAGCCGCGCAGCCCGCAAGCGCGAGCCCCAACGCAACGAAGATCGCTAATTGTTTCATGTCGTTCTCCTTCTTTATTCGCCCCTGCCGGCACGCCAAAGGCGCAAGCCGCGAGCGGCCAAAACCCCACCTTTGCTATGATCCGGATATGGTCACCGAACCGACGGGTACCGCCTAGGTTCCTGCGCCCCAGCCGCGCTTGTCGTGCAAGGCTCGCCGGCGGTGCCGGATAGACTTGGCCGAAGAACCCGGTACACCTGACCTCGCGACTTGGAATGGATATGAGCCACCAGTCCTTTGAGCTTGGCCATCGCGAGGCCTTAAAGATCACACTCGGGGTGCTCCTCCCCCTATTCCTCGGCTCGCTCGACCAGACGATCGTCGGCGCGGCACTGCCGGTCATCGGCCGAGATTTCGGCGACCTGCAAAACGTTCCCTGGGTGGCAACGGCCTATCTCCTCACCGGTACGGCGGTAACGCCGGTGGTCGGCAAGCTGAGCGACATCCACGGCCGGCGCGCGACCATGCTCGCGGCCATTGCGGTCTTCCTGATGGGCTCGCTCCTCGCAGCGCTGGCGCCGAGCCTCGTTGCGCTCATCCTCGCGCGCGCGGTTCAAGGCTTTGGCGGCGGCAGCCTGATCGTCGTTGCGATGACCATCCTCGGCGACATTGCGGCACCGAAGGACCGCGCAAGGTATTACACCTATTTTGTTGTCGTCTTCGCGAGTGCCGGGGCGCTCGGTCCGGCGCTTGGCGGCTTCTTTGCGCAATATCTCGACTGGACGGTGATTTTCTGGATCAACCTGCCGCTCGGCTTGCTCTCCTTGCTGGTGACGAACGCGCAGCTCCGGCGCCTGCCAAGGCACGAGCGGCGCCACCGGCTCGACTTTGTCGGCGCGGGCTTGGTCATGATGGCGACGGCCGCGTTGATGGCGGCCATCGACCTCGGCGGCAACCGTTTCGACTGGGGATCGGCTCCCGTCCTCGGTCTTGCGGCGCTCTCCGCGGCAAGCTGGGTCGGCTTCGCCGTGCGGCTGCGAACGGCGCTGGAGCCGCTGGTTCCGCTCGGCGTTCTCTCCAATCCCGTCGTCATCTTCGCCGTCTTGGCGAACGCGATGGGGGCAAGCTCGATCATGGTGCTGAACCTTTTCCTGCCGATGTTTCTTCAGCTCTTTGTCGGGCTCGGTGCCTCGCATTCCGGCCTGCTGCTGATGACGTTGATGTTCAGCTTCAATGTCGGCGCCGGCATTTCCGGCTACGTCACCGGGTGGGTGCGCCGCTACAAGGTGCTGCCAACGATCGGGGTGCTCCTGGCGCTCCTGGCGACAGTGGCCCTCGGCTTCGCGGCCGACCGTTTTGGGCTCGTGACGATCGAAGCGCTGCTGACAATCATCGGCCTTGGCTTCGGCACCGTGCCGCCCATGGCGACGGTCGCGCTCCAGAACGCGGTGGAGCGGGTTGAGCTCGGCGCCGCGACCGCGTCGCTCAATTTCGTCCGCAGCCTCGCCGGGACGATTTTTGTGGGCGTGTTTGGCGCGATCCTCGCGGCCAAGCTGGGGCCGGCGATCGGGACGATGGGGGGCTTGCACGACACGCTGTCGGCGGCGGCGCTCGGCGAGCGGAGCGCGCTCGGCCAAACGTTCCAAATCATCTTCTTCGGGACCTCGGCCGGCTTCGCGCTATCGCTGGTGGCGCTGTGGCGGCTCGAAGAGCGGCCGCTCCGGGCCGGCAAGCCCGCCGCCGCGGCAGACGATCTGCCCGTCGCGGAAAGCGCGAACGACTAACGCCGCTCGCGTCAAAACCGGGCCGAGTAGACCTGGCGCGTGCGCTCGGCAGCTATTCCTGCATTGCACTCTGCGCGGCGATCCGATCGTGCGAGCGGCGGCGCGGCCGGCGATGATGGCGGTGCTCGTTCGGCCGCTGCCGCTGCGGATGCCGTTGTCCTTGAGGCTGCGCTTGCGGTGCGGGCGGGCTCGACGCCATGCCGTTGCCGGCTGCGGCGCGGAAGCCGTGATCCTGGATGATCGCCAGCGGCTTGCGCGTCAGCTTCTCGACATCGCGCAACAGCGTCTTTTCCGCATGGTCGCAAAAGGTCAGGGCAATCCCGTCGCGGCCCGCGCGCGCCGTGCGCCCGATGCGGTGGACATAGGTCTCGGGCACGTTCGGGACTTCGAAGTTGATCACATGCGTGATGCCGTCGACATCGATGCCGCGCGCCGCGATGTCGGTCGCGACGAGAACACGCGCCTGGCCGTCGCGGAAATCGGCGAGGGCGCGTTGCCGCGCGTTTTGCGACTTGTTGCCATGGATGGCGCGCGCCGCGACGCCGATGCGCTCGATATGCTTCATCACGCGATCGGCGCCATGCTTGGTGCGCGTGAAGACGAGGGCGCGCTCGATCGCCCGGTCCTTCAACAGCTCGGCGAGGAGCGCGTTCTTCTGCGTCGCGTCGACGAAATAGACGCGTTGATCGATCCGCTCGACCGGCGTCGAGGCGGGCGTCACCGCGATGCGCACCGGCTCGTGGAGAATGCCGCCGGCGAGGCGCTCGATCTCGCCGGGCATCGTCGCCGAAAAGAACAGCGTCTGTCGCTTTTTCGGCAAGGCCGCGACGATGCGCTTCACGTCGTGGATGAAGCCCATATCGAGCATGCGGTCGGCCTCGTCGAGCACGAAGACCGAGAGGCCGCCGAGATGGAGATGGCGCTTCTCCATCAAATCAAGCAAGCGACCCGGGGTCGCGACGAGGATGTCGACGCCGTGGCTGAGCTTCTCGACTTGGGGCTGCTGGCCGACGCCGCCGAAAATCGCCGCCGAGCGCAGCTGAAGATGCCGGCCGTAGGCGCGGAAACTCTCGAGGATCTGCACCGCCAGCTCGCGTGTCGGCGTCAGGATCAGCGCGCGCACACCGCCGCGCGGCGGCCGCGCAGGATCGGCGCTGAGGCGCTGCAGGATCGGCAGCGCGAAAGCGGCGGTCTTGCCGGTGCCGGTTTGGGCGATGCCGAGCAGATCCTTGCCGGCGAGGAGAAGCGGAATGGCCTGCGCCTGGATCGGCGTCGGCTCGGTGTAATTCTCGGCGCGAACCGCGCGAATGAGCGGCTCGGCAAGGCCGAGTTGGTCGAAGGAATTGGTCACGCTGTGAACTTTTCTCGTTAAGGCAAACGTCGACGCTGGCATGCGGCCAAACGGCCGTTTGCGGTTAATGGCCGGCCTCGTGCGCGACGAGACGCCTTGGATCTATCTAAGGAGAAACTCGAAATGCAGCCGCGTCATCGATAGAGGCTCTTGGCCTCAAACGCGCCTCGCGCAATCGCGAGTAAAAGATAGCGGGTGGAAGATGAGGGGCGGCGGCCGCGAAGTCAAGCGTCGCGATGCCGCAGAAGGCGACCGCGGCGCCCGTCCCGCAACCCGGCCAGGCGCCTCGGCAAAAAGAATCTCGCTGATATAATACCGACGCTACGGGGGATTACGGGTCGTGGCAGTCGCGGCGGTCCTCAGTCGATCGAAAAGAAAGGACGGCAAGCACGATCATGAAGTTCTGCATGCATCTCAGCACGCGCATCCAAGACAAGCGCAACGAGCTTGCGCTCATCAACTGCATGACCGACCTCGCGCTCGAAGCGGATAGCGGCGGCTTCGGCGCGATCTCCTTGACGGAGCATCACCTTCACGAGAACCAGGGCTATCAGAATTCGCTGTTGTTCGCCTGCGCGCTTGCGCCGCGGCTGAAACAGGCGACGCTCGTTCTCGCTACGGTGAACCCGGCGCTGCATCACCCGGTGCGGCTGGTCGAATCGTGCAACCTGATCGACCAGCTGAGCGCCGGGCGGCTCGTCGTCGTTTTCGGCTCGGGCTTCAAGGAGACCGACCTGGT
>Ga0070737_10003167_pt1 | contig 18197 bp, 14 predicted proteins | sample Coa_R1_10_FD_66438 | JGI IMG/M metagenome (GOLD analysis project Ga0070737, IMG submission 66438) | Surface soil microbial communities from Centralia Pennsylvania, which are recovering from an underground coalmine fire - Coalmine... | ecosystem: Environmental > Terrestrial > Soil > Unclassified...
TCAGGTTTGGAGCAAACGATTTGTCCGGTTTTATGATCAACCAGAGAACTCCACCTATGAACGCCCCAAGTGCTACGAACGTCAGTGCAGCAGGCCAGTTGTAAGCAGCAACAATGAGGCCCGTAACTATGGGAACGATAGCACCGATGCTGTTTGCTATAAAGTTCAGCCACCCGGAATATGATCCTGAGTACTCACCGCCCATTCTCGGAGTTATTGCAAAAGACAGGGTCAGCTCTGGACCCATGAAAGCCAGTCCTATTGAAAGCAGAATGATTGCAAGGACGGGAGAACTAACGAATGCGCCCACGAGAATGAATATCCCTGAAAGGAAGAATGAAATAGAGTCAGGAAGAGCATGGGCCTTGAACAGGGTGGCTCCATGCTTTATTGCCCTATCCATGAAATATCCAGACAGTATGCATGATATTAGCAGCAGGGCCCAAGGCAATGACGCGGCTAGTGTAAGCGAACTCTTTGCAAAATGTCTGTAATCCTCCAGGTAGAGAGGAAGGAATGTCAGAAAGCTGTAAAGCGGGAAGTTAAGCATGGCATGTGAGAACCCCCAAGCCCAGAATCTTCCCGATTTAAGAAGCGTTCTCCATGGCGCATAGACCTTTATTGTTTTCCCTCTCTCTTCAGGCTTCTTATAGCTGCTGTTAATATCCTCTATTTCATCCTTCTTGATCCAGCTCACGGACTCCGGCATATCCCTCATCAGCACAAAGAATCCTATGACTATCAGGAATCCTATGATTCCGTAAATAATGAAAATCCATTGCCAGCCAAGTGCGTTCATTATGCCCAGAGCCACTGACGTACCAACAAGACCACCCAATGGAATTCCAATGATTGATAGACCCCACCCACTTGTAAGCTCGTCTTTCCTCAGCCACCTGCCATACAAATTGGAAACACCGGGGAAAAGGGGCCCCTCTCCCCATCCAAAGGCAAATCTTATCAGGAGGAAAGAAAGGTAGCTTGCTCCGGCGGCAGTAAGAATTGTAAACAGCGACCACCAGCTGAATGCTGCAGTGAGAACCCTCCTCGGCCCCAGCCTCTCTGACCAGATCCCGCCCGGAATTTGTAGAAGTGCGTATCCAAAGAAGAAGGAACTGCTTATGGCACCTATCTCCGCTACTGATATGGTATAATCTTTCGTAATCTGTATCGCTGCAACTCCAATATTGATCCTGTCCATGTAACCAATGAAAACCATCAAGAACCCAAACAATATAGCAATCGTTCTCATCCGCATATTGTTTTACACTGAGTTCCTGAATTTCTAGTTTTAGGTCAACATGTTTACCAGAAAGTATTTGACACAATTCAAATAATATGAGATATGGCTAAAATAAAGGAAATAAGAACGAAGGTCGTTGATAGTGAGCTTGGAATACCAGACTTCGGGACAGGCTCGGATTACCTCCTTGTGAAGGTAATCGACGATGACGGGAACTTTGGAATTGGTTATATTCCAGAAATATTCAAAATAACAGGGGATCCAAGCCTAGCAAGAGTCTTTGAGCATATGGTATCCTCGGTATTTGCTCCCATGATCAAGAACAAGGATGCTGAGTACATCGAAGAGATTTGGGAAAATCTGTTCCGAGCTAGTACTAGGTGGGGTAGAAGAGGGATAGCATTAGCCAGCATCGGGGCTATAGACATGGCTTTATGGGATCTTCTTGGGAAGACAGCGGGAAAGCCTGTGTACCGATTGATAGGAGGTTACAGAAAAGAAGTGCCGACATATGCCAACACTGCACATGACCTCCCCCCAGCACAGTTAGCGAAAAAGGCCAAGGAATATGTGGAAAAGGGGTTTAGCGCAGTCAAGATCCGCGGATCGCTCACAGCTGTCAGTTCAGAGGTGGCAACAGAGAGGATTAAGGCAGTCAGGGAAGCTATAGGCCCAGACATAAAGCTGCTTGTGGACCTAAATGGCACGTACAAGCTGGATCAGGCAATCAGAACGTTAAAGAAATGGGAGAAGTATGATTTGTTCTGGATAGAAGAGCCGGTACATCCCGATAGCCTTGAATCATTCAGGCGTTTGAAGAGAGCGATCAGCATTCCGATTGCAACGGGGGAACAGCACGGCACCATGGAGGATTTCAAACTTCTCTTGGACAGTGAGGCTGTAGATATAGTGCAGCCTGACGTTGCCTATGTCGGTGGCGTAACTGAATGGCTCAATGTATGTGCTATGGCGAAGGCGTATGGCGTACCGGTTTCGCCTCACTTGAATCAAATAATCAGCGCACATTTTGTTGCTTCTCGGTACAATACAATGTGGATCGAATATACTGCCAGCGACAACCCCCTGGGAAAGGCACAGTTTGCAATTTTCTCTGAGCCGAAATCAATAATGAATGCAAAGAACGGTAAGGTCACAGTGTCTGAGGAACCAGGATTTGGATACAAGCTCACGAGTAATGTAGACTTTTGAGGGAAATATTCACAGGTAATTCAAAAGAGCAGATAAGTAAGTCCTCATTACTTTCTTTTCTTCATTCCTAAGAAGCTTTGATACGTAGGATTTGCTCACTCCCAGTCTGCGAGCCAAATCACTAAGCTTTACGTTAGCACCGTCCGAATAATATCCGCTCTTTGCTATAGTCATGAGAATTTCGTTCTTTCTGAGAGTGTTGTACATGGCATCGCTTTCGATTCTATTCAGAAAGAATACAATGTTTGGGTTCAACGAAAACGCAGAAACAGGTATCTTTTCTAATACGCTGGAGGAAACCAATGTAGTCGTCTGCCCCAATGAGACGCTGTGGACAAGATCAGACGCATCAGCAGGATCTTCACAGAGAAAAGTCCAGGTCTCCACTCCATTTTCCACTATTGTGGGGAACAACCTCACTCGCTTTCCTTGCAGGCCCCAATAAAATTTTCCCATCTCAGTGTCCTTCACCGCGATCTCTATAATTTTTTCAGACTCACCGCTCCGTACCAGCGTGAACGATACAACTGGCCGTCCGGGTAGACCTGGTAGTATTTCCTTAGAGACTTCTTTCCATTTAACGTCCCCCGGAATGGCCAGTAAAACCCTCTTTAGAGTTGGTGGATCAGATTCAATTCTGAAAGAAGCTAAAACAGCGATCCTCGTACGTGACATCAGTGAGATCTGTGACACAGGGCAATCCGTTTGAGAAATTTTCATTGACAGGAGAGTTGGTGCCTTAATAAGGGCTAAATCTCGAGGATTTGAATGTTCTGCAGCTTTGACCATATACTCTAAATCATATCATAATAATAAAGTATTTTAATATGCTAATCTCAGTTCCATACATGTTCTTAATATGCGTGCTATGCTAAATAAGTAGTTTAGCACTTCTTAGCAACGCGAATTTCATACAAGTGATTGTGCGGGCAAGCAGAGCGTTGAGTATTTCTTTAAGATTACCAACATTATCCGGGACAACCGAGCAAATGAGACTATTGACTCGAATCAGCGGAAAAGACTTGGGAGGTCGATCATGCAACCTCTGCTCTTTCTTTTATCCCATAGACAATAAGGCTGCCTCTTTTTGCTTGTCAGGAGGAGATTTCCCGAGCTTGATGTTATAACTGATCCTTAATGCCGGTCATTTATAGGGAGGACAACGGATTTGATAAGAAACATTAGGCTGCTTTTTTCATCGGCTTTCAAGTTGGCAGGAATGGAAGCTATTAACACCTCATTATTTGGATTGAGAACGCTACAGATGTGCCGACATTTACCATTACGGAAATAAAAGGCGTGTAGATAGTATCCCCAGAAGCTGTTTTTTTTAAAAAATTGATTTTCCTAATATAAGATATTTATGTATCAATAATTCATAAGACTAATCCAGATGAATTGATTGTTCATTTATGCAATTATACAAGAAATTAAGATGGTACCTCGCGGTGCTTGTTGTTGTTGCCCTCATTATGTCTATGGTTTTTGCAATTGGTCCCACTAAACCAAATAGTATCCACAACAACACTGCTTATAGCAACACTGCGAGTACAAAACCATTGGGTCAGCCAGCGAGTAGCTATGGTTCCAGTCAAATCGGCTTCCTTAAAGATCACAGAAATCTATCCAGATATGTATTTCTGCCCACAATGAACCGGCAACCTCTATCTAAGAGCGGAACGGTTCAGCCTTTGTACGTTGTCACCCCGGCTCCAATGGGAATAGGTGATATGGGTCTTATGCTTAAAAATGGCAAGGTAGTTGGCACGCTGCTAGAAACACCAAGTTTTGAGGCCGCAGTAAATATAACCAACATGACGGCATTCTACACCGGAAATGATGCCCCCTACTCCGTCACATTTCAGTTAAATACAGTTACTTATCACACTACCCTGTTTGGAAAGTCTCTTTACGAGTTCTGGACTCAGAATGTAGTATTTTACTCAACAAGAACGCATCAGCTTCAGTTTGTTGACAACATTTGGAATTTCTCGTCTCCCACCGCCTTCATGACAAGTAATGCCATTTATAACTCAACAGGCACAGTGATCCCGTTCCCAGGTGTGCATATAGCCATTGGTCCAACCTTCACGATTAACTATCCATTTTCTGTGTTCTTATATAACAACCTCACAGTAATAAACGGGCGAGATACAGTTTTCTTCAACTATTCTATACCAAAACTGGGAGTGAACGGCACCTATGATAGAGTGGAGTTTAACTCCACTTTCGGAATGCCTCTGCATTACAGCGCCCCGCCCACTTTATATAGAGTCGATGGAAATGAATTCGCACCAAACGGATTACTTTACGACGCTGAGATCATGGTTGGTGGGCCAGGTGGCGGAAGCACCAGCACAATTTATAGCATAAACGCAACAATGGAGTTAAAGTATCTTCAGGTGATGAACCAACCTCCAACTCCCTCCTTACCACCGCCTCCCCCTGCTCCACCTTCGCCTCCATCTCCTCCTGGAGGAGGGCCTGGTCAGAATCCTTTCGAAGCCAACCCTATGATGGTTCAAGGCAAGGAAAACCTTCCAGGCCCTGGGCCTAATCCTCCCCAACCTCCTTCACCTCCTCATCCACCTCCCGGTCCAATGGTGACTTCTAGATACGTCAATGTCCCATCTGCTTATGACATAGGAACAGATACTGGTGAAACTTCAGAAGGCGTTTCTGTGTCATGGGGTGGCGCAACTGCTCACCTCTCTGCTGGGCCATCTCTCATATACGGGATGTGGAATCTTTCCGCCTCTGATAAAATGATGACCTTTAGCGGCAAAGTGTCACCATCCAATGCCTTTTTCTTCGTCTCGCCAGGATTGGTATCTGCACCCAGCGATTCTGCCTTTGTCCCTCTTTCGCTGTCCGGCACTTATGATTTCGAACTGCCGGAAGGCGTATATTCTGCAGCATTCCTTATGAGCGACTATAATCCATCATATTCTGTGCTTAGTCCCAATATGAATACCACACTTACAAGGAATACTGATGATGGGATATACACACCCCTTCTAGCCTATGACAACGGCCAGCTTGCGAACATATCACAAGGGGGAAATGGTAGTTCGACCAATCCGTTTATCGCTTATAACAAATCCTTTGTGAACATACTCAGCTACTTTGGTGAGATCAATGACTTTACGTTCCCTGTGTTCGAGGGGGTAATGATCAAGAACACAAACCTACATATTGACTTTCAGGGAATGCCAGAATTTCAGATACAGTACACAGGATTCTATGCATTTGAGCTTTCATTTTTTGGATTCCCCATAACCAACTATCTTGGATACTGGCTCTACAATGTGTCAAATGCCAGCATCACAGACACAAGCCTTATTACTGGCTGGTACAGTTCCTTTGTTTCCGGGTTCCCCCTGGCAAACGTGCTTCTCTGGAACACTACGCACGTTTTGGTAGGTGGCAATAATTTCCAGACCCTGGATAGTTCAATCCTGGTGTTTGGTGGTTCTGATAACGTCATCTGGGGAAACAGTATCCAGAATGCGTCACCGGTTCTTCTTGAATCTCTCGGGCTCAATGAATCTACTCTCGCAAATGTTCAAATATTCGGAGAGCCACTTGGATTGTCGGTGTATTCATCGGGAAACCTGATATATAACAACATCTTCAACTCCACTCTCACGGCAGTCAGTCCATCTTTCAGCATATACACTGGTCTACCCGCGGAATACTTAAACCAGTGGAATGTTTCCCTGAGACCGTCAAGCGCATACACTGTATTCAATGGTTATAACCTCACCGGAACAATCTTGCCTTCTCTGTATCAGGGAGGGAATTACTGGTGGAATTTCAGAGGAATAATCCCATACAACAATTCTGGAGGTATTGAATTTGGAGGCGACTACGAACCACTCAACCTCCTGATAATTGAGTACGGGCCGGTCATACCTGTACCGCTGAATTCAATTGTTGTGGTACCTGTGTATGCTGCGTTCGTATCACACAGCACAATCTCTACCATAGTGAACAACAGTGTTTTCTTCCCCTACGGATCATACAGTAAAATCACAGTGTCATTCTTCGATCAGTACCTTACAAATCCCTTTGATGATAGCTTCCTGGTTCAGGTAAACAACACAGAGATTCTGGCAGGCAACACTCTTGAACTCGAGAACACAAGCGTCACTGAAAATGTAACACAGTATTACAGCATACTGCAGGGCCCAGCCTCTGTTCTTGTCACAAGCCCGCAGTTCAATCCCGGGTACACATCGAGACTGAGCACCTGGTTCACCTTCTATATTGGCCCTGAAGCACCTCATCCCCAGATGGTGCTTTCTGCATACTCTGACATTGCTTTCCCCACACCAAGTAATGCGTTCCCAAACAATGTCCCGATACCATTCAACGTTACCAAAACATTCAATGTAACATTCCCCAGCGATGTAACCGGCGCGTACATGAATTTCTATGAGCAGCAGAACGGCAACGATGAGTTCTGGTACACCTTGCAGCCTCCGTTCAGAGAATTCAGGATTTACATTGGAAACGAGCTTGTGGCGACAGTGGAACCATATCCCAACATCCAGACCGGCGGCGGGGATCTGTTCCTGTGGCAGCCCATACTTGCAATTGGAGCAGAGCTTTATCCGCCGCATATGATAAATCTGGACCCGTATCTTGCCCTCCTCCACGGGACACAGCAGATAAAGGTCGAGGTTGTCTTTGACGAAAATCTCTGGATAAGATCCGGCCTGAACTTCATGCTGAACACGTCTTCCACACCTGTGCTGTCATACCTCCTTTCCAACAGTTATACCTTCATGAACAGTTACGTACAGGTTCCTCCCACGAACCAGACGACGGAATCAATACCCCACAGCGCAGTGTTTCTTAATGACTCTGAAATGGTAAACGAGGAATTGCAATCAGCTGGGTTGACTATATCCGGTAGCGAAATCATGGTGAGCGATTCAGTCAAAACGGTCACCTTTGAAGCTAACGCAACTGAATTCGATCCCAGCCTTGACATTGTGGTTCCGACATCGACTGGTTACGAGGTGCCCTCATATGAGAACTTCAGCCTGAAAGAAACACTAATTGCTGAAACATACACAAATATAACTCTGATCAATTCTTCGACCAACGTGGCTTATGGCTACCTTGAAATTGTTAGCGTAAAATCAGCCTATTACCAGATAAACGGAACTTCCACCATTGATTTATATCTTAATTCTAGCGGGAGCCTCACCTCCATAGGGATTGGATTTAATGTAACACAGATTAGAAACATCACTGAATTAACGTTGGTCACCTGGTCGATAAATGGTTCCTCGGGATCGCAAAACATCACCACGATTAACGATACCACCGTTGTTGGTCATGGATTTTTCGTTGGTGTGATAAACAGTGAAAGTGAACTGACTTCCATCTCGTACAACCATGCCGAAACCATCAAAACGGTAAACAGTGAAACTCTCGAGAACGGTATTGTAATTCATTTCTACAAACTTTATGAAATGGCTATTAACGACTCGCTGGTATTGAGAAACGGAGAGCTGGTGCAATATACAGTGGTTTCGGGATCATAGCGCTATTTATCATTTTTTATATTTTTGAATCCTTTGTGCGTATTCTGTAAAGGAAATTATGTTGAATAACTACCCGTGATCTCTCTCCAATACTTTTCACCCTGTCACTATAGAAGCCAGGTAAAGATTTCTCCGGAATATTCAGCGTGACGGATTCGATAAGAGCCCCCTGTGTAAGTTCCGGTCAAGATTTCGCGTTTCATATCGTTAGGAATTCAATGACAATTAATCTTACGGATTGTCTTGGATGGTCTTTGATCATTCGTTTCTTTATGGAAACATAATCAGTGCATTTTGGTTTCCTCAGTAAACATTTATGGATTTATTTTGTAGGAATGCCAATAAGACGGGACTGTACTGCCAATGTGGATATTGACAAAGCTCATTATCGATAAAATAAATTGCAGCGCCTCAATAAAATTTTGCTGATTGGGCATAGAGTTCCTAGGATATACGGCAACATCTTTCAGACTTGTGTCTCATTCCAGCATTATAGGTAATTAGGGAAGAGGCACCGCAAACAAGATGTTCAGCAGTACTAACTTAGGATATAGTATATTCGACGTCAACCATCTGAACAACGCATTAAGCATCGTTTCAACATTTGCAAATCACAGATGTGATCAGCAGGAATTATGGCGGGTACGTTCCCTTTTTCGTTCTATTGCTTCTGATGGCTGCTGGCATCGCCAACGTCATTCAAATTGAGAATATCATTCCCATATGACGAAACTCGATGTGGTGATCGTATCTTCTTGTTGCTATTTCTTAATCGATTGCCTTTTTTCGCTTCAATAACATTCATCCTAGTGGGAAAAAATTGCCAGCCGGATATGCAACGCTGTGCTACAACAGGAAAATATTTTATATTGCTTTCGTATCATGCGTGCTATGTTGCAACATGACAGGCACTAAAATATTAACTGATAATCAACGCTTGGCTGATCTTCGGGAAGCAATCCTTGCTAACACCCGTATATTAATTTCAACGCTGAGTGATAGGAAACAATTGCTTGACCAAATAGTAGCCCTAAAGGAGAGACGCAAAGCCACCATAAGAGACTGGAACCGGGAAAGGGTTGTAATGGATCATTTCTCCGATGAGGCATCCTGGGTGAGCCCTATACTGAACCTAATCTTTGAATTCTCTGTTCTAGTTCAGAAAAATCAGGATTTGGATTTGGCCTGGATGCAGTTCAGCAGGGATGGAGTTCGTCTTCTGCAGCTGGAAGGGGATTCGAAAATTATTTCATTCATTGCAGGAATTGTACTTGGGAGATTCGGAAAACTTGTCTTTTCCGAGCATGAGCTGCCACGAAACCTCGAAATAGGATTTGCAATAACAGGCGCACATATTGTCAATATCCCTCCCCGGGGTGGTTGTGCTCTGCTGAAAATAAATTCTGAGCCAGGATCACACTGGGCAACGCTAAATTTTGCCGGAGCTTCTGCTGTATTGATCATACCGGAAAATGATCTGACTGAACTCAAGAAGAGCGATCTGGAGGTTCTTTCGTGAAGATCGGCATTATTGGAAGCTCGGGTAGATTTGGGGCATCGCTTGCATCGCTCCTGTCAGCGTCTAACGACGTACTTAAGTGCCCTTTTGCCGAATGTGATCAGCGTGTAATAGAGAACAGTGAATTCTCAATACTGTGTGTTCCAACAGATCAGGCAGTTGAAATTATTTCAGAATCAAACCATCCTGAGCGATGCATTGAGGTTACTGCAGTTAAAAGTGCGATGCGTAATATGCAACGTGGCTTCATTTCCATCCATCCGCTGTTTGGGCCAAAAACCATTGGAAACAGCAGGTTCAAGAACATAATATTCATCCAAGACCTATCCATAGCAGGGTCTGAGAAAGTCATTAAAGAAATATTCCCCGGATTCAACATTTTACCGATGAGTGCCGATGATCACGATAGGCTGATGCTTTCACAGTTGGTACTTCCATATATTGTGTCCATTATGCTACAGGATTTTCCTGAACCACTGACGTATTCATCATCCGTCCTGTATAATGCCAAGGATATTATCGCAGGAGAGAGCAAGCAGGTTGTGAAGGACATATTCACCAAGAATCCACACATCGATGAATTTATTGAAAGAATCAGGGAAATCCTCAAAAATCCAAGCTGGTGATTGAAGATGATCGTTGTGACAGATGATAAAGGCATATCCAAGATAAAAGAATCCCTTTCAAGCAGCAGCGCCAGCTTCAAGCGCATCTCCCTGTACGGGAAAACAGTGTTTCTCACATGGGGAGATGAAATTAAGGCGCCGCAGAATGCCATATCTGTAAAGGGAGACGGGGCTCCGGTTCTCTCAACACGTTCATGGAAGAGCGATAACACTGTAGTGGAAGTAGGCGGCGTGCCCATAGGCTCCAATGATGTAGTAATTGCAGCAGGACCATGTGCGGTGGAGAGTGAGGAGCAATTCAGAGAAGTGGCTAGAGGTGTTGCTAGGAACGGATCGGCCATATTGCGTGGCGGTGCATTCAAGCCGAGGACTTCCCCATACTCTTTCCAGGGTCTTGGTGTTGAAGGAATAAGAATAATGCATGATGTATCAGAAGAGCTTGGAGTTCCCATAGTAACAGAAATCATGGACGCTGAAACCCTGAGAGAATGTCGGGATATGATAGATATGGTTCAGATTGGATCCAGGAATGCTCAGAACTTTACGCTTCTTCAGAAAGTGGGAAGGAGCGGAAAACCTGTTTTACTGAAGAACGGCATGGGCAACACTGTCAATGAATGGCTTAATTCTTCCGAGTATCTCCTTTCAGAGGGCAATGAAAATGTTGTGTTGTGCTACAGAGGCGTCAAGTCATTTGAAAATTCCGTTAGATTCAGTTTTGATGCCGGATCTCTGACAAGAGTGAAGCGCCTATCGCATCTCCCTCTTGCTGCCGACCCCAGCCATCCTGCCGGAGATAGCGATCTTGTCGAGTCAATTGCACTCGCTGCTGTCGCAGCAGGGGCAGATATGCTGGAAATAGAGGTTCACCCGGACCCTCCCAGTGCAAAGAGCGACAGCGCCCAGCAGCTTACGCTGGAGCAATTCAGGATTACCAGTGAAAGAATCCAAAGGCTTGCGTCTGCCCTGGGGAGAGGCGTATGGAAACCGTAAAGTTCTCAAGCCGAACCATGAGGGTCTCTTATGATCTTTCCGATCTTGAAAGGCTTACCGCTGGCAGAAAGTGCCTTCTCCTCTATCAAAGGGGTATTTCAAATTTCAGGGATTTCCTTCCGTTGAAATCCGCAAAGATGCTTATCTCCTTGGAGATGCCGGATGGGGAAGCCAGCAAGACCCCTGAAGCAGTGCAGAGAGTTATGGAAGTGCTTGCTATGGAGCAGTTCACCAGATCAGACACTGTGATTGCCCTGGGGGGCGGATCCTTAAGTGACATGGCAGGGTTTGCTTCATCGGTGTTCAAGAGAGGCATCGGCTGTATCTTCATACCGACAACTCTCCTATCAATGGTAGACGCGTCAATTGGCGGTAAAAACGGTATTAATTTCGCAGGGCTCAAAAACAGTGTGGGCACGTTTTACCATCCCGATGCTGTTATTATTAGTGCTGGATTTATCTCAAGCCTCCCTGATGACCAGTATCAGTCCGGGCTGGGAGAGGTTCTGAAATATGCGGTATCTCTCGATGTTGATCTCTATAACCGCATTATTTCAAAGAGGCTTGAAATACTAAAGAGAGATCTCGGAATTATCAAGGGGATCATTGCTCGTTGCATTTCCCTGAAAATAGCTGTTGTAAAGAGCGACGAACTTGAAACAAACGGCAAGAGAGAGGTGCTTAATTTTGGCCATACCATAGGGCATGCCATTGAATCCGTTTCATCGTTTACAGTTAGCCACGGCTTGGCAGTTGTTGCCGGGATGCTTGCGGAGTGCTCCATAACAGAGGCTCTTGGAATTACAAAACCTGGTACACTTGACAGGCTCGATGATCTTGTAGCGCAATTCATGCCGTCATTACTGGCAACGGACTTAGACAGCAGCTTTCTAAAATTTATAAGAAATGACAAAAAGATCCGAAACGGAAAGATAAGGCTGCCTGTGTTGGAGGAGATCGGAAAATCAAGAGTCGATGAGATTGACATCACAAAATTTGAGGAGGCGTTCAATGACATACAGATTCGGTCTAATTGGAAATAGAATATCCTATTCGCTTTCGCCAAGAATCCACAAACAGATAATGAAAATATGCAACATCAGCGGAAGTTATGAGATTGTTGATACTGATGCGCTTCCTAGCAAAGATGTGTTGTCAAGATTCGACGGGCTGAACATAACTATCCCCTTCAAGGAGTTTGCTGTCAAATCAGCGGAATCTCTGGACTTCACTGCAATGAAAACTGGGGCTGTTAATACACTTTCCATTGATGACCGTATTGTTGGGTACAACACAGACTATCTTGCCACGAGATTTCTGCTCGAAACCAAATCTCAATGTTGCGGATCAGCTATTGTCATCGGAACAGGAGGAGCTGCTAGGGCAGCAGTCGCAGCGTTAAAGGATCTTGGTTTCTATGCTATTGCAATCAAAGGAAGAGATCAGAAAAAAACTGACAGCCTGAGGGATTTTTTCAAAATCAAGAATAATGCCGAAATTATTTCAGAGAGTCACTATGACATAGCGGTCAATGCTGTTCCACCTGATGGATTTTCATTTCTGCAGGAGGCAATTTCTGGTCTGACTTTCAAATTCTATCTTGATTATGTTTACAGCTTGGAATCTCCTCTTTCAAGTAGGGCAAAAAATAAGGAAATATCGGGCATCTCAGGAATTGAGATTCTTATGCTGCAGGCTATATTTTCAGAAGAGATATGGACTGGCATTGACCTTTCCAGACTTTATGACTTGGTGGTGGTACGCAGTGCCATCTAATTCCTTGGGAAGAGCAATACGAATCACAACATTTGGTGAGAGTCATGGTACCATGATGGGCGTGATTATGGACGGATTGCCCTCGGGTCTCAGGATAACTCCTGAGGATATCAACCAGGAGCTGTTGCTGAGAAGTCCCGGAAGAAGACTGACAAGTGCCAGGAAGGAGGATGACACCGCAGAGATCGTTTCCGGACTGTTCAATGGCAGGACAACAGGGTCTCCGCTTGCCATGCTTGTCAGGAATGTGGATGTGAAGTCAGAACCATATGAACTTACGAGATATACTCCAAGGCCGGGGCATGCGGACCTTCCATACATACTGAAATATGGTTTTGAGAACTGGGATTACAGAGGCGGCGGAAGGTCAAGCGCCCGTGAGACCGTCAACTGGGTTGCGGCTGGCGCTGTTGCCAAGAAGCTGTTATGCTCACTTGGAATACGCGTTGCTGCCTGTCTCAAATCTCTCGGGATGAACGAATTTCCGATAGGCACCTTTGATGACTGTTTTCAGTCCAGGAACAGGCCTTTCAGAACGCCTGGGGAAACTTTTGAGGCCATAGTTGAGAGATCCCTCATTGAAGCGATAAAGCACAAGGACAGCATCGGTGGAACAGTGAGAGTGATGGCGGAGGGGTTACCACCCGGCATCGGCGATCCGGTCTTCTCAAAACTTAAGGCGGACCTTGCCAAAGCGGTTATGAGTACTCCCGGCTCTACATTTTTTGAAATGGGTGACGGAATCAGTGTTAGCAGGAAGACCGGATCAGAGGTGATGGACTCAATCCGAATGAAGGATGGAAAATACACTTGGCAGAAGAATCTCCATGGCGGGATCCTGGGCGGAATTTCCACCGGTGATCTCGTATTTTTCAATGCTGGCTTCAAGCCCACAAGTTCCATTGACAGGGAACATGAGACAATAGACATAAGAACAAACGAACCAACTACGATAAGGATCATAGGCCGGCATGATCCCGCAATTGTGATCCGTGCTGTGTCTGTACTTGAAGGGATAACATCAGTTGTTCTTGCTGATCATCTGATGAATGAAGGGTACATTCCCCGAATCATCACCGGTGATCTTGCAGATAAGATTGAAGAGAACTGGACTCGGTACACGCTTCCGCAACTGAAGGCAGAGCATGATCACTAACGCTGCTGTTTCCATACTGAATGCAATTCCAACAGGAATTGGATCAGCCATTGGCATAAAACTGCCATTGACTGCAACAATACAGAGTGGCGGGAACGGTTGCTGCAATGATGGCATTACAAATAGGATCGTTCAGGAAGCCTTCGGGATCGATGCCCAGGATCTGACTGTCAGTGTAGCATCAGATATTCCTCAGGGATACGGTCTCAAGAGCAGCAGTGCCCTCACAACTGCTGTGATCGGAGAGTTTGCTGCCTCCAATGGAATAAGCATGTCGAAGGAGGAAATATGCAGGAAGTCCGCCTATGTTTCACGAAGAATTGGTTTGTCAGTGACAGGAGCCATGGATGATGCCGCCGCTTCTGTGTTTGACGGTATTGTTGTTTCTGATAACAGGATTGATCATATTGTTGCCAATGTTTCCGTGAAGAGTTCGAGGATCATAGTGGCAATTCCTCGCTTGCAGAGACCAGCACAGATTCGTGAAAAACTGTGCTCAAGAGACTTCACACCTGCTCTTGACCGGTTAATGGATACTGATTATGAGGGATGCTCCAGGCTCAACGGATACCTCGTGGGAGAAGCTTTGGGATATCCCATTGAACCCCTCAGAAAGATCGAGGAGCTTGGGTCAGATATGTTCGGATATTCTGGCAATGGTCCCGCAATTTACGCGACATGCGATGATTCCCGGTTCAGTTCATTATATGAATACATGAAGGGTATTGGTAGGGTTATAGTAACAGAGACCCGGGGAAAATTATGATTGAGGTTCAGAGCAGTAAATTGAATGGCGAAATAATTGCACCTCCTTCCAAGAGCCACGCTATCCGCTATCTAATACTTTCATCACTAATAGAAGGTAAGAGCAGCATTCGTGGAATTAAATTCTCCAGCGATATATCTGATGCGATAGAGCTAGCGAAGTCGTCAGCGTCGGTTTCAATGGCTAATGGCAAAATTGAGGTTGACAGCAGGAAACCTTTCTCGTTCTCTGAACTAAACATTAAGGGTTCTGCAACCGTCCACAGGATCGCGGTAGCTCTCTCATCAACTTTTCCTGGTAGGAAGAGAATAGTCGCAGGTTTTAATCTTGCATCGAGGCCAATTGATCCACTACTGAGAAGCCTTGCGAGGCAGGGCGTAAATATCAGCAGAGAAAAGAATGCCATCATCGTGGATGGAATGTTAGATGGTACAGATTTTGAAATTGAAGGAAACGTTTCAAGCCAGTACATAACGGCATTGCTCTTCACTTCTGTTCCGTTGCAAAGGGAGGTCAGGATCAAGCTAACAACAGACGCGGTATCAAGGACATACTTGGACATTACAAAAAACTCACTAAGGAATGCAGGCGTAAAAGTCGAAAGTGAAAACCAAACCATCATTGCAGCCCCCGCAGGGTTGAAACCGTTGAATGTCACTGTACCGGGTGATTTTGCCCTCAGCACATTTTTTGCAGTAATGGCAGCCAGGAACGGCACCTCGCTGAAAATTGGAAATCTTGATCCTGACACTTCTGGCGATTCCGCCATCGTGGATATCATAGGGTCGACTGGCGCAGTGAGCAAAATTTCAAGAGGTGCCTGGGAAGTCAGTAAAGGTCCTGATCCCGATCCTGTCAATATAAGTCTGGCAGATTGTCCGGATCTTCTTCCACCGGTTGCTGCCCTTCTGTCAGAAGCCAGGGGTGTCAGTGAAATTACAGGCATATCGCACCTGAGATACAAAGAAAGCGACAGAATTGCTGAAACTGTCAATCTTCTGAAACTCTTTGGTGTGAAGTCCGAATATAGGGAAAATTCTCTTTTTATCTATGGAGGAAAAGGGCACGAGTTCAGATACAGTTCTCCGGAGGATCACAGGATGGCCATGTCCGCTATAGCATTGGCAAGCACCTATGGTGGAATCATAGAGGGTGAACAGTGCATTTCAAAGAGTTATCCAAATTTTCTTGATGATTTTCTCAGAATTGGAGGAAAATTAGTTGCGTCCTGAAGTGGTGGTTTCGATACCCGTCCGCAGTCTTGATCCTGAAATGCCCCAAGGTTCATGGATCAAGGAGTTGAGGTTGGATTATCTTCCCGTCAAGGACATGGATAGCTTTGTTGTAAACGAAAACAGGCACGGAAGATGCATCCTAACCATCAGAGATAAGGAGGAAGGGGGGAATTACACCGGAGGCGCAGACCAGAAATTTTCCATTTTGAGCAGATCAACCTGCCCGGTGGTTGACATCGAATACAGGCATTTGGAAAAGTTCTTGGATTCCCCTATCGCTGGTAAGAAGGTGATATTTTCTGTACACAACTTCAAGGGTGAAATTGAACCTAATCTTATTGAAAGGATGCTAAGTAACATAACCAGCGTGGACTGCATTCTGAAGGTTGCAATGAAAATAAGGAATGCAGGGAAATACCTTGAACTGGCATCAGAACATGCCGGAAAATTGCTAATCGTTGACATGAACTCTCTCACAAACAGGATCCTGTTTGCAATGTTAAGTGGAACATATCTCTACTCTAGCTTCAGAGAAAGTGTTGCACCAAATCAGCCAAATTACAGGCTTTCTGATCTTCTTCTGGACACTGTGTTCAGATGATTTCACCTGTTATCTCGGAGATACAAGAGCCTATACAAATCATAAGTTTCAGGCAAATTACACTCACTTTTGGCGCAAGCTGCTGTAACTTACGTTTCGAGCCGGGGAGTGGGGAGATATGAAAGGGACATTATTTTTCCCAAGCGAATTGCTGGGCAGTTTGATACGCTATGACTCCAGCATAAATGTTAATAAATAACGTTCTGGTCGTACAGCGCCAGAACAAAGCTATATCTACTGTCTGATTGAATGATACAGTATACTGAAACCAGCGAGACCTATGATATTTATTCCCATTAGCAGAAGAGCCAGATCCGCGCCAAAACTGAATGCCAGATGCAGATAAACGACAAGCGAGACAAGAGACTGGACAAGGAAAAGGCTGGCGAAAATCACCAGTCCAGACATAGCTCTTGCACCCGTCTTTGAGTATGTTCTGCCCACGATCATAACAATGAAAAGAAGCAGCAGGAATTCAATTCCGAGCAGAATCAGATTTATGATCCAGTATATCCCCATTCCTATTTTCTCCTATAAGTTATTTTTTCTATTTCCTTAAGTCCTCTTTCTGCACTTGGTGTGAGAAAATATACCTTTCCATACCCATCCCCGCTTGCCATAACAAGATTGTTTTTTCGCATAACCTCAATGTGATGTTCCACGGTCCTGTAGTTTAAGCCGAGATCTCTACAAATCCTGTTCATATTGGACGGGTTTTCGGATAGGAATCTTGCAATCTTCATCCTTGTTGCACCACCCTTCGTCGCGACGAAAAGCCACCAAAGAACCCTTTTGAGTTCGGTTTCGAAGCTAATGCTATCACTCAAACGCTTAAGAAAATAAATAATATATTATTAAAGGGTGTTGTCAAACAGATTCAAGAGCACCCTTTCCAGTTATTTTGAAGATCTCATTGTATATCATGTACTGCATACTTCCGTTGTGTGAATTGAACCCTGTTTGCATGTAAGTTATGCTGTACGACACGTTGATGTATTCAAACTGGCTGAGATTCTGCGAGTTCTGAACCACGAACTGGATCGTGGCCTCAACGTTTGCCATGTTTCCTGACACTGTGATCACAGGGGGCATCTCTGAGTAGAACCAGACTGCACTCCACATTGCAAAGAATTTGTTCCAGGTTTCATTGATGGCTGCGTTTCCATGGTATGTTCCATTAAGTGGTCCTCCAACCCAGTTCAGTGTCGCATTTGGAAGGTACTGCTCCATGACAGTTGTGTTGTTTTCAATTGCGATGTTGTTCCAGTGACTGAAGGCTTCGGCAGTTACCTCATTCAGTTCTGCCGGGTTCTGCGCCAATGAAATGAATCCAGCGCCAACGATGTCCCAGGTTTCATTATATATGAGCCAATCCGAGCCGGACTTGACATACCCGAGGTTGTAGCTAATGTTCAGATACTGTACCTGCTGAGGATCAGTGAAGGGCGTGAGGACAAACTGGTTCTGGCTAAGGACCGTTGCCATATTTCCATTCACCGACACTGAGGGCGGCGT
>Ga0070737_10003169_pt1 | contig 18193 bp, 12 predicted proteins | sample Coa_R1_10_FD_66438 | JGI IMG/M metagenome (GOLD analysis project Ga0070737, IMG submission 66438) | Surface soil microbial communities from Centralia Pennsylvania, which are recovering from an underground coalmine fire - Coalmine... | ecosystem: Environmental > Terrestrial > Soil > Unclassified...
AGCCCGGCGGCTGGCCGGGGGCTCGTGCAGCAGCATCCCCGACGTCCGCGCGAGGAACTCGCCGTAGGTCGCCGGGGGCTCGCCCGGCTCGATCAGGTAACGGTCCTGCGCGGTGCGCAGCACGGCCATCCGCCGCTGCGCCTGGTTCATCTCCCGCACCACCGCAGCGACCCGGCGTACCGCCCGGCGAAGGTGGTCTGCCTTCATCGGCTGCCTCCTCGATGCGTCCGTCCTCGCACTTCGAGGCTCGCCGTAAGACCCCGGCCGGGGCATCGGGAAAATTCCTAAGCTCACGCAGCGTGTCGGCTTAGCTCTGCCCCCGGAGGCAAAGCGTTCCCCCCGGGGGGCAAAGCCCCCCGGTGACCCCCGATGGGGGGCTTACGCAGCCCCCATGCCCCCGCGGCCCCCTGCGCCCCGCGGCCTCCTGCGCCCCGCGGCCTCCTGCGCACCCGGCGGGGGCCGGCCGTCCCCGTTCCCCTGCGGTACCGGTGCGCTGTCATGCGGGAGGGGCGGCCGAGCCGGGAACGACCAGGCCGCTTTCGTAGGCGATGACCACAAGCTGGGCGCGGTCGCGCGCGTCCAGCTTGGTCATGATCCGGCTCACGTGGGTCTTCGTGGTGAGCGGGCTGAGGAACAGCCGGCCGGCGATCTCCTCGTTGGACAGGCCCTCGGCGACGAGCGCGAGGACCTCACGTTCGCGTTCGGTGAGCCGGGAGAGGCTCGGGCCGCCCGCGGGCGGCCGCGGCGGTTCGCCGCGGGTGGCCAGATTGGTGATCAGCCGGCGCGTCACGCTCGGGGACAGCAGCGCGTCGCCGCGGGCCACCACCCGGACCGCGCGGATCAGGTCCTCCGGCTCGGTGTCCTTCACCAGGAACCCGCTGGCGCCGGCGCGGAGCGCCTGGTAGACGTACTCGTCGGACTCGAAGGTGGTCAAGATGATCACCTTCACCCCGGCGAGGTCGTCGTCCGCCGCGATCCGCCTGGTGGCCTCGAGCCCGTCCACCTCGGGCATCCGGATGTCCATCAGCACGACGTCGGCCCGCTGCCCGCGAGCCAGGTCCACCGCCTGCGCGCCGTTGACCGCCTCGCCGACGACGGTCACGTCCCCGGCCGCCTCGAGCAGCACGCGGAATCCGGCGCGGATCAGCGCCTGGTCGTCGGCGAGCAGTACGCGGATCATCGGTGCGTCCTTCGACTAGCGGAAACGGCCGAAGCCGCTGAGGCAGCGGCCGGCGAAGGTGTGGTGGCCGGCGCCGCGTCACCGCTGAGCGGGAACCGGGCGGCGACCCGGAAGCCGCCGCCAGGCCCCGGGCCGATCTCGATCGTCCCGCCCGCCGACGCGGCCCGCTCGCGCATGCCGCGCAGACCGTGGCCGGAGCCGTTGCCGCCGGCGTCCGCGCCCCGAGGGCCGCGGCCGGTGTCGGTGATCTCTATCTCCAGGTCGGCCGCTCCGTAGCGCACCGAGACCGCCGCGGCGGCGGGCCCGGCGTGCCGGACCGTGTTGGTCAGCGCCTCCTGGACGATCCGGTAGGCGGCCAGGTCGGTCACGGCGGGCAGTTCCCGCGGCTGCCCGGTGACCGTGACCGCCACCGGCAGCCCGGCGGCCCGGACCCCGGCGGCCAGCGCGTCCAGCCGGGTCAGGCCGGGCGGGGGCTGGGTGGGGTCGGCGGGCTCATCGGCCTGGCGCAGCACGTTCAGGATGGCGCGCAGCTCGCGCAGCCCGTCCCTGCTCGCGGCGCGGATCGCGGCCAGCGACTCGGCGGCCTGCCCGGGGCGGTCGCGCAGCAGTTGCGCCGCGGCGCTCGCCTGCACGTTGATGGTGGCCATGGTGTGCGCCACCACGTCGTGCAGCTCACGAGCGATCCGCAGCCGCTCCTCGTCGATCTTGCGCTGCGCGTCCCGTTCGGCGCGGTCGCGGACGGATGCCACGTAGGCGCGGCGGTTGCCGATCGCGATGCCGGCGAACAGCGCGACGGCGATGTCCGCGGGGATGAGGTCGAACCCGCCGCCGGCCGGGCCGAACGGGTTGCTCAGGGCGGTGGCGGCCATGAGGATCGCGGTGACCGCCGCCGCCCACACCACGGAGCGGCGGATCGGCAGGATCACGGCGAGGGTCCCCATCGCCACGGCGGGCAGCAGCAGCGCCACGCCGTTGACGTAACCGGGCAGGGTGTAGGCGACGACGGCCGCGGTGGAGCACGCGAGCACGGCGCGGGGGTATAGATGCCGCCAGGCCAGCACCGCGCCCGCCACGGCGACGAGCAGCAGCGCGGCGGCCGGCGTGTGCGGCTGCGGGTGCGCGCGGCTGAAATACTGCCCGGGATTGGCCGGGTACGCCTCGCCGTAGGCGGCGGCGACCGCGATCACCGTCAGCGCGGCGGCGATGGCCGTGTCGCGGACCGACGGCCACCCGCGCCAGGGCGGCAGCGCCCGGCCCAGCGGCGCCGGGCGGCCGCGCGCCTGCTGAGCGGTATCCATGCCACGCAGCGTAAGCCCGTTCCGCCCGGCGGGTCATCCACCAGGGCGAGTACTCCCCGGGAAGTAGGCGCGCCCGGCGAATCGCAACTCCCGCCGGACGCCTGAGTACGCGCGCTGGCGGGACGCTGGCGGGGTCCGGCGGAAATCCCGCCGGCCGGATGAACCGGGAGGCTCCGATGCCAGCCCTGACGCGTTTCGTTCTCCGCCACAAGGCGCTGGTGGCGCTGCTGTGGCTCGCGGTAGCCGTCGCCGGAGTGCTGACGGTCGGCGGGACGACCCATCGCATGACCAACGACTTCTCCATGCCGGGCCAGGCGTTCACGGTGGACAACCAGATCGTCCGGGAGTACGGGAACGGCGGGTCGCAGCCGCCCTATATCCCGGTGCTCACCGTGGCGCCCGGGGAGCGGGTGACCGACCCCGCCGTGGCCGCGCAAACCGGGCGGGTGTTCGCCGCCGTCCGGGAGGCGGTCCCGTCCGCTCGGATGGCCGATTTCTACGCAACGCACGACCGGCAGTTCGTGACCAGGGACGGGCGCACCACGTTCGCGCTGGTGTACACGGCGCCGGCGGCCGGGTTCGGCGGGCCGGATGCCGGGGCGGCCATCATGCGGGCCGTCGACTCCGCGCTGCCGCCCGGGTGGCACGCCGGGCTCACCGGCGAGCAGCTCCTGAGCAACGGCAAGCCCGCGTCGAAGGGCACCGGGATCATGGTCGAGACGATGATCGGCTCGCTGGGGGCGCTGGTGATCCTGGCGCTGGTGTTCGGCAGCTTCCTCGCGCTGCTGCCGCTGCTCGTCGGCGGCGTGTCGGTGCTGGCCACGTTCCTCATCGTGGGCGGGCTGACCGAGATCACCGGGATCAGCCAGATCGTCGAGTTCCTGATCGCGCTGATCGGGCTGGGCGTGGCGATCGACTACTCGCTGCTGGTGGTCAGCCGGTGGCGGGAGGAGCGCGCGGCCGGGCGGCCGAACGCCGACGCGGTGCTGGTCGCGATGGAGCACGCGGGACGCGCCGTGGTGTTCTCCGGGCTGACGGTGGCGATCGGGCTGCTGTCGATGATCGTGCTGCCGGTGCCGATGCTGCGCAGCGTCGGATACGGCGGGGTGCTGGTGCCGCTGGTCTCGGTGCTGGTCGCGGTCACCCTGCTGCCGGTGATCCTGGCTTCGGTGGGACCGCGGCTGGACTGGCCGCGGCGTTCCGGGGCCGGGCGGCGGGCGTCGCGGGTGTTCTCCTCGTGGGCCGGGTTCGTGTACCGGCACCGCTGGGTGTCGGCGGCGGCGGGTCTGGGGATCATGGCCCTGCTGATGGCGCCCGCGCTGTCGCTGCACCTCGGCATGCCGGGCAGCGCGGCGGAGGCGACCGCGGGGCCGGCGCACGACGCTCTCGCCCTGCTTACGCGCGGCGGCGTGCCGTCCGGGGTGCTCACCCCCGCCGAGGTGCTGACCTCGGCCGGGTCCGCGCCGTCGGTTGCCGCGCGGGCGGCCGGCCTGCCCGGGGTGTACGCGGCGGTGGCGCCGGCGACGGCGGACTACTCCCACGGCGGGACGGCGATCGTCTCCGTGCTCCCGGTCGCCGAGTCCTCTGTTCCCGCGGGCCAGGGCGCGATCGCGGGCCTCGAGCACGCGCTGGCGGGCAGCCCGGGTGTGATCGGGGTCGGCGGGGACGGCGCGTCGCTGATCGACTTCGACCACGCGGTGTACGGCGAGTTCCCGCTGATGCTCGCCCTGATCGCGGTGGCGACGTTCCTGCTGCTGACGCGGGCGTTCCGGTCGGTGCTGCTGGCGGCGAAGGCCGTGGTCTTCAACCTGATCTCGCTGGCCGCCGCGTACGGCGTGCTGACCTGGGTGTTCCAGGACGGGCACGGGTCGGCGGCGATCTTCGGGGTGCCGGCCACCGGGGCGATCACGATGTGGGTGCCGCTGATGGTGTTCGCGTTCCTCTTCGGCCTGTCGATGGACTACGAGGTGTTCATCCTGGCGCGGATCCGGGAGGCGTACGACCGGTCCGGGTCGGCTCAGCAGGCCGTGGTCGAGGGCCTCGGGCGGACCGGGCGGCTGGTCACCAGCGCGGCGGCGATCCTGATGCTCAGCTTCGTGTCCATGTCCACCTCCTCGATGACCGACCTGAAGATCCTGGCCACCGGGCTGGGCGCCGGGATCGGAGTGGACGCCGTGGTGGTGCGGTGCCTGCTGGTTCCGGCCATGGTGGCGCTGTTCGGCCAGGCCAACTGGTGGCTGCCGGCGCGGGTGGCGCGGGCGCTGCGGGTGGCCGCCCCGCCGGCGGTTACGCCAGCCGCGGCCCCGGCGGCGGTCCCGGTCCCGGCGGCAGCGGCCGACACGGCGGCCCCCGGTACTGGCGGGGAACCGGAGGCCTCGCTTGCCGGCACGCGGTAGGCGCCGCGCGGTATTCACGGCGGCGGAGGTGGCATCCAGCCCGGCTGGATGCCACCTCCGTCCGCCGGAATCTCCGTCCTCGCGGACACTGGCCGTCATCGGGTGTCGTCCCGGGCGGATATCGCCGCAAAAGACACCCAGTATCAATGACGGGCGAGACCGGTCCGCGCGCTGGAGTTATCCCGAACGGGCGGTGGCGTCTGCTGACGGGAAGAGCGGCTGGGTACGGGAGTCAGCCGCGTACGTTCGGGATAAGCGGAAAAGGGATACGACGCGGCGGGAGTCGTGCGCGGCGGCCGGCTCCGCGGGCGGCGGCGCGTTCCCCGGGGCGCGCGCGGTGACCATGCGGAACAGGCCGGCCGGCACGCGGCACTGCTCGATGAGGCATGCCTCGCCGATGCCCGCCTGAGCGAGCAGCTCAAGGGCGCGGGGCAGCAGCGACGGCTGCTCGGGCACGTTCACCAGGCCGGGTTCGCTCCGCCGCCAGCCGCGGGCCGTCAGCGTCGCCATGGCGTTCCGGTAGGAGACGTCGCTGAGCACGCCGAGCGCCCGGGCGCGGTAGAGCAGCGCCTGGATGCTCGTCCCCCAGTGTTCCTTCAGGCGCGCGAGCGTCTGCCAGGCGCTCGCGCCCATGCCGGCGGGGAGCAGGCCGCGCAGTTCGGCGGCGGGCATGAGCAGTTCGGCGGCGAACCGGTGTGCCTGGTTCTCCACGATCCGCCCGCCCGGCTCGGCGTCGGTGTGCATGACCAGGTGCCCCAGCTCGTGCGCGACGTCGAACCGCTGCCGGTAGTAGTCCCGCTTGACCGGGTTGAGCACGACGACCGGCCGCAGCCGGCTGTCGAAGGAGTACGCGTCCACCGACGCGGCCTGCGGCGGGCTGAACACGACGAGCACCCCGTGGTTCTCCAGCAGCCGGACGAGGTGGCCGGCCGGCCCGGGGCCCATCCCCCATGCCTGCCGGAGGTGCCGCGCGGCCCGTTCGGGGCCGTCGCCTTCATCGCTGTCGACGGGCACCGGGAAGCTCGGCACGTCCGGGTCCGGGTATTCCACGTGCCTTTCCAGGCTCGCCGCTATGTCCACCGCCAGCTGCCCGTAGGCGAACGCCTGGTCGCGGGCGAGCTGGGTGGTGGAGCGCAGCGACCGGAAGTGCGGCGTGGTGCTCAGCGCGGCCACGTCGTCCGGCCGCATGGCGAAGAACCCCGGATCGACCCGCAGGCACAGGGCGAGCTTCGCCACCGTGCCCGCCGTGGGCCGCTTGGCGCCGGACTCCCAGGCGGCGACGGCGGTGGGGCTCATGTCGATCCGCGCGGCGAGGTCGCTCTTGCGCAGCCCGGCCAGGTGCCTGGCCAGCGTGAGCCGGGCCCCGTCGAAGAGCGCCGCGACGTCGGCCGCCCGGTCAGTGGGCTGCGTCACTCGGCCCGCCCTCGCCGCCCAGCCCGCTCCTGCCGCCCAGGACGCTCCTGCCGCCCAGGACGCTCCTGCCGCCCAGGACGCTCCTGCCGCCCAGGCCGGCCTGGATGGGCCGCAGCCGCACGGGCGCGTCCGGGACCTCCGTCGGATCGACGGGCACGGGGGCGCCGCCGCCCAGGCGCCCGGTGTCGGGCAGCGGCACGGTGCGCAGGTCCTCCCGCCAGTGCCAGGCCGTCCCGCCGCCCAGGTTCAGCCGGGGGCGGCCGAACACCAGCTCAGACTCCCCGGTGCCGGGGTCCAGGCTGTGCGCGACCACGTACGTCACGAGGTCGAGCTCCCTGTCGGCGGCGAGCAGCGCCTCGCCGAGCGCCTCGCCGACGCCGCCAGGCTCCCCGCGCGGAAGGTCCTCGAACAGCGACGGCTGCCGGACACCGGGGGTGCGCTGCATGGCGACGAGCTGCTTGGTCAGGCTCCGCTGCGGCCACGGCAGCGTGCCGAGCCTGCCGAACTCGCCCGAGGCGAGCAGGAACCGCCGGTCCCGGTACGCCCAGCCGGCGCTGCCGCGCAGGTCGCACCTTCTTACCAGGCCCGGCGTGAGGCGGGGCATGGTCACCAGGTCTTGTTCGGCGAGCTCGGCGTAGAGCACGTCGAGATCGAGGCCGTCGCCGCCGCTGACGGCGTAGCGCTCACAGGCGAACACCCGGTCCAGCCGGTCGCGGAACAGCGTGAACCGCGTGTTGCCCAGCCAGGCGCTGTCGTGACCGTCGGCCTCGCAGTAGCTCTCCAGTGCCCGCCGGGTGGCCGACGCGTGCGCCCAGCGGATCCCGGCCAGAACGCCGGCGGCACCGAGCTCCGCGATGACCTCTTGCTGTTCGCCCATACCGACAAGCTACACCCCGGGCAGTAAATGGCGTGTCATCCTGAACCGTTCCGGCGTGTCTGCGCCGCCGAACGCACCGGTGCGGCGTTCTGCCCGGTGATCCAGGCGTCGATGTGCCGCCACCAGTCGTAGAGCCAGCCGACCTGGGCATCGCGGCCGGCCGCGCGCGGCACCTCGGCCGCCGGGACCCGCCACCACCGGGCGCGGACCACCATGTCGCCCGCCAGGCCCTCCCAGACGTCGCGCACGCTGACCAGCCGGTCCAGGCCGGTGTGGGCGACGAAGACCACATCAGCCGCCGGGCAGGCCGCGAGCGCCGCGAGCGCCGCGCCGGCCCGGGGAGGGAGCACATTGGGCATCGCCGCCGCTCGTTCGGCCAGGTCGCCGCGACGCTGCCGCCGCAGCCGGGCGATGGCGTGCCGCCGGCGCGACGGCGTCCAGTTGCCGCCCTCGGGGAAGATGACGAGCGCGCCCCGCCGGTCAAGGCCCGCGGCCAGCCGCCGCACCTGGGCGGTGGTCCGGCGGCGCTGGACGAACGCGTTGGGCAGCCGGTTGGCCACCACATCGAGGCTCGGATCCAGTTGCAGCGCGGCCTTCATGACGACGCGGGGACGCCGGCCGCACACGCTGAGCAGGTGGTGGACGAGCAGCAGCGAGTCACCCGGGCCTGCGTGACGGCTGAGCACGATGAGCGGGCGGCCGCCGGGCGGGCCGGGCTCGCCGGGCTGCCCGGGCGGGCCGGGCTCGCCGGGCTGCCCGGGCGGGCCGGGTTCGCCGGGCGGGCCGGTGACGTCGACGCGCAGGCCGCAGGTGCGCTCGGCGGCGCGGTACATCAGATCGAGGAACCAGCGCATGACCCCGTAGTGGCGGCTCTGGTAGGGCTCGGTGTCCAGCCGGCCGCCGAACCCGCTCGTGAGCCACAGGCAGCCGCAGACGGTCAGCGCCGCGGTCTCGCCGAGAAACCAGGCGAGCGCGAAGCACACCAGCCGCAGCGCGCGCATCCGTCTCCTGCGGCCGCCCCGGGAGCGCCGGAACAAGGTGATCGCCGCGCTGAGGACGGCCAGCGGCGGCGCCAGCACGGCCAGCGCGGCCGCGATCGCGACGACGAGCGGCACGAGCACCAGGCGTCGCACCAGCCTGGGCGGGAGCATCGGCGCCTCCTTCGGGGAATCATCCCTCAGGCGATCATCGGCTCTCCGCCACCTGAGCGAGATAGCGCGCTGACGCCGCGTACGAGCGGTCGATGCTGGTACCTACCCCGTTTTTGTCGCGATAACGGAATTGCCGCAATCCGGGAGGAAGCCGGTCGCCTCCGGTGGGCAGCACGTGCACCCTGACATGCGGCGGAAGCAGCGACATCTCTTCGTGGAAGCGGTGCCTGCGCGCGATCTCGAACGCGACAAGCCCCACTTCCCAGGGCCGCACCGGGACGCTGAGCGGGCTCTCGATCCGGCCCGCGTGCAGCACGTAGACGGTGGTCGCGCCGAGCGCGACCGCCCGGCCCACCGGGATGGAATCCACCAGGCCGCCGTCGAAGTAATGGCCGCCGTCGATCTCCACCGGCGGCAGCAGCCCGGGCACGGCGCAGGAGGCCATCACGGCCGGTACCAGGGGGCCGCTGGTGAACCAGCGGGCCGTCGCCTGCTCGATGGAGGCGGCGACGCACTGGAACGGGATCTGGAGGTCTTCAAAGCCGGCGGCCGGGAGCTTGCCGGCGAGCAGCCTGCGCAGCGGCTCGATCGCGTGCAGGTGGGTGCCCGACCGCGCCAGGCGGACCGCGCGGCCCAGGAGCGTCTCGCTGAACACGGCCCGGAGCGACTCGCCTTGCCAGAGGCCGGCGAGCCGTCCGGCCGCCCCGTCCGGGTCAGCGGCCACGAAGGCGCCGTTGACCGCGCCGATCGAGGTCCCGACGACGAGGTCGGGCCTGACCTTGGCTTCGGCGAGCGCGCGCAGCATGCCGACCTCGTGCGCGCCGAGCAATCCCCCGCCGCCGAGCACGAACGCAGTGGTCACGTGTCTCAAGGCTAGCGCCTGCCCGCCCGGTCCCGTAGCCGCCAGGGTTACCCTGGCCTTGGAGTACCGCCAGCCACTGGGTATCACCCACGTGGGTATAGCCAACCTTGGGGTACCGCCGACTCGCCGAGGAGAACTCATGGATCATTCCCCTGGTCACGACATCGATCCGACCTTCTACCGGAGCCCGGCGGACGCGATCAGCGCGCCCCCCGAGAAGCTGGCTTACGTGGTCGCCTTCGACCGCGCCGCCCAGCGGCCGGACGCGCTCGTCGTGCTCGACACGGACCCGGCGTCGGGCCGGTACGGCCAGATCGTCGGCTGGGCCGACCTGCCGACGAGCGGCAACGAGCTGCACCACTTCGGCTGGAACGCGTGCAGCAGCGCGTTCGCGCACGCCGGGCACCACACCGACGGGCTACAGCGCAGGTACCTGCTGCTGCCCGGACTGCGGTCGTCCGACATCCACGTCTACGACACGCACCCGGACCCGGCGCAGCCCCGGCTGTTCCGGACGGTCAGCGCGGAGGAGCTGGCGGACAAGGCGGGCTACTCCCGGCCGCATACCCTCCACTGCGGCCCGGACGGGATCTTCCTGTCCTGCCTCGGCGGCGCCCACGGGGCCGACGGCCCGGGCGGCATCGCCCTGCTCGACCACGACACCTTCGACGTGCTGCGCGCCTGGGAAACCGACCGCGGCGGACAGTACCTGGCCTACGACGCGTGGTGGCACCTGAACCAGAACGTCCTGATCACCAGCGAGTGGGGCACCCCGTCGATGATCGAGGACGGGATCAACCCAGAGCTGCTGCTCGGCAACAAGTACGGGCACCAGCTGCACTTCTGGGACCTGGCGGCAGGCAAGCACGTACAGACGGTCGACCTCGGCGCGCAGCACCAGATGGTGCTGGAGCTCCGGCCGTCCCACGATCCCGAGCAAACCTGGGGTTTCGTCGGCGTGGTGGTGAGCACCGAGGACCTTTCGGCCTCGGTGTGGCGGTGGAGCCGGTCGGATGACGGCACCTGGCGTGCGGACAAGGTGATCACCATCCCGGCCGAGCCCGCCTCCCCGGATGACCTGCCGCCCGCGCTCAAGCCGTTCGCCGCGGTGCCGCCGCTGGTCACCGACATCAACCTGTCCGTGGACGACAAGTTCCTCTACGTCTCCTGCTGGGGCACCGGTGAGCTCAAGCAGTACGACGTCAGCGACCCCGCGCACCCTGTCGAGACCGGCTCGGTGCGGCTGGGCGGCATCGCCGGCCGCGCCGCTCATCCGGCCGCGCCCGGTCTGCCGCTGGCGGGGGGCCCGCAGATGGTGGAGGTCAGCCGGGACGGATCGCGTATCTACCTCACGAACTCGCTGTACGGGTCGTGGGATGACCAGTTCTACCCGGACGGCGTGGGCGCATGGTTCGCCAAGATCGACACCGATCCCGCCGCGGGCGGCGGGCTGCGCATCGACGAGAAGTTCTTCCCGCACGGGGACGACTTCCGCGGCCTGCGCGTGCACCAGGTCCGGCTGCAGGGCGGCGACTCGTCGTCGGATTCCTACTGTTACCGGTCGTAGCCGCCAGAGTTCAGGCGGCTCTCGTGTCACAGGCTTGCGGCACGGCCGCGGCCATGGGACCGGCGGACGCCGTGGAGCGGATCAGCCGGCCGCCGGGCAGGACATGGGGCAAACGCCCAACACCTCGATGCGGATCCCGGCCGCACGCCGGGACGCCGCAGCCCCGGCGGTCGGGGAACCGGCGTGGCGCCATCCACCACCGCGCTGACGTCCGCCGCGCGGCGAGCCGCGCTCGGGGCGGCCGTCATGCAGGCCGTCCTGGACGGCCGTCAGGAACGGCACCCCGCCGCGCGGCCTGACCTCGGCGACATCGCGATCGCGGCGGCCGAACTCGACGGGCACCCTCTGGCGGCCGGGCCAGGGCGTATCCGGCAGGACGCGCAGGCTGGCGACCGCGATCGGGCGCTGGAGATGATAACGGACGCCGAGCGCGCCGTGACCCGGCTTGAGCAGGGCTCCGCCCCGGGACAACGGCCGTTCATCGTAACGCCGGCACATGTCGCCTTGTACCGGATCGGCGTGCACTGGTCGCTAGGCGACGCTGGTGCCGCGGTCACTATCGGCCGGCGCCTTCATCCCGGTCAATTGCCGACGCCGGAACGACGCGCCCGTCTATTCACTGATCTCGCCCGTGCCTGGTGGCAATGGAATAAACCTGAGCAGACAGCCCGTGCCCCGATGCTGGCCTGTCAGTACGCGCCCGCCGAAGTCCGCGATCGGCCTTCCATCCGCGATATCGTTACCCAGCTCGCTCACCGGTACCCCGGCACAGCAGGCGTGCGGAGGCTTGTCGCGACGGTAAGAAGCAGCCCCGTGCGGTAGCGGACGCCCGTTCACGGGTGAACCGGCGGCCTGACGCCGGCTCGTGAGCCTTGAGAGTCAGCCCCGTCCGTTCGGGATGACGAGAACGGGAAGCGGTGGACAGCCAGGGGGTAGCGCCGGCCATGTTTCGCTCCCATGGTCGAATGCCAGGCCGGGAGCTGGCACCTTACCCTTGATCGACTCCAGCAACCGAGTCACACTGAGTAACGTGCCGGCTACTCAGGAATTGGAGCGCGCGCTGCGGGGAGCCTCGCTGCGCGTGACCGGTCCCCGGGTGGCGGTACTGCGGGCGGTGCACGATCACCCGCACGCCGGCACGGATTCGATCATCGGCATCGTCCGTGAGCGCCTCGGCGTGGCGGTGTCCCTCCAGGCCGTCTATGACGTGCTGCGAGCGCTGACGGCCGCGGGTCTGGTGCGGCGCATCCAGCCGGCGGGATCCGTGGCGCGCTACGAGGCGCGGGTCGGGGACAACCACCACCATGTCGTGTGCCGGTCGTGCGGCGCCATCGCCGATGTCGACTGCGCGGCCGGCTACACCCCCTGCCTGACGGCCGCCGGCAACTCGGGCTACGAGATCGACGAAGCCGAGGTCATCTACTGGGGCCTGTGCCCGGAGTGTGCCGCGGCGGCGTTCCCGGACAAGAGCGACGAGCCAGGACGAACGACAAGACAGGAGAACCGACGTGTCTGACCACGCCAGCGAGAGCGAGAACCCAGTAATCCCCTCCCCGGCCCCCGCCCCGCACCGGCCCATGACGAACCGGGACTGGTGGCCGAATCAGCCGAACGTGCAGGTTCTCGACCAGCCCTCGCCCCGGTCCGATCCGATGGGCGAGGGCTTCAGCTACCGGGAGGAGTTCAAGACCCTCGACGTCGAGGCGCTGAAGCGGGACATCTTCGAGCTGATGACGACATCGCAGGACTGGTGGCCGGCCGACTACGGCCACTACGGGCCGCTTTTCATCCGGATGAGCTGGCACGCCGCGGGCACGTACCGCATCCACGATGGCCGGGGCGGCGGCGGTCAGGGTGCGCAGCGCTTCGCCCCGCTCAACAGCTGGCCCGACAACGCGAGCCTGGACAAGGCCCGGCGGCTGCTCTGGCCGGTCAAGCAGAAGTACGGCCGGAAGATCTCCTGGGCCGACCTGATCATCTTCGCCGGCAACTGCGCCTATGAGTCGATGGGGTTCAAGACGTTCGGCTTCGGCTTCGGGCGGGAGGACATCTGGGAGCCCGAGGAGATCTTCTGGGGGCCGGAGGACACCTGGCTCGGCGACGAGCGCTACAGCGGCGACCGGGAACTCGCCGAGCCGCTTGCCGCGGTCCAGATGGGCCTCATCTACGTCAACCCAGAGGGGCCCAACGGCAACCCGGACCCGCTGGCCGCCGCCCGGGACATCCGTGAGTCGTTCCGCCGGATGGCGATGAACGACGAGGAGACGCTCGCGCTTATCGTCGGCGGCCACACGGTCGGCAAGACGCATGGCGCGGTCGATCCAAGGTACATCGGACCGGAGCCCGAGGCGGCGCCGATCGAGCAGCAGGGCCTCGGCTGGAAGAACACCTTCGGCACCGGCAACGGTCCGTACACGCTCACCGGCGGGCCGGAGGGCCCGTGGACCAATAACCCGACGCGGTGGGACAACGGGTTCCTGGACAACCTGTTCGGCTACGACTGGGAGCCGACGAAGAGCCCGGCCGGCGCCTGGCAGTGGAAGCCGAAGAACCCCCGGGCGCAGGGCACGGTGCCCGACGCGCACGACCCGTCCAGGCGCGTCGCGCCGATGATGCTGACGACGGACATCGCGCTGAAGGTAGACCCGATCTACGGACCGATCGCGAAGCGCTTCCACGAGAACCCGGACCAGCTCGCGGACGCGTTCGCCAAGGCGTGGTACAAGCTGCTGCACCGCGACATGGGCCCGGTCTCGCGCTATCTCGGCCCGTGGGTTCCAGAACCCCAGCTGTGGCAGGACCCGGTTCCCCCGGTCGATCACGAACTGATCGCGGATGAGGACATCGCCGCCCTCAAGGGCAGGATCCTCGCATCGGGACTGTCCATCTCCCGGCTGGTCTCCACCGCCTGGGCGGCGGCGGCGAGCTTCCGCGGCACCGACAAGCGCGGCGGGGCCAACGGGGCGCGGATCCGCCTCGATCCGCAGCGGAACTGGGAGGCCAGCGAGCCGGCCGAGCTGGCCAAGGTGCTGCCGGTCCTCGGGCAGATCCAGCAGGACTTCAACCGGGCGCAGTCCGGCGGGAAGGGCGGGAAGGGCGGGAAGCAGGTCTCGCTCGCCGACCTGATCGTCCTGGGCGGCTGCGCGGCCGTCGAGCAGGCGGCGAAGAACGCCGGCTTCGACGTCACGGTCCCGTTCGCGCCGGGGCGCACGGACGCCTCGCAGGAGCAGACCGACGTGGAGGCTTTCGCCGTGCTGGAGCCGAAGGCGGACGGGTTCCGCAACTACCTCAGGGCGGGGCAGAAGCTGCCGCCGGAGACCCTGCTGGTGGACCGGGCCAACATGCTGACGCTGACCGCTCCCGAGATGACGGTCCTCGTCGGCGGCATGCGGGCGCTGAACGCCAACGTCGGGGGATCACAGCACGGCGTCTTCACCAGCCGGCCCGGGACGCTGACCAACGACTTCTTCGTGAACCTGTGCGACATGGGCAACGAGTGGAAGGCGTCGGCCTCGGCCGAGAACGTATACGAGATCCGGGATCGCGCCACGGGCGAGGTCAAGTGGACGGCCACCGCCGCCGATCTCGTCTTCGGCTCCAACTCCCGGCTCCGTGCGATTTCGGAGGTCTACGCCTGCGCCGACGGATGCGAGAAGTTCGTGCGCGACTTCGTGGCCGCGTGGAACAAGGTCATGAACCTCGACCGGTTCGACCTCGCCTGATCCCGATGTCCGGGCCGGCCGGCGAGCGGCCGGCCCGGACACCCTCAGCCGGGTGGCCGGTTCCAGCCGAGCGGGTTCCAGCCGAGCTAGGTAGACAGCGGGGGCAGCACCGGGCCTGGAACGGATCCGGCGTTCGGCGGGCGGGGAAGAACCGGGCGGGGAAGAACAGGGGCGGCGGGGAGTCAGGGGCTTACGTTCGGGGGAATGGGGGGCAGGAGCGGGACGGGCGGGACCCGGGCGCCTAACCCAGCCGCTATCGTCGGGTGGGATGGCAGACGTATTCAGTGTCCGAGTCAAGGTCCGCGGGTACGAGCTTGACACGCAGGGACACCTGAACTGGGCCGAGTACCTGCACTATGCCGAGCACGCGCGGTGGGAGTGCCTGGCGGCGGCCGGGATCACGCAGGAGGGCCTGCTCGCGACCGGGTTCGGGCCGGTGGTGATCGACGTGTCCGTGCGGTTCAAGCGCGAGCTGCGCGGCGGGGACGAAGTGGACGTGAGCTGCGCGTTCGTTTTCGACGGCGGCCCGACGTACCGCATCGTGCAGGACTTCAGGCGGCCGGACGGGCAGCTGGCCGCGGCGCTGACCAGCACGACCGGGCTGCTCGACCTGCGCGAGCGCAAGCTACACCGCAACCCCGGAAAGCACTTCCGGGAACTGGCTGCCAATCCGGCGCTCCTCGGCCTGGACTAGCGCGCGCGACCGCGGCGCTCCGCGACCGCGGCGCTCCCGCGGGCGCGGGGTTCGCTCGGGGGCGGGGTTCGCGCGGGGGCGGGGTTCGCGCGGCGCCAGGCCGCCTGCCCCGGCGCGGACACGGATCTCCTGAGATTTGGTAACTCTCGCGCATCGACTGACGACTCAGCGTAGTCTGAGCGCGATGGCGCCGAAGGGTCGCGGCGCCCTGGGGGTGTGCTGTGTCAATGGACGTGGCGCGGATCGTCCGGTTCTGGCAGGCGGCGGAGACGTTCAACCCGCGCCCGCTGCCGCAACCCGACGTCCGGGAGCACGTGGCCGACGTCCGGCCCGGCGAGCCGATGCCGTGGGAGCCGGGCTCGCGGCTGGCGGCACGGCCGCCGGCGCCGGGCAAACAGTGGCGGCATCAGGTGTTCGGCGGGATCTTCCAGCTGTGCCGGGTCCGGGAGGCGCTCGTGGCGCTGTACGGCGACGACGATCCCGGGCACGGTGATCCCGGGCACGGTGATCCCGGGCACGGTCCGGCACGCGGGGAGTCGGCGCTGTTCGCCTGCACCGTCGGCGCGGACGGCACGCTCGCCGCCGAGCCGGCCTATTCCGGGTGCGCCTGGGCGCTCGGCCGGGCGGCGGCGGGCGGCGGCGACCCGGGGGCATGGCTGAGCAGGTCCGCGACGACCGCTCCGCTCCTGAACCCGCCGGACGGGCCGCTGACCGGCGCGGACCTGCGGCGCTACGCCGCCGAACTGGCCGGGCTCTTCGGCGTCGCCACGCTATTGCAGCCCGGGGACCACCTGCGGGTGCGCAGCTTCCAGGTGCCGGCCGGGGAAAGCGCCGACGGGCTGTCCGGTGACCCGCTCGGCGCCAGGTTCGCGGCTGACCTCAGCCTGGTGGCGGACGCGCTGCGCGGGACAGGCGGCGCCCCCGGCCCCGCGCTCGCCGCCTTCGCGGGAGGCGGAACCGGCAGGGTAGGCCGGGCTGACACCGGCAGGGTAGGCCGGGTTGACGTGCGCCGCAGGCCGCTCCTCGTCCGGGACGGATGCACCCCGGACCGGATCCCGCTGGGCCGTTGGGTGTCGGACAGGCCGCTCGTGCTCAGCGAGCAGTTCGCGGTCAACGAGATCATGGCGGCCCCCGGCGAGTCCGGCGGCCTGTTCGCGGTGCACACGCCGCCGGGCACCAGCGCCGCGGCGGTGTTCAGCGACCTGGTCGCTGCGGTCGTCGTCGATCGCGCCCGCCGCCTGGCGGACCTGCCGGATACCCGCGCCGCGTTCGGCGGCTCGCACGCCTGGCGGGGACACACCGTCAGGGCGCCCGCCGCGGCGCTCACGGGTTCCGAGATCGTGCTGGCATGGCCGGACGAGGTCCCCGGCGCCGGGCTCGCCGGCGCCGGGGCGCGGTGGCGGGACCGCGCCCGGCAGGCCGACTACTTCGCCTCGACGGCGCAGCTAGCCTGTGGCGACGGCGCGTGGGCGCTGCTGGCCGCGCCGCTCGGCGACCGCGCCGGGGTCCGCGGGTTCACCGAGCGGTTCTGGCACGGCACGCTGCACGGCGCGGAGGCGCTGTTCTCCGCGGGCGAGAGCATGCCCGCCGCGCTACGACGGCTGCGGGAGGCGGCGGTCGGCTGGCCGGCCGCCGTCGGAAGCTTCCGCGCGGCGCTGGCGAAGGTCTCCGCCCTTTCTTCCGAACGGGCGGTGGCGGCTGCCGCGCTCACCCGCCTTTCCCGGCTGGAGCACGACCTCAAAGAGGCGGCGAGCGCACTGGAGGCCAAGCGGAACCGCTGCGCGGAGCTCGCCGGGCGCGAGCCGGCGGTCGCCGCTGCCGTGGCGGCGGCCGGGGAACGGCGGCGGGCGGCACTCGCGGCCCTGGCGGCACTGGCGGCACGCCGCCCCCGGCCAGGCTCTGGCCTGCGCCTGGGACCGTCGGCGGCGCTGCGCGCGAGCCGGGAGTGGTACGCGTCGCGCGCCGCGCTCCGCGTCGGGGCCGCGGAGGCGGAGCGGCAGCACGAGGCGGCGCTGGGAAACGCGGCGGCACTGCGGGCGAGCCTGACCGCTGCCCGGCGAGCGGTCGCCGAAGCCTCCGACGATGTTGACCGGCTCACCGCGGAGATGGCGCCCCTGGAGGCAACGGTCGCGCGGGCGCGGCTGCGCTGGGGAGACCACCTGCCGGGCGGCACGTCATACGACGAGACCGAGGACGCGGCCCTGACCGAGCGGCGGGAGCTGTCCGTCCCCTGGGGGGACGAGGAGTACGCCGCGGCGCGCGCCGAACTCTTCCTGGCCGCCCTCACCCTGCACAAGGCGCTGATCGCCGCCGAGGCGGAGACGTTCGAGGCGAACTTCCGCGCGCTGCTTGACCTGCTGTCCGCGGAGGGGACGCCGCCCGCCCCGGCCGCGCTGGCCGCCTGGCAGTCGTTCTTCCTGGTGGTGCCGGTGGTACAGGCCACGTTCGGGGGGATCGGGACGTTGTTCGCCGGACTGGGCCGCGGGTCGCTCGGCTGGCTGCTCGCCGAGCACGCCGGGCATGCCCCGCCTCAGCACCTGGCCGGGGCGCTGTGGCGGGCCGACCGCGCCGTGCTCGCCGGCGACTCGCTGCGGGCCGCTCCGGCCGGCACGCTGCCGTGGGCCGGGCAGCGGGCGGTGGCCCGGGCGCTCGGCGTCGGCGCGGAATGGGAACCGGGGCGCGTCAGCGCGCAGCGGGCCGCGGACCGGGCCGCGCGGTACGGCACCTGGCTGCCCTGGCCACTGTCCGGGCCGCCATCCGTGCCGCCGTCCGGGCCGCCGTCCGGATCGCCGTCCGGATCGCCGTCCGGGCCGCCGGAGGGCTGCGCGCCTGCGGGGACGGGCTGGCTGTGGGTGGGCATGCCGCTGCATGCGCGGGAGAGCGCGGACGGCGAGGCGCTCGCGGGAAGCGATGCCTGGGTACAGCGTGTGCTCCAGCGCCAGGGGGTGCCCCGGCCGAAGCGCCGCTCTGCCTAGACCGGAATCGGCTCGATGTGAACTCCGGCGGCGCGTGCCAGGTCCAGCAGGTCGCCGG
>Ga0070737_10003171_pt1 | contig 18188 bp, 12 predicted proteins | sample Coa_R1_10_FD_66438 | JGI IMG/M metagenome (GOLD analysis project Ga0070737, IMG submission 66438) | Surface soil microbial communities from Centralia Pennsylvania, which are recovering from an underground coalmine fire - Coalmine... | ecosystem: Environmental > Terrestrial > Soil > Unclassified...
GTCGGTTGAGGTGAGCTTCTATCTGGCGTTGCCTGTCGTGGCGCTGCTGGCCCGCCGCATCCCGGTGCGGCTGCGGGTGCCGGTGATCGCCGCGGTCGCGCTCGCCAGTTGGGCGTGGGGCGCGATTCCGTTCGGGGCGACACCCGGACTCAACCCACTGAACTGGCCCCCGGCGTTTTGCTCCTGGTTCGCCGCGGGAATGCTGCTGGCCGAATGGCTCTACACCCCGCTGGGCCTGCCGCACCGGCTGGCGCGCCGCAGGGTGCTGATGGCCGTCGTGGCAACAGTGGCCTACCTGGTGGGCGCGTCCCCGCTGGCCGGGCCGGCCGGGTTGACGCCAAGCACCGCAGGGCAATTCGCGGTCAAGACGGCGATGGGCGCGGTTCTGGCCTTCGCTCTGGTGGCGCCGCTGGTGCTGGACCGGCCGGACACTCCGCACCGGTTTTTGGCGACACCGGGCATGGTGACGCTGGGCCGTTGGTCGTACGGGATTTTCGTGTGGCATCTAGCCGCGCTGGCCATGGTGTTTCCGGTGATCGGCGAATTCGCGTTCACCGGGTCGATGCCCGTGGTCCTGGTGTTGACCCTGATCTTCGCTATCGCGATCGCGGCGGTGAGCTTCGCGCTCGTCGAGTCACCGTGCCGAGAAGCATTGCGCCGCTGGGAACATCGCAGCAGCCAGCCGGGCCAAGACCCCCGCGACGTGCCGGGGCTCGAGCCGGTCAGCAGCGCTGCCGCGCCTGCAACCGCATCATGACCTCGTCGCGCACCGCCGAGCGGCGCGCCTTGCCCGCGTCGTCGCGCAGCGGGGTGTCCACGAACTCGACCGCGCGCGGCACCTTGTATGCTGCGATACGCTCGCACAAAAATGTTTGCACCGCTTGCTCATTCAGCGTTGACCGGTCGGCGGCCTGGACCAGGGCGTAGGGCACCTGGCCCAGATCCTCGTCTGGGACTCCGACGACCAGACACGACAGCACGTCGGGGTGCGCGGACAGCGCGTTCTCGATCTCGGCGGGGTAGACGTTGCGCCCGCCGACGGTGAACATGTCGACCCGCCGGTCCGACAGATAGAGGTAGCCGTCGTCGTCGAAGTAGCCGAGATCACCCAGCGAGTCCCAGCCGTCGCGGGTCTTGGCCGAAACTCCGACATAGCGGTAGGTCGGGGGAGTGCCGGGGCTGGGCCGCATGTAGATCTCGCCGACCACACCGGGCGGGCATTCGCGGCCGTTGTCGTCGAGCACCTTCATCTCACCGGCCACGACGACGCCTACCGACCCGGGGTGGGTCAGCCACTGCTCGCCGGAGATGAATGTCAACGCCTGAAGTTCGGTGCCGCCGTACAGTTCCCAGATCTTCTCGGGGCCGAGCAAGTCGATCCAGGCCTGTTTGATTGCGGGTGGGCACGGCGCGCCGAGGTGCCAAAACCGCCGGATCGAGGACAGATCGTAGGCATCGGGGTTGGCGCGGTACACCGGCAGTAGTCGCTGCATGATCGTGGGCACCGTGGTCAAGAACGTGACGCGATGCTCGGTGATCAGCCGCAGAAACTCGTGCGGATCGAACCGGCGCATCAACACCAGGTGATGACGCATCAGCAATGCGATTACCGCCGTGGTGATACCGGTGTTGTGGGTCAGCGGCACCGAGACCAGGGTGGTGTCGCCCTCCTGCGCGCCCAGCGGATAGCCGATGGCCGGTGGTATGCGGCTGTCGCCGCCGGCTTCGATGAGCTTGGGCCGGCCGGTGCTGCCGCCGGACGCCATCGACTTCCAGCACGGCGAAACCGCTTCCGGCAGCCGGTCATCCGATTCTTCTGATACGAAACCTGCTGGTATGCTGTGGATTTGGCCTCGCGGATGGGCTCTTCCCACCAGCAGCGCCCGGGGTTTCAGCTCCAGCAGGCTCTCGAATTCCGGTTCGGGCAGCCGTGGGGACAGTGGCTGGGGCACCGCGCCGATTTTCCAGCACGCCACCGCAGCCTGTATCCACTCGATCGAGTTGGGCAGCACGATCGTCACGTAGTCGCCGACGCCGACGCCACGTCGGGCGTAGGCGCGGGCCAAGCGGTTGGTTGAGGCGTCCAGCTCGCCGCGGGTGATGGTGCGCCCGTCGCAGGTGACTGCTGGTTCGTCGGGAGCGAGTTCGGCCAGCCGTGAGACCTGGGTGCCGATCGGCGGGACCGGCTCGGGATGTGTCATTGATAGGCGCCTTGGCGTTCGAAGATGCGGCGCGGGTTGTCCACGAGCATGGTGTGCAGTTGTTCGTCGGTGACTCCGTGCTCCTTCAGCGCGGGGATTACGTCGTTGTGGATGTGCAGGTAGTGCCAATTCGGTGCGGCGACCGGCAGCAGGTCTTCGGGCAGCGCGTCGAAGTAGCAGTTGGCGTCGTGCGAGAGCACCATCTTGTCGGCGTGCCCGCGCTCGCACATGCGGGCCACCGTGGCCACCCGGTCTTCGAACGGCAGGATCACGTCGATGCCGAAGCGGTCCATACCGATGTAGGAGCCGTTGTTGACGAGCTCTTCCAGGTAGTCGAGGTCGGTGGTGTCGCCGGAGTGGCCGATGATCACCCGGGACAGGTCCACGCCTTCCTCGGCGAAGATCCGTTGCTGCTCGAGCCCGCGCCGGGTGCGCGCGTGGGTGTGGGTGGAGATCGGCACACCGGTGCGCTTGTGGGCCTGAGCGACGGCTCGCAGCACCCGTTCAACGCCCGGGGTGATGCCGGGTTCGTCGGTGGCGCACTTGAGGATCGCCGCCTTGATTCCGGTGTCGGCGATACCCTGTTCGATGTCGCGGACGAACAAGTCGGTCATGATCTCCGGACCGTCCAGCGGCGCTCCCGGGCCCAGATAGTGGAAGCAGAACGGCACGTCGTTGTAGGTGTACAAGCCGGTGGCGACGACGATGTTGAGCTCGGTTTGGGCCGCGATCCGCGCAATGCGCGGAATGTAGCGGCCCAGCCCGATCACGGTGAGGTCGACGATGGTGTCGACTCCGCGGGCCTTCAGCTCGTTGAGGCGGTGGACCGCGTCCGCTTCGCGTTTGGACTCGTCACCCCAGCCTTCCGGGTAGTTCTGCACGACCTCGGTGGTCATCACGAACACGTGCTCGTGCATGAGCGTGACGCCGAGATCAGCGGTATCGATCGGGCCCCGTGCGGTATTCATTTGCGGCACGCAGCCGATGCTAGGGCGACTCGGGCCCGGGTTCGTACAGATTGAACGGAAGACGAAGGGCTTCGTCACAGCTGCCACTCGGGTCGCCGGGTGGAGGGTTAGCGCCACCGACCCTTGAGGAGTGAGCTGCATCACACTAGGATGACCACTGGTCATCGGCGCTAGGAGTCTTCGATGCCAACGGTCACCTGGGCCCGTGTGGATCCGGCCCGTCGCGCGGCGGTGGTCGAAGCCGCCGAGGCAGAGTTTGGCGCGCACGGCTTCTCCCGCGGCAGCCTGAACGTCATCGCTCGGCGCGCCGGTGTCGCCAAGGGCAGCCTGTTCCAATACTTCGCAGACAAGCGCGACCTCTACGCGTTCATCGCCGACGTCGGCAGCCAGCGTGTGCGGGCCTACATGGAGGACCGCATCCGCGAACTCGACCCGAGCAGACCATTTTTCGAATTCCTCACCGACCTGCTCGACGCGTGGGTCGCCTACTTCGCCGACCATCCACGGGAACGGTCGCTTCACGCCGCGGCCAGTTTCGAGGTCGACACCGACGCCCGCATCAGCGTGCGGTCGGTAATCCACCGTCACTACTTGGAGGTTCTGCGGCCGTTGGTGCGTGACGCGCAGGCGCGCGGCGACCTGCGGGCCGACGCGGATACCGACGCGTTGTTGTCGTTGCTGCTCATGATCTTTCCGCATCTGGCGTTGGCACCGTACGTGCGCGGGGTGGATCCAGTTCTCGGGCTCGACGACCCCACGCCAGAGCAACCGGCCCTAGCCGTGCGCCGGCTGGTCGCCGTGCTGGCAGCCGCCTTCTGCAGCACGGCAACGAAGCCAACAACCAAGGAGGTCATATGACACGCACACGGTACGGCTCACTGGTCGCCGGTGGGCTGAACTGGGATAGCCTGCCGCTCAAGTTGTTTGCCGGCGGCAATGCGAAGTTCTGGGATCCCGCTGATATCGACTTCTCCCGCGACCGCGACGATTGGGAGGCGCTTACCGAGCGCGAGCGCCACTACGCCACCCGGCTGTGCGCGGAATTCATCGCCGGCGAGGAGGCGGTCACCAAGGATATCCAGCCGTTCATGGCCGCAATGCGCGCGGAAGGGCGTCTCGGCGACGAAATGTACTTGACCCAGTTCGCGTTCGAGGAGGCCAAGCACACCCAGGTGTTCCGGCTGTGGCTGGACGCCGTTGGCGTCGCCGGCGATCTGCACGGTTACCTCGACGACTTGCCGGCATACCGGCAGATGTTCAACGAAGAACTCCCGGAGTCCCTGAACGCCTTGTCGATTGACCCTTCGCCGGCAGCACAGGTTCGCGCGTCGGTGACCTACAACCACATCGTCGAAGGCATGTTGGCGCTGACGGGCTACTACGCCTGGCACAAAATCTGCGTCGAGCGCGGCATCCTGCCCGGCATGCAGCAGTTGGTTCAGCGCATCAGTGACGACGAGCGACGTCATATGGCGTGGGGAACTTTCACTTGCCGGCGCCACGTCGCCGCCGACGACGCCAACTGGACGGTGTTCGAACGCCGCATGAACGAGCTGATGCCGCTGGCGCTGCGGCTGACCGAGGAGGGCTTTGCGCTGTATGCCCCCGACATTCCGTTCGGCCTGTCCGAGGACGAGTTCTTGCAGTATGCCAGCGATAAGGGCATGCGCCGCTTCGGCACGATCAGCAGCGCTCGCGGGCGTCCGGTCGCAGAGATCGACCTCGACTACTCGCCACTGCGGTTGGAGGACACTTTCGCCGACGAGGACCAGAAGGCGCTAGCTGCTTCGGCATAGACGCTGAGCAGACGCAGAATCGCACGATTCTGTGGCCAAACGTGCGATTCTGCGTCTGCTCGGCGGCGTCACTCGGCCTTCTTGCCGCTACCGCAGTCGCCAGTCTCAGGTGAGCCGATCCAGACCGTTTTGGTGTTGCAGAACTCCCGGATTCCGTGCCCGGCCAGCTCGCGGCCGTAGCCGGAACGCTTGATACCGCCGAACGGCAGCTCAGGGTAGGACACCACCATCCCGTTGATGAAGACCTGACCGGCTTCGATGTCGTCGATGAAGCGCTGCTGCTCGGACTCCTCGCGGGTCCAGGCGTTGGAGCCCAGCCCGAACGTGGTGGAGTTGGCGATCTCGATCGCCTCGTCGATGTCGGCGGCGCGATACACCGACGCCACCGGGCCGAACACCTCTTCGCAAAAGATCGGCATGTCGCGGCGGATGTTCGTGATGACCGTGGGCGGGTAGAACCACCCAGGCCGGTCGAGACGCTTTCCACCGCAACGGATCACGGCACCAGCGGCGACGGCTTCGTCGACAAGCTTTTCCACGTCGGCGCGGCCCTGCTCGGTGGCCAGCGGGCCGACGTCGGTGTCGGGGTCGGTCGGGTCGCCGACCCGCAGCGCCGCCATCTGCTCGACGAACTTTTCTACGAAAGCGTCGTAGACATCGGTATGGATGATGAACCGTTTCGCCGCGATGCAGGACTGCCCGTTGTTTTGCACCCGCGCGGTGACCGCGGTGCTAACCGCCGCGTCGAGATCGGCCGACGGCATGACGATGAACGGATCGCTGCCGCCGAGTTCGAGTACGGTGGGCTTGATCTCGTCGCCGGCGACGGCGGCCACCGATCGTCCTGCCGGTTCGCTGCCGGTCAGGGTCGCCGCAGCCACCCGGGGATCACGCAGGATGGGCTCGACGGCGCTGGAAGGTACCAGCAGCGTCTGGAAGCAGCCGTCCGGAAAGCCGCCGCGGGCGATAACGTCGGCGAGATAGAGCGCGGTCTGCGGCACGTTGGAGGCGTGCTTGAGGATACCCACGTTGCCGGCCATCAGCGCGGGTGCAGCGAATCGCACTGCCTGCCAGAGCGGGAAATTCCACGGCATGACGGCCAGCACCACCCCCAGCGGTTGATACCGGGTGTAGGCCTTGGCCGCGCCCACCGCGGCGGCATCGGCCGGCTCGTCAGCGAGCAGCTGTTCGGCATTGTCGGCGTAGTAACGAAATCCCTTGGCGCACTTAAGAACTTCTGCCCTTGCCGCCACCAGCGTCTTGCCCATCTCCAGTGTCATCATCGCCGCGGTCTGGTCGGCCTCGGCTTCGAGCAGCTCGGCGGTGGCCCGCGCCCACTTCGCACGCTGCGCGAAGGTAGTCCGGCGATACTCGGCGAACCGGGCATGTGCCCGCCCGATCGCTGTGTCGATTTCCTCGGGCGTGGCCGGAGTAAAGGTTCGGACCGTCTCTCCAGTTGCCGGGTTGATGGTGGCGATGGGCATGCTGACATCCCTTCGGCTGGTCGTCTGCTAAACCGCCCTCCAGCCTGCCACTATCGTGGCTTGGGTGAGTACCGCCGCCCAGCTGATGGTCAAATGCCTCGAAAACGAGGGCGTGTCCGTCGTCTTCGGAATACCGGGCGAAGAGAACATCCGGTTTGTTCAGGCGCTGGCCGCATCGGAGATCCGCTATGTGCTCACCCGCCATGAGCAGGGGGCGGCGTTCATGGCCGAGATGTATGGCCGCGTCACGGGACGCGCGGCCGTGGTGTCGAGCACCTTGGGCCCAGGTGCGATCAACATGCAGCTCGGCGTCGCCGACGCCACCACCAACAGCACCCCGATGGTCGCGATCTCCGCCCAGGTCGGCCGCGACCGTGAATACAAGGAGTCGCACCAATACGTCGACCTGGTATCGATGTTCGCCCCGGTCACCCGCTGGGCCGACGGCGTTCCCACCGCGCGGGCGATTCCGGAAATGTTCCGCAAGGCGTTCAAGGTGGCCGAGACGGAACGTCCGGCTGCGGTTTACCTGGCCGTGCCCGAGGATATCGATGCCGACACCACCGACTATTCAGATCTCACCCCGCTACCCCGCAACGTCGTCCGCGCCGAGGCCCCGGCGGCGGGTCAGGTCCAGCGGGCCGTCGCGATCCTACGTCAGGCACAGCGCCCGGTGGTGCTGGCCGGGCATGGTGCTGCCCGCAATGACGCCAGCGCGGCCCTGATCCGGTTCTCGGACGAGCTAGGGATCCCGGTCGCCAACACCTTCCACGGCAAAGGCGTGATGCCCGACGACCATTCGAACAGCATCGGCACCATCGGGTTCATGCGCCATGACTACGTCAATTTCGGCTTCGACAACGCCGATGTCGTCATCGCGGTCGGATATGAACTGCAGGAGTTTGACCCGGTCCAGATCAACCCGACTGCCGACAAGAAGATCATCCACATCCACCGCTTTCCCGCCGAAGTGGATATGCACTACCCGGTCGCCGTCGGTATCATCGGAGACATCAGTGCGTCATTGAACGCGCTGACCGATGCCTTAGCGGGGCACCGCTTCCCCAGTGCCGCCACGGCACCAGCCTGTGATCTGCTGGCTGAGGAATTCGCTCGTGGACAACAGGATTCGCGATTTCCGCTGGCGCCGCAGCGGGTGGTCGCCGATACCCGCGCCGCGCTGGGCCGCAACGACATCGTGCTAGTCGACACCGGCGCGACGAAGATGTGGATGGCCCGGCTATATCCCACATATGAGCGCAACACATGTTTGATCTCAAACGGATTGTCCACCATGTCTTTTGCATTACCGGGAGCGCTCGGGGTCAAGCTAGCGTGCCCGGACTGCAAGGTATTGGCCGCTGTGGGCGACGGGGCTTTCATGATGAACTCGCAAGAAATCGAGACCGCCGTCCGGGAGCGCATACCGCTGGTCGTGCTGATCTGGGAGGATGGCGGATACGGCCTCATCGAATGGAAGATGGACCTTGAACTCGGCGACCACCACTATGTGAGGTTCGGCAATCCCGACGTGGTGAAATACGCGGAAAGCTTCGGCGCCAGGGGATATCGCATCAGCAACGCCCAAGAGCTGCTCCCGACGCTGAAGAGCGCGCTCGACGACGACGGTGTGTCGGTGATCTCTTGTCCAGTGGACTATTCCGAGAACCTGCGGCTGACGAATCGGCTCGGCCAGCTGGACGCGACGTTGTAAACGGTTTACCCCGGTAAAGCGGCGCCGACCGGGCCCGCCGCCTGCTCTGGTGGACTCAATCGCTGCGCGCGCGGCCGAGGGTAGACGCGGAGGGGCGCTTCTACTACTCTATGTCGTAGACAGCTTTCTGCGTCGGGTGGAGCGCTGATGGATTTGGTCGACATTTCCCGATGGCAGTTCGGGATCACAACGGTCTACCACTTTATTTTTGTACCGTTGACAATCGGCCTGGCACCGCTAATCGCAGCAATGCAGACGATCTGGGTGGCCACGAACAACGCCGCCTGGTATCGGCTCACGAAATTCTTCGGCAAGCTGTTTTTAATCAATTTCGCAATAGGGGTTGCCACCGGGCTGGTGCAGGAGTTCCAGTTCGGAATGAACTGGAGTGAATATTCACGGTTCGTCGGCGATGTATTCGGCGCGCCGTTGGCGATGGAGGGTTTAGCTGCGTTTTTCTTCGAGTCTGTCTTCATCGGCTTGTGGATCTTCGGCTGGGGCCGACTGCCTCGGCTGGTTCATCTGGGATGCATCTGGGTGGTCGCGATCGCGGTGAATCTATCTGCGTTCTTTATCATTTCGGCGAACTCCTTCATGCAACATCCGGTCGGAGCGCACTACAACCCGACGACGAGGCGCGCTGAGCTGGATAGCATCGTCGCGCTGCTCACCAACAACACCGCAATATGGGCGTTTGCGCATGCGGTCGTCGGTAGTCTGCTGACCGCCGGCGTGTTCGTGTCCGGCGTCAGTGCATGGTGGATGGTCCGCAAACCTCGCGCTGACGAGGCGCACACCATGTACCGGCCAGCAGCCATCCTCGGTTGCTTGGTTGTCCTAGCCGCTGCGGTGGGGTTGTTCTTCACCGGAGATACGCAGGGCAAGCTGATGTTCCGACAGCAGCCCATGAAGATGGCTTCGGCGGAATCGTTGTGCCACACCGAATCCGACCCGTACTTCTCGATTCTCACCATCGGCACCCATAACAATTGCGACAGCATCACACGGGTGATCGAAGCTCAATACGTGCTTCCCTTCCTGGCGGAAGGGAAGTTCAGCGGCGTCACACTGGAAGGTGTCAAAGATATTCAGCAGCGCTACGAAAAGCAGTTCGGACCGGGAGACTACCGGCCGAACCTGTTCGTGACGTACTGGTCGTTTCGGGCCATGGTGGGGCTGCTTGTCATGCCGGTGCTGTTTTCCCTTCTTGCGCTGTGGATGACACGACGTAAGCGGGTTCCGGACCGGCGGTGGTTTTCAGGGCTAGCGCTGCTTACTATTCCCGCGCCGTTCTTGGCAAACATCGCCGGTTGGGTGTTCACTGAGATGGGTCGACAACCGTGGGTCGTGGTGCCCAATCCAGACGGGGATCAGTCGGTCCGAATCACCGTGGAGCAAGCGGCTTCTGATCACACACCGGCGACGGTGATGTTCTCATTGACGATCCTTACCCTGGTCTACGCCGCGCTCGCTGTGATTTGGTTCTGGCTACTGCGCCGCTATGTGGCGGCGGGGCCGCAGGAGCACGACGCTGAACCTGTGCCGCCCCCGTCACCCGATCAAGAAGACGTCGCGCCGCTGTCATTTGCTTACTGAGCCATCAAGGGAGAGGAGCTGATTCACGGTGGGCCTACAGCAGCTGTGGTTCGTCATCCTCGCCGTGCTCTTCCTCGGATTTTTCATTCTGGAAGGTTTCGACTTCGGCGTCGGTATGTTGATGGCGCCGCTGGGTCGGATCGCGAAAGGCGACCGTGAGGCGCATCGACGCGCCGTCCTCAACACGATCGGGCCGGTCTGGGATGGCAATGAGGTATGGCTGATCACCGCGGGCGCATCGATGTTTGCCGCGTTCCCGAACTGGTATGCCACGGTGTTCAGCGCGCTGTATCTGCCTTTGTTGGCGATCTTATTCGGCATGATCGTTCGGGCGGTAGCCATCGAATGGCGCGGCAAGATCGACGACATGAAGTGGCGCGCCTGGGCGGACGCCGGGATTGCGGCGGGATCGTGGCTGCCTGGAATTCTGTGGGGGGTGGCCTTCGCCGGCTTGGTTCGTGGATTGCCCGTCGATGCGCACCACCACGTGCACCTGTCGTTTGGCGATGTCATCAACGCCTACACCGTCCTTGGTGGAATCACGACCGGTGCGCTATTTCTTTTCCACGGCGCGGTATTTCTCGTCCTCAAGACTGACCAGGCAGTGCATAAGGACGCGCAGCGCTTCGCAACCGCGTTGTCGTTGCCGGCGACTGTGGTACTGGGTGCGTTCGGGCTGTGGACTCAGCTGGCTCATGGAAAAGTCTGGACTTGGTGGGTCCTGGCGGCTGCCGTGGCAGCTCAGTTGACTGCGGTAGGGCTGGTGTGGTGGCGGTGGATGGGACGCAAAGCGACGGCAGCTAACTCCGGCGAGGGTTGGGCGTTCGTGTGTACGACGCTAGTCGTTACCGCGCTGGTGGTTTTGCTGTTTGGCGCCTTGTACCCCGACCTGGTTCCATCGACACTGAATCCGAATTGGAGCATTACCGTCTACAACGGGTCGTCAAGCCCGTACACGCTGCGGTTCATGTCGTGGACAGCATTGATCTTCGCACCACTTGTCATGGTGTACCAGGGTTGGACGTATTGGGTTTTTCGCCAACGGATCTCCGCCGAGCGGATACCAGCATCGATAGGCCTGCCGAGGGCGGCGGTGTGATTGAGGCGGCGGGCAGCCGGCGCGAAAAGACACAATGACACCCAATTGGACGCGAAACGGGTCCGCAGCGTCTGTGCGCCGAAGCATGTTCGACCGGCCGCCAGGGATTTCGGCCGGACCAAGCCCGCCGGTCTGAAACGGTACGCCACGTGGGCCCGCAGACCTATGCTCGTCGCAAACTACTTGTGAGATGGAGGACTGTGATGCGCCTGTCTACCCGAAACCAGCTCAAAGGGACCATTGCCGACGTCGCGCTGGGCAACGTCATGGCGATCGTCAAAGTGCGGCTCGACGGCGGCGACCAGGTTATCACCTCGTCGATTACCAAAGATGCCGCACAAGAGCTGAGCCTCAAGACCGGTCAACCCGCGACGGTGTTTATCAAGTCGACGGAAGTGACGATCGGCGTCGATTAACCCGTGCACAGGTTTCTTTTTCTCTGGCTTATCGCGTCTCAGCCGGAACGACTCACCACGAGAGCCAGTCGCCGGAGGCGGGAGATGTCTTCGCCTTGCCGAGCGTGACCGGACCGACGTACTCACCGACTGGGGTGCGATGCCACCAGGCTCGTTCGCGCAGCAACTCCCGTAATGTGGTGTAGCGGTACTGGTAGAGCTGCACTCGCACATACCGTGGCGGGGAACCGGGGAATGGATTACGCCGCAGCAAGCGCAGTGTCGCCCGGTCATTTTGCAGTAGCCGCACCAGGAACGGGCCCAGCCATCGCTCGGCGTAGAGCGGCGAGATAGCGGCGAACCACATGAGCCAGTCCAGACGCAGATGGTACGGCGCCCATTGCCGCGGCAGCCGACGGACCGCGCCGGGTTTACCTTTGAATTCGTATTCCTTCCACCGCGTTTGCTCGGTAAGGGTGGCCTCGTCGGTGCCCTCGACGACCAGCTCGTTACGAATCCGTCCGATGCTCCCGAACGCCCCGTAGGTGTTGACAAGGTGAAACGGGTTGAACGACATGTTCATGCGCTGATGGCGCGACATCATGTTGCGCATCGGCCAGTAGCTCAAAAACAGCGACAGCACCGTGAAGGCGATAACCAGTCCGGCGAACCAGAGTGGCGGCTCGGTAAACGCGGCCGGCTTCGGCACCGGCAGGACCGTGGACCACGATGCGTCATCGATCACGCTGCAGCCCAGCAAGATCGTCAGCCAATTGAGCCAGGCGAAGTTGCCGGAAATCACCAGCCACAGTTGAGTGATGACGACGACCGCTCCGGCCATGCTGGCTACCGGCTGCGGCGCGAACAACCCGAACGGGACCACGAGTTGGGCGAAATGGTTGACCGCGACTTCGACTCGGTGAAGCGGCTTGGGGAGGTGATGAAAGAACCAACTCAGCGGCCCAGGCATGGGCTGGGTCTCGTGGTGGTAGTACAGGCAGGTCAGGTTCCGCCAGCACGGGTCACCGCGCAATTTGATCAAGCCGGCACCGAACTCCAGCCGGAATAACAGGAGCCGCGCCAGCCACATGGTCAGCAGCGGGGGGCCGACGCGGTCGTTACCCAGGAAGATCGCGAGAAACCCGGTCTCCAGCAGCAGGGACTCCCAGCCGAACGAATACCACGTCTGGCCGACGTTGACGATCGACAGATAGAGCACCCATAGCACCAGCCACATCAGCATCGCCGCCCACAACGGCACGAGGTCGGCGAGGCCGGCGACAATCGCCGCTGAGAGCGCCGCACCGAACCAGGAGATGCCCGAGAAAAACCGGTCCGAATAGTGGAAATGAAAAAGGCTCGGCGCCTGCCAAAAACTCTGCCGAGCGAGATAACGCGGTATTGGCAGCATGCCGTGCTCCCCGAGAAGCGCACGGAATTGGCACGCTGCCGCGAGGAATGCGATCAGATAGACAGCCGCGACACCGCGCTCGAGTACCAGTCTGCCCAGCCAATATTCGGGTGCCGTAAACCATCCCATGTCCGCAACTCCCGGGACTGTGGACGTTGACAACCGCCTGCCTAGGCTTCCAGCCTAGAACGCAATTTCGATCGCGCAGAAAATCTGCCCATCATCGTCCGCGCGGCTCCTCCTCGGGCCGATACGCGGCCCGCATCGTCGCCGCTGGGCCTAGTTGCGCGGCTCCTCCTCGGGCCGATACGCGGCCCGCATCGTCGCCGCTGGGCCTAGTTGCGCGGCTCCTCCTCGGGCCGATACGCGGCCCGCATCGTCGCCGCTGAGGCGAGCATTGCGAGCGAGATCAGCGCCAGCAGCTGCACCCCCGGCGAATGGCCGGCGTAGCCGTCGACCGACCGCCAGGGATGCCGCGACAGCAGTGCACCGGCCACGATGAGCCCGCCGGCGCTCAACCCGACGGTGACCGCCTCGCACATCCGCTGCCGGTCGCGCAGCGCGTACCGTAACGCCAGGGCCGCGCCGAACGTGACGAACCCGGCGGCGCCGGCAATCAGCGTCCCTACTGCCAACACCGCGACCGCGCCCCAGTGCCGCGGCGCCCATGGCCGCGCCGGCTCGTCGTCGGCACGTCGCCGCCGCGCCGGCCACCATGCGAGCAGAGCCAGCAGAGGCAGCATGGTCAGACCGCCCAGCAGCCCGGCGCGGTAAAGCGAGTTGGAAACAAAAGTCAGCGTGATCGTGCCCGCGGTGCCTGCGGGCACGATCCAGCCCTGCTGCCAGCCATTCACCGCGATGGGTGTCAGCCTGGTGCCGTCGCTGGTGCGCGCCACCCAGCCGGGGTTGATGCTTTCCGGCACCACAAGCACCCGCGGGGCGTTGGCCGTCGGTGCCCTGACCTCGCGGCGCGCCGGCCCCCAGGCACCGGTCTCAGCGAGAACCTTGGTGGCGTTGGGTAATTCAGCTACGGCGGGATCCGTCAGCTCGGCTCCGTCGACCGCGAACGCGTCGCCGGGGCTGATCACCAGCTCCTGCTGCCCGGTCGGCAGCGCGATGGGCTCCCGCTCGCATGGTTGGGCCGCCACCGGTTCGCCGTCGAGCAATGCGCCCGTCGTGGTGCGGATCGAGGTGTGCACGAAGCGGCCCGCGATCGCGATGACCGGGCCGTGACCGCAGTCGACGGTGATCTCCCGCGACCGGTTGCGTTGAGCATCGGCGCCCGCCACCGGTCGGTCCTCGCTGCCGAGTACTGCCACCTCCGCCAGCCCCGGCGGCTTGAGCTGGTCGAAACCCAGCGCCGTACGGTCGATGACGTCGTTCCAGTTCAGCAAGCTGATCGTGATGGTGTCGGTGGTCCGGGATTTCAGCCGGATTGTCTGCGGTCCGGCCGCGTCGCTCGATTTCAGTTCGCGGACCTGTGGGCCGTCGCCGAGGTCGACGGCGACCATCGTAGGGTGGGCCGGCACCGCGGACCGGCTCGCGGTCAACCGCAACCCGGTCACCTCCGTGGGCCGCGGCAAAGTGAGGGTGAGCGTCGGCGGCGTCTTGTATTGGACGACGTGCTGCGGTGCCGTCCACGCGGTAGCCGGATCCCCGTCGGCGGCGGCGTATGCCGAGCCGAGCACGTCGACGAGGTCGGAGTCGCCGTGGGCCCGCACGGTGCCCGGCTCGGCGACCAGGTCGGCCAGCTGAGGCCCTTGCCGCGGCCGCACCCACACCCTCGGCGTCACCGACATCGGCCGCGGCACCGTCAGCGTTCGGCTGAAACCGACCTGTTCTTCCGGAGTCAGGGCCATCGACGCCGCACAGTGCACGCCGTCGGGCCCTTCGGCGCAACCCGGTCGGCCCAGCGGCTCCGAACCCAGATTCCATTGTGTGACAATCGAATCCGGTGGTGGGCCTGGAACAAGCACGGTGTGCCGCAGCGCGACCGGGTGGGCAAAGCCCGACGCGTCGTACTGGGTAACCGACAGGTCGGTGATGGCGAATTGCACACCGGCGGACCCGTCGTCGGTGCCGATGGCGGTGATTCGCACCCATGGTGTTTCGCCGTAAGGTAGCGCCGCGGTGAGCGGTTTGCCGGGTTCGTCGAACCGCAGCGTCGTGGTGCCGTTGACGGTAGCGATCTGGATGCGACGGATCTGGGCGCCGACGGCGGTCGCGCTGGGCGTCAGGGTGATGACGCCGTTGGTCACCGGGTGGTCGAAATCGACCTGCAGCCATTGACCGACCGCGGCTTGCAGTGCATTGGACACCCACGCGGTCGCCGGGTCGCCGTCGACGGCCGCGGCTGGCGACGTGGCGGGCGCGACATCGGGCAGCGCGGTGGCGTCCGACGACGAACTCGACGCGGTGACCCGGCCACCGGTCCAACCGCCGAACACCGTGTCGGCACCCGGAACCGGATAGTCGGGCACCCGGTTGTAGGTGTGCCGAGCGTCGCCCGGCGCGCGGATCGCTGACGAGTGCAGGTCCACCCGGCCATAGTCGGTCTCCCGCGCCAACGGGGTGTCGGTGACGGTGACGAGGGGCGCCGGCAGGCCGGCGCCCCGGGCGTCGGCACTCATCAGCACCGGACCCAGCGGCGAGTTGTTTAGCAGACGCCGGCGTTCGTCGAGGCGCAGCAGCACCTCCGGGCCGCCGTCGATGCGGGCCAGTCGGTCAATGTCGGCGAAGTACGGCGCTGCCGGATTACCGGCAGCGGTGGTGACCCGGTAGATCTCGACCGCAGGATACGGCGGCCGCAACCCACTGTCGGTGACGAAACCCGACACGACCCCGGCGCCGACCTGCGCCCCGAATTGCGCCACCTTCTGCAGCCGCGGCGACCCGGCGATGGCGCGGTGAACCAGAATCGGGCGTGCGGAACGCGACGTTTCAGGGTCCAGATCGTTGCGCACTACCACATACGAAATGCCTTGGCGGGAAAGGGTATCGGCTAGCCCCGCCGACGGCCGGCCAGCGGCGAACAGACGCTGCACCGAGTCCAGCGCCCGGATGGTTTGGGGCGGGGTCAACGGGATGGAGTCACGCACGCCCCACGGGCTGCTGCCGAGGACCTGCAGCGGCTCGTCGTGACTGGTCCCCCAGACCTGGGTGGCGAAGGGGGCGCCGGGAACCACCAGCACCCGTCCGGGCATCGGCGCGCCAGTGTTGTGCTCGGCGAGCCAGGCGGCGGCATCGCGCCAGTATTGAGGTATCGCACGGAAGGTGCCCGGCGGCGTGAGCCGGCCGGTCCAGGCCAGCGAGGTGCTGACCATCAGTGCGACCATCACCACGATTCCGACCGCAACCCGCTTGTCGCGTTCGGGATGGGCGAATGCGGCTACCCAGTCGCGGACCGGCGCGCTGCCGGGCAGCGGTATCCGGCCCAGCAGCTGCGCCAGGCCCAGCACGAGCGGGATCCGGATCAGCGATTCCAGCTTGTGCACGTTGCGCAGCGGTGCGCCGCCGGCGTCAAGAAAAGCCTGCACGTGGTGGGCCAGCGGCGAACCCAGTCCACCGGAGTAGCCGGCTGCCAGCAGCACCACGCCGCTCAGCAGCATCGTCACCAGCCGCCCGCTTGCGGGCGCGCCGCGGCCGGCCAACCCAGCCAGGCCCGCCAGGCCACCGGCCGCGACCAGGCAGGTGGCCAAGATGGCCACCGAGCCGGTGACGAGCGGCGCGCCCGCGGTCGCGTTGGGCGCCACGAATGGAGTCCAGCTGGCCGTACCGCGCAGCACCTCGACCAGCGACGACCACTGGGTGGTCACGCCTGAGGACTCGATGAAGTCCAGGAACGGCGGGCTGATCCGGGCCAGCAGAATCAGCGCTACCAGCCACCACAGCATCGCCAGCGCCAGTGCCAGCAGCCACCACCGCGTGTACCGCCACCACACCCGGCAGGGGCGATGACACGCCCACCAGACGACGGCGGGCAAGCAACCCGCCAACGTGGCGATCGCGTTTACTGCGCCCATCAGTGCGACCGCCAGCCCGGCCTGTCCGGCCAGCCGGCGCACCGACCTGCCGGGTTCGGCCCGCAGCGCCACAATGGTCGGCAGCAGCACCCACGGCGCCAACATGATCGGCAGGGTTTCCGAGGAGATCGACCCGACCGTGGTCAACACCCGCGGCGACAGCGCAAACGCCGCGGCGGCGATGACCCGTGACGTCGGACTGCCGATCGTCAGCACTTCAGCGACCCGCAACAACCCCCAAAACCCGGCGGTGAGCAGCAAGGCCCACCACAGCCGCTGGGTGATCCAACCCGGCAGCCCGAGCAGATGCCCGGCCAGGAAGAACGTGCCGTGCGGAAACAGGTAGCCATAGGCCTGGTTTTGCGCTTGGCCGAACGGCAGTTCGCTGTTCCACAGGTTGGTCGCTCGGGCGAGAAAGCGCAGCGGGTTGGCGGTCAGGTCGAGTTTGGTGTCGGGCGAAATCTGTCCCGGCGACTGGGCGAAGCTTAAGCCCAGTGCAATTGCTCCAACCACCCACAACCATGACCGTGATAGCCGCGCCGCTGGGAGCCGCGAACCCTGCGCCGGGTCGGCCGCGACGGGCGTGCCCACACCAGATCCGGATTGCCCGGCGCTTCCCCGGGCCGCGCCGGCCCGCATCGCCAAGTCAGGTGCGGTTGCCGTACTCGACCCGGTTGAGCACCGACGACTGCGGATCGCCACCGGGCAGCGGAGGTTTTGTGTCCTGTTGCACCATCAGTGTGATGCCGAAGATTGCGGCCGCACCAAGCAACAGACCGACCACGACGCTGGCCGCTGCGGGTGCGACGAACCGGTTCATCGGTGGCTCCTCGAAAATGCGATCGTGGGTTGCCGCCAACCTAGCAGAAACGCAACTGGCGGCCCGCGGCGTGGTTTTCGGCACCAGGCGGCCCACGTCCGCTGCGGGTCGTCGACGTGACAGCATGGGCTGGTGTTTGTCGTCCGCATGGTCGCCGTGCTGGCCGCTGCGTCGATTCTGGTGACGGCATGCGGCCGCAGTGCCGAGCACCCACCCAGGTCTCCGCGGCCCGGTGCGGGCGCCCCAGCCAAGCCGGTCCCTCCGGCATGCGGTGACGGGACTGCGATGTTGGCGGCGATGTCGACCCGTGACAAGCTTGCGCAGCTGCTGATGGTCGGCGTGCGCAATGCCGGTGATGCCAAGGCCGTCGTCGCCAACCACCACGTCGGCGGAATCTTCGTCGGCAGCTGGACGGACCTGTCGATGTTGACCGACGGCTCGCTGAGCGCTATCGCGCGCAGCGCGGCCCCGTTGCCGCTGGCCGTGGGTGTCGACGAGGAAGGCGGCCGGGTGTCGCGGCTGTCCCCCCTGATTGGGGCCGCTCCGCCGGCCCGGGTGCTGGCGCAGACGAAAACCCCCGACGAGGTGTACTCCGTGGCCGTGGACCGGGGCCGCAAGATGCGCACTCTGGGCATCACCATCGACTTCGCCCCGGTGGTCGACGTCAGCGACGCCCCGGCCG
>Ga0070737_10003172_pt1 | contig 18182 bp, 14 predicted proteins | sample Coa_R1_10_FD_66438 | JGI IMG/M metagenome (GOLD analysis project Ga0070737, IMG submission 66438) | Surface soil microbial communities from Centralia Pennsylvania, which are recovering from an underground coalmine fire - Coalmine... | ecosystem: Environmental > Terrestrial > Soil > Unclassified...
CCGCATCCGCGGCTATCTCTCGACCTTGCGCAAACAAGGGCTGGCGCTGTTGACGGCTTTGGAACAGGTCTTGCTGGGTCATCCCGTTCTTCCTGACTTTACCCTATCTGAATAGTTACCTTGTGCTTACGATACCACTCCGCCGTTCGCCTCATACCTTCCTCCAACTGTATCCGAGGCGCGAAGCCAAGTTCATTTTTCGCGCGGCTGATATCATACACGCGACTATGCGTGAGGAATTTGACGCGACTGCGCGTCAGTGGTGCTTTTTCGCCCTGCATGCCCGGCACCAGAGCAAAGATATCTGAGGCCAGGTTTGCCAGCCACAGCGGGATACTGCCCCCTGGCAATTCCTTGTCCAGCGCGTGGGCAATGGCCGTTGCAAGTTCGCGAATGGTCACCGGATGATCACCGGCAAGATTATAGCTATGGCCAATAGCCTCCGGCCTTCCGGCGCAGAGCAGGAAAGCCGCCGTCATATCATCGATATAGATGGGGTGCAGCAGAGCCTTTCCGCCGTCAATGACGCGAAAGAGGCCCTTATTGATCGATGAGAAGAAGCCGAGCAGATGCAGATCGCCGGGGCCATAAACAAGCCCGGGCCGGGCGACGCTGACCGGCAGCCCATCTTCCTTGCAGGCCCGCAGCGCCAGTAGTTCTGCTTCGAGCTTGGTCACTTCATAGGGATTGGTAGGCGCGAACGGGGCATCTTCGGCGGCAGGCATTTTTCCCGTTTCGCCATGCACGCCTGTCGTACTACAGTGTACGATTCGCTGCAATTGACGTTGCCCTTTGCAAGCATTGAGCAGCACGCGCGTGCCTTCGACGTGCGTGCGATAGTATAATTCGGGAGGCGTGCTGGGATGATAGAGACGACCCACCAGGTGATAGATGATGTTTGCGCCCTCCACAGAGCGTCGCACCTGCTCTTCATCATTGATATCGCCTACAATGATATCTACCGCAGCGCCAAATTGAGCGCGTGCCTTCTGCGGGTCACGCGCCAGGATACGTACAGGTTGCTTTTGCCGCACCAGCTCCATGACCAGCGCCGAGCCCAGGAAGCCAGTGGCTCCCGTTACCAGATTCGTCATCTACGATCTCGCTCCTGAATAGCCTTTGACGCTGATAGCATTTTCCGGGCAGGCTTCGTAACAGAGCAGGCAGCGCTGGCAGGTTGCGTAGTTGACCTTCAAGGTTTTGAGGTCAATGACGTTCGGCAGCGGGCAGGCTTCAACGCAGACGCCGCAGCGCGTGCAGTTCTCTTCCTTTATTTTTGGGCGCGTGCCGACCAGGCCGGTGCTATAGAGCGTGGTGCAAAGATGCTTGCCGCGCTCGGCAACCCAGGTATAGGGATAGTCCAGCGGGTACATTAACCAGAAGATGAAGCGGTAAAGCCCTTTCTGCTGCGGCAGGCGGAACTTTTTAATCACGCTAACCTCTTCCCCCACTGTTGTCCACGACGGCTTGCCCATCTGCTCCAGGGCCAGCTTGAGATGCGGAATGTCACGCGGCTTGACGCCAACAAGCTGGCAGCAGACCAGGTCAACGGCCAGGCTCTCGCGGCCCGCGACCAGCACCTGCAAATCGGCCTTGTCGCCATAGAGCGGCCCCTCGCCGTCCTGCCCCACACTGCCATCAACAATGGTCAGGTCGGGTCGGATGCCAAGGTTCATGTCCACGATGGATTGATCGATACCGAATGTGTGCATCGAGCGACGGTCGGGACGCGGCAAGAGGCCCATAGGATTTTTCATGCCCAGCGTCATCATTGAAACAACATGCGTCTTGAGGACAGGCAGGTTGATTAAACGCGCCTCGTTCAGAATGCGCGGAATGCGAAAGGCGCGCAGCCGCTTTGCCCCTTTCGGGCGCAATTCAATCCAATCCTCTTCGCCGCCCTCCGGGTCTACACGCAGGATACCGATGCCGTTTTCCTCACAGAATTTTTCGACGCCCAGAATGGTATACGTGGCTTCGCGGTCGAATTCGGTACCGGGCGTTTCGCACAGCACCGGCTGCGCTCCGCAGGCACGCACCTCCTCAGCGACCGCTTTGAGCAAGGCAAAACTGGTAGTTGAACCCGTCTCGGCGTTGCGGCCCGCCACGAAATTGGGCTTCAAAATGGCGACTTTAGCGCCGCGCATGACCGATTCTATGCCGCCTATCTGCTCGATCACACGGTGCGCGGCAGCTTCAATGCCGTCGAATGTGCGCGTGATCGCAATTGTATCAGTATCGGGTCTTGTTGCTAGCATTGTATCGTATCCTTCTCAGGTTAATTTGCGTTGTTCAGCCCACACTTGCGGCCCGGCGGGCAGTGGGCTGATGATACCGGGTGTCGTTGTCGAATTTACACCGATGTACACCACCGGCTGGGGATATTTATGGATGATCTGGTAGACCTGCACTACAATTTGCAGGTTGTGGTCATCGCTACGAAAATCGGCCCGCAGGACGGAATGTTCAAGTGCGGTTTTGATCAAGTTCATCGGCCCGCCGTATGTTTCTATATCGCTAAGCATCTCGGAATCGGCTACGATATAGTCGATACGGTCCCAGTTACCCTCTAAGGCCTGTGTATATAGTTCTGGATCATAGGCCACGTTCCAATACACCTCGGCATGAGGAAAAGGCGCGCCATCGCCAACCCCGGCGCCCTCAGGAACGCGCAGATCCATGTAGAGATAGCTGTTTACCACAATAAAGGAGTTGTGCGGCACATGGTCACGTACCCATACCATGGCTTCGTCCTGCGCCGATGTAGGATGCTGGTAGAAACGGAAACCGGTCTCCTGGAGATCGTAAGGCAGGACGACCGCCAGCACGATCAAAAGCAGAACGACGCGCACCGGGTCGAAACGCACCAGTTTGCCGGCCCAGCCCAGCAGCGTATTCAGGGCTACTCCGGTATTGATAGCGGTCGTTGCGATCAGTGGAATAATGTAGAACGAGAGCACCTGGCCGCCACGAATGAGGAGCAGCCAGAAGCAGATCGACAGCAAGGCCAGCATCAAGTGCTTGCGGTTCCACCAGCCATAGATGAGGTTAAATGCCGGAATAGCAATGCTGATCGCAATAAAGAATGGATCGTTGGCAACCCAGTCAACCCAGCTTGCAATGAAGCTGCCGCCTTCTTGACCGCGTTCGGCCTGTCCAATAAAGGTGTCCAGGATGCTCAAGTGCGGCTGATTATCCCAGGGCAGGTGCCAGGCATAAGGGAACAATTCATTTTTCAAGACGGCCAGCAAGACAAAAGTCGAGCAGAGCGCGATAATTGCGTAGATGAAGGCAACGAGGCTAAATTTGCGCTGAAATTTCGTCGTGTACAACCAGGCCGCGTAAATCATGCCCGGCAACGCTATCAGGAACACCTCTTTTGAGAGGAAGCAGATGCCAAATGCTATGCCCGCCAGCACGATATACAACAGGCGGCTGCGACTGATTACCAGGAAGTAGATCGAGAGCAGCATCCAGAACGTTGCGATGTTATCCAGGAATATCTGCCGCTGGTAGGTGATGCTCAACGGCGAGAAGGAGAAGATGACCAGGGCCAGTACGCCAGCCACGCGGCTGCCAGTCATGCGACTCACTATCAGATAAACGAGCAGAGCCGAGGCAACAGCGTAGAGTAGCATGAGAACGCGGCCACTGTTGAGCGCGTTGCCAAAGGTGAAGAAGCCCCCTGTGAGTTGTATCCAGCCCGCAATTTGTATCCAGCCCACCGGAGGATGACCATAGCCGTAGGGATAAGGTGAAAGCGCACCTTGCGTAATGGCCCAGGCATTCGAGATATAGGTACCTTCATCCAGCTCGTAGCGTGGGAAATTGAACATATTATACGCATGCGCCACGGATGTTCCGGCCAGGGCGACGAAGGCGATGATTGCCTCCAACCACGCAGGCAAGGGGATAGAACTCTTTTGTGGCTTGTTCTCCAGCGTGACGTTGGGCATCATGCGCGTTTCGCTTACCGCAACCTGCTGCTCCTGCTGCGGCATCACCTTTGGCGTGACCGCGGTATAGCCGGTGGGCTTGCGCAAGGGATGTACCTTTTGACCGGTCCTGTTCACAGTACGCACAATGAAGTTAGGCGCGCGATAGATGATGATGTTGCCGTTCGGAATCCCCGGCTGCGGCTGCACAGTAGGGATGGAAGCGCCTTGTGCCTGCAATCCGATACCACTGGGAGGATTGGGCAATGGAGTATGGGGAGGGCCGGAAAGGGCTCCAACCATCGCCGGCTGCCGTGCCTGGACCGCGTTGCCGCCGGGTCCATTGGGAGACCACCCCTGAGGCCCCAGCCCATTTGTTGCGGGCACATTTCCGGAAGGAGGCGGTAATTGGGGTCCCGGATGATTGCTTTGCGGATTATAACCGCTGGCAAGGGGCGCAGGCGTTCCTGGTTGAGAGGGTGAATGCGGCGGCGTTATGGGTGCTGCGTTTATGCCTCCCCCTTGCGCTCCAGGAGCAAGCATCTGACCACCCACGTTCCAGGGCGGAGTCTGGGGCACATTTCCGGGCCGAACCGATTGTGGCAGCCTCATTGGAGAGCCGGTCGGATTTCCAGGATACGATGGAGGCGCACCTCCACCGGGGATGCGAGGCCCCTCTCCCTCTTGTGGTTCTGGTATCGAATTGCGAGATATAGTCATGGTTTTGAATTTCTATCCTCTTATCGCATCCGGCTCCCACCGGATGCGAAAGAATTGAAACTGGGCGGCCCTGGTTGTATGGGAGTTCCTGTACGATGCTGTCCGACATGAGCAGTCTTCTCCCAGTTCGATGCCCCTTTAATAGAGCGATAGACCGCTCGCAGGGCTCCGATGCTCAAGACATATTGATATGGGAAAAAGAATATCATCAAAATGAAAGCCTCGCGCCATCTCCATTTCCGCTGGTGCGCCTTCAGGAACTCGTGCAGGCCGGCCAGGTCGATGAAGATCGCCAGCATAAAACAGTAGAGCGGTAGGAATGTGAAAAAGGTGAGCCAGAGCGGGAATTTGACGAGAAAGATCATCACGATTGCTACCGGCAGCATCACGGCAAAGAATGCCTGCATCTCCGGTAAAATGAGCACATAGAAAGCCAGCAGGCGCTGGGAGAACTTCCTCATCCTGAGCCACTCGCCTTTGAGCAAGATCTGAATAAAGCCCTGATTCCAGCGCGTGCGCTGCTTGATGAACTGGCCGATGGAATTTGGCGTCTCTTCCCGCGTAACAAACTCATCCTCGTAGATGATGCGGATATGCGCGTGCGCAAGACTGAGACGGATACCCAGGTCGGCATCTTCAGTCAGGCAGTACTCATCCCAGCCGCCAAGTTGCTCCATGAGTTCGCGCCGCACGAAGACAGTATTGCCGCCGAGTGGGGTCATGCCAATGCGCGCGAAGAAATGCATGGACGACTTGAACCAGAAGAAGTATTCCAGCACGTTCATGAAACAGAACCAGCGCGTGTTGTGATTCATTAACTGCACGCCACTCTGGATGGCATCCACATCCTCATCGAGCATGGTGGTATTGATGATATTGAGAATATCGGGGTGCGGCTCATCCTCGGCATCGAAGATGGTCACAACATCGCCACGCGCCACCTGCAAGCCCAGGTTCAGGCTATGCGGCTTGCTGATCGGCGTATCATTGAAAATGAGCAATTGAACGTTCGGGTCGCCCAACTCGTCGATCTTGGCCTGGGCCTCGGCAATCGTGCCCGGATCGTCGTCGCGACAGATGGCGATAATCTGCATCAGTTCTTTTGGATAATTAAGATCATAGACCTTTTGAATGGTTTCACGAAACACAGTCTCTTCATGCCTGGCGGGCAAGAGAATAGAGAAAGAAAGACATGGATCACGGTAAACGGTCGGAGCGCGGTTCAGCGATGCATTTTCCGGCACCTCCCAGATGAAGAGGCGCAGGCGTATATTGAAGACAGCCTGGATCGACATGATCAGGATAATAAGCATATAAAGTATTAAAAAGACGAGACCAAGAACGTTGAAGAACACAATCACTCCTTATTTGTTTGTTTTCTTTAACAGGTATATCGTTAGACCCCGTTGAGGGCGACCTCAAGGGTCCCCACCTCTTATCCCAGCCACCCCCACCCTTACCATGACGTCGCAATCGCCCGCTAGCAAGGCACGTTGTACGCCAATGGGTCGCCCTTATTGCCGCAAGTAACGTGCTGCAAAGGGCTGATGCTGGACTGATCGATGCTTGGCACGTCAAAGTACCAGGCATCCGCGCCACCACCGTGATGTAGCGTGACCAGGACCATACTGTTGCCGGCGATGCTGATCTGCAGGCTTTGCCATGGACTGGCGCCGAAAACCGTACTGGCAGGTTCTACAGTCGCAAGTTCATTGTTGGCCGATTTATTAACGAACAGGAGACTGACCGCCGAGTGGTCGTCATCCTGCGTGGCATAGACACTGATTGGCTCTCGCTGCACCCCCAGCGGGATCAGGTTGTTCTGGAGATGGGTGAACATTTGCATGACGCGGTACATCGCCGTCTGCGCGTAGGTAGTGCTGCTGAACAGCGGATAGGGTGTATCGACGCCCTCGGCGGAGAAATACGCGGCATATTCCACCTGCTGGTTCATCATCTCACCCAGCGTATCTGCCCACCAGAGCGCCGCCTGCCCACGCGTAGGACTGGCCCCGGCGGATGAGGTGGTGTTGATCTCCGTCACGGCTATTGGCGCATCGCGCCCCAGGTCTTGCCGGATGAGCTGGCGCAGGGGCGGCAGCAGATAGTTCCATTCCTCAGTACTGCTCAGGAGCAGCGAGGGAGATGGAGGCTGGCCCGCATTACCGAATGGATAGAAATGGAAGGAGACGCCGTCGAGCAAGGTCACATGATGTGCCTGCTCGTACTGGCCTACCCCTTTCAGGAAATCATCCATCCAGAGATAACCATTAGCATCTTTTGGTCCCATACCAACACCATTGAACTGGCTAATTTCGGGTCCGAAGACCTTGATATTCGGATTGTTCTGGTGCATCTGAGTAGAATAGGCAATGAATGCCTTGACGTAATCGGCGACAGTGTAAGGCTTATTGGTATCAGGGTTGATGAGTCTGTCCGGTTCGTTGCCGACAGACCAGAATTTAACGGGGTGCCTGGGCTGCTGCGAATACTTCGCGTCCGGTCCGGTACAAAACGTGCTTTTGGGATTGCTCATATAATCTACCCAGCGGCCTGCCAGGTTGGCCCGCTGCTGCAGGGTCGCCGGTTGACCACTGGCATCGATGGGACTGGAGAGGCGTGCCTGGATCATACCATCGGCGCCCGTCTGGTAGAGCAACTGGCTGAACTCATACAACTGCTGGCACGAAAGGATGTGATTCTGGTTCGGCTCATCCTCGCCCCAGCTGCCGCCTGGGAAGCGCAAGAGTTCGACATCGGCATTTTTTAATCCGCTTACAATCGACGGTCCATAGGACATGAAACCGGTAAAATTGTTATTCTTCGAGTCCACTGAGAGCGTGCCCTGCTCTGGAAAGACATTGGCGCCAAAGAGATAGGGGCTGATCGGCTCGCTCTGGCGCAGGTCAATCACCGCCTGCTGCTGGCTACCAAGTTGTAACAATAGCTGATCATTGCTGTCGCTGGCAACCGCGATTACACGGACACTGGCGAATATCACCATGACGAGCAGGATCAGGCTGGTGATGATGATGACGCGGCGTCGTCCCCTACCTTTCGGGTTACGTGGCGGAGCATCCAGCGAAAGGTCTTTCCAACCTCCTGGTGCTACGACTTGCGAACCACCTGGTCGTCCCGAAATCATCGCTCTCCCTCTATTTACGCCGTTGCCTGAATTATTGACCGACATTATTCCCTGCTCCCTGCATCACGGCATATCCTCATGATGCCTGATACGCTCTCTGTTCAAGTGTGTATCGATATATCTATCTGTTGGAACGCGTGAATATACGTAACTGCACAATATTGCCCTCGACTAGGACAATTGTCACCCGTCACGCACTCTTTACTATCGGCGAATCATCTTTTTTCGTGATGGTAATTCCTCGCAAAGCCACCTGCATGCGCTCATCTACGGGCAAGCAGCGACTCTGCTGCGGGGAAAAAGATCATAAAACGCCCCCTAATGCCAGGATATAGAGTAACAAAGGAGAGATTTTTCTGGAAGGCACAATGGTATCTGTTTGGGGAGACGATGGTATCATGAGGCCGTAAGGAGTGCAATCAGGGGTAAAAGCATTGCCCGGCCAGTTTCACACCTATTGCCTGGATGACGTTGGGACTGATCGTCGTCACATCTCCGAAACCTGGAAAGGGACCGTTTTTCGAGAGGCTACCCCGCGAAGTGAATGTGTAGGTTCCGGTGGTCTGGCCAGGTGAGAATGTTACACTTGCCTGCTGGTTGTTTTACCGCCATCGCTTGTACAGGTGAACTGTATTGTTCCGCCATTACTACCAGAAACAGTAAATGTGGCTGTATAGGTGACTGTGATATACGTACCACATGCATAGAGGCTGACGGACGCTGGAGTGACCGACATATTCACCGTTTGCACCTGGAAAGGCACAGGTGTAGTCGAGGGAGTTGGCATGGCTGGCGCTGGCCGAGGTGTTCGTGAGTTTTGCGATGCCAAAATCGGCCAGTAGCAGGTCAGGTAGATGGGATTTCTCTCCGGTGATGCGCACAAGGAAATTAGACGGTTTGACATCCTGATGCACTATCTGATGGTCATGCGCATATTGTAGCGCATCGGCGGCTTGATTGATCAAGAATGCCACATCCCGGCTCGCCAGAGGCCTTCTCTGAGCATGGTGTTGCAGCCAGGTTGCCAGAGAACCTTCGCGGCGATATGGCATGATAATATAGGTCAAAACTCTTCGCCATACCCGAAAAGCGGAAGAATGTGGGGATGCTGGCATGAGAGCTCACCGTGCCATAGGGATCACACACCTGGTTCTCCTTGATCAGCGCACAACCAAATTTGGAGAAAAAACGAGATGCGATCTACGGCCCGGCAGAGACTGGCTGAAACAATGCCACAAGAGTGAAAATGATGAACGGAATCCCAATGATAAGCGTTACCATCGAACAGGCACAGGCCATACTATGACTGAAGGAAAGCAACTTGAGATCGGCTAGAACATTGTGTTCAGGTGATGTTGGTGCATAATACACATGTACTGTGGCTCCCTCACCAGTACTGTCAAAAGCTTCCGCTGTTACACTCTGTCGCCGTTGATAGGTCTTTCCCTCATGTTCAAAGCGATAGGTGAGATAGGCAAATAAGAGTCCTCGCTGACGCTTGATGATCGTGCCAGTTGTCAAAGTTCCAGTGTTATGTAACCTGGTTTGCCATGCTTGCTGCCAGCGATCTCGTATGATGAAAATACTGCTGAGGATGATGCCTACGATGACACAGAGCAAATAGAGGCCTTGTGCGGCTAGAAACGTCTTTAAGTGATCAATGTTCATGGCGCGTGTACTCCTTGTTACAAGGATCATAAGATGATGTATTGCAAGGCGCGAATCCTTGAGGAGAAGACCTTTGCCTCTTACAATCCTGTAGAAAAGCCCCATCAGGTGAGATCAAAGCTTACATCTGCTTCGGCTTTTCCAGGATCCTGCATTTCTTTCCGTACTATACACCACAATATGTCTCACTTCGTTGAACTTTATTGGCATTCTCCCGGACTATATATTTTGATGCATTGGCTGTAAGCCTCCGCATTACTATACTGTAAAATGGTAGTAGCCGAAGGGATAGAACTTGTTAAAGAGCCACCTGCTGCAAGTATTCCACTTCCTAATGAAGATACAAACAAACCTGCTGCTTCTTCTAATTGTTCCTTCGCGTCCGTCACAAAAGACTCCAGGACAGTTTTGAGTACTCCTGCCAGTGGATCAAAGAAATTCATCACCCCTCTGACAAAATTGACAGTGTTGATGACCGGTTTCACCCAGACCAAGGCGAGGCGTCCGTCGCTGCCATGCAGGTCCAGCGGGGAGGTGCCGGGGCCACCGGCCAGGAAGGCGGCGGAGAGTGGCGCATTGATGGGCTGCATCGTGGCCGGTTCAGCAGCGGGTGGAGGGGCGATGGGTTTGCCCTGAGTATGTTTGGTCGGCTGCGGATAGGGTGACGGGGGACCCTGATGCGGCTTCTGGGGAGACGAACTCTCTTTGAGATATTTGGCGAAGGTGAGGCTCGGCGGACTACTACGCACGGATGTGCTGGCCGCGGCATGCGCGTGGGGAACTAGCAGGCTCCACTGACTCAGCGTGCCGGTCAGCAACAGCAGGGCGAGCAGGCAACTCAAAATTACGTGCTGCCAGACCGGGCGCCTTCTTTCAGGTGAGACAGGAAGAGGACGCGCACGGGAAGGATACGTTGCGTGTGTGGAAAGACGATGCCGGGCCATAGTCGAATCCTCGCATCCTGAGGAGCCTGCGACAGACAGAGCTGCAGGCAAAAAATCCGCACTGCATTCGCATACAAAGCAGTCTCATATGCCACACTTCTCTCGAGTAGCAAAAAAAGCACAACGGTCCAGATGCAGGCGGATCCGTCCGCTGCAGAAGGTCTACTGGCCCTTGAAAAAAGGCGCACGATACCCTGAGAGTGCTAGCTCCATCAAATCATATGACACGCAGGATGAGCTAACGCTCCGGTTCAGAGCACAAGGGCAACAGACAAGACACATCCCTGGCCGGTCAAAAGTGTCAGTAGAAACAAAGCGTATAGATGTTCATACTACGAGATCAACTGCGAGTGAATGCCGTCTCCAACCCCCTCTTGGAAGGAGATCGGCCCGGTCTATGGTTGAACCATACAATAAATACCATACAAATGGTACAGTTGTCAAGTGTTTGTGAAAAACTCGTGAAAACTTCTATTTAGTGGGATTAGTAGTAACTAGCTTGTAAGATAGAATACAGGCAAAAACATCTTATTTCTTCCTAACCAGACTCTTGACTTCAACTACTCACATAAGGTACTGTACAAATATACAAGCCTGTTTGCTTGCAAAAGGTAGAGCCTCAATAGAGGAAACGCAGGAATGACCAGGAGGAGGTCGCATGCAAGAATCGAAACGCAAGCCGCCATCCCCGGCGCGAGCCGCGAATAGCCGACCGTACATTACCTCGGCGGTTGGTATGGAGGATACGGTTGGGCGTATGCGTGCCAGGCGCAGTTCTTTATTTACCCGCACCGTCATCTGGGTCACGGGTGTGATCTGCCTGGCCTTCCTGCTCGGCTCGCTGGCGCAGGCGTGGACCAACAGCCAGCTGGCGCAAAAAGTACAGCAGGCCCAGCAACAGACGCAGCAACTACAGGCCTACCACGACCACCTGGCACAGCTGCAACAACACTATGCCAATTCCTTTGAGATCGAAAAGGAGGCCCGCGAGCAGTTCGGCTATGTGCGCGCCGGCGAGCATCCCGTTGTTATCATCAGCGCCCCTGATCAGCAACCGCAGCGCTCCACCCATCCCGCGAATCCGCCGGCGCCGCAAAATTTCTGGCAGGCATGGTGGAACATCTTCTTCGGATAAGCGATTTCGTGTCATTCTGAGCGAAGCGAAGAATCCTCTGGGGCAGGCTGCCCCTCTCCCAGGTACTTTATTAGTGCCAGCGGTAGTGGACCCCGTGAAGGAATTCGTTATTACTCCGAAGTCTTGACCTTCGACGCTCCCTTGATATCTTTAGGATTGTACCAGCAATGGCTGCATTTCGTGCGAATGGCCTCTACATGGCCATTGCTGGATTCCTTTTCCTGCGCGCCATTGGACGCCTCAACCACTTCTGCCGGCATTTCCTCTTTTACGATGGGCTGCGCGTAGAGCGGGTGGCCCTCGGAGGTCAGGCAGCGCCCGGTGGCCAGCTCAAATTGCCAGCCGTGCATCGTGCAGGTCAGGATGCCGTCTTCGATTCTGGCGAAGCGTGTCAGGTCGGCTTTCAGGTGCGGGCAACGCTTCTGGATGCGATAGCCGTGGCTCTCCCATAGCTGGTGGACGGCGGTCTTCTCGGCGTAGTAGCCCTCGGCATATTGCAGGCGCTCCGGTGAAAGGCACTTGAAAAAATTGTAGATGTACTCGTTATAGGGGCCTTTGCGCTGGGCTTCGAAGCGGCAGGAGAGGAAAATCTGATTGATCCAGTCCTCTTCATGATGCACGATGCAGTATTCGAGCAGCGCCCGATCGATGTGGAAGCGGTAATCCCATTCCTCGCCGTCCCAGGCATAGACGCGGCGCGAGTGAAAGTCAAGCACGATCTGCTGCACATCGCAGTCGATCAGCACGCGGCCATTGACACCGACACTGGTCAGGTCGGCCTGCTCCAGAAGTGGCTCAAACCAGTCATGCAATGAAGAGAGGATATCGACCTGCCCGCGCGGCCAGGATGCCTTGAGCGCATCGATCAAGGGCTGCTTGCGCGCCTTGTATGCTTCCAGGTAGGCGCGCTTATCGCTAAAAATGGCTTTCACTTGCTCTTCGGGGATGGGATGTACCACGTCGCAGGCTTGCTTTGTGAGCGTGGCCACACTGCCGGGAATCATCAGGCGGCCATTGTCCAGCCCGTTTGCTTGCAAATATTCGATAAACACCGTCTGATCTGGAAAGGTATTCGTGGGATCGCGGTCGAAATCGTTGAAATTGAACAACGGATCGTCCAGGAAGCAGGGCGGGCCGGCGGAGGGAACCACGAAGGTGGCGTTGAGTTCGCGGATATAGCGCAGCGCGCGCGCCATCTCATTTTCGCGCTTCTTGCGTCCCAAAGCCTGCATCATCTTTTCTGGGAACTGGTAGACCATCGGATACCAGATCGCGCCTGAAAACTGCAAGAAATGGGCATCATATGGGCCGAAACTGTTCAGCACATCGATATCCATGGGACGCGAATCGTTCTGGTTGAAGATACGCGTCTCGCCATCGTCCACCATCAGGCCGGAATCGCCAATCGGCCCATCGATGGGCGCCACCATCGCCATAATCATGAAGCGCAGCCCATCGACCTCGACCGCCTGGGCGTTCTTTGTATAGATAAATCTGGTGAAGCCGAGATCACGCAAACGGCGCTCAAGCAGATTCAATGGATAATCCGGCAGCAGGACGGTCGCCTCTTTCCAGACATGCTCGCTCAGGAACTGCGGATCGAAGTGGTCATGGTGCAGGTGCGAGACATACAGGTAAGTTGGGCGGCGAATTTTCTCCAGGTCCACATCCTCGTTGCTGGGAAAGGGGAACCAGGAGGCGAAATAGGCTGGATTGAACCAGGGGTCGCAGAGAATACTTCCATGCCGGGTTTCAATAAACAGGCCAGCCTGGCCGAGGAATGTAATCTCCACTAAACATCTCCTTTATTTATAAATGAGAACGAGAGAGCGAGCAACATAGGGTGAGAAGGTGATCCAGACTCCAGGGAGGGCGACCACCAGGGTACGCCCTTACAATACGATGCCTCTCCTCTGATCTCGTCTCGTCGTCATAGTAAAGGCGTACCCTGGTGGTCGCCCTCCGGTTAATTTACTCTCCATCTTGAGCTTTTTGGATAATGTAATCTCATACCGGGGCGTACCCTGGTGGTCGTCCTCCGGTCAACATACTCATATTCTATCACGCTCATTCCCCAGGGGAACGACAAAGCAAGGCTCATCACCATCTTGTAATTAGAACGAAGCAGCCTCTTTCTTTGTTACTCACATTCTCATCACATGCCAATGGGCACATTCTGGTCATATGCCGGCGCTTCCTGACCACTGATCTGCTTGCATTTAGCGCTACCTCTCGCAGTAGCCCTTCCCGGCGTGCCGCTGGCCTGACCTGTGCGCGTTATCCACTTATGAATGCAAAAACTCCAGCGCAGCTCGTGCCAGCACCTCTACACCAACGGACATGGCGTCCTCGTCGATATTGAAGCGGGGATGATGATGCGGGTATTTCGCGCCTTTCTCCTCATTGCGCGCGCCGACAATGAAGTAGCAGCCGGGGACGGCGTTGAGGAAATAGGCCATATCGTCGCTAAAAGGCAGCATGACCTCTTCGCTCTCCCCGACCTTCTTCTCGCCTACTGCCGCGATAGCCGCCTTGCGCACCACCGCGGTCATGGCGGGATCGTTAATACATGGCGGGCAGCCATCGAACACTTCCACGGCGCAGGTGCCGCACAGGGCAAGAGCAATACCGGAGGCGACCTCACCGATGCGGCGAATCAATTTTTCGCGATGTTCAGGCGTATAAGCGCGCATGGTGCCCTGCATTTCCGCCGTTTCTGGAATGATGTTAAAGGCCGTGCCAGCGGAAATTTTGCCGACAGTGATAACCGCCGGGCTGAACGGCGAGGTTTCGCGGCTGATCAGCGTTTGCAGGGCCGTGATGATCTGGGCGGAGATGACGATGGGATCGACGGTCGTATCCGGCATGGCCGCGTGCCCCCCCTTGCCCTGCACGCTCAGAATAATTTTATCCGCGCTAGCAAAAACGGCACCTGACCGCACGCCCACGCGCCCTAGCGGGTAGCTGCTGATGAGATGCAGACCGATCACGCCGTCTACGCCCTGCATGGCGCCTTCCTTCACCATCGGCCCCGCTCCACCGATGACCTCTTCGGCAGGTTGAAACACGAATTTGACATTACCGGGCAGTTCGGCGCGGCGTTTCGTTAAAATATCGGCCACCGCCAGCAGCATTGAGGTATGTCCATCGTGCCCGCAGGCATGCATCTTGCCGTCAATAGTAGAGCGATACTCGATCTCGTTCAATTCATATATAGGGAGCGCGTCCATGTCGGCGCGAATGGCAATAGTTTTTGCTCCCGGCCCACTTGCGCCTCCGCGCAGCAGCCCGACAACGCCCGTTTTAGCAACGCCCGTCTGTACCTCCAATCCCAGAGCACGCAAACGTTGCGCCACAATGCCGGAGGTGCGCACCTCTTCAAAGGCGAGTTCGGGATGTTCGTGCAGGTCGCGACGCATCGCCACCATATCGGGAACGAGTTCATCAATTTCGGATTTCAACTGATCAGTCTCGGACATGAAGCCTCCTGGTCACTAGCAATGCAGCAATTTTCGGCAAGAACGCACGGCAAAAAACCCGTCTCTCCAACCAGAAAGTGGGTATTGGTTTCTCCTGGCTTTATTGTAACATGTCAGGGCTTCACACAATCCATTTACCCGTCAGCCACTGTAAAACCATAAAACCTAGCAGCGGCAGGCAAATAGTCAGGTAATAGAGATTGAAATCGCGCCTCTTTCCTGGAGCGGCAACAGTGATAAAGGCCGGGAAGATTTCTAGCATGAAACGCGACAATGAAGATAGCGCAGCAGATGCCGCTTCGGGCGTGAGAATCACGAAGAGGTAGAGCGCGCAGGCGTAAAAGGCATAACTCCACTGTTCCCTCGCAAATTTCCAGGGACCCCAGAAGGAGAGTACCAGCATCAGCAGAATGAAGAGGATCGCGCTGAGGTCCATTACGGTATGGATGGAAGTAAAGCTCAGGATAGGATGGGTGCGAATATTGCGATATGCCACCTGGAAAACCACCCAGGGAAAGGTGAGTTGTCGATGCCAGACCTTTTGCGCATGCATAAAGGCAAGCGGGTCATGAAACTTCAGGTATCCATACAGGCAGAAGAGGAGAATTCCGCCGATAATTCCTATACCGCTCATGACGCTGAAGCCGATCCTGCGCCACTGGAAATCGCGCTGCCGCATATATTCGTAAGCAAAAGGGATCAACAAACAGATGGCTATCGAGCGCGTCAAACTGGCGAAAAGCGCGGCCAACCCTGCCAGCCACCAGCGCCCTTTACGCATGTAGTAGAAGCTCAATATTGAGAAGAAAATGAACAAAGACTCGTTGTAAGCGGCAGCGAAAAAAAAGGCGGTAGGGAAGATGGCCAGATATAACACGCTGTGCCACGCGCGGACCCCACCAAAATCTTCCACGACCAGGCGATAAAATACCATGAACATGCTGAGCGTCGCCAGATTAGAAATAAGCAGTCCGGCGATGAAAGGATCGCGCACGACTACTGCCAGTATGCGTTCCAACAGCGGGAAGAGAGGGAAAAAAGCCATGCGATACGAGGCATCATATCCATATGCGGCAATATGCGTAAATTGCGAGGTATCCCAGCGGTTCCAGGAAACCAGCAGCGTGTTCAACGGGAGCGAACTGGTTGAGAAATTGCGCAGGCTGAAGAGGGCGGCCAGGTAGGTCAATGCTAAGAATGCGATGTGCGTGGCAATATAGATGGGAGCAACCTGCTTCAACGCCTCCCACCAGCTACAGGCAAGCCCACCGTTGCTATCTGTCACCTGCTCCACAGCATGTTCGATTTGTAGAGGGGAAATCGCCCGCCCTTCTTTATCGGAGAGAGATGGTTGCATAGATACGCCTTTTTCAATACATTCAATTTAAGAACCGGGCCAGTATATCACTCGGAATGCTACCAGGGAGCCCCAAATTTGTCAATCGCCCTGGGATTCAGGATGACGATCAGGTACTGCGCAGGATGCTTCCCCGCTGTTGTATAATACTACCAATCCCAAAACCAACCCATGCTAGAGATAAACCAGATGCCGGAACAACCTGACACACTTGCGATGGATGCTGAAAACCACAACGGCAACACTTCACGCAATACCCTACGCTACATCATCCTGGGATTGCTGGGCGCGCATCCCATGAGCGGCTACGATATCAAGCAGGCGTTCGACCGCGCCCTCGCCAGCTATTGGAATGCGGGTAACAGTCAAATTTATACGACGTTAAAAAGCCTGAGCGATGCCGGGCTGGTCGAGTCAGAAATCATCGTGCAGACAACACGCCCCAACCGCAAGGTCTATCGCCTCACTTCCGCCGGGCGAGAAGAGTTGGAGCGTTGGCTACAGGAAGAGGTGCCGGAGCGCTTCACCAAAGATGAATTCCTTACCAAACTCTTCTTCTGTGGTGAAATCTCTGACGAGATCGCGCTTCATCATTTGCTGGAACATCGCGCCAGCCTGCTCAAGCAGCTCGAACACATGGAATGGGCGCGCCAGCAATATGCCGCGCGCCCAACGCGCCGCCCGCGCCTGCTCGAATACCAGATGCTCGTGCGCGAGTATAAAGAGGCAACCTTACGAGCCGGACTGGAAGTGACCGAGCGCGCCATTGAGAAGTTGAAGGCGCGTTCAGACGGCGAAAAACAGGCAAAGATACCCTGATCCACTAGACTTTAGACGAACTCATATCAACTGATCGGGGTCAATGCCGAGAGAGCGCAGTTTGTCGGCCATAGCCTCCGCTTTAGTCAACCGAAGATTCCTCCTGGCATCATAAAGGCGCAGCAATGCACCATCCGGCTTGAGATAGCTTTCCAGATGTGGACTCCACAGGCTGCCGTCAATTTGATGGGGTACAGTGCGCATCTGACCGGTTCGCCCATCAAGATACCAGCCGAACAATCGTCCACCCTTGCGCCTGCTCAACGGTAGTGGAATCTTGTAGGGATCATAGGCATAATATTCTTGTACGCCCATTGCAGCGTATGCGACCGGTTTCTCTTGCAGGTCGCGCGTCCACGTTTTTGGCGAGGCAATTTCAAAGACGACATGAGGTGCCGGGCCATCTAATCCAACACGCCAGCTGATGTTAGGGCTATCCGTCACTCCCTTAATAAGAGCCACATCGGGCGCCAGAGGATATTCATCTTCATCAGAAGTTTGAAAGAAGTTGAAAGTTTCATAGACCGCACACGGCTGATTATGAAACAACCATTCGAGTACCTGCTTCAGGTATTCTACGAGGGCGCGATGTGGACGCGATTCCCCCATCAGATCCTCCTCGGTGGGGTGCCTATCGTAGTAGTAATAGAGTACATCTACGTCATTATTGGTCCGCTCGATCATGGCGCGCTCCTTTTGTCTCTCGTGGCCTCACTATGTCCAGGTCGCTTTCCCCTTTTCTGCGCCTCGACCCCTACCCCTTTTTCATTCAAAGTGGCTTTTCGCTTCGATGTTTGTGTAGCGAAAAAGCTTCTTTTCCCAATGATAACACAATCGCAGCCCCTCTACAAGCCATTTCTGACTGACATCCACTCATAACTCGGGGTGCAGGGGTTTCACCCCTGCCGGGGTGCGGGGTGTCCCCGCTTGCTTCCCCTCCCGTCCTGACGGGCCGTAGGCCCGCTGCAAGAATTATGAGT
>Ga0070737_10003173_pt1 | contig 18179 bp, 17 predicted proteins | sample Coa_R1_10_FD_66438 | JGI IMG/M metagenome (GOLD analysis project Ga0070737, IMG submission 66438) | Surface soil microbial communities from Centralia Pennsylvania, which are recovering from an underground coalmine fire - Coalmine... | ecosystem: Environmental > Terrestrial > Soil > Unclassified...
CGGCAAGGCGTACTGGGCCTACGAATCGAAGGAAGAACTCGATGCGATGCGCGCCGCGATGAAGGATCGCGGCGAGAAGCCCCGCTACGACGGCCGCGCGCGCGACGCCAAGCTTCCATATCGGGATGATCCGAACCGCGTGTTGCGGTTCAAGAATCCCCAGTTCGGTTCGGTCGTGTTCGACGACAAGATCAAGGGACGCATCGAATGGGCGAACGCAGAACTCGATGACTTCGTGATGCTGCGTTCGGACGGGTTCCCCACCTACAACTTCGCGGTGGTGGTGGACGATCTGGACATGCGGATCACCGAAGTGATTCGCGGCGACGACCACGTCAACAACACGCCGCGGCAGATCAATCTTTACGAAGCGCTGGGCGCGCCGGTGCCGACTTTCGCGCACCTGCCGATGATCCTCGGGCCGGACGGCCAGAAGCTGTCCAAGCGTCACGGCGCCGTCGGCGTGATGCAGTACCGCGAGGACGGTTACCTTCCGCATGCGCTTCTGAACTATCTGGTGCGGCTGGGCTGGTCGCACGGCGATCAGGAGATTTTTTCGATCGAGCAGATGATCGACCTGTTCGATATCGCCAACGTCAACCATTCCGCCGCACGTTTCGATTTCGCCAAGCTGGGCTGGCTCAATCAGCACTACCTGAAGGCCGATAATCCGCTGGACGTTGCACGCGAACTCGCGTGGCATCTGAGCCGGATGGGGATTGATCCCTCCGCGGGCGGTCCTTGTCCGGTGGACGTGGTCATCGCGTTGCGCGAGCGCGTGCAAACCCTGAAGGCCATGGCCGAGCAGGCGCGCGTCTGGTACGCGCCGATCGAACAGTGGGACGACAAGGCGGTCACCAAACATCTGCGGAACGAAAGTGCAGTACTCGTACTGAGATCTGCAAGGGAAAAACTCGGAAAACTTACCGATGCGACATGGACGGCCGGCGCGATCCATCAAGCCAACACGGAAATTGCCCAAGAACTTTCGCTTGGCATGGGCAAAGTTGCGCAGCCGCTGCGGGTTGCCATCACCGGAACCCAAGTCTCGCCGCCGATTGATGAGACGATTCATCTTGCTGGCAGAAATGAAGCGCTGAGACGCATCGACGACGCAATCACCAAGGCAGGCGCCTGAAGTGGACGAATCAGCGTTGGGCCTTTTCGATGGCTACCAGGCTTGCGATTCTGTCTCCGTGCGGGTCGCTGCACCTTTGCAGGCAGGCGCAGAATTCGCCCGCTGTGCCGGTCGATCCATCCGTGATGCCCAGTTTGAGCAGGCCCAGGTCGCGCAAATCGTCGATGATCAGGCGGAAACTTTCCGGAGTGAAATGCCAGTTGTGTACGTCGACATACTCGTGGTCGGTCTGCGCGCAACGCCAGGCGTCGCGCGCGCTTTCCATGCTGTGGACAAGTCGCATTGCGCCCGGCGCGTGCTTGTGCCAAGAGATGACGTGGTGGCGGCCTTTGCCGACCGCGTTGGCGAAGTGATCGAATACGCGTCCGGGTGACGGGCGCGTTCGGCAGAGCTGGTGGGCGTCGAGCACGTCCCCGGTTGACGTGAGATTCTGGAAATGATCGAAGCAGTAGCGCTTGTCCGGGATGACCAGGATCAGGCGGCCCGACTCTCGCAGCAATGTCTGGCAGTCCACCAGAAAGCCCACCAGGTCCGGTGTGTGTTCGATGACGTGACTGGCGATGATCCAGTCGTAACAACCCCGCCTGCCGATCGTCTCAGGCAGCGGCTCGCCCCGCCACACGAAATCCACCTCCTCGATGCGATCGATGTTCACTTCCGCGTTCCGGTACTTCGTTCGCAGATCCTGCGCAGAAGCATGGTCCAGGATTTCGACCTGGAATCCCTCGGCTTTCGGTGCCAAGGGGCTGTGACTGGGTCCGATTTCCAGACCCGGGCCCTGCTTGGGCGCGTACAGGGCCACGAAGCGTTGCCGCAACGACGGACGTCGCAATCCGCGCCGGACGATGCCGCCGATACCTTCGCGCATCCACAGCGCGTACAGCCGACGGGAGGAGTTTCGCATCATCGCGGTTGCGGCCGAACTTGTGGCAGCGTGCGAGTATCGCGCATTTCCTCTTGCCGCAGCGGATGAACCCGGCAGTGAGAAGATATCCTCGAATTCCGAATCTTGGGATCACATGAACGAATTGCTGCACAAGGCCCTGCAAGGCGTCGACCCCGGTGCGCCGGATGCGTTCTGGAAGATCCTGCATAACCTCCTGGCGCTGGTGCCGTGGTGGCCGCTGATCTGGTTCACCGTCGCCTGTGCGGTCGTGGGCGCGCTGATCGGCTGGTGGCGCGGCAGGCTCGCGCTGGGCGTGGCGCTTGGATTGGTGGTCGGCCCGATCGGATGGGCGGCGCTTTGGGCATTGCCGCCCGGACGTTACGGACCGGCGCGGCGGCGACTGGACCGGCGCCAAACCTTGCACCAAAAGCTCGCGCCACCGCTCGCAGGCCGGTAGTCGGAGTTGCATTCGGTCGTATGTGGCCTGATATTGAGGTCGGCTCGTCGGTTTCCGTCCGGGCACTAGAATGCAGCCATGGCCACCGCACCGAAAGTAGCGCACCACCATCACCACGATGCCGCGGGCATCGTGCGGGAAGTGGAGCGCGAATGCGGCGCGCGCGGCTTGCGCCTGACGCCCTTGCGCCGCGAAGTTTTGGACCTGGTTGCGAAAGCCCGCAAGCCCGTCAAGGCGTACGACCTGCTGGAATGGCTGCGTGACAGCCACGCCGGCGCCGCGCCGCCGACGGTTTACCGCGCGCTGGATTTCCTGCTGGAGAACGGTTTCATCCACAAGCTCGAGTCGATCAACGCCTTCGTGTTCTGCCAGCATCCGGCCGAGACGCATCAGGTGCCGTTCCTGATCTGCGACGTGTGCGAGAACGCCACCGAGGTCTGCGACGAAGGTGCGATCGCCAAGCTGATCGAGCAGCAGGCGCGTGGATTCGGCTTCCGCGCCAAGGCCCAGACGCTGGAAGTCCACGGCGTCTGCAAGCAGTGCGGCGCGGCCTGACCACCCTGCAATTTTCCCCGTTTCGCTGACTGCGCGTGCCGGCACGCGATGCTGCCGGGGTTGTCACCGGGGATGAAATGTTATAACGTAACGTTCAATTGATCTGGACTGACCCAATCCGGGGCTCCCATGCAGCGCAAGACCTTGGTCACCGTCCACGCGGCAGTCATCGGCTGCCTGATCAACGCAGCGGCCGTCGCCGGCGATGCGTCTCGCACACAACAGGCACAGTCACCGAACAAGCAAGCGCCGGCGGACGTCGCGGCGCAGGCGACGGCTCCGCTCACGCTCGACACCGTGCAGGTCAGCGCGAATCTGGATCGCGCGCGCAATGCGCTGTCTCCGGATACCGGCACCAGCCAGACGGTGTTCGACCGCAAGGCCATCCGGCAGATGCCACAGGGCGACAACACGCCGTTGAACCAGGTGCTGCTGCAGGCGTCGGGTGTGGTACAGGATTCGTTTGGACAACTGCACGTGCGCGGCGACCACGCCAACCTGCAGTACCGGATCGACGGCATCATCATCCCGGAAAGCATCAGCGGTTTCGGCCAGACGCTGGACGTGCGCTCGATCGAATCGCTGAAGTTCCTGACCGGCGCATTGCCTGCGCAGTTCGGCTACCGGACCGCGGGCGTGATCGACATCACCACCAAGTCCGGCGCGCAACTCGGCAACGGCGGCAGCGTCGGCATTTATGGCGGGTCGCACGCCACGCTGGAACCCAGCTTCGAACTGCATGGCAACGCGGGCCGCTGGTCGTATTACCTCACGGCGGATTTCCTGAAGAGCGACATCGGCATCGAAAATCCCGCGCCGTCGCGCAATGCCATCCACGATCACACCGACCAGCTCAAAACGTTCGGCTACGTTTCGTACCTGATCAATGACACCACGCGCGCCGGATTTTATTTCGGGAGCGCGGACAACCGTTTCCAGATACCGGACAATCCGGGCCAGAAACCACAGTTCGTGTACGGCGACATCAGCGATTTCGATTCATCGGTGTTGAACGAGAACCAGCGCGAAACCACGCGCTTCGGCGTGTTCAGCCTGCAAGGCCATGCTGCCGGCATCGATACCGACTACCGCGTCGCGGTCGGCCAGCGCTACAGCAGCGTGCGGTTCGACCCCGACGTGATCGGCGACCTGATGTTCAACGGCGTGGCCTCAACGGTCGGCCGCGTCAATCACGCCAGCACCTTGCAGATGGATTTTTCCACGCCGCTCGGTGAATCGCATCTGCTGCGATACGGCCTGTACGTGGACAGCGAACGTGCGGTGTCGAACAACGATTCGCTGGTGTTTCCCGCGAATGCCGACGGCGGGCAGACGTCGACCACGCCGTTCCCGATCATCGACGATCATCGCAAGTACGCACGCACGCTGGGTGTGTACGTCCAGGACCAGTGGCAGCTTGCCGATAATCTGGTCGTCAACTACGGCCTGCGCGCCGATCGTTACGGCGCGTGGCTGAGCGAGGGTCAGGTTAGCCCGCGCGTGGGGCTGGTCTGGAACGTCACGTCCGGCACCACGCTGCACGCCGGCTACGCCCGTTATTTCACGCCGCCCGACACGGAACTGATCGCGCCGACCGACATCGCGCTGTACCAAGGCACCACCAACCAGTTGCCAGGCGACAAGACCGGCGATGTGAAATCCGAACGTTCCAATTATTTCGATGCCGGCGTTTCGCAGAAATTCGGCAGGCACGTGACGCTGGGACTCGACGCTTACTACCGCCAGGTGAACTATCTGCAGGACGAAGGGCAGTTCGGCGCCGCGCTGGTATTTTCACCGTTCAATTACGCGCGCGGCCGCGTGCGCGGCATCGAGTTCTCGGCCAATTACGATAACGGTCCGTGGAACGGCTATTTCAACCTTGCGCAAAGCCGGGCGATGGGGAAGGGCATCATCTCCGGCCATTACAACTTCGACGCGGACGAGCTCGCGTACATCGACACCCACTGGGTACACCTGGACCACGACCAGAAACTGGAGGCTTCGGGCGGACTGAATTACGCGATTGACGCCGACACCCGCGTCGGCGGCGATTTCGTGTACGGCAGCGGTTTGCGTCGCGGTTTCGCCAATACCTCCTCGCTGCCGTCGTATATTCAGTTGAACCTCAGCCTCACGCATGCGTTCCGCCTGCCGGGCATCGGGAAAATGGAAGGCAGGTTCGCTCTCATCAACGCTTTCGACCGTGTCTATGAATTGCGCGACGGTTCCGGCATCGGCGTCGGGGCACCGCAATATGGTCCGCGCCGAGGGATCTACGCCGGTATCGTCAAGGAATTCTGAATGGGCACTGGCATTCGTCCAGCGACAACCGCACGGCCGCACCGGAATGTTATAATGTTGCAACGATTGGATGCCCCGCTCCTATTCGGGGCTGCGCGGCAAGAAACAACGTATTTCGCTGAGGAAAATGCCGTGCAGATGGATATGCCTGCCCTGCAACCTGCCCCTGCGCTGCCAGTGCCGCGCGCCCCGACGCAGCCGACGCGCCGATTCGCGACGCTGGTCGACCGCGTGGGCGCCACGGCGTCCATGCTGTGCGCGGTGCACTGCGTGTTGCTGCCCTTCGTGCTTGCCTTGCTGCCGCTGATCGGGCTGGAGTTCCTGGCGGGTCCGACCTTCGAGCGTGTGTTTGTGGCCTGCGCGGCGGCCCTGGCGAGCGCCAGCATCCTTACCGCGTACCGGCGTCACCGCAAGCCGCACGCGCTGTTTCTGATGGTGCCAGGAATCCTTTTGTTGCTGTTCGGGATCGCGATCAATCTTGAAGTGCATGTCGTGATCCACACGGTCAGTGTGGTGACCGGCGGTGTGCTGGTCGCCAGTGCGCACGTCACCAATCTGGTGCTCGCGCACCGCCATCACCAGGCAACCTGCGTCCACGCGGCGGCGTAAGCCGTCTTGTGGCCGGCACCCGTTGCTCGATGCTGCATGCAAGGCGGCTGTCGTCAAGCGTCGGGCCATGCAAGCCGTGCTGATGTCCGGCGAAACCGCAAGCTTCGAGATGCGGAGTCACGCAGCGATTGGGACGATCGCACGGTAACGGCCGTACGGTAATTGTGTAACGCGCGTCTTCTGCCTAGCCTTGCGCGCATGGTGCACGATCATGTCCAGGTCCACGAGCATCCAGCCGGCGGCAACCGTCGCAAGCTGGCGCTCGCGTTTTTGCTGACCTGCGCAATGCTGGTCGTCGAAGCGGGCGGCGGCTGGTGGTCGGGTTCGCTGGCGCTGCTCGCCGACGCTGCGCACATGCTGGTGGACGCCGGTGCGCTGGCGCTGGCCTGGACCGCCGCCGCGTTCGCGCTGAAGCCTGCCGATGCACGCCGCAGTTTTGGCTACGCGCGCATGGAAGTGCTCGCGGGCTTCGTCAATGCGCTCGTCCAGGTGCTTCTGGTGATCGGCATCGTGTACGAGGCGATCAGGCGGTTACTCGCGCTCGATACGATCCATATCCAGTCAGGGGTGATGCTAATCGTCGCGCTGGTGGGCCTGGTGGTGAACGCGGTGATCCTGCGCAGCCTGCACGACCACGAGCATGAGGATCTCAACACTGCCGGGGCGCGCCTGCATGTGTTCGGCGACCTGCTCGGATCGATCGCCACGATACTGGCCGCCTTGCTGGTGCGTTATCTCGGCTGGGAATGGGCCGATCCGGTGCTGTCGCTGCTGGTATCGTTGCTGATTCTGCGCGGCGCGTTCGTACTGCTCAAGCGCTCCTCGCACATCCTGCTGGAAGGCGTGCCGGAAGGATTGGCGCCCGAGCAAATCCGCACCGCGCTGGCGGCAGCCGATCCGGCCATCGCCGAGGTGCACCATTTGCATATCTGGCAAATCGCCTCTGGCTCGCGGATGGCGACGCTGCACGCGCGCCTGCACGAGAATGGCGACGCGCAGCAGGCGCTCAAGGCGATCCAGCACACGTTGCGCGAACGCTTCGCGATCAGTCACGTCACGGTGCAGATCGAATCCACGGAGTGCCTCGATACCGAATCCGGCTGCGACGATCCGGAGCACGACCATCGGCACGCCTGAGGCGCGCCCATTGCGCAGCGCCGGCTCGCTGTTACCATGCCGGCAGCCGCGCGTCCTGCGCGGATCACCCACGAAACGACCAGGAACCGACATGGGCAAGGGCGACAAGAAGACACGCAAGGGCAAGATTTACGCAGGCAGCCATGGCAACACCCGTCCGCATACACCGAAATCGAAATCCGCGGTGAAGTCCACCGCCACACCGAAGGCCGCGCCAGCCAAACCGGCTGCACGCCCGGCGGTGAAGAAGGCGCCCGCGAAAAAGACGGCGCCGAAGAAGTCCGCGTAAGCGTTCTTCAACCGGTCTGCATGAAAAGGCCCCGCGAACGGGGTCTTTTCATGTCCGCAGTTGCATCTCCGCGCCGCCCGCGAATATGCGCGAGGCCAGTGCATCGCCGATCCAGTAGGCAAGTTCGGCGGGCTTGCGTGTTTTCCATACCACCACGTCGGCACGCTGTCCCACGCTGAGTTTGCCGCGGTCGTGCAGTCCGAGCGCGCGCGCGGCATTGACGGTCGCGCCACGCACGGCTTCCTCCGGCGTCAGACGGAACAGGGTACACGCCATGTTGATCGCGAGCCGTAGCGAGCGCAGCGGCGAGGTGCCTGGATTGAGGTCGGTCGCGACTGCCATCGGAACGCCCCGTTGGCGCAGGGCCATGATGGGCGGCATGCGCGTCTCGCGCAACGCATAGAAGCTGCCCGGCAACAGCACCGCGACCGTCCCTGCGCGAGCCATCGCTTCCACACCGGATTCATCGGCGCACTCCAGATGGTCAGCCGACAGACCTTCAAAGCCCGCCGCAAGCGCCGCGCCGCCGAGATCGGACAACTGGTCGGCGTGCAGTTTGACGCGCAAGCCGAGCTTGCGCGCGGCTTCGAAATAATGCCTCACTTCGTCGGGCGCGAAGGCGATGCCTTCGCAGAAGGCATCCACGGCGTCGGCGAGCTTTTCTTCCGCCACCGCCGGTAGCCACTCTTCGCAGACCATCGCGATGTAGTCGTCGCGGTGCTCGGCAAATTCCGGCGGCAGGGCGTGCAATCCGAGAAATGTTGTGCGCACGGTGACGCCGAGCCGGGCGCCGATGCGGTGCGCGACGCGCAGCATCTTCATTTCGGTTTCGAGATCGAGCCCGTAGCCGGACTTGATTTCGATCGTCGTCACGCCATCGCGCACCAGCGCCTGCGCACGTGGCAACGATTGCGCGAACAGGTCGTCTTCCGTCGCTGCGCGTGTGGTCCGTACCGTAGAGAGGATCCCGCCGCCCGCGCGCGCGATCGCTTCGTAGCTTTCACCGTGCAGCCGCATCTCGAATTCGCCGGCACGGTCGCCGCCGAACACCAGGTGGGTATGACAGTCGACCAGGCCCGGCGTCACAAGCGCGCCGTCGACGGACTCGATCCGCTCCGCCAGCACCTTCGGGTTTGCGGGAAGGGCGTCCGCAGGACCCGCATAGGCGATCACGCCATTGCGCCAGCCGACCGCACCGTTTTCGATGAAGCCGTAACCGGTCTCGCCGTCCAGCGTCGCCAGCGTGCAATCCAGCAGCAGGTGATCCCAGCTTGCATCCATTCCCGCATTATTGCAGTGCGGCCCACGTGCGAGAATGCTGCACCCGATTCGTATGACGGCGTCGTGATGAACGAGCACACCATCGGACAAGCTGGCCTCCTGGCGGAATACTTGTGGACGCCCGCCGGTTGGCAACACGACGTGCGCTTCGGAGGTGCCGAGGTGCGCACACGGTTCGCATTGCCCGGCATGCCGAACCTCCATTCGCACGCGTTCCAGCGTGCGATGGCGGGGTTGGCCGAACGGCGGGGGCCAGGCGACGATTCCTTCTGGACCTGGCGCGAGACGATGTACCGGTTCGCGTCGCGGATCGGGCCGGAGTCATTGCGGGCGATCGCGGCGCAACTGTATGTCGAGATGTTGAAGGCCGGCTACACACGCGTCTGCGAATTCCATTACCTGCACAGCGCGCCTGATGGAACGGCTTATGCGGATCCGGCAGCGATGTCGCGGGCGATCATCGAAGCGGCGCACGAGGCGGGCATCGGCCTCACGCTGCTGCCGGTTTTGTACATGACGGGCGGTTTCGATGGCCGGCCCCTTTCGGAGCGCCAGCGGCGCTTCGGACTTTCCGTCGATGCTTACCTGCGCTTGCTGGAGTCGCTGACTGCGCTGGAATCGCCAATGTTGCGCGTGGGGATCGCGCTGCATTCGCTGCGGGCGGTGCCCGAGGTTGCGATGCGCGAGGTGCTGGCTTCTCCGTTGGCGAACGGGCGGCCCGTGCACATCCACATCGCCGAGCAAATAGGCGAGGTGCAGGATTGCCTCGGCGTTCGCAACGCGCGGCCGGTGCAATGGCTGTTCGATCACGCGGACATCGATGCGCGCTGGTGCCTCGTGCACGCGACGCATCTGGATGATTCCGAAATGCGGGCCATCGCACGGTCGGGGGCCGTCGCGGGCCTTTGTCCGTCCACCGAAGCCAATCTCGGCGACGGTTTGTTTCCGCTCGCGGCGTATCTCGACGCGAACGGCACGTTCGGCATCGGCTCGGATTCACACATTTCGGTGTCGCCGGTCGAGGAACTGCGCTGGCTGGAATACGGCCAGCGGCTTGCGACGCGGCGCCGCAACATCGCGTCGCGTGCGCCTGGGGCGAGCGTGGGAGAAGCGCTGTGGGATGCGGCGCTGCGCGGAGGCCGCAGGGCGTCAGGTGTCGAGGATGCGCGCGCCGATTTCATCGTGCTGGACGATGCTTCAGCATTGCTCGCGGCTCGCGACGAGCGCAGCGTACTCGACACTTTCCTGTTAGCCGGCAACACACCGCTGGTGCGCGACGTGATGGCGGGCGGCCGGTGGGTGGTGCGGAACTTTCATCACGACGCCGACGACGAAATCGCCGCGCGGTATCGCGCGGCGGTCGACACACTCGCATCCAGCCGGTGACCCACAGCAGCAAGCCGCCAACGGTGGTGGCGGCTTGCCGGTGACTATTGCGCGGGTGACGTGGGGGCACTGCTCGGCAGCGGATTCTCTTGCTGGAATTGCTTCCACTGCTGCATGCGTGCCTCGCGTTGCGCCCGTAGATTCGCAAGCTGGGTTTGCTGCGTCGGCGTCAGCAGCTTGTAGATTTGCGCCCTCAGATTGGCCTCGTTGGTGACACGAGCGCGCGTGGCATCCGCTTCCGCCTCGGCCAGGTTGCTTGCGGCGGTCTGGTAGGCCGCGGTGCCGGGCGTGGCCGATTCGTACGCCTGACGCGACTGCCGGAGCGCCTGCATTTGCGGCTTCATCTGCGCGAAGCTCTGCTGGCGCAACTGCTTGATGCTGTCACGCTGGGTGTCGGTGAGGTTCAGCTTGTCGTACATATGGCCGCCCATAGCCATGCCGTGATGTCCGTGCCAGGCATGGCCGGCCGTCTGCGCAAAGGTGAGTGGCGCGCAGCCGAGCGCGGTCACGAGGGCGGCGGATAGAAGGTAGGTCTTGCGCATTGCGATTTCTCCTGCTTTGGGGGTTGCGGTCCATGAGGAACGCGCCACCCTGCAGGATCGTTGACGCATAACACCACAATTGCACAAGCCGCGGCGGGCAGCGTTCTTGCGGGCAGGACTCCGGGTACCGCTTTGGTCAGCGTGATGCGGAAGGCGCGTTTCCAGCCTGCTGCATTTGCTGCTGGCGTTGGCTGAGCAGCGTCGCCAGCTTCGTCCGCTGCTCCGCAGTCAGGATGTTGTAGATCCTGGTGCGCAGGTCGGCCTGGCGCAGGACCTGCGCGTGTGCGGCGGTCGATTCGGCCTGCGCAAGATCGTTGGCTGCGCTCCGGAACTGGCTGGTGCCGGGCGTGGCGTCGTCGAATGCCAGGCGTTTCTGGCGCAGCGCCTGCATTTCCGGGCGTGCTTCCTGGAAATTCTGCTGCAGGAGCTGGCGGACGCTGGTGCGTTGCGTCTCGGTCAAGCCAAGCTCATCGAACAGGTTTGCGCGTTGCTGGTGCGCACCTGCGGCGGCGGAACCAGGCGGCGCAATCTGTTGCGGTGTTGCTGCGAAGGCGACGGAGGAACAGGCGAATATTACGGCGAACAGCGTGGACCGGATCGGGATGTTGCGCATCGGAGTGTCCTCTTCCAGGCGGGAGGCGATAATGGCGAATGCGGAGCTTGTTCCCAGCATTGCGCCATCGCGAGTGCCGCGTACAGCGCAAGACCGGATTCTCGCACGTCGCGCACAAAAGGAGGAATGACATGCAAACACGTACCCTGGGCCCGAACGGTCCGAAAGTTTCCGCGCTCGGCCTCGGCTGCATGGGCATGAGCGAGTTCTATGGTGCGCATGACGACGCCGAGTCGATCAGGGTTATCCATCATGCGCTCGGTGCCGGGCTCAATTTCCTCGACACCGCCGACATCTATGGTCCGCATACGAACGAAATGCTGGTGGGGAAGGCGATCAAGGGGCGGCGCAACGAGGTGTTCCTCGCGACCAAGTTCGGCATCATGCGCGACCCGAATGATCCGTCGAAGCGCGGCGTCAACGGCCGGCCCGAATACGTGCGCAGCGCCTGCGACGCCAGCCTGAGGCGCCTCGGCGTGGACCATATCGATCTCTATTACCAGCACCGCGTCGACCGCACTACGCCGATCGAGGACACCGTCGGCGCAATGGCGGACCTGGTGCGTGCGGGCAAGGTGCGTTACATCGGCCTGTCCGAACCCTCCGCGCAAACCATCGAGCGTGCACACAAGGTGCACCCCGTCACCGCGGTGCAGAGCGAATATTCATTGTGGACGCGCGATCCCGAGGACGGCATTTTGCAGACCTGCGAAAGACTGGGTGTCGGGTTCGTGCCGTACTCGCCATTGGGGCGCGGTTTCCTCACGGGGGCCATCAAGAGTCCCGACGATTTCGGTGACGACGACTATCGCAAGCACAGTCCCCGCTTCGAGGGCGAGAATTTCGCGAGGAACCTGAAGCTGGTCAACAAGGTGCGCGAGCTGGCGGGTGACAAAGGCTGCACGCCCGCGCAACTCGCGCTGGCGTGGGTGCTGGCGCAGGGAGAACACATCGTGCCTATTCCGGGCACGAAGCGCATCAGGTACCTGGACGAGAACATCGGCGCGCTGGATGTCCAGCTGGACACCGCCGATCTGGCCGCGATCGATGAAACATTCCCGCGCGATGCCGCCTCCGGTCCGCGCTACCACGCGCCGATGATGGCTCTGCTCCGCGGCTGAACGCCGATTGACCGTTCACGCGCATCGGTCAACGCCGGCGTCTCGATCCGCGTTGTTGCGTGCAGGTTCCCTCACGTGGAGCACGCACATGAAACGCAGGTTCGGCTGGTTGCTGTCGGGGATCGGTTTGGCCGCTTGTTGTGGTCTGGGCGGGTGTGTGGTGGCGCCGCCGCGCCCCGCCTACGTCGCCGTCGCGCCCGTGCGCGTCTGGGTGCCCGGCTACTGGTATGGCGGCGTCTGGGTGCGCGGCTATTGGCGGTATCGCTGAAGCACCGGGAGGCGAACACGGCGTCGCCCGTATCACGCAAACAAGGCCGGCCGTGACGGAATTTGCCGCGGCTGCCCTAAGATGCGTGGATGAGTTCCATCACCGCGCGGGAACCGCAATCCGCCAGCGATTTCGTCCACCACGGCACGCCGGCATTCCACCGCATCAACCTCGCGCTGTTCGCGGCCGGTTTTGCGACATTCGGTCTGCTGTATTGCGTGCAGCCGCTGCTGCCGGAATTCAGCCGCGACTACGGCGTCAACGAGGCCGTCAGCGCGCTGTCATTGTCGCTGACCACCGGCGTGCTCGGGTTCGCCATGCTGTTCGCGGGGGCGATCTCGGACGCTGTCGGACGCAAGCCGATCATGGTCGGATCGTTGCTGTCATCCGCGTTGCTGACATTGGCTTCCGTGCTGATGCCGAACTGGACGTCGTTCCTCATCGTGCGTGGCTTGCTCGGCATCGCGCTCAGCGGCCTGCCGGCCGTCGCGATGACCTACCTCGCCGAGGAAATGGATATCGCGTCGATCGGACTGGGCATGGGCTTGTACATCAGCGGCAACGCGATCGGCGGAATGAGCGGACGGCTGATCACCGGCGTGCTGACCGATTTCGCGACGTGGCGCGTCGGTGTCATGGTGGTGGCCGTGGTCGGAATCGGCTGCGCACTCGTGTTCTGGCGGCTGTTGCCGCCTTCGAGGCATTTCGTCGCGCAACCTTTGCGGCTGCGCGCGCTGACCGAGCGTTTCGGCGTGATCGTCCATGATCGCGGCCTGCCATGGCTGTTCGCCGAAGGTTTCCTGCTGCTCGGTGCGTTCGTCACCATCTACAACTACATCGGCTACCGCTTGCTCGCGCCGCCGTACAACCTGAGCCAGGCGGTGGTCGGCGCAATCTTTGCGATCTACCTGATCGGCACCTTCAGTTCGCCTTGGGTGGGGCATCTCGCCGGCAAGCTCGGGCGGCGCAAGGTACTGTGGTCGATGCTGGCGTTGATGTTGATCGGCACGGCCTTGACGGTGCTGATGCCGTTGTGGGCGGTCCTGCTCGGCGTCGTTGCGTTGACGTTTGGATTCTTCGGCGGCCATTCCGTGGTCAGCAGCTGGGTAGGGCGCCGCGCCGGCGCCGCCAAGGCGCACGCGTCGTCGCTGTACCTGTTTTGCTATTACCTGGGCTCCAGCATCGCGGGCGCATGCGGCGGACTGTGCTACGCGGCGGATGGATGGAACGGCGTAGCGTGGTTCGTCGGTGCGATGGCACTGGTCGGTCTCGTGATCGCGCTGGGCTTGTACCGCCTGCCGCCGCTGCCGCAGAACACGGCGACGCCGCCAACGCCGATGTCCCGTGGCGCGATGCCTTGACTGGTGCGATCGTCCATGATCGCTCTGTCTTCCAGCCTACCGTCAACTGTCAAGCTCAAGAGATCGCGGACATCAGAACGGCCTTCCCTGGCCTGACTTTTCACAACAGCCGCTCCGAGGGCGAGGTACAGATCGACGCGGGTGTCTTCAATCCAGCGATCTTCCACGGCGTGACCTTGCCATCGGGCAGGTGTACCGCGTCGATGCGGTTGCTGTCGCCTTCGGCAACCAGCAGCACGTCGGGCGACAGTGCAGCGACCGCGAGCGGCCGGTCGAGCAGGGCGGCGACGGTGCTGACCTGATGGTTCGCAAGGTCGAGCTTGCGGAGCGCATTGTTGAACGTGTCGGCGATGTACAGGCTGCCGTCGTCCCACGCGATGCCTTCGGCGTGCTGGAGCAGCGCATGACCCGCCGCGCCGTTGTGCATCCCGAAATCGAACAACCCATGCCCGACCAGCGTGGCAACTTTTCCATCCGGCAGCGAGATGGCGCGCACCGAAGACGATTCCGGGTCGACGTCATACAAGGTATCGCCATGCGTGCTCAACCCGCTGGGTTGCGCAAACTGCGCGTCGCTCCGGCTCCCGTCCACGAGTCCCTCCTCGCCGGAGCCTGCCCACGGGCCGATGGTGTCTTTCGCCGGGTCGTAGCGCCAGATCTGATGATCCCCCGCCATGGAAACGTACAGCTTGCCTCCCGCCCAGGCGATGTCCCACGGCGAGTTGAGGGTGGCGGCGCGCGCGGGGAAATCGCCGGCGATGGCGAACCCGCGCTGGCCGTTGCCGGCGATGGTCGTAACCGTATGCTTGGCGAGATCGATGCGGCGGATCGTCTGGCCATCGGTGTCCGCGACGTACAAGGCGCCATCGTGGAACGCGAGCCCGTGCGGGCGATTGAATTCGGCGTGCGTGACATCGCCGTCCGCATCGCCGGGGCAACCGGTGCCGATCACGGCCACGAGTTTGCCGGTGTGATCGGCAAGCACGATGCGGTTGTGTCCGGTGTCCGCGATCCCCACGAGCGAAGGCGAGACCGCGATCCCTCCCGGCGTCGCAAGTGCGCCGGACTGGAATGCGAGCGGGCGCAGCGGCAGCTTCGGCAATTTCGATGCAGCCGGCGCGTCGGCCAGTGCGGCGTGGATCGGCCCGGCCAGTTGCTCGAAGCTCTGTTCGCCGATGAACTGCTGCTTCAGGCTGCCATCGGGACCGAGCAGCACCAGCGTCGGCCAGGCCTGCACGCCATAGGCATTCCACAGGCTCATCGTGGGATCGAGCACGATGGGATGGCGCAGGTCGTAACGCTGGATGAAGGATTCCAGCCCTTGCTTCGTTTTGGATGCCTCGAACTTGGGCGAGTCGATGCCGATCACGGCCAGCCGCGTGCCGAAATGCTGTTTCAGTTGCTCCTCGACCGGCAACATGTGGATGCAGTTGATGCAGCCGGGCGTGAAGAAATCAAGCAGCACCGCGCGTCCCTTGAGATCGTCCAGCGTGAGCGGGCGTGCGACGTTGAACCAGGCCAGTCCGTTGGGAAACGCGATGGCACGCGCAGCGCGCGCGCGCGGAAGTCCCATCGTCAGCAGACCACCCGCGATGACGAGCGCGGCAAAGGCGGTGACCAGAAAGCGCTTCATCGATGCTCCGGGTGCAGTCAGTTTGTGCGCCGGGTGAGTGCGTACACCGCCGTGTGCAATGCGGTCACGCCGTTCCCGGAAAACGACGGTTGCGAGGCCAGGATGTCGCGGCGCTCCAGTCGCTCGATGCTCCACTGCGCGTCGAACAGGTGGTGAACCTCGGCATCATCCACGCTGAAAGGCGGTCCTTGCATTTCTCCCGGCGGGTACTCCAGCGTAATCAGCAGACCACGTGCACCCGCGGGAAGTTTCCCGTAGACGGCGCGGGCGAGGCGCAGGCGCGTGGCGGCCGGCAGCGCGATCGTTGCAGCCCGGTCGTAGAACGCGTGACATGCGCCGATCGTTGCGGGGTCGACCGCAAACACATCGCCGTTGACGAGATCGATGCCGCCGCCATCCGGCGCATTGGTGATTTCGTAGTGGGTACCATCGAGCGCGGTGTGCGTACGCGCGTGCAGGTGGTTTTCGGCGAGAAATGATTCCACCGCGATCGGCGAGAGGTCCACACCGACCACTTGCATGCCCTCACGTGCCAGCCACAGCATGTCCAGCGACTTGCCGCACAACGGCACCAGGACGCGCGAGCCTTTCGCCACGTCCAGGGCGGGCCAGTGTTGCACCAGCAGCGGCATGGGCTTTTCGTGATGCCAGCCGATGCGGCCTTCACGCCAGCGCTTCAACCAGAATTCGGCGTCCATCGCACACCTCCGCGGCACACCTGCCAGACCGGGTCCCTCGCGCGGCTTGACTATAATCCGTCGATTGCACGAATTGGAGATGGCGATGAACGCCCCGACCCGCATCGACACCACGCGCGTGATCCATCCGCCGCGCGGAACGGAATTGACGTGCAGGAACTGGCTGATCGAGGCGCCCTACCGGATGATCCAGCACAACCTCGATCCCGAGGTCGCGGAAAATCCGGCGGAACTGGTGGTGTACGGCGGCATCGGCCGCGCGGCGCGCAACTGGGAATGTTTCGACGCGATCCTGCGCGCATTGCGCGAATTGGATCCCGACGAAACCCTGCTGGTGCAATCGGGCAAACCGGTCGGCGTGTTCAGGACGCACGCGGATGCGCCGCGCGTTCTGATCGCCAATTCGAATCTCGTTCCGCACTGGGCGACGTGGGAACACTTCCACGAGCTCGACAGGAAAGGGCTGATGATGTTCGGCCAGATGACGGCCGGCTCGTGGATCTATATCGGCTCGCAAGGCATCGTGCAGGGCACCTACGAAACCTTCGTCGAAATGGGCCGGCAGAGCTACGGCGGGAACCTGCGCGGCAAGTGGATCCTGACGGCGGGCCTGGGCGGCATGGGGGGCGCGCAACCGCTGGCGGCGGCGATGGCGGGCGCATGCATGCTCGCGGTCGAATGCCAGCAATCGCGCATCGACTTCCGGTTGAAGACCGGCTACGTGGACGAACAGGCCAAGGACCTCGACGACGCGTTGGCGCGCCTCGAAACCTACACGAAAGCCGGCGAAGCCAAATCCGTTGCGTTGCTGGGCAACGCCGCCGATGTGCTGCCGGAACTCGTGAAGCGCGGCGTGAAACCGGACGCGGTGACCGACCAGACCTCCGCGCACGATCCGGTCAACGGTTATCTGCCGCAAGGCTGGACGGTCGAGCAATGGTTCGAGCGCCGCAAAAGCGATCCCGATGGGACGCGCGATGCCGCCAAGCAGTCGATGAGGAAACACGTCGAGGCGATGCTGGCGTTCCACGCACACGGCATCCCGACCTTCGACTACGGCAACAACATCCGCCAGATGGCGTTCGATGTTGGTTGCAAGAACGCATTCGATTTTCCGGGCTTCGTGCCGGCTTACGTGCGCCCGCTGTTCTGCCGCGGGGTCGGGCCGTTCCGCTGGGTCGCGTTGAGCGGCGACCCGGAAGATATCCTGAAGACCGATGCCAAGGTCAAGGAACTCATTCCAAATGACAAGCACCTGCACAACTGGCTGGACATGGCGGAAAAACGCATCCACTGGCAGGGCCTGCCGTCGCGGATCTGCTGGGTCGGGCTGGGACAGCGCGACAGATTAGGCCTCGCGTTCAACGAAATGGTGCGCAAGGGTGAGTTGAAGGCGCCCGTGTGCATCGGCCGCGATCACCTCGATTCCGGGTCGGTCGCGTCACCCAACCGCGAAACGGAATCCATGCGTGACGGTTCCGACGCGGTTTCCGACTGGCCGGTCTTGAACGCGCTGTTGAACGCTGTCAGCGGTGCGACCTGGGTGTCATTCCATCATGGCGGCGGTGTCGGCATGGGCTATTCGCAACACGCCGGCATCGTGATCGTCTGCGACGGCACAGCCGATGCAGACAAACGAATCGCCCGCGTGTTGTGGAACGATCCCGGCACCGGCGTGATGCGCCACGCCGACGCGGGTTATCCCGAAGCCATCGCTTGCGCGAAGGAACAGAGGCTCAAGTTGCCGATGGTTTGACAAACTCCGACAGCCTCAACAATCGCGGCGCATCATACGCTGGGCTTACCAGCCCAGCCTACGGTCGAATACTCGTGTAGATACTGTTATCCGCGTCAAGCTCCGTGAAGTGCGGGATTGAACGGTTTGCCCGACTTGATGACGC
>Ga0070737_10003174_pt1 | contig 18178 bp, 13 predicted proteins | sample Coa_R1_10_FD_66438 | JGI IMG/M metagenome (GOLD analysis project Ga0070737, IMG submission 66438) | Surface soil microbial communities from Centralia Pennsylvania, which are recovering from an underground coalmine fire - Coalmine... | ecosystem: Environmental > Terrestrial > Soil > Unclassified...
CTACGCCGGCACGCACGGCTGCCTCGGCGTGAATCTCGACGACGCGCGCTGGTTCTGGGACTGGGCGGACCTCGGCACCATCGTGAATATCCACTAGTAGTAGGGGGCCATTAGGCGTCCGGTACATGTGCGCACCGCACAAGAGACGGCCGCTCGCTTGTCGTGCGCCCGGCCCGCGCGGTATACTGCGCTCGACGGAACTGGCGAAGGGGCCAGCCCCTAGGGGCTGGCCCCTGTGTTTTGCAAGGGAGCGCTCCCATGCTCGCCGAAGTCGCGCAGCCACTGCGCTTTGACGGCCAGGACCTTACCGACGTCCGCGACGACGACGAGGTTATGGGCTACGCGCTGACGGTGTGCCCTTGCTGTGGCACCGAGCGCGACCCGCGCTACCCGTTCTGCTGCGGCCTGGCTACGGAGTCGCAGGCGAGCCGAGGGGCCCGCCCGCGCTAGTCGCCCCCGGGCTCCGCTGGCCGTGGCGCTTCCTCCTCCGCCGTGTCCAAGGCGGCAAGTAGCCCCGAGCCATCGTTCGCCGCCTGGGGGGCGCGCTCCCATCGCTCGACAGCGCGGATCACGCGCCGCGTGGCGTGCCGTAGCGTCTCCTCGGCGTCGTGCCCGTCCAGCCGCGCGAGCCAGGCCAGCGCCCACAGCGCTCGGGCCAGCGCGGCGTCCGTTGTCGGGACGCCCTCGGCGAGCGCCGTCGCCGCCGCGCGCAGCTGCGCCCCTGCCGCCGCGCGGTCAGCCGCGAGCAGCCCCGCGGCCAGCAGGCGCTTGACCAGCGCCTGCGCGACCGTGAGCGCGGGGCCGTGACGGGGCAGGCCGTCCAGCACCGATGGCGGGCGCTCGGCCTCGCCCCGCTCGCGCCGCTTGATCGCCTCCCAGTTGCGCTCTACCTCAGCGGCGTCGGCCACCTCCACCGCCCCGAACACGTGCGGATGGCGGCGCACTAGCTTGCGGCAGACACTGTGCAGCACATCGCGCAGGTCGAACACGCCGCGCTCATCGGCCATCTGGGCATGCAGGGCAACCTGGAGCAGCAGGTCGCCCAACTCGTCGCACAGCGCCGGCCAGTCGCGCTCGTCGATCGCCTCCGCGACCTCGTACGCCTCTTCCAGGACATACTTCTTGATGCTCTCGTGGGTCTGCTGGAGATCCCACGGACAGCCGTTCGGCCCGCGCAGCCGCGCCACGATAGCGGCCAAGCCCTCCAGCGTCCCGAAGCTCGCCTCGGGCGCCAGCGGCGGCACATACAGCGCCGTCAGGTGATCGTACGTCCGACCGCGATCCAGCGCCGCCAGCTCCACCGGCTCGACCTGCTCGTCGGCGGTGGCCGCGGCGCGCACCAGCAGTACCGGGTGCTCTGGCGGGTAGTAGCGCAGCAAGGCGACCTTGAGGTCGGAGGCCACGCTGGGCTTGTACACTTGGTACACGATCAGCGGCAGCGTGGGCGTCAGGGCGGGCAGGGCCAGCGCATCCACCACCTGCAGATGTTCGACCCCGGGCGCGCGGGTGGCGGCCAGCACCGCCTCGATGAACGACATGCCGCCCACCACGCGGACCGGCACCCCCGCCGCTGGGGCGCGGAGCAGCAGGCGCTGCACGCTCGCCTCACCGATCAGGGGATGGCCGGGCACGGCGTAGGTGACCGCGGCCACGGCGCCGCGTGCCAACAGAATCTCGGCGATCTGGTCATAGAGCGCGTCGAACGTTGGGGCCTGTTCGTACAGCGCATCGAACGACTGCCAGCGCAAGACCGACGGCAGCTCGGCCACGGTGGGGTGCTGCGCGGTGCGCAGGTACAGCTCGCTAGCCGCGTGCAGCGCCTCGACCGCCTCCAGGGTCAGCGCGCGATACGAGCCGGGCCCCAATCCGACTACCGTGATCCCCATGCCCGCTCCTCGTCGCTCCCGGGCCGCCGGCGCGCGTTGACCTGCGTCGCCGCGGGTTGGTACCATGCCCAGCGCTGGCCGGGGCCACCGCTGCCGGTCGGCCCGATCGGGTGTTGCTAACTCAAGGGTACGCCATGAGCCGTCGCTGGACCTGTGCGCCCGTCGCGCTCGCCGCCCTGCTGCTCGCCTGCACCGCCAGCCCGCCGCCACCGCCCCCCACCCTGCCGGCCGGCACGCCAGCGCCCAATGCGACACTGGCAGCCGTGGCGGCTACGCCGGCGGCGCCGGCGGCCACCGCCCGCGCGCTGCCCACACCCACCCTGCCGCCCGTCGTCACCCAGGCGGCGGAGAAGGCCCCGCCCCCCCCGGGCTCGACGGACGAGCCGCTACCCACCGCGCGCGACCTCGCCAATGGGACCGTCGCCGCGCTGCTGCGGGTCAAGACCGCTCGGCTGCTGGCTACCCTGGCCAACGGCCACCGGACCGACCTGCTCTACGTGGCCCCCGACCGCGCCGCCCTCGTGGAGCAGGACGCCACCAACCGCGAGGTCGCCCGGTACGTGATCATCGGCGACACAGGCTACCAGAACCTCGCCGCGATGGGCGGCAACTGGACTCGCACGCAGCATCCGGACTTCCGCAAACAGGCGCAGGTATTCCGCGCCCTCCAGATCGCCCTGGCCACCGGCCGGCCGCGCCCGCTCGACTCCGGCGCCGAGGTCGAGGTCGTGGAGTGGCAGGGCAAGCCCGCCCTGCGAGCCGCCTTCGAGTACTCCGCGTCGCCCGAGCTGGAGGAGCTGGGGCTGATGCGCACCGCCCAGGGCAATAGCGTCACGGTGATCGTCGATCCCGAGACCTGGCTGCCGTTCCACTCGCGCGAGGAGACCCAGGGCTACGTGACCGAGGTCGACTTCGTGGAGTTCGACCAGCCACGGACGATCGAGCCGCCGATCCCGTAGCCCGTGTGGCTCGGTGCGCCCGCGCGCGTCGCCGCAACGGGGGATACCAGCGGATCCGGCGGGGGCGCCAGATAGCCCCCGCTCAGGGCTGGTAGGGCCCCAGCCGCTGCACGGCGTAATCGACGAAGCGGTGGTCGATCACCTGCGCCATATCCACCCGCTGGCGCACTAGGCCCAGCCGCAGCATCCACTCCTGGTCCCAGGCAATGCTCTCGGCGTTGGCACGGCCGTCGGGGTTGATGTACAGCAAGGTACCTTGCTCGTACATCCGCAGCCAGAGCGCCGGGTCCCGGATCGGCAGCCGCTCGGTCAGGATAGCGAGCACGGCCGCCCGGTCGCGCTGCTTGCGGAAAGCGTCCTCGAAGTCGCGCACCGCGCGCAGATACGCCACCATCAGGCGACGCGCCGCCTCGGGCTGCTCGTCGATGAACTGCTGGCCATACAGGATCACCGACGACTCACGATCGGGGTAGATCTCATCGATACCGTGCAACCGCACGAGGATGCCCTGCTCGGCACCAAGCGTGACCAGCGGCTCCGACTGGTTCGCCAGGTCGATCCCGCCGTTGGCCAGAGCCACGTTCATGTCGGGCTGACTCAACTCGACGATGTGCACCTCGTCTGGCGCGATTCCGAACTTCTCCAAGTAGCGGCCCGCATTAGCGTGCACCGTGGTCCCGAACGCCGTCACCGCGATGGTCTTGCCGCGGATCTCCGGCCCGCTGCGGAAGCCCGCGTCGTAGAGGTCGCGGCGCACCACGATCGCCGAAGGACTGCGGCCCGCCGTGTTGAACTGGTTGCTGGCGACGATCTTGAGGCCGATCCCCGTGGCCAGCGCGTTGAACAGCCCGGCGCTGTGCGACCCCATTCCCGCTTGCAGTTGGCCGGCCGCCAGTGGCGCGACCATACGCGCGCCGGAGTCGAAGCGTTGGAGCTCGACCTCCAGTCCCTCCTCGGCGAAGTAGCCGCGCGCCTCGGCGATGGCGAACGGCGCCTGGGCACTCACCGCGAGCACGCCCACGCTGACCGCCACCGGCGCCGGCCGCGACACCGCCCCCGGGGCCGCGCCAACCACCACCGGGGCGGTCGTGGGCGTGCTGGCCCGGACGGGCGGCTCGGCCAGCGGAGCGGAGCGCGCCCCGCAGGCCAGCAACAGCCCTCCAACCAGTATGTAGCTGAGCCCCGCCAGCGCGTGCCTCGCCATCGTCCAGCGCTCCCCCACCCGATGTTGGAGGCATCGTACGCCATGGGCACCCGCTTCGCCACCGTCCAAGAAGTGCAGGCGGCCGTAGCCCCGACACATTGCGACTCCCCGAAGCGCCTGCTACACTGCCCGCGCGACGGGACCAACGTCCCACGCAGCGATCCAGCGCCACGGGCCGAGTGGTGCCACGTGCCTCGCTGAAGGCTAGCTTGCCCCACTGCCTGCCTCGCCCGCGGCGCCCCAATCGGCAAGGCTGGTGGAGTGCGATGCGCGTGGCGGTCGATATCGGCGGTACTTTCACCGACGTCGTGGTGCTCGATCCCGACGGCACCTGGCGCGCCACCAAGGTGCTCACCACCCCGGACGACCACACGCGCGGGATCGCGCATGGGCTGGAGGCGCTGGGCATCGACCTGCGCGCCGTCGAGCGGCTGGCGCACGGCTCCACCATCGCCATCAACACGGTGATCGAGCAGAAGGGCGCTCGCGCGGGGCTGATCACCACCGCCGGCTTCCGCGACGTGTACGAGATCGGGCGCAGCAACCGCCCCGACGCCTACAACCTGCACTTTCGGCGCCCCGAGCCACTGATCCCCCGCGAGCGCCGGGTCGAGGTGCGCGAGCGGGTGAACGCGCGCGGCGAGGTGCTGGTGCCGCTGGACGCGACCTCGCTGGCCGCGGCCATCGCGGCGCTCGAGGCCCAGGGCGTCGAGGCGGTGGCCGTCTGCCTGCTGCACGCCTACGCCAACCCCGCGCACGAGCAGGCGATCGGCGAGGCCCTGCGCGCGCGGCACCCCGAGTGGTACTTGTCGCTGTCCAGCGCGATCGTGCGCGAGGTCCGCGAGTACGAGCGCACCTCCACCACGGCGCTCAACGCCTACGTCGGCCCGGTGGTCAGTCGCTACCTGGCCAGCCTGGAGGCGCTGCTGGCCGAGCGCGGCTTCCGCGGCCAGCTGCTGATCATGCAGTCGAACGGCGGCGTGATGTCGGTGGAGGCAGCGCGCGTGCGGCCGGTGGCGATGATGGAGTCGGGGCCGGTGGCCGGGGTGATGGGCGCGGCGGCGGTGGGCCAGGCGCTCGACCAGCCGAACGTCATCTCCTTCGACATGGGCGGCACCACCGCCAAGGCGAGCCTGGTGCGCGGCGGCGAGCTGGAGATCGCCACCACCTACTACGTCGGCGGCTACGCCACTGGCCAGCCGCTGCTGCTGCCCGTCGTCGACATCGTGGAGGTCGGCGCGGGCGGCGGCAGCATCGCCTGGCTCGACGGGGCCGGGGCGCTCAAGGTGGGGCCGCGGAGCGCGGGCGCGGTGCCCGGGCCGGCCTGCTTCGGGCTGGGGGGCGAGGCGCCCACGGTGACCGACGCCAACGTGGTGCTGGGCCGCATCGACGCCGACCAGTTCCTCGGCGGCGCCCTGCGCATCGACTGCGAGCGGGCCGAGCACGCGGTGCGGCGGGTAGCCGAGCCGCTGGGGCTCAGCGTGCGCGAGGCGGCGGCCGGCATCGTCACCATCGCCGACGCCAACATGGCGCTCGCCGTGCGCGCCGTGTCCGTGGAGCGCGGGCGCGACCCGCGCGAGTTCGCCCTGGTGGTCAGCGGCGGCGGCGGGCCGCTGCACGGCGCGAGCATCGCCCGCGCGTTGGGCATCCCCTGGCTGATCGTGCCCCAGCGTGCCTCCGTCTTCTCCGCCGAGGGGCTGCTGACGGCGCCGTTACGCCACGACCTGGTGCAGACCTTCCTCGCCGACCTGGCCCAGATGGATCTCGCCGAGCTCGCCGCGCGGCTGGCTCCGCTCATGGCCGAGGCACGGCGCGCGCTGGCCGCCGACGGGGCGCCGCCCGAGGCTATCGTCTGCCAGCCGCTGCTCGACCTGCGCTACGTGGGCCAGGAACACACGCTGTCGGTGCCGGTGGACGCCGCCTTCGCCCACGCCGGGCTGGCGGCGCTGCACGCGCGCTTCGACGCGCTGCACGCCGAGCGCTACGGCCACAGCGCGCCCCACGAGCCGCTACAGGTGGTCAACCTGCGCGTGCGCGCCACCGCCCCCGAGCCGCGCGCGCCAGCCGCCGTGGGCGCGCCCGCGGGATCGCGGGACCCCACGGGCCGCGCGCGAGACGCGGAGGTGGCGCGGCGGGGAACGCAAGCTATCGTTTTCGACGCGGCCGACGGCCCGCTGCCCAGCGGGGTGTACGAGCGGGCGCGGCTGCCGGTTGGGGCGCGCGTCGCGGGACCGGCGCTGATCCAGGAGTACGGCACGGCCACGCTGCTCTGGCCGGGCGACTGGGCGGAGGTCACCCCGCCCGGCCACCTGCGGGTGCGCGTGGCGCCGCGGGGGAGAGCGACGTGAGCGAGCCGGTCGATCCGATCACGCTGGAGGTCGTGCGCAGCGCGCTGATCGCCTGCGCCGACGAGATGGCCACGGTGCTCAGCCGCACCGCCTACAACATGATGATCTACGAGGTCCACGACTTCTGCGTGGGCCTGCTCGATCCCGAGGGCCAGATCGTGGCCCAGAACACCGGCGGCCTGCCTATCTTCCTCGCCGACCTCGGCGCCGCCATCGTCGACGGCGTGCGGACGTTCGGCCCCGACCGCTTCGCTCCCGGCGACGTGGTGCTGATGAACTATCCATACATCTGCGGGCAACACCTGAACAACGTGGTGGTGTACACGCCGTTCTTCCACGACGGCGCGCTGGTGGCCTTCCCGGCCGTGCGCGCCCACTGGGTGGACATCGGGGGGGCGCGGGTCGGCTTCGGCCCGGGCGGCACCACCGAGATCTACGCCGAGGGCCTCCAGCTGCGCTCGGTGAAGCTGTACGAGGCCGGGCGGCTGAACGACAGCATCGAGCGCATCATCGCCGACAACGTGCGGCTGCCGCACGCGGCGCTGGGCGACCTGCGCGCGCAGATCGCCGCCTGCCGGGTGGGCGAGCGGCGCCTGGCCGAGCTGTACGACCGCTACGGCGCGCCCACCATCGCCGCCTGCGTGCGCCAGATCTGGGACCAGGCCGAGACGCTGGCCCGCCAGGCCGTGCGCGCCATTCCCGACGGCGAGTACTGCGCCGAGAGCTTCCTCGACCCCGACCCGTTCCACCCCGAGGCCGGGCCGATCCCCATCCGCGTGCGCGTGGTGGTCGAGGGCGACAGGTTTACCGTCGATTTCTCGGGCCTGCCGCCGCAGCTGCGCGGCTCGCTCAATGCGGGCGAGTCGGGCGGCGTGGCGGCGGCGCGCGTGGCGTTCAAGGCGGTAACGCTGCCGGACCTGCCCGTCAACGAGGGCGCGTTCCGCCCGCTGCGCGTGCTCCTGCCGCCCGGCACGATGCTCAGCGCCCAGCCGCCCGCGCCGGTGGGCAACTGGAGCCTGTCGCTGCCCACGGTGGTGGACACCCTCCTGCGCGCGCTGGCGCCGGCGCTGCCGCACCTGATCCCCGCCGGCCACAAGGCCGACATGGGCGGCTACACGTTCCATGGCTTCGACCGGGCGCGCGGCCGGCCGTTCATCGCCATGGGTATCACCGGCGGCGGCTGGGGCGGCCGACCGCACGAGGACGGCCCCAACGCCACGGTCTCCATCTGCCAGGGCGACGTGCGCAACGTACCCGTCGAGCTGCAAGAGGCGTACTACCCGCTGCTGGTCGAGCGGCTGGCCCTGCGGCCCGATAGCGGCGGCGACGGCCAGTACCGCGGCGGGCTGGGCGTCGAGCTGCGCGTGCGCGCGCTGCAGGACCTGGCGGTGAACCGCAGCATCGAGCGGGCGCAGTGCCCGCCCTGGGGCCTGCACGGCGGCCAGCCGGGCGCGCCGCCGTGCAACATCGTCGAGCGCGCCGATGGCCGGCGCGAGGAGTACCCGCGCACCATCAGCCGCCTGCCGCTAGCCGAGGGCGACGTGATTACCATCCTCACGGGCGGTGGCGGCGGCTGGGGCGACCCAGCCCACCGCGAGCCGGCGCTGCGCGCCCGCGACCGACAGCGCGGCTACGTGACGGCCGCCCCCGACGGCCCGCCGCCCGTACCCCAGGACGCGCCATGAGCTCCTTGGAAGCCCTGGCCGAGCGGCTCGCGGCGCTCGACACCGCCGCGCTGCCCCTGCGCGCTCGCGACGCTGCGCGGCTGCACGTCCTGGACACCCTCGCGGCCTGGGCGGCGGCGCTCGACTCACCCTGGCACCGCACCCTGGCGACGCTCGCGCCGCCCGGGCCGGACGGCGAGGTGCTGGTAGGCGCCGCGCTGGCCCACTGCCACGAGGCGGATGACCTGTTCGACCCCGCGCTGCTGTGCATCGGCGGCGCGGTGGTGCCGGCGGCGCTGGCGCTAGGCCGGGCGCGGCGAGCGAGCGGCGCGGCGCTGCTGGCCGCGGTAGTCACCGGCTACGAGGCGATGGGGCGCCTCGGGCTCGCGCTGGGCGCCGGGGCGCTGCTCGCCCGTGGGCTGTGGCCCACGGCCGTGTGCGCGGCGTTCGGCGCGGCCGCTGCGGCCGGCCGCCTGCTGGGGTTAACGCCCGCGGCGCTGGCCGACGCCCTGGCGCTGGCCGCCCAGCACGGCGGCGGGCTGGCGGGTGGCGCCGACGGGATGGCGGGGCGGAACTTGCTGTACGGCCAGCTGGCGCGCGCCGGACTGCTGGCCGCTCAAGCAGCGGCCGCTGGGGTCGCTGGCCCACGCAGCCTGTTCGGGGGACCGCGCGGGCTGGCCGTGGCGCTGGGCGGCGAGTGGGACCCAGCGCCGCTGGAGCGGGGCCAGCCGCCGCTAGTCATCGAGCGGACGGCGATCAAGCCGTACCCCTGCGCGCGGCAGCTGCACGGCGCCGTGGAGGCGGCGCTCGCCTGGCGCGCCACGGGCCAGCCCGCCCGCCTGCGGCGCGTCGTCGTGCGGCTGCCCGCGGCGGCCCGCTTCCTCGATCGCCCCGGGGCGGAGGGGCTGCGCGCCCCCGCGGGCAGCGCCCAATGGGTGCTCGCCGCGGCGCTGGCCGGCGGCCGGGTGCTCCCCGAGGACCTGGCACCCGCCGCGCTGGCGCGCCCGGCGGTAGCCGCCCTGGCCGCGCGGGTGGAGGTGGTGCCGGCGCCACTGCCACCGCTCGCCGCCGCGCTGGCGCTGCACACCGACGAGGGCGTCTGGGAGCGGGAGGTACCCGTGCCGCGCGGTGGCCCAGAGCGCCCGCTGAGCGCCACGGAGGTCGAGGACAAGGCGCTGGCGCTCGCCGCGCCGCGGTTGGGCGATGCTGCCGCCGAGCGGCTGGTAGCGCTGGCGCGCGCGCTGGACCGCTTGGACCACCTGGAGGAGCTAGCGGCCCTGGTGTGCCGCGCGCCGGGGCTGCCCGCCGCCGTGTAGGCGGACGAGGAGGGCACGATGACCGCGAGTCTCACGACCACGCCGGACTACGACCTGCTGCTCGACCTGGTGCAGCGCCGCGCCAGCGTGCGCCAGCTCAAGCCCGATCCGATTCCCGACGAGTACATCACCCGCGTGCTGGAGGTCGCCCGCTGGGCCCAGTCGGGCGCCAACTCCCAGCCGTGGGAGTACATCGTGGTCAAGGACCCGGAGATCAAGCGCGCGCTGTTCCGCACCTACGTCGAGGAGAACAACGACTTCATCTACTGGATGGAGCAGCAGCGCGTGCCGGAACTGCGCCACCCCTCGTTCCAGATGACCGCCGACGAGGCGGTGCAGCGCCAGCGCACGCGTAGGGGCTGGGCCGAGGCGCCGGCGCTGATCGTGGTGCTCGGCGACGGCCGCCGCCAGTGGGGCACCGTGCAGGGGGCGCACACCTTCGGCCGCGAGCAGTCGCACCTCACCGACGGGCTAGCCAACACCTGCACGCTGATCCACCTGGCCGCCGCGTCGCTGGGCCTCGGCACCCAGTGGGTGACCATCCACATCCAGGAGCCGTTCAAGCGCATCCTCGGCGTGCCGGACCTGCTGATGCTGTACCTGATCATCCCCATCGGGTATCCGGCGGTGGAGCCGATGCGCGGCGTGCGGCGGCCGCTGGAGGAGCTGGTCCACTACGACCGCTACGATATGAGCCGCTACCTGACCAACGAGCAGGCGATCCAGTACCTCTACCAGCTCCGCGGCAAGACCATCGGTCAGTACCGCCGCTCGTACGTGGGCGACGGCGAAGGACAAGCGCCCAGCTGAGCGGCGGCCGGCCGCGCGGAGGAGAGCGATGGGGACCGAGAGCCCGTACGCCGAGCGCCTGGCGCGCCTGCGGGCCATGATGGCCGCCGAGCGGCTCGACGGGCTGCTGTGCTACGGCAACGGCTATCGCAAGGACTTCCTGCGCTATGCGCACCCCGCGCCGACGCCATCGCCGTACGGCTTCTGCCTGCTCACGCCCGAGGGCGGGGAGCTGTTCGTCGAGGCGCCGTGGGACACGCAACCCGCCGCCGAGACAGTGCAGCGGGTCCACGGCGCGCGCACGCCGGCGGCGGTCGCCCGGCTGGTGGCCGCGCGGGTGCGCGCGCTGGGGCTGGGCCCACGGCTCGGCCTGGCCGGGGGCGAGGTGCTGGAGGCCGCGCTGTACGACACGCTGCGCGAGCAGCTGGGCCCGGTCGAGCTCGTGCCAGCCTCGCACGCCGTCATGGAGCTGCGCTACGTGAAAGACACGGCCGAGCTGGCGGCCATCCGCCGCGCCGCCGCCATCGCCGACGAAGGGTGGAAGACGTTCGTGCGCGCCTGCCGGCCGGGCGTGCCGCAGTACGAGATCACCGCGCGCTGCGAGGGCGTGGTACGCGAGCTGGGCGCCGAGGACAACTTCATGCTCATCGCGTCGGGCACCACCGATGTGTACGGCATGACGCCGCCCTCCTCGCGCCGGCTGGCGGCCGGGGACAGCGTGCTCACCGAGTTCACCCCGCAGGTGGACGGCTACTACGCGCAGCTCTGCCGCACCCTCACCGTGGGCCCGCCCAGCGCCGAACAGCGCCGCGCGTTCGCCATCTTCCGGCGCGCGGCCGACGCCGCCCTGGCCGCCGCCCGCCCTGGTGCCACCGCCGCCGACCTGGCACGCGCCCAGAACGCCGTGTTCCGCGAGGAGGGGTTCGGGGAATACTGCACCGCGCGCTACACACGGGTGCGCGGCCACGGCCTGGGGCTGCACTTCGACGAGGAGCCGCTGCTCTGGGAAGATGTCGATTTCCCGCTACGGCCGGGCATGGTGCTCATCCCCCACCCGAACACCTATCTGCCCCTGGCGGGCTACATGGTGTTCGGCGACACGCTGCTGATCACCGAGCGCGGCGCGGAGCGGCTCACGCACACCGCGCGCATCCTGTTCGAAGCCGGGGAGGACGGATGAAGCGCGGGCTGATCGAATGGGACCCCGGGGAGCTGCCGCGCGAGACGCTGGCGGCGCGCGGCGAGCGGGCGCAGGCGCTACTCGCCGCGGCCGGACTCGATGCGGCGCTGGTGTACACCAACGTGGCGGCGCCGCAGCTGGCGCGCTACCTGACGCACTTCTTGCCGTACTGGAACGAGGGCGTGCTGGTGCTGCCGCGCGCGGGCGCGCCGACGCTGTTCGTCGCGCTGTCCAACCGCGTGGTCCCCTGGATCAAGCGCAGCGCGGCGGTGGACGACGTGCGCGCCTGCCGGCAGCCGGCGGTCGAGGCCGCGCGCCTGCTGGCCGAGCGCGGGGCGCGGCGCGTGGGGCTGGCCGAACGGGGCAGCTTCCCCTATCGCCTGCTCGCCGAGCTGGAGCGCGCGGCGCCGGCCATCGCCTTCGTGGACTGGCCGGCGCTGGCGGCGGCGCTCGCGCTGGCCACCGACCCGGTCGAGCGGCGCTTGCGCGCCCGGGCGCGTGCGCTGGCCGAGCATGGCCTACGGTCGCTGGGCGACACGGTAGACGGCCGCAACGCGCCGCAGCTCGCCGGCCAGCTCGACCTGGCGCTGCGCCTGGCCGGCGCGACCGACACGCGGGTGCTGGTGGGGCCGCTGGGCCGCTGGCCCGGGATACCGCGGGCGGAGCCCTTGGGGCGGGCCGCCAACGTGCTGTGCGAGGTCGAGTACCAGGGCCACTGGGTGCTGGTGGCGCGCACGCTAGGGCTGCCCGCGGCCGACCAGCACGCCACCAGCGAGCGCCTGCACCACCTCTGCTCCCCTGGCAGCACCGTCGCGGAAGCGGCGGCCGCGGCACGGGGCGGCGCGCTATTCGCCTACCGCGCAGGCGCGGCAGCACCGTTCGTCGCCCTGGCCGAGGAGGAGCGGCTCGCCGTGGGCGACATCGTCGCGCTGGTGACGCTGTCACCGGCCGACGGCGGGGCGCTATACGGCGACACCTTCGCCGTCATGCCCGACCGCCTGGAGTCGCTATGACGGCGCGCCGTCGAGCCTTGGAGCCGCCGCCACGCCAGGCGTCCATGCTCCCGGCATGGCGCGGTTTTCCGGCCGCGGTGCACGGCGCAGGGCACAGCTCACAGCGCGCCGGCGCCGGCGCGGCCGAGGGAGGTAGGCGATGCAATCAGCGGCGCTGATGTGCCCACGACGTAGCGCGCTTGGTCGGCGCGGCGCGCTGCTGGCTTTGCTCGGCACGATCGCCGTGCTGGCCGGCTGCGCCCCCACCGCGCCCTCGGCGCCGCCGCGCCTGGCCGGGCCACCGGCCGCCCCGGCCAGCACGGACGCCGCGGCCCCGCCGCCCCAGACGCGGCTACGGGTGGCCTACGCGACGCCGTCCGGCGGCTTCGCGGCCCCCTGGATGGCACAGGAGGCCGGCCTGTTCGCGCGGTACGGGCTCGATGTCGACCTCCAGTACATCGCCAGCGGGCCCTCGCTGCTGCAATCGATGCTCGCGGGCGAGACGCAGTTCGGCGAGCTCGCCGCGCCGGCCGCGATGAACGCCTACGTGGCCGGCGGCGACATCGTGTGGCTCACGGGCACCGTCAACCGGCCGGTGCTGCTCGTCGTCGCGCGCCCCGAGATCGAGCAGCTCAGCGACCTCCGTGGGCGCTCGGTCGGCGTCACCCGCATCGGGACCACCACGCATATCTTCATGAAGTTGGCGCTGCGCGCGGCCGGCCTCGCTCCCGAACGCGACGTGCAGATTCTCCAGACCGGGGGCACGCCCGAGACCGTCGCCGCCTTGCAGAGCGGCGCCATCTACGCCGGGGTCGCAGGCCCACCGACGCATCTGCGGGCCCTCGAGGCGGGAATGCACGTGCTAGCCGACCTGGCCGAGCTGGGCATCGCCTGGCCGTTCGCGGGCAGCGTCACCACGCGGCGCTATCTGGCGGAGCAGCCCGCGATCGTGCGCCGCTACCTGCAAGCGTACCTCGAAGGGCTCTATCTGCTGCGCACCGACCGCGAGCGGGCCATCCAGGTGATCGCGCAGTACACGCACGTCGACCGCGATATCGCCGCGCAGACGTGGGAGCTGTTCCGCGATCGCTACGCTTGGCCGCCCTATCCCAACGTGGAGGCGATGACGACCGTCGTGGAGGAAGACCTGGCCCTCACGGACCCGCGCGTCCGCGAGATCCCACCCACGGCGTTCTTCGACGACCACTTGCTGCGCGACCTCGTCGCCAGCGGCTTCCTCCAGCAGCTAGCCGCCCCCTTGGAGGCACCGCGATGACCGCTCAGCGCCTGACAGCCAGGCGCGCGTGGGCGCTAGCCGCGCGCCTGGTCGCGCTCGCGGCGAGCGCCTGCGCCGTCCCTACCCCTGCTGGCGCGCCGACGCCCTCGCCCGGCGTCCAGAGCACCCCAGTGGCGTCTCCAGCCGCGCGCCCAGCCCTAGAACTGGTCAAGACGGGGTATCTGGGCGCCAATATGTCGAACGCCGCCATCTTCATCGCCGCCGAGAAGGGCTATTTCGAGGAGCAGGGCATCCGCGTCGAGCTGATCCCCTTCGACGCCGGCACGCGCATGGTGCCCGCCCTCGCCACCAACGAGCTGCAGGTGGGCAGTGGCAGCGCGAGCGTGGGGCTGTTCAACAGCGTGCTGCGCAACATCCACAGCAAGGTGGTCGCCGACAAGGGCAGCGGCCCGCCGGGCGCGAGCTGGCAGGCGATGGTCGTGCGCAAAGAGCTGTACGACAGCGGGGCCCTGACGCGCCTGGAAGAGCTGCGCGGCCGCACGTTCGGCGTGTTCACCCGCGGCGCCACTCAAGAAGTGATCCTCGACTACCACCTGCGGCTGGTCGGCCTCACCTTGGCCGATGTCACCCTCGTGGAGGTGCCCGGAGCCGACCAGATCGCCGCGTTCGCCAACGGCCGGCTCGATGCGGCCTGGGCGATCGAGCCGCTGCTCACCATCATGGTCGATCAAGGCCTCGTGGTGCGCCTGTTCGGCTCGGAGGAGCGGCATCCCAACGACCAGACGGCGGTGATCATGTACTCCGAGCAGTTCGCCCAGCAGCGCGTGCTGGCCACCCGTTGGATGGTGGCCTACCTCCAGGCCGCGCGCGACTACAACGATGCGTTCGTGGCCAACCGCAACCGCGAGGAGATCGTGCGCATCCTGGAGAAGGTCGGCGTGGTCACCGACCGCCGCTTGCTCGACAAGTTCGCCTACACGGGGATCAACCCGAACGGCTACGTGAACCGCGACTCGCTGCAAGAGCTGCACGACTACTTCTTGCACCAGGGGGCGCTGCCGCAGCCGGTGGCGCTGGACGAGCTAGTGGACGACAGCTTCGTGACGGCAGCGCTGGCCCAGCTCGGCTGGTACGATAGCCCGCTGTACCGCGACCCGGTCTGGCGCCGCTAGCCTGGCACCAGGCGCCGCCCACCGGGGCAAGAGCCCCTCGGGGCGCTAGCGCTACACGGCCGCCGCGTCGTACCCTAGCCCCGCGCGGCCCTCCACCGGCGCGCGAACACGGCGCAGGAGCGAGCGATGGCCAGCTTGCTGATCCGCAACCTGGCGCGGGTAGTCACGGGCGATCTCGCCGCGCCCCTGAGCGAGGCGACCAGCCTCTACTGCGAGGACGGCGTCATCCGCGAGGTGGGCAGCGCGCGCACCACGGCGGACACCGTGCTCGACGCCAACGGCCTGATCGCTATCCCAGGGCTCATCGACAGCCACTCGCACCCCAGCTTCGGCGACTTCACCTGGACGCAGCAGAGCGTGGGCTGGATGCGCGCCTATCTCCACGGCGGCGTGACGACGCTGGTGTCAGCCGGCGAGCTGCACGTGCCCGGGCTGCCGCTCGGCGCCACCGAGCCCGAGACGTACCTGCGGCTGGCGCTGCTCACCGCGCGCACCTGGGCCACCCGCCCGCCCGGCGGCCCACGCGTGGTAGCGGGCACGCTGCTGCTGGTGCCAGGCCTGCGCGAGGCCGCCTTCGACGCCGTGGCGCGGGCGGGCACGCGGGTGGTGAAGTTCCTCTTCTACCCCTGGGAAGGGCAGTGGGAGGAGGCGCGGCGCTACGTCGCCTGGGCACACGAGCGGGGCCTGGTCGCCAAGCTCCACTCGGGCGGGGTCTCGCGCAGCGGGGTCAGCCAGCCGGCGGGCGCCGAGGTCGTCGAGCAGGTGGGGCCGGACGTGGTGGGCCATATCAACGGCGGCCCGATCCCCATGAGCCGCGCCGACCTCGAGGTGGTAGTGCGCGACACGCCGCGCTACCTGGAGCTGACGCCTAACGCGGGCAACTATCGCCGCGCGCTGGAGACGCTGGAGTTCGCCGAGCGCTACGGCGCCCGCGCGCGGCTGCTGATCGGCACCGACACGCCGAGCGGCACCGGCGTGCTGCCCCGCGCCATGCTGCGCAACGTGGCGTTCGTGAGCGCGCTGGGCGGCATCCCCCCGGCCGAGGCCATCGCGCTGGCCAGCGGCTGTGTGGCGCGCGCGCACGGCGTGCCGGGCGGCGTGCTGGCGCCCGGGCAGCCGGCGGACATCGTGCTGGTGGGCGCCATCGCGGGCAGCGCGGGCAGCGACGCGCTCGAGGCGCTGGCGGCCGGCGACCTGCCGGGCGTGGCGACGGTGATCGTGGGCGGCCAGATCGTGGTGTACCCGCGCAGCGAGCAGACCCCGCCGCCCACCCGCCTCGCCCGCCTCGAACGTGGCCCGATCGCTCCCCCCTCCGCAGGGTGAACCCAAGGGTCAAGGGGCGCGGCGCTCGGCCACACTGAGCTGGCCCCCTACCTCGCGCAGGTCGCCGCGCTCCACCAGGTCGCGGATGACCGCCTGGACCGCTTCGCGGATATTCTTGCCGGCTCGCTGATAGCCGAGCACCGAGGCTACCTCCTGCACGAGCGCCTCGCGCGGCAACGAGAAGTTGGCGCGGAGCACCACGCGACAGGCCTCCCCGATCTCCTCCGGCGACACATGCTCGATCGGACGCACCTCGCCCCTGGCGGTAGCCCCGCGCACCGGCGGCACGGCCACTCCTGGCGGCCACAGAAACGGCCCGCGCTGCGCGACCAGCCCACGGCGCACCGCCACGGCGACCGCCCGCCGTAGCCGCCCCCGGACCGCTTGTGTCCGATTAGCCTGGTAGCTGCGCGCGATCGCCTCGAACACGCGGTCCTCGTGCACGGGCCCCTCCACCTGGACGCAGCGGTGGACCAGCGTGGCGAGGTGCTCCAGACGCTCCCGAAGCAGGGCGTCAGAGCTCCCCTGGGCTGGCAGCGTGACTTGGGTATACGGCTGCACTAGCGGGCGCGCGCCCGCGGCACTCGAGGACCCAGCTTCGCGGGAGTAGGGCGGGTCTTGAGGCGTGGCGGCCCCTAACCGCTCCAGCGGCTGCGTGCCGCTTGCCGGATCCGAGGGCACCGGCTCGGGCGGGGCCGCCCGCGGTGTTGGGGTGACAGCCGGCCGGCCCGAGCGAGCGCGGTCGAGGGCCGCGAGAACCCGCTGTACCTCCCCCGCCGGGTCCTTCAGCCAGTTCGTCGACCAGATACGGTGGAGGCGCCAGCCCAACCGCTCGAGCACTTCCTGCCGGAGCCGGTCGCGGTCGCGCGCTGTGGGCGCGCTATGGTACGTCGCACCGTCGCATTCGATGCCTAGTACATAACGGCCCGCCTCATCCTTGATGGCCAGGTCGATCTGGTACGGCCCAATGCCCACCTGCGAGACGACGGTCAGACCGCGGGCGCGCAGTGCATCCGCCACGGCCTCCTCGAACGGCGACTCGGGCTCCCCGCCCTCGCTCGTCAGCGGCGCAGAGAGCACCGCTGGGCCCCGCTGCGCGAACTCCAGGTACTGGCGGAGGAGTTTGGCGCCCTCCTTGGTGAGGCGGTTCAGCTCGAGCTGCTCGGGCCGAAACGATGCCACCACTTGGACGCGCTCGCGCGCCCGCGTGATGGCCACGTTCAGCCGCCGCTCGCCTCCCTCTTGCGTCACAGGCCCGAAGTTGTATACGAACCGCCCATTGGCATCGGGACCGTAGCCGATCGACAGGATGATGACGTCTCGCTCATCGCCCTGGACATTCTCCAGGTTCTTGACGAAGAAGCCCTCCGCCCCCTCCTCGCGCAGCAGCGCTTCCAGCTCGGGCCGCTCGCGCTTGCGCTGCTCTAGTTGGCTGAGAACCTCTTCCATCTGCGATTCCGAGAGGGTTACCACACCAAGGGACAATTTGGGATCGCGCGTGACATGCTCGACCACCAGCTCCACCACCCGGGCGGCCTCGCGCCGATTCTTGCGGCTGCCGCCGCGGTCGTATACCCCATCTGGTACGTAGATGTACTCCACGGCGCGCGTATCCGCCGCGGGCGAGGGGAAGGTGATCAATTGGCTGTCGTAGAACCAGCGATTGGAACAGGCGATCAACTCCTCGTGGCGACTGCGATAGTGCCAGCGCAGCATCACCGAGGGGAAGCAGCGCGAGCATGCATCCAACACGCTTTCCGGCAGCGACTCGTCGTCGGACTCCTCCGTCTCCTCTTCGTCGATGTTCCGCACGAAGAAGCGCGTCGGGGGGAGCTGCTTGTTGTCGCCGACCACGACGACCTGCTTGCCGCGGCCGATCGCCCCGATGGCGTCGGCGGGCACGATCTGGCTCGCCTCGTCGAACAAGACCAGGTCGAACTGGCGCGGGGGGTCGATCTCGCCGAGGTACTGGGCTACCGATAGCGGGCTCATGAGCAGGCACGGCTTGAGCTCCAGCAGCAGTGTCGGAATGCGCGCAAACAAGCGCCGCAACGGCAGCAGGCGGCGCTGCTTGGTGACCTCCCGCTGCAGCACGGCCGGTTCCGACT
>Ga0070737_10003176_pt1 | contig 18150 bp, 11 predicted proteins | sample Coa_R1_10_FD_66438 | JGI IMG/M metagenome (GOLD analysis project Ga0070737, IMG submission 66438) | Surface soil microbial communities from Centralia Pennsylvania, which are recovering from an underground coalmine fire - Coalmine... | ecosystem: Environmental > Terrestrial > Soil > Unclassified...
TCGTAACTGGCATGGGTCTCATCCTGCGCCAGCGCCGGTGCCTGGCCGAGCTTGATCAATCGCAGCGCTTCGCCCAGAGTTTCGATTCCCAACGGAAATAGGCTGTTGAAATACAGCGTGCCGGTGGTATCGGCGGGCCCGATTGGCACCGTTTTTTGAATCAGGATGGGGCCGGTATCGATCCCTTTGTCGGGCCAGAACCAGGTTACCCCGCTCTCGCGATCGCCATTGATGATCGCCCAATTAATCGCGCTGGCGCCGCGATGACGCGGCAGCAGGGAGGGATGAAAGCAAATTGATTTATAGCGCGGCTGATAAAGAATGCGTTCGGGCACGATGATGGTCGCGAAGGCCAAAATCGCCAAATCCGCGTTGAGCGAGGCAAATTGCTGGAACGCAGCCTCGCCCCTGAACGAGGCCGGCTGACTGAAAGCCAACCCACGATCGCGCGCCCGTAGTACCAACGGATCGACCCTTCCTCCACGGTCCGCTGGCGCGAATACATGCACGATCTCGTCGCCTTGACGCTCGATCTCTTCCAGAGCTTTGACGGCAAACGCAGCCTGGCCGATCAGGACAATTCGCATCGGTTACCTCGCAGCGCCCTCAAGCTAGCAAAGCGCCGCCCCGCGGGCCAAGCTCGTCACCCGACCAATCCTGTGGTAAAGCCATCGGTCGCCTCGCACGGCAGCAAGGGCGAAAAGGGTGGGCGGTCGCCGCTGTCCGAGCCGAATAGTCGAAGGCGGCGTAGTGCGCTTAGGTGGCGCCCGCGAGCGATGGTCGAGCATGGCGGCCCGCCCCACCAAGCCGGTACCCTGGCCGTACGCGCAAAGCTTGCTCGCTTCGCTGGAAGGGGATTTGATTTTTTCCCGGGAGTCGGTGGTGTTGGCTTCGTCCAACTGGCGATCTCAAGAAATATCGGCCAGCGACACCACGCCCTTGAGATGACGATGGGCGTCGATTATCACGATGTGGCGAATCTGGTTTTCACTCATCAGCTCTGCCACACGCTTGAGGTCCTCCTCGGGCCCGCAGGTCACCACTTCGTTGGTCATGCAGTCTTGTACCGTGACGTCATTGGGATCGCGCCCGGCGGCGACGATATCGACACACAGGTCGCGGTCGGTGACCACACCCACCAGCTTGCGTTCTTCAAAGCTGGCAACCACCGGGACAATGCCGGTGTTTTCGTCACGCATAATGATCGCCGCCTGGGTCGCGCCATCGCTGGGCAGGCAGGCAACCGGTTCGTTCATTACTTCGCTGATCCGCATCGCCATGCTCCTCACTGTGCTGAAAGGTGTTTGGCACGGCGGCGGTTAAACACGCGCGCCGCAAAGCCGCTCGCCATTTAAAAATATCATTGCAGCCGCGGGAGCGGAGGAAAAATTTATCTAACCAACCCCTCACGCCGTTCGAAATCGAGAGTAGCTAAGCCGGGGTTAACCCCTCACATCGAGCGCCGATACCGGAATTTGGCTGTTGTATACGGCGGGCCGGCGCGATCATCATTCGATCGGCGGAGCAAGCTGCGCCGCCGCTTGGTTGGCAAGCCCGGGCCAAAGGAGTTGCAGCAGTGAAAAAAGGCTGGATAGCGGATTGGCTGGTAGTTGCGGCGCTGCTGGCGGCAACAGGTGCCCCGCCGCCTGCTGGCGCGGCGGAACCTCGCGCGGCACGGTTGGTGATTGTGATGGTATGGGATGGACTGCGCCCGGATTCGGTCAACCCGGAAGTCACCCCCCAACTCTACCGACTGGAGCACGAAGGCGTTTATTTCGCGCGTCATCATGCGATTTTCCCCACGGAAACGATGGTTAACGCAGCGGTAATGGGCACCGGCGCACCGCCCTCGCAAACCGGCATTCGCGGCGATTGGGCGGATCTGGCTCCCTACTTGCCGCCCGCCCCGCCAATCAAGGCGCGCCTGGATAGCAACGAAATGATCCTGCGCCAAGCGCGCAGTCGGCCGCTTGACCTTGAGCACACGGCGGTCCTGATGGCCCTGGCCAGCCCCAAGGAATTAGGCGCGCAGCTACTTGGCGTGCCTGCGATTGGCCAGCGCCTGGCGCAATGCGGTGGGATGGTCGCGCTGCTGGGCAAACCGGGCCCCACCTTCCTGTTCGATCCGCAGTTTAGCCCGCGCGCGGCGCAGGGCGATGCGCTGCTGATCGCCGACGATCTGATCTCTCCGCCCGCCATCGGGCAGAAGTTCCATCTGATAAACTACCCTGGTGCGCGCTCGATGGGGATGTGGCAGATGCCGCCGTTCGTCACCCGCGATAGCTACTTCACCCGAGTGGCTGCCGAGCAGGTGCTGCCCGCCGCAGCCCACACCCTCCACGCCGGCCGCAACGTGCTGTTGGTGCTGTGGCAACATAATCCCGACATCAGCCAGCATCTGACCGGGCTGGGGACCGCACCCTCGCTGGCCGCGCTGGCCAACTGCGACGCTAACCTGGGCCTGCTGCGCAGTGCGCTGGGCCGACTGGGGCTAGTCGCGCAAACCGATCTCATCGTCGTGTCGGATCACGGCTTCGCCACCATCAAGGCCCGCGTACCGCTGCAGGAGCTGCTGATCGCGCGCGGTTTGAAGGCTTCCTCCACCAGCGAGGACATCACTATTTCCAGCAACGGCGGTAGCGATGAGCTGGTGCTCTCACGCGAGCTTGCTCCCGCCGCGCGCCGCGAGTTATTGCAGCGAGTGGTCGATTGGGCCCTGGCTCAGCCCTGGTGCGGCCCGATCTTCAGCGCGCCTGCCCGCTCGGGCGATAGCGCCAGCTATCGCGGCGAAGTGGCCGGCACCTTCAGTCTGGCGCGATTCAATCTGATGGGTCGGCACGCGCCCGATTTGATTATCTCTTTTCGCGAGCTCGATGGCGCGCCTGAGCAACTGGGCGGCGTCCACGCTTCAGCCACAGTTATTTCGGCCGCCGGCCCACGCATGGTGGCCAACCGCTCCTATCGCGCCGTCCATCCCATGCCCGGCCTGGTATATGCGGATAGCCCGGATCCGCGCATGACGACGGGAATGGGCAGCCACGGCGCGGTGGGAGCGTACGAGTTGCACAATTTCTGCGCTGCGATTGGGCCTGATTTCCGCCGCTCCTTTACCGATTCCAGTCCAACCTCCAACCTCGACCTGGGGCGCAGCTTGATATGGCTGCTGGGCCTCCGACCACCAGCTAGGCAACGGAACGCGGGACGATTGCTGGAAGAAGCGCTCAATGAGCCAACGCGCCCGCAGGTGGCGCGAACCGTGACTTTGCGCGTGGCGCGCAAACTGCCCGATGGGTTAGCAACCAGCACGCTGACGCTGGAGCGGTTGGCGGGCGAAGATTATTTGGACGGTGCCAGCTTCACCTGGACGGGTACGAACGCCCATGGCGCGGATAACAGGCCATCAAATAGCGCACAGGCGCACCCATCCCGCTAGCGTTCCGTGGCGCAGTGGGGTCTGCGGTTTTAGTTTTTCTTCTTTAGTACTTAGGGCGTCTCGCCTTTAGTACTTAGGGCGTCTCCCCCGTTATCGAAACGGAAAAACGCGCCAGCCGCGGCCCCTTGCGGAGGAAGGATGGCCGGAGCTTAAAAATTGTAACGCATCAGTTACAGGCGCAACTGGCGCAAGGATTGTTGGCCGGCAACGGGGGGCGTTGAGGAATCTGAGCCGCCGCGAGCGGATCAAGCACGTACGGATTAGGTGTACCCTGGGGCGCCGCAGCACCGCCGAAACCCGAGACCGGAGGAGCAATATAGGGCGACTGGGGCGCCAGCCCCAAATATGCCAGACACTCTCCGCCCGCGGTTTGGCGGGCTAGAAAATAGTTAAGCGCCTGAACTTGGCCGGCCCAACTCACCGGCTGTCCAAAAGCAGCGCAATTGCAATAAAAGCTGCGGGCGCCTAATTGCGCGGGCGTCGCCGTCGGCGCCGGGGCGGGAGTGGGCGCGGGAGTGGGTATGATGGTGGCTTGCGCCCAGAGTGTTCCCGGGGCCAACACCGCCAACAACAAGATTATCAGCGCCAGCCCTGTCCTATCGTTTGTCGCCATCTGTACCTCTGCGATATCCGGGCGCTCGGCGCCTGCCCCAGCGCGCGCCTCCTCTCGAACACGAGGCCTGGAAAAGCGCTTCTTGCCGACCCTGGGACTGGCCCCAACCCGCGGGGTATGGTTCGTTATAATCGATGTTAGCGAGGGTCGGTTCAAGTCTGGGGCCGCGCCATTGCGCCGGCACACCTCGTTTCACGTACCCAAAATGCCGACCGCGGGCGCGCGGCCTGGGCCGATAGTGGTGAGAACTATGTTCAAGTGGCTGTTCCGATGGCTGGTGCGCACGGTGGTGCTGGCGGCGGTGCTATTCATCATCGCGTTGGTAGTCGATTATTTCCAGCGCCGCGTCCCCGCCAATTCGGTGTTGGTGGTGGATCTATCCGGCCCGGTGGTCGAGCACGACAACAGCGGCCTGATCAACAGTTTGCGCGGGGTAACCCAAACACCGCTGGACAAAGTACTGCGCGCCATCACGTCCGCCGCGCACGACCGCCGGATTGTCGGCCTGGCGATCAAGGTCATCGATCCCAGCATGGAGATGGCTCAGGGCCAGGAACTGGCCAGTTCAATTCGCGCCTTTCGGGCCAGCCATAAATGGACCTCGGCGTATATCGAAACCGCCGGCGAGACCGGCCCTGGCAACTTAGCTTATCTGGTCGGCAGCGCGGCCCAAGAGGTCTCGCTGATGCCCGAGGGCGAACTCAATATCGTCGGCGTGCAGATGCGCGAGCTGTTCATGCGGGGGACCCTGGACTGGCTGGGAATCAAGCCCCAATTCGACGCAATTGGGCAGTTTAAGACCGCCGCCAACATCTTTACTCAACAGGATTTTACCCCGGCCCAAAAGGAAGAGGATCAGAGCCTGGTTGACGACCTGTACGGTCAACTGGTCGACCAGCTCGCGGCCCAACGCCATTTGCCCAGGGCAACCGTGCGCCAGCTTATCAATCGCGCCCCGCTGACCGCCGACGACGGCCTGCAAGCGCACCTGGTCGATCGCCTGGAGTACGAAGACCAGTTCGACCAGCGCATCAAGCATTTTGGCGGCGGCAAGCGCCATCATTTGGTGGATTTCATGGACTACACGCGGGCGCCGCTGCTGGGCAGCCTGGGTGGGGGCTCGCGCGTGGCCGTCATCTACGCCAGCGGCGCCATTCAACGCGGCAGCGGTGGTTTCGATCCGTTGCTCTCGCCTCAAGGCACCGCGATGGGCTCTGACGACATGGTCGATGCCCTGACCCAGGCCCGCCAGGACAACGCGGTCAAAGCGGTGGTCCTGCGTATCGATTCGCCTGGCGGTTCGGTTATCGCCTCGGAGCTTATCCGGCGCGAAGTAGAGCGCACCGCCCAAGCCAAGCCGCTGGTGGTCAGCATGTCGGGCTATGCCGCCTCGGGAGGCTATTGGATCGCCATTCCGGGCAAGTTGCTGTTCGCCGATCCAGGGACGATTACTGGTTCAATCGGCGTCTTGGGGGGCAAGTTCAACATCGCCGCAGCGACCACCAAGTTGGGAATCAATACCGGCGCGGTCGCGCAGGGGGACAACGTCGCGATGTTCGATCCCTTTACCGACTTCACGCCGGCCCAGGCTACCTTATTTCACGACCATCTGCTGGGCGACGTCTACCGCCGATTTGTCGCCCGCGTCGCCGCCGGGCGCAAGCTCAGCGTGCCCCAGGTGGAGCAGATCGCGCAGGGGCGGGTGTGGACCGGGCGCCAAGCTTTGGGTATCAAACTCATCGATCGGTTGGGGGGCTTGAGCGCGGCGCTGAGCCAAGCGGCGGTGCTGGCCGGTTTGCCGGCCAACCAACCGCTTCAAATTGAAACTCTACCACGCCCGCCCGGTTTTTTCAGTCAGTTGCTCGGGCTTGGTCAAGCAAGTCAGGCGCGTGCCCAGAGCCTGGCCCTGGCCCGCGTGGCAGCACCCTGGCTTGAGCTGATCGAACGACAGCGTGCGCTGAGCGGCGCGGCCGGAGCGCTTTACTGCGCCCATCTGCCGGTGGTTCGCTAATCGGCGCGCCAGCCAGGCCCGGCTCGAATAGTGGGGCACGAACGCGTATCCCGAGATAGCTCATAAGTAAAACCCGTGGACCTGCCGCCATCAGGAGCGGGAGCGTTTGGTAGGAACGAGAATTGTAACGAAGCTGTCTTAAGATAGAATTGATTTACATCTCCAACCCACGCGGGCTCTGCTCTGACTGTCGGGACTCCGCGAAGCGGACAGAAGAACGACGGCAAGCGTGGACCGATTTCCCCATGGCGGTGATTTTCTCAAGTCGCGCCAGTCGGTAAGATTTGAGGTTCGATTCGCTGGGGGTCGATTTACGCATGGTGTTCAGCCGCTACGACATAACACCTTGCCACTACTCAGGACTCCGATTGCGCAAGCCCAAAGGCGTACACGCGTCATGTTAGAGCTGAGCAAGGCGTTCCAATCACCTTTTTGGCGGTTGGCGAAATTTTGGAGCCTGGGCGTGCTGGGCGTGGCCCTCATTGTCAATGTCAATGGCTGCTCGGGCGGCGGACCGCCGGGCGGCCGTGCGCAGTGGGGAGGGCCGGTGGCGGTACTGGTGGCACCTTCGATTCAAAAGACCGTGCCAGTGCAGCTCCACGCCATCGGGACCGTGGACGCCTACGCCAGCGTCGCGGTCAAACCGCAGGTCGGCGGTCAGATCATCGGGGTCTATTTCCAGCAAGGCCAGCAAGTCGCTCAGGATCAGCGCCTGTTCGACATCGATCCGCGCCCTTATCGCGCCGCGCTCGATCAGGCCCGCGCCACCTTGGCGCGCGATCAGGCGCAAAGCGAGCAAGCCTCGCGTGACGCCGCCCGCTGGCAGGCGCTGTACCAGAGCCGCACCGCCTCGCAGCAGCAGGCCGAACAAGCCCAGGCGCAGGCCGCGGAACTGAAAGCGGCGGTCGAAGCGGACAAGGCCAACGTCAAGACCGCCCAGCTCAATTTGGAATTTTGCCGCATCCTGTCACCGATCGCCGGGCGGGCTGGAGCCTTGATGGTGCAGGCCGGAAATATCATCAAGGCCAATCCCGACAACCCGATCGTAACTATCAATCAGATAAAGCCGATCTACGTACAGTTCAGTTTGCCCGAGAAGGAGCTGCCGCTGATTCGCCGCTATATGAACCGCGATCCGCTGACGGTGGAGGTCTATCCGCCAAGCGCACCCGATCAGGTTTCCACCGGTGCCCTGGATTTTATCGACAACTCGGTGGATACCACTACCGGCACGATTCAGTTTCGCGGTCTGTTTCAAAATCGTGACGAAGCGCTATGGCCGGGCGAGTTTGTCAACGTCACGCTGACCCTGACTGAGCGGCCCAATACCGTGCTGGTCCCTTCGCAGGCGGTACAAAGCGGCGAGCAGGGAAATTACGTCTATGTGCTTAAGCCGGATCAGACTGTGCGCCTGCAACCGGTAGTGATCGGCGACACGCTGAGCGGAATGACGATTATTCAGCGCGGATTGCATGGCGGCGAGACGGTGGTCACCGACGGCCAAGTACAACTGGTCCCCGGAGCGCGAGTGCGAATCAAAAGCGGGCTTGGTCCCGCCCATGCGGGAGCAACCTAGTGAGCTTTACCGAGCTGTTCATCCGCCGGCCGGTGATGACCACCCTGATCTCGCTGGCAATCGTGCTCTTCGGCGCTATCGCCTATCGTTCGCTACCGGTCAGCGACCTGCCCACCGTCGATTTTCCCACCATCCAGGTCAGCGCCCAATTGCCCGGCGCCAGCCCGGATACGATGGCCTCCTCGGTCGCCACTCCGCTGGAACATCAGTTCTCCGCCATCGCGAGCCTGGCCTCGATGAGTTCCACCAGCTTTCAGGGTTTGACCAACGTCACCTTGCAGTTCGAGCTCAGCCGCAATATCGACGCGGCGGCCCAGGACGTTCAAGCCGCGATTGTGGCAGCCCAAGCCTATTTGCCTCAAGGCATGCCCAGTCCGCCGACCTTTCGCAAGGTTAATCCGGCCGACTTTCCTATCCTCTACCTAGGCTTTTATTCCAACAGCCTGAGCCAGTCGAAAGTGGACGAGTATGCCGAGAATGACCTCGCCCAGCGCATCTCGATGGTGTCGGGGGTGGCTCAGGTCCAGGTCTGGGGCTCCAAGAAATACGCAGTCAGGATTCAGCTCGATCCGCGCCAGTTGGCCGAACGCGGGATCGGGGTGGACGATGTTGCACAGGCGGTGCAGGCCGCCAACGTCAACTTGCCGGTGGGCACGCTCTACGGCAAACATCAGGCTTTCACGATCCAAGCCAGTGGGCAGTTAACCAACGCCGCCAGCTATCGGCCTTTGATCGTCGCCTATCGTAACGGCTCGCCGGTACGCCTGGAGCAACTGGGCCGAGTCCTCGACAGCGTTCAAGACGATAAGCAGGACGAATGGGTCAGCGGCCACCCCGGCGTGGTCCTGGCCATCCAGCGCCAACCCGGCTCCAACACCGTGGCGGTGGTGCGCAACGTCAAGAAGGTGATCGCCGCCTTCATGCCCGACCTGCCCCGCGCAGTCACCTTGGTAACACTGTACGACCGTTCACTGTCCATTAAGGCCTCGGTGGATGACGTCCAGTTCACTCTCCTGCTGACAATCGCGCTGGTGGTGCTGGTGATCTTCATCTTCCTGCGCAACCTGTCGGCGACCATCATTCCCAGTCTCGCCCTGCCGCTATCGGTAATCGGGACCTTCGCGGTGATGGCGCTGTTGGGCTACAGCCTGGATAACCTGTCCCTGATGGCGATCACGCTTTCCGTGGGCTTCGTGGTGGACGACGCGATCGTGATGTTGGAGAACATCGTGCGCCACCTGGAGATGGGCAAGGCACCCTTGCAAGCCGCGCTGGACGGCTCCAAAGAGATCGGCTTCACCATCATTTCGATGACGCTATCGCTGGCCGCCGTTTTCATCCCAGTCTTGTTCATGGCCGGCATCCTAGGCCGCTTGCTGCACGAATTTGCCGTCACTATCGCCGCCGCCATCCTGGTCTCGGGCTTTGTCTCCCTCACCCTGACGCCGATGATGTGCAGCCGCTTTCTGCGGCCCGATTCCAGTCTCCAGCACGGCCGCCTGTTCAAGCTCACGGAACGCGGCTTCGAGGCGATGCTTGCGGCCTACCGCGGCTCGCTGGGCTGGGTGATGCGTCATCGACTGGGAACGCTGCTCTTCTCTTTCCTGATCCTGATTGCCACCGGCTACCTCTTCGTGCTGATTCCCAAGGGTTTCCTGCCCAGCATGGATACCGGACAGGTGATGGTGTTCGCCCAGGGCGCTCAGGGAATCTCCTTCGAGGGCATGAAGAATCACATGCAGGTGCTGGCTAACATCATCGATTCCGACCCGTGGATTGCGGGCACCTCGACCAGTTTTAGCGGGACATGGCCGGGCGGCTTGAACGAGGGTTTCCTGTTCGCCGAGCTGAAGAACGGCCCGCGGCCGCCGGTGCAACGCATCGTGGCCCAGTTGCAGCCCAAAATCTCGGGCATCCCCGGCCTGCGCGCCTTTCTGATGGTCCCGCCGCCAATTCAGATCGGAGCGCTGTTCACCAAGGCGCTGTATCAATACACCCTGCAAAGCATCGACACCAAAGACCTATATCGCTACGCGCCGATCCTGGAGGCCAAGATGCGCGGGCTCAAGCTACTGCGCGACGTCAATAGCGATTTGCAGGTCTCCAATCCTCAGATCGACATCCAAATTGATCGCGACAAGGCGCAGGCCTTGGGTGTTACTCCGCAGGCGATCGAAAACGCGTTGTATGACTCCTACGGCTCGCGCCAGATTTCCACCATCTACATGCCCAACAACGAGTACTGGGTCGAGATGGAATTGCTGCCCCAGTACCAGGACGATCCGGCGACGCTCTCGCTGCTGTACGTGCGTGCCGCCAACGGGCAGCAGGTGCCGCTGAGCACCCTGGTAAAATTGACTCACGATGTGGGTCCAATGACCGTCAACCATCTGGGCCAATCCCCGGCGGTGACGATTTCCTTCAACCTTGCTCCCGGCGCTTCGCTCGGCGACGCGCTGCAACAGGTCAGCTCGCTGGCGGCCAACACCCTACCTTCCACCATCACCACCTCCTTCCAGGGCACGGCCGAAGAGTTCAAGGCCTCGGTGCGCAGCCTGGGGATTCTGCTAATTCTGGCCATCCTGGTCATCTATATGGTGCTGGGAATCCTGTATGAAAGCTTTATCCATCCCGTCACCATCCTCTCGGGTCTACCCTCGGCCGGCTTTGGCGCTTTGTTGACCCTGTGGTTACTGGGTTTTCAACTAGACCTGTTCGCCTTCGTCGGCATCATCATGTTGGTCGGGCTGGTGAAGAAGAACGCTATCATGATGATCGATTTTGCCCTGGAGGCGCAGCGCAGCGGTGGCGCCAGCGATGCCACAGCGGCGATTTTCCAAGGCGCGATCGTGCGCTTTCGCCCCATCATGATGACAACCTTCGCCGCCCTGATGGGTGTCATGCCAATCGCGGTGGGTTGGGGCGTGGGCGCCGAGGCGCGCCGACCCCTGGGCGTAGCGGTGGCCGGCGGCTTGGTCTTCTCCCAGTTCCTGACCCTCTACATCACGCCTGTGATTTATACGTACCTCGACGCGATCGGAGCGCGCCGGCGCGCGCGGACAGTGGCGCGGCCCGCCACTGCGATAGCGCAGGTCGCGCATGGAGTCCCAGGGCGGGTAGCCTCCTAAAGCGCGCGGAGAGCGTAGATGACCATTCGCTGGAGCAGCCCCTTTTGCGATCACGACCAGGCGCAGATCGAGGGTGCCGGCGGCGGAAGTCTGGCCGACGTCAGCTTCGCCGCCAAGGATCTCTACGCCGTTGCCGGTTATCGCTGCTGCGCCGGCAATTGCGATTGGCTGGCCAGCCATCCACCCGCGGACACCAGCGCGCCGGCGGTAAGCGCGATGCTGGCCGCGGGCGCGCGCCTGGTGGGTAAAACCCGCTTGGATGAACTGGCCTGGGGCATGACCGGCGAGAACCTCGATTACGGCACCCCAGCCAACCCCCGCGCGCCCGGCCGCATGCCAGGGGGATCGTCCAGCGGTTCGGCCGCAGCGGTGGCTGGCGGCTTTGCCGATTGCGCCTTGGGCACGGATACCGGCGGCTCGGTACGCGTGCCGGCCAGCTACTGTGGGATCTGGGGAATTCGCACAACCCATGGACGAATTTCTACTCAGGGGGTCATCCCCTTAGCACCCAGCTTCGATACCGTTAGCTTTTTCGCCCGCGACGCCCATCTGCTGCGCAAAGTCGGAGCGGTCCTGCTTGCACCCCTGACCATTACCTGTACCCCGCGCCGGCTACTCATCGCGCAGGACGCCTTCGCGGTGGCAGCGGAGGACGCGCGTGAAGCGCTACGCCAACCGCTGGCGCTAATTACCGGCGCGATGGCGGTCGAAGTTATCAGCCTGGGTCAGGGCGAATTGGAGCAGTGGCCCCAGCTCTATCGCACCATCCAGAGCCACGAGGCCTGGGCCGCGCACGGACAATGGATCAGCCAGCGCAAGCCGCGGCTGGGAATTTCCAGGGAGCGCTTCGCGCAGGCCCAACTGGTCAGCGCGGCCGAGGTCGAGCGCGCCGCTGCCCGGCGGGCCGAGATCGGCGCGCGGCTGGATGCGCTGCTAGGGCGCGACGGATTGATCGCGATGCCGGCAGCTTACTCGGTCGCGCCGCTGCCTCAGGACGGCGAGGCCCAGCGCCTCTCCAATCTCACCTTGACCGCCGCGGCCAGCCTGTGCGGCCTGCCCCAGATAAGCCTACCGCTGGCGCAAGTCGATGGGCTACCACTGGCGCTGTCGCTGATCGGACCACGAGGCGGCGACGAAGCCCTGCTCGCCCTCGCTGAGCAGTTGAGCTAACTCCGCCGCGTCAAGGCCAATATTGAGTGGCGATTTATCGCGAACCAACTTGCCTGGCAACTTTTCCAGCTTGCACCTTCCGCCCAAGGCCTCAGGCGCTCGCATTGGACCGGCGCCCCCACTCGCTTTTCCTAAACATGTAGCGAAATGTCCCGCCCCTTCCCCCGCTGCCTTTGCGGGAGAAGGTTGCGATGGGTGTTGCTGAATCCGCGTACTTTCCGAACAAAACGGCGCAACCCCGTTGCGGTCTGCGCACTGGTCGACGGCGCTTATATTAAAGCTCGCGCGCCGCGCTTCACTCCAGGCGGGCAACAATTTCGCCCATACGCTGGGTATCGTAGCAGCAGAGTTGGCTGACTTCGGCCGCGAAGCGGCGCGAACTGAGCACCTCCATCATCGCGGCAACGGGTTCGCTGTGGAGATCGCGCTGGGCGATAACCAAATCGTAGCGCTCCTGACGCATCGGCAAAAAAGCGCATCCATAGGCCTGGGCCGCGACTCGAATCGTCACGCCGGCATCGGCATTGCCGTGAGCCACCGCGGCGGCCACTTCCAGATGGCCAGCCAGTTCCAGTTCGTAACCTTCGATTGCGCTACCCTCCAATCCCAACTCGGCCAGCCCTTCGTCCAACGCCAAACGGGCGCCGGCGCCAGGCTCGCGATTGACGATACGTAGTGCGGGTCGCGCCAAGTCGGCGATGCCTGTGATGGCGAGCGGATTGTTCGGCGCTAGCACCAAGCCCAATTCCCACTGCGCGAAATTGACCAGCAGAGTGGGCTGTCCGCCGACGATAGTGCGGGTCGACGCCAGGTTGTATTCGCCGGTACGGGCGTCGCGCAGATGAACCCCCGCCGCATGGACCCGTCCCTGATGGAGCGCCTGGAGCGCATCGCGACTGGAGCAGGGCAACGAAACGAGGCCTACGGGCAGACGATGGCGGGCAAAGAAATCGGCGAGCAGGGCGACCCCGGGATCACATCCTGCCACCACCAGCGTCAGATCGATTTCAGCGGGCGTCAGAACCGTGTCGACCTGGACCCGATGGCGGTTGAAACGACGCACTGTGCCTGCCGCTGGAGCCAACCCGAGGTGCACCGTGGGCGCCGCGATCGCGACCAGCTTGCCTCCCACCTTGGCCAGCGCTACCCGTTGCGGGCGGCCCATTCCGACCGCAGGCCCCCCGCCCCAAACCGCTTCCACCGGCCTTGGGGAATCCGCGCTTCCTTCACCAAACAGATTCTCGACACTCTCGCTCAGGACGCGCGCCAGTTTGAGCGCTACCGCCACTCCCGGCTGATAAGTCCCAGCCTCGATCGCACCCAGCGCCTGGCGTGAAATTCCGGCTTGGCGAGCCAAGTCGTTTTGGGTCAGCCCACGCGCGATGCGGGCGCGGCGAAGTTCCGAGTCTTGGGCCATTGTGCTTGTCCTCGATCCTTTATAGTGGCGCAAATGGCAGTCCCCCTAAAGCCCCCCACTGATGAGTAGCTCGGGCGGGCGGCGGGGCCTTCCTTGACAGACGGCGGGCAAGTAAATACAGCGAAGCAGGCAACGCCCCGGATTCCCTGTTAGTGCGGACTAATCGCCGCATCCAACCGACCAGCTTCGTCCCGGGCATGCCAGCCGCGCTTTCGATTGGTTGAAGTTTTTTAAGGAGGCACTAATTACATGCGACTGGGTTCAGTTCTGGTAGGAGGACGACGCACCATCGCAGTCGCCGAGGGCAGCCGAATCGTCGATTTGGGCGCCGCCGCGCCACATGCGCCAGCGTCCCTCAAAGAGCTGCTCGGCGCGGGCCCGGCGGCCCTGCAGCAGGCGGCAGCAGCGGCCAAAGCCGCGCCTGCCAGCGCAACCCTGCACGAGGGCAGCTTTACCTGGCTGCCGCTATTGGAGAATCCTGCGAAAATCCTGTGCCTGGGCCTGAATTTCGCCGAACATGCGGCTGAGGGCGGGCACGACAAGCCCAGCTACCCAATCTTTTTTGCCCGCTTCAACACCACTCTGGTTGCGCACGAAGCTCCCCTGATACGGCCCCGCGCCTCCGAGCAATTCGACTACGAAGGTGAGATGGCGGTGATTATCGGCCAGCGAGCGCGCCATCTGACCGAGGCCAACGCTTTCAGCGCGGTGGCTGGCTACTCAATTTTCAACGATGGCTCGGTGCGCGACTACCAGCGCAAAACCAGTCAGTGGACCGTGGGCAAAAACTTCGACGGCAGCGGCGGTTTCGGTCCTTGGATGGTAACCACTGACGAATTGGCCCCAGGCGCCACCGGCCTGCGCCTACAAACCCGACTCAACGGCAAAGTGATGCAGGACGCCAATACCACCGACATGGTCTTCTCGGTGCTAGAGACTCTGGTCACGATCAGCGAAGTGCTAACCCTGGAGCCGGGGGACGTGATTTCGATGGGCACGCCGTCGGGGGTGGGCTTTGCGCGCAAGCCGCCGGTGTTCATGCGTCACGGCGACGTGTGCGAGATCGAGATCGAGAAGATCGGCCTGCTGCGCAATCCGATCGCCGACGAACGCGGCTAGCCCCAATCTCAGGGAAGGAGACCTGGGAGTCTGAGCAGGTCTCCTTTCTGGCAACCGGCGCGCGCGGCGCTGCCGGCCGCCAACTCCAGCACCCGGCGCGCCTTGGGCACCAGCGCCGAGAAGCGCCACGGCGCCACATCGCGGTTGATGCGCAGGATTCGATTGCGGCCATCCAGAAACACAATATCGATCGCGAAGCGCATACCGCAGGTATGCATCCAGGCGATCGGAAACCACGCCGGCGTGAGGAACAGCATCCCACATTCGGGCTCCATCGCGGCGCGGCCCAGCAACCCGCGCATTCGGCTGCCGGTGCTCCGAGCCAGAACTAGCCGCCGGCATAACACGGTGCCCCGATTGTCATCGATCACTTCACCTACCAATTCGCACGAGGCCATGGCCGGCGCTTTCTTCAGTGATGGAAGCTGTGGGCGATCTGGACTACCGCCGGACCCAGCATCACCGCCATCATCGCGGGCAACACGAACAGGACCATCGGCAGCAGCATCTTGATGGTGCTCTTTTGGGCCGCCTCCTCGGCCTTCAAACGGCGCTTGGTGCGCATGCTGTCCGAGCAGGCACGCAACGCTGGCCCCATTTGCGAACCCAGCTTCTCGCTCTGGACCAAGATTGCGGCCAACGCGCGGACCTCTTCTACCCCGGTGCGTTCTGCCATCATCCGCATTCCCTGGCCCAAGGTGGAGTTGGCTGCCAGCTCACCCGACAACAGCGAAAGTTCGCGACCCATTTCGCGCCCTTGCGCCTGTGCTTCGCGTCCCACCGTGCGAATGGCCTGGTAGATGCCCAGCCCGGCCTCGATCGAGACCACCAGCAGATCGAGAATGTCGGAGAGCTCGAGCGCGATCAGCTTTTGGCGCTTGGTCGCCAAGCGGCCGAGATAAAAATTGGGACCCGCCGTCCCAGCCATCGCACCCGCTGCCCCCCACATCACAACCGCGCCGAAGGCTTTGCCCAGGAGTAGGGCCAGCGTCGCGCCTATCAGCGCCAAAACCAGGCTGAGGAGCAAACGCAAGAGCCGATAGTAGACGAGCGCGTGGGCGCTCGGATAACCGGCGTAACACAGCGTCTGGCGCAGTTTTTCGCCACGCCCCTTGGAATCTTTGGGGCTCGGCAGGCGAGCCGTGGCCCAGCGTATGAGATTGCGCGACAGCAGGTTGTCTTGCTGATGCCCGGCGGCAACCCGTGCCGCCAGCGCGATATCCGCCAGGCGCCGTTCGATTTCCGCTCGGCGCGCGAAAAAGCCGGAGTACAGCACGACGGAGACCGCGGTGAAGCAGACAAACAACGCCAGGGCGATCAACCTTGGGTCGGTCATGCGCCGGCCTGCTAAAAATCAACCCTGAGCATCTGGCGGATAATGACCAGCGCCAGCAAATCGGCGCCAACCGCACCTTTCAAGAGCATTTTTCCAATTGGGTCATGAAACAGCACGCTTACATACTCCGGACGAATCAGGGAAAAAAAGGCCAGGACGAAGGCCGGCAACAAGCCCACTACCATCCCGCTTAACCGCGGCTGTGCGGTCAGAGCTTTGATCTGCAGCTTGATGCGTTGGCGCGAGCGAATGGTCTCGCTCAGGCGTCCGATAATCTCCGCCAGACTGCTGCCGACCTCGGCCTGAATCTTAATGGCGACGACTAGAAAGCGCAGATTTTCCTCGGGCATGCGATGCAACATTTCCTCGAACGCACGCGCCACGGACATCCCCAGCCGAGTCTGTTCGAGCAGCATACGGACTTCGGCGCGAGCGGGATCGGGGAATTCGTCCGCGATCGCCTGAAGGCCGCGATTGAGTGAATGGCCAGCCTGCAACGAGGATTTGAGCATGTCGAGTAGCTCAGGCAGTTGGGCGGCGAAGCTCGCTATGCGGCGCTTCTGTCGCCAGCGCACATACAGCAGCGGCAAAAGGCCCCCACTGGCGCCCGCGCCTGCCGCGACCAGCGGATCGCCCCACACCAGGTACACAAGCGTAAAGAGCGCGCCGCTCATGGCCGCCATCAACAACAGCAAATCGCCCGGACGCGCGTACATCCCCGCCTGCCACATCATCTCTTGCAGACGGCTAAACAGATTGCTGCCACCCAGCAGGCGCTCGATGCCACCGCTGCGAGCTCGCCGCCGTGCCCCGCGCTCGCGCGCCGCGGGTAGCGGAGCGCTGGGCTGGGCCAGGCGTTGAACCAGAGTGGCGGCTAGGTGGCGGCGCTCGGTCAGGTTGGCCAGCGCCAGAATCAGCACCACCACGGCGACGAAAACCAACAGCGCGACCAGCGCGATCATCCCACCCCTATCTTGGGTTGCGGCGTTTCCAGCTTGAGGCCCGCCAACTCCAGCCGCGCGGCATAGGCCGAGCGAATACCGGTGGCGCGCAGGTGGCCCTCGACCCTGCCACTGGCGCTGGTCCCGGTACGTACGAACTCGAACAGGTCCTGCATCATCACCTGCTCGCCTTCCATGCCCACGATTTCCGAAATGCGCATGACTTTGCGGCTGCCGTCGGACAGCCGGCTGACGTGAACGAAGATGTTGACTGCCGCGGCGATCTGTTGGCGCATCGCACGCTCGGGCAGCGAGACTCCCGACAGCAGCATCATCATTTCTAGCCGCCCCAGTCCCTCGCGCGGGCTATTGGCGTGAACCGTGGCGATCGAGCCGTCATGGCCGGTGGACATGGCCTGCAGCATGTCCAGCACTTCGGCCCCCCGCACCTCGCCGACAATTATGCGGTCGGGGCGCATCCGTAGGCAATTGCGTACCAGGTCGCGCTGAGTAATCTCGCCGCGCCCTTCCAGGTTGGGCGGGCGGGTCTCCAGGCGAACCACGTGAGGCTGTTGCAGGGACAGCTCGGCGGAGTCCTCGATAGTCACGATCCGTTCGTCGGGAGAGACAAAACCCGACAGACAGTTGAGCATCGTGGTCTTACCCGAGCCCGTGCCGCCGCACACGATGATATTGAGCCGTGCGCGCACGATGGCTCGCAAAAATTCGGCCATCTCGGGGGACAGCGCACCCTTCGCAATAAGATCCTGAATACGCAACGGGTCCTTGCCGAAACGTCGAATCGACATCGAAGGTCCGTCGATCGCCAGCGGCGGCACAATCGCGTTGACCCGTGAACCGTCGGGCAGCCGCGCGTCCACCATCGGCGAGGACTCGTCCACCCGTCGGCCTACGCGCGAGACGATCCGGCCGATAATGTGCATAAGATGCTGATCGTCGTGAAAACTGACTGCGGTGAGTTGCAATTTGCCACCGCGTTCGACGTAAACCTGCTTGGACCCATTGATCAGAATGTCGCTGATGGAATGATCCTGCAGCAGCGGTTCCAGCGGCCCCAGCCCCAGAATCTCGTTGCGTATCTCCTCTTCCAGCCGCGCCGTGTCGGCTTCGGTTACCAGCCGCCCTTCTTCCGCGAGCAGCCCGCGAATCGTAGTCGCCACCTGCGCACTGACCGTGGCCGGATCCGTCTCTTCCAGGCGCGATAGGTCGAGCGCCTCCAGCAAGCGGTTGTGGATTCGCGCCTTGAGTTCGATATAGCCGCTGGCTTCAGAGGTCTCGCGACGCGCCGGTGCCGTGGCCATCGAAGAACGCGCCGGCGCGATGGAGCCGTTGGCGGAGCTCAGCAGACGCTCGCGCAAACTCACGGCTTGACTTCCGCCAAGGCC